>Ga0180432_10008709_pt1 | contig 12555 bp, 10 predicted proteins | sample SS_ome_10_FD_132414 | JGI IMG/M metagenome (GOLD analysis project Ga0180432, IMG submission 132414) | Hypersaline lake sediment archaeal communities from the Salton Sea, California, USA - SS_1_MS_2 metaG | ecosystem: Environmental > Aquatic > Non-marine Saline and Alkaline > Hypersaline >...
GATGAGGCCGTTCGCGTTCTCGGGCGCTTGGCAGAGGGGCCGCCGGAGTCGTCCGCCGTGCAGGAAGGATCCTACTGGCTGGGCCGAACGCTGGTTCGAAAGCAGGCGTGGCAGGAGGCGGCCGGCATCTTGACGGCTTTGAGCGCGAACGAGAACGCCGGGGACGATTTAAGGGCCGAGGCGCTGTTCCTGCTGGCGGACGTATGGCAGGCGCGGACGAATCGTGAAGAGGCGGTCGGGGCCCTCGCGGCGGGGTTGGAGCGGGCCCGTCGTCCCGCGTTGAAGCAGACAGGCGGCTTCGCCCTCGGGCGGCTGCTGCTCGACATGGGCCGGCTTGACGAAGCGATTCCGCTGCTGAAGTCCTTCATCTCGGAATCGCCGGAAGATCCGCGAGCCGAAACCGCGCAGTGGGAGCTGGCCGAGGCCCTGCTGGACGCCGGCAGATTCGCCGAGTCGGTCGCCCAGTTCCAGCAGTACCTGGAAACCTACGCCAACGGCGCGCGCACGGCGGAGGCTCACGAGGGGCAGGGCTGGAGCCTGATGGGGAGCGGCCGGTTTGCGGAAGCGGCCACGGCCTTCGGCAAGGCGCAGGAGCTGTTCGAAGACCCGGTCCGGCAGGCACGGTGCCGGTTCAAGGTCGGCGATGCCTATTTCGCAAACGGCCAGCACCACCTCGCGGCGGAGACCTACCGGCTTCTGCTGGAGGACAACCCGGACCCGACGCTGGCGCCGCGTGCCCGGTTTCAACTGGCTGCCAGCACCGCCCGGCTCGGGGAGGAAAACGGGGTAGAGGCGGAGGAGATCTGGCTGCAGCTCGCACGGGATCGTCCGGGCACCGCGCTGGCCGAAGAAGCACTGCTGCGGGTCGCGGAGTTGCGAGAATCGCAGGGACGCTGGGCGGAGGCCATGGTCGCGTTCGAAGAAGTCATGGCGGTGTCCTCGAACGCTTTGTTTCAGGCCGAGGCGCTGCACGGGCGGGGACTCGTCCTGTACCGGCTGCTGAAGTTCGCCGAGGCCCGAACCGACTTCGAGGAGGTGTTCGATCGCTTCCCGGACAGCCGCGTCGCGGAAGAGGCGCTCTACCGGGCCGCCCTGTGCGATTACTGGCTGAACGAGGACGAGCAGGCCCTGGCCCGCTGCCGCGGCTTTCTGGATCGCTACCCGGATTCGTCCTGGACGCCCGAGGTGCTCTTCTGGCTGGCCAAGTACCGCTACAATCACGGCGAGTACGAGAGCGCGGAGCGGCACTTCGCGCGGTTCGTGGAGCGCTACCCTCAGCACGCGCTGGCCGGCGATGCCCTCTTCCGGGCGGCGCGCTCCGCGTTCCGGAGAAAGGAGTACCTTCAGGCGATCGAACGGGTCAGCGGGATGGCGAAGACCTACGGTGACGATCCCAGGATGCCGGCGGCCCGACTGGTGCAGGCCGAGGCGCTGTGCGAACTTCAGAGGTTGCCGGAGGCCATCCTCGTCTTCGACGAGATCATCCACAAATACCCGGAGCGAGACGAAGTGCTTCTGGCTTGGGGACGAAAGGGAGACTGTCAATTCACGCTCGGCGCCGAGGACCCGCAGCGATACGTTGAGAGCGTAGAGTCCTACCGCGTCGTGGCAAACAGCTCGGGGGCCACGCCGGACCTCATCCTGCAGGCAAACTACAAGATCGGCCGGTCCTATGAGAAAATGGGACGGGTGCAGGACGCCCTGAATCAGTACTATGCCAAGGTGATTGTCCGGTATCTCGATGAGAAGGAGAAGGGTGTCTGGCACAATGAGGCGGCTCAGGTCTGGTTCACCAAGGCGGCCTTTGACGCTGCGGCGATTGTAGAGGAGCGCGAGGAGTGGCGGCAGCTTGTGAACATCCTGGAACGAGTTGTACGCGCCGGCGTGCCCGCCGCCTCGGAAGCGGCCGAGAGAATCCGCAAGGTGAAGTCCGACAACTGGTGGGTGTTCTACTGAAAGAGGCCGGCGGCAAAGGCGCGCCGGGAGAGGGAGACGAGGATGTATTCGGAACTTTTGAAACAGGGCGGGCCTGTTTTCTGGGTCATTCTGGGCACGGGGCTGGTGGCGTTCGGCGTGTTCGTTGAGCGCGCCCTGCACCTGCACCGGGCCCGGATCAAGTCCGAGGATTTCCTAAAGGGAATCCTGAACATCCTGCGGAGGAAGAACATTCCGGAGGCGCTGGCGATCTGCGAGGAGACGCCGGGCCCTGTGGCGCACCTGGTCAAAACAGCGGTCCTGCACCGGGCCGGCGGTCGCGAGACGATCCGGGCGGCGATGGACGATGCCAGCCTGGCGGAGATTTCCCGCATGGAGCGGCGCCTGGTGGTCGTCGCCACGGCAGCCCAGATCGCGCCCCTGCTGGGGCTGCTGGGGACCGTGCTGGGCATGCTGGAATCGGCTCTCGTCATGAGAAGCCAGGCGCCCCTGATCCAATCGGCCGACGTGATGGGGGGGCTGATTCGAGCGCTCGTCACCACCGGCGCCGGTCTGATGGTGGCGATTCCCTGCTACGCGGCGTTCAATCTGTTGGTGATCAAGATCGATCGGATTGTGCTGGATATGGAGAAGGCGGGTTCCGAGATTATGGCGTTTTTTGCGGGCACGGACCGGGATGACGGCGCGAACTGAGACGAGAGCGTTTGCGGGGAAGCTGAGCAGCCCGGTGTCCGCGGGGTTGCGCACGCGGTATGTGCCCAAGAGCCGGATCGGCCAGGGACTCGTGAGCATGGCGCCCTGGGTGGATATCCTCCTTCTGGTCGTCTTCTTTCTCATGTTGAATTCGAAGTTGTTGCTGCAGCCCGGCGTGATCGTGGATCTGCCCGCCGCGCCGTTTGTGGAGGGGTCCTCTCCGGTGCTGGTCGCTGTTGTGCTGTCCGTCGGCGAGACGGAGAATTCCCGGCCGCGCCGCCAGATCGTGTTCTTCGACGATGAGCGGTTCCTTGCCGGCAGCGCAGAACAGATGGCACGCCTGAAGCATGCCTTTGCCGTCCGCGCCGGGAACGACCCCGATCAGGATCTGGTGATCGAAGCAGATCGGGACGTGCCCCACGGACTGGTCATAGACATCATGAACATGGCCCTGGAAGTGGGAATCAGGAGGGTAAACATCGCGGCTCGGCCGTACTGAATCATGCCGCATCGCTCCTATGCGTATTCGCGCGGGGTCCTGGGTGCTCCGTCGGTGGTCCTCGCCGGCGTCGCCGCAGCTCTGTGGTGGCTCTGGCCTCCGGTCCCGGAGCGGACACCGGATCGGCAGCCGGTGCCCGGCCCGCGCGTGCGGTATGTGCGCTTTGAACCGGGGGGCGAGAGGCTCTACCTCCGCCCGGATCTTTTCGGGCGGCGGTCGGAGGTGAGCTGGAGCGTTCCGGCGGCCGACGAGGGCGCGGAGCTCTTGCCCGGGCACACGTGGAGACCGCCGCGTTTCCTGCCGCGCGAGGCGGCGGCGCCCGCGGCGGGGACGGCCGACTTCCCCGAAGCGTTCTCGCACGAGATCCGATCCCCGGACCTGGGGCGCTACCGCCCGCGGATCGACTGCGAGCAGGTATTCGGCCAAGCGGCGACGCCGACGCAAGCCGCGGTCAGGGTCCACTGGTCCGGCGACCTGTCTGCCTACGAGCCGGGCGTGCCCGATTTTCCGCCGGCGGGCGCGGAACCTGAGGCCGGGACGGCCAGGTTCTCGGCCTCGGTCGAGACGGACGAAGAGGGACAGGTGGCCCATGTGTTCGTGGAGGAAACGAGCGGGCATCCGGTGCTGGACTCGTTGCTCGTCAAGGCCCTCTATCGGGGGACTCTGGCGAAGACGCCGGGTCGCAGAGCCGGCGGCCGTGTCGTGGTGGAGTGGCCCCGTAGAGCGGTGAAGCCGTCGGTTGGGCTGCGGCCAGGGACGACAGAGAAGGGTGGAAGGCCATGAGCGTGAGAATGGTCACGTGGACCGGAACCGGCGCGTCAAAGGCAGTCGACGCATTCCTGCGGCGGCGGCCCTTTGACCCGGATGCCGAAAAGGCGGCGGCCGGCGTGCTGGAGGAAGTTCGACGCAGGGGAAACCGGGCGGTGGCGCAGTATGCCCGCCGTTTCGACGGCGTGAGCCTCCGTGTCGCCGAATTTCGCGTGTCTCGCCGTGAACGGAACGATGCCCGAAAGAAGGCGCCGGCCGACTTCCGGACGGCGGTGCGCGCCGTCCTGGAACGGATCGCGGCCTTCGCTCGTGCCGGGATGAGGCCGGACTGGCGGATCTCCGGCCCGCGGGGCGGGACGCTGGGGGAACAGTTCGTACCCCTCGACCGCGTGGGCGTGTATGTGCCGGGCGGCGCTGCCCCGCTCGTGTCCACCGCGCTGATGACGGCCGGACTGGCGCACGTGGCCGGCGTGCCTGAAATCGTGGCCTGTACCCCGTGCGGACCCGACCGCAGGGTGAAGCCGGAGCTGCTCTACGCCCTGGAGGCGGCCGGCGCAACGGAAATCTACCGGGTTGGCGGGATCCAGGCCGTCGGTATGATGGCCTACGGCACCCGCACCGTGCGCAAGGTCCAGAAGATCGTCGGGCCCGGCGGTCCGTTCGTGACGGCGGCAAAGAGACAGGTCTACGGCCACGTGGCGCTCGACCTCGTGGCCGGACCCAGCGAGATCGCCGTGCTGGCCGACGAAACGGCGGACCCCGCCTTCGTAGCCGCGGACATGCTGTCGCAGGCCGAGCACGGCACGGGACACGAGAAGGCCCTGCTGGCGACCACGTCGGCGCCTCTGGCCAAAGCGGTCGCAGCCGAGATCGACGCGCAGGCGCGGACCCTGGGCCGCCAGGAGGCCGTACTCCGGGTCCTGCGTCGCGGCATGCTCCTGGTCGTCGTCGGGACGCTGGACCGGGCGATGGATCTGTGCAACCGGTTCGCGCCCGAACACCTGGAGATCATGGTGCGGGAACCGAAAGAGTGGCTCAGGAAGGTGCGCCGGGCCGGCGCCGTATTCGTGGGCAAGTGGACCCCGGAGGTTGTCGGCGATTTCGCGGCAGGGCCCAGTCACGTGCTGCCGACCGGCGGATCGGCCGCCTGGTTCTCGGGATTGACGGTCGACGACTTCCGGCGGCGCAGCAGTTTCATCTCGTTCACCCGGGCCGACCTTCTGGACGTGATGCCGTGGGTGGAGAGTTTGAGCCGCGTGGAGGGGATGGACGGGCATGCCCGGGCTGCGCGCATCCGTTTCGAGAAGACATGAAGGCGCTTGTGAGAGAAGCGGTCAAGAAACTGGCCGGCTACGTGCCGGGCGAACAGACCCGGACGCCCGAGACCGTCAAGCTCAATACGAACGAGAATCCGTACCCCCCTTCGCCGGCCGTGGCAGAGGCCCTGGCCGGAATCGCCGCGGCCGCCCTGCGCCTCTACCCGGATCCCGCGTCGTCCGCGCTGCGGGCAGCCGTCGCCGCGCTGCACGGCACGGCGTCTTCCCGGGTGTTCGTGGGGAACGGATCGGACGAGATCCTCGCGCTGTGCACCCGGGCATTTGTCGAGGACGGGGCAACGATCGGCTACTTCTCTCCCTCCTATTCTCTTTATCCCGTGCTGGCCGATATCCGCGGCGCCGGGAAGCAGCCCGTGGAACTGGGGCCCGACTTCGAGTGGATGGAACCCCCGCCCGGGGCGGCGTCCCTGTTCTTCCTCACGTACCCGAACGCGCCCACCGGCGTCGCATACCCCCGGACGCAAATCCGCGCGTTTTGCCGGGCTTTTCAAGGAGTCGTGGTCCTGGACGAAGCCTACGCCGACTTCGCGACGGAAAACTGTCTGGACCTCGCCGGGGAGCGGGACAATGTCCTCGTCGTCCGGAGCCTGTCAAAGGGGTATTCTCTGGCGGGCCTGCGGGTGGGGTACGCCGTGGGGGCGGAGCCTCTCATCGACGCTCTTCACAAGATCAAGGATTCATACAACGTGGACGCGGTCGCGCAGGCCCTGGCGTTGGCGGCGTTGTCCGACCCCGAACACATGCGGGCGAACGTCGAGCGCGTCCGCGCCACGCGCGCGAAGCTGACCGAGGCGTTGACCGGGCTGGGCTTTAGCGTAACGCCGTCGCAGACGAATTTCGTGTGGGTGCGTCCCGCCGGGATGGGCGCGAAAGAACTGTTTGAACGACTCCGGGCTCGGCATATACTCGTGCGGTATTTCCCGGGCCGGCGGACCGGCGACTTCCTGCGAATCACGGTGGGGACGGACCCGCAGATCCATAGCCTCCTCGAGGTCCTGCAAACCATGATGGAAGGGAAACGTAAGTCATGAAGAAGAGATCGGCGAGCGTGAGACGCAAGACGAACGAAACCGACGTCGCCCTCGAAATCTGCCTCGACGGGGACGGCCGGTACGCCGTGGATACGGGGCTGCCCTTCCTGAATCACATGCTGGAGCTGTTCTCGAAGCACGCCTTGATCGATCTCGATCTGAAGGCCAAGGGGGACGTGGACGTGGACTACCACCACACGGTGGAGGACGTCGGACTCGCCTTCGGGACGGCCCTCGATCGGGCGCTCGGCAACCGGGACGGGATCGCGCGCTACGGCTGGAGTATCGTGCCGATGGACGAGTGCCTGAGTCACGCGGCGGTCGATCTGGGAGGGCGGCCTTTCCTGGTCCTGAAACTCGCGTGCCGTAAGAAGAAGATTCTCGAGTTCGACCTCGAACTCATCCATGAGTTCTTCCGTGCGTTCGTGACGCAGGGGCGTATGAATCTCCACGTTTCGCAGCTCTACGGCAAAGAGGCGCACCACGCCTATGAATCCGTTTTCAAGGCGGCGGCAAGAGCGATGCGGACGGCCGTTGCGCTCGATCCCCGGATCAAGGGCCCGCCGTCCACCAAAGGGACCCTCTGAGGCGCCGTCCCCGCGGCCGCGGAGCAACCGCAGATGATCATCATTCCGGCGATCGATCTGAAGGACGGCGCGTGTGTGCGGCTTCGGCAGGGGCGCGCACAGGCGGTCACCGTGTATTCCGGAGACCCGGTGGCGACGGCGGAGGAATGGGTGGCGCAGGGAGCCCGGTCTCTGCACGTGGTGGATCTCGACGGGGCGTTCCGGGGGCGGCCCGTTCACGCCGACGTGATCGGCCGGATCGCTCGCGCCGTCCGCGTCCCGGTTCAGGCGGGCGGGGGCTGCCGAACGGACGAGGAGATCCGGCGCCTGCTCGACAGCGGCGTGGCGCGCGTGGTGATCGGTACGCGCGCCCTGGAGTCGGCGGACGCCCTGCAGGAGCTGGTGCGCAATTTCGGCGAGCGGCTGGCAGTGGGAATCGACGCGCGGGCCGGCCACGTGCAGGTACAGGGCTGGCTGAAAACGACGGCCGTGCAAGCCGTGGACCTGGCCGCCGCCGCGGATGCCGCCGGCGTGCGTACGCTGATCTACACGGATACCGTTCGGGACGGCATGCTCCGCGGCCCGAATACGTCGGGCGTGCGCGCCCTGTGTCAGGCGGTGACATGCAACGTCGTGGCCGCGGGGGGCATCGCGTCCGGGCACGACATCCGTTCTCTTCGGGATCTTCGGCTTGCGAACCTCGCGGGGGCGATCGTGGGCAAAGCGCTCTACGACGGGGCCGTGACCCTGAAGGAATTGATGGAAAGCGCCGGATCCCCCTAAGGCACGATCCCGCGCGGCTCGGCGCCGGCTGTCTACACCCCGTCTCGGATCATGACGGTTTCTCACGAAAGTCGGACCGCGCTCGTGCCGCGCCGGCCTTTGGTCGGGTTGACCCTCTCCGTGATTCTGGGAACGTGGCTGGGGCTGCGTGGGGCGGCCCTGCAGGCGCCGGTGCTCGCGGGCGCTGCCGGTGCGCTCCTGCTGGCGGTCCTGCTGCGACGGTCCGCCCGGCGGGTCCGTTCGACGAAGCCCGCGGTCACGGCGTTGATTCATCTCTCCGCGCTGGCGACGGCCTGGGTATGGGCCGGAACGCACACCGCCGCGGCTCCGAGAGAACGGGAACCGCCGTTGTCCGCCGGCGCGGAAGAGCGCAGGTTGGAGGTGACGGGGGTCGTGGCCGAAGAACCGCGGGGGACGTCCTGGTCGGACGGAAACGCTCGCTTGTGGGTCTTCCCGTTGAAGGTGGAGGAGTGGAAGGGCGCGAAGGGATCCGGCAACGGCCGCGCAGGGCGCCTGGACGTGCTGTGGTTCGGTCCGCCGGACGGCCGCGTTCCGCAGTACGGGGAACGGTGGCGGATGACCGGCACGTTGCGCCCTGACCCCGCGGCGGGTTCCGGGCGGTCTCGCGGCCCGGCGCTGAGCGTGAACGGGCGCCGGGCGAGGTTCCTATCGGCGGGTCACGGGTCGTGGTTCGTTACCGGGTGCCTTACGCTGCGACGGAGGGCTGCGGCACTGCTTGCCGAGGGAATCGAGGACTACCCGCTCGAGACGGGGATCTTCCAGGCGCTGGTGCTCGGGTACCGGTCCCGCCTCGATGCCGGGCTCCGGGAGGTGTTCGTTTCGACCGGGACGCTCCACATCTTCGCGATTTCCGGCCTGCACGTCGGGATCGTCTGTGGCATCATCCTCTTCCTGCTTGCCGTGTGCCGGATCTCCAGGATCTACTGGATTGTCTTCCTGGCGCCCCTGCTCACCGCCTACACCGTGGCCACGGGGGCCAGACCGAGCGCCGTACGGGCGTGCGTCATGGCCCTGATCTACGCCTGCGCGCCGGCATGCGCGCGGCGGGCGGACGGGTTTTCCACGCTTGCGGCCGCGGCGCTGGTCATCGTGGCCTGGGCGCCGGAACAACTGCACGACGTGGGGTTTGTCTGTTCGTTTGTCGTGGCGGCCGGCCTGCTGCTGCTGTTCCCGCCGCTCGACCGGGCGTTGCGGCGCTGGTGGGAACCGGATCCGTTCCGGATCGCGCCGGAGAGGAAGACGATCACGCGGCTGCGCGGCGCTTGGCGCTGGGTCGTGAGGCTGGGGATCCTTTCCTTTTCGGCCTGGGTCTCTTCTGCGCCGCTGACCCTCTATTTTTTCGGGCGGGTGTGCCCCGTGGCGCTGGCGAGCAACCTGGTGGTCGTACCGGTTGCCTTCCTGATCGTCGTCTCCGGGAGCCTGTCGATTCTGTCCGGATCGTGCGCGGCCGCCCTGGGCGACCTCTTCAATCACGCCAGCCTCGGGCTGATCTTGATACTCGTGCGCGTGATCAGGTGGATGGCGGCCGTTCCCGGGGGGAACTTCCGCATCGGGGGAGTGCCTCTCTGGCCGGTCCTGCTGTGGTACGCGGCGGTCGGTGCGTTGCTGATCTGGATCCGGAGCCGGGCCTCCGGACAGCCGGCGGGAGACAAAACGGTTGAGTTCGCACGCCAAGAGTGCGAGAATAGGCGTGGATTCGGGCAGGGAGGATACGGTCGCATGGGACCGGCCGCAGGAAAGGGAACCGGAGATGACCGGTAACGTTTACGGAACGCGACGAACAATCTGGGGGCTGCTGTTGGGCCTCGCGCTGAGCGGGGTCTGTCTGCCCGGCCGCTGCGCGGGCGAAGAGACGGTCCGCGACGACCGTGACCCTGCCTACGACGAAATCGAGCGGTTGACGGAGGTCATGCTGCATGTCCGCCGGCACTACGTGGAGGAGAAGACGTACGAGGAGATTGCCTACGGCGCACTGCACGGACTGCTGCAGGCGCTGGATCCGCACAGTGATTTCCTGGAGCCCGAAGCCTATGAGGACATGCAGGAGGATACCTCCGGCAAGTTCAGCGGCATCGGAATTCACATCGGAATGCGCGACGGCGTGTTGACGGTGATCGCGCCGATCGAGGGCACGCCCGGCTTCCGCGCCGGCCTGCAGCCCGGCGACCGGATCATCGAGATCGACGGCGAATCGACCCACGGTCTTTCTCTGAGGGAGTCCGTCAACCGGATGCGGGGACCCAAAGGCGAGAAGGTGACCATCGTCATCCAGCGCACGACCGACGGCGGGTCCAAGGAGGAGGAGCTGGAGATTATCCGCGACGATATCGAGGTGCCGAGCGTCAAGGGCGCGAAAATCCTTACCGACGGCATCGGGTACGTCCGGATCACCCAGTTCGCCGTGCCCACGGCCGAGGCGCTACAGGGCTCGCTCGAAGAATTGATGGGGGAGGGGATGACCGCGCTGGTGCTGGATCTGCGCAGCAACCCGGGCGGCTTGCTGCTCTCGGCCATCGAAGTGGCACAGAAGTTCCTGGGGCGCGGCGACCTCATCGTGACGACGAAGGGCCGCGAAGGGGTACATAACGAGGCGCGGAACAAGGCCGGCGGGGAACACCACTACACGGACTTCCCGATGGCTGTTCTGGTTAATGCCGGCACGGCGAGCGCCTCGGAGATCGTGGCCGGCGCCCTGAAGGACAACCAGCGGGCCGTGCTGGTGGGCGACACGACATTCGGCAAGGGGTCGGTTCAGAGCGTCGTCCGTCTGAGGCCGGACGGGGCGTCCGCGATCCGAATGACCACGGCCTACTACTACACGCCCAGCGGGAGCCTGATTCACGAGAAGGGGATCGAGCCCGATATCCCGGTCTACGTTTCCCCGGAGGAATGGCAGAAGGTGCAGATCAAACGGCTACACGAGGAGAACCCCGAGCATTTTTCCGAAGAGGATCCGGAATCCTACGAAGGAGTCGAGGACCGGCAACTCCTGCGGGCCGTGGACCTGCTGCAGGCCGTGCAGATCTTCCAATCCGGATAGAACCGCCGCTTGGCCCGCCGGCAGCCTCCACACAGGATTGCGGGCAGGTCCTTCACTGAACATCGAAGGATTTGGGTAAGAAGATTCCTGTCGTTCGTCGTTCGATGTTGGATGTTCAGTGTTCGGTTGCGCGTTCTCTTCTCCCGGGAGACCCGCCGTGAACGTCTTGGGGATCGAAACGTCTTGCGATGAGACGGCCGCCGCCGTGGTCCGCGACGGGCGCCACGTGCTTTCCAACGTGGTGTACAGCCAGACGGCTTTGCACGGGCCCTACGGCGGCGTGGTGCCGGAGATTGCGTCCCGGTGCCACGTCGAGGCGTTGCCCGGCGTGGTCGACGAGGCGCTGCGGCGTCCGGGGTTGACCTGGCACGACATCGAGGCCGTCGCCGTAACGCAGGGCCCGGGGCTGGCCAGTTCCCTGCTGGTGGGGCTTTCCGCGGCCAAGGGACTGGCCCTGCGGCTGGGATGTCCCCTCGTGGCCGTCCACCACGTGGAAGCGCATCTCTTCTCCGTGTTCCTCGATGAGGATGCGCTGTCGCTTGCGGAAGCCTGTCCGTTCGTGGCTCTGGTCGTGTCCGGCGGGCACACCTGCCTGATCCGCGTGGAGAAGCTGGGGCGGTACACGTTGGTGGGTCAGACCCTTGACGACGCGGCCGGCGAAGCCTTCGACAAGGGGGCCAACCTGCTCGGGCTGGGCTATCCGGGCGGCCCGGCGATCGACCGGGCCAGTTCCGGAGGCGACCGGGATTTCGTTCGGTTTCCCCGGGGAAGACAGAAGAAGGCGAACAGCCGGTACGTCCCGTCCGGGATGGACCCCGATCTGTGTTTCAGCTTCAGCGGCCTCAAGACCGCGCTGCGGTACTATCTGCGCGACCATCCGCCCGCCGACGACGGAGAGATCGCCTCGCTGGCGGCTGCTTATCAGGAGGCCATTGTGGACGCGCTGATCGAGCGCTGCGAACGGGCCGTGGCGGACGGGCAGGGCCTTGCGCTCGCGGGCGGGGTGGCTCTGAATCGCCGCCTTCGTGAGCGGATTTCCGATCTGGCGCGGAGCAAGGGCCTGCGGCTTATGCTGGCCGAGCCCTGCTACTGCGCCGACAACGCGGCGATGGTCGCGGGCCTGGCCGGCGCGGGACAGGGGCTCCGCGGAAGAGAAGCCATGCGGGCCGATGCAGACCCCAACCTGCCGTTCGCGCGCCGCGTTCACCCTTGACTCTGCGCGCGGCGTGTGGGACAACGACGGCCCGCGCCGGAGGCGAGCGTAGGCGGGTGTTGCTCAACGGTAGAGCTCCAGCCTTCCAAGCTGGCTACGTGGGTTCGACTCCCATCACCCGCTCCACCGCAGGGGTGTACGAAGAATCGTGTACACGCCCGGCGCCGGTTGCAACGCTCGTACCAATGGATTGGTAAGTCGGCCCAAAGGAAAGGAAGCAAACGAATGAATATCATCAACGAACTGTCAACGCTACGTTGTGGTAAGGGCGGCCGCTGCTCATCGTGGGATACAAGTGGAAGAAACGGTGATGCGTGGCGTATTGAACCAGGCGAAACGAAGGTGCTCGCGGATATCAAGGCCCCCGGGGCCATCACACATATTTGGATGACTCAGGCAAAGCACTACCGCGAATGTCTGCTCAAGATCACATGGGACCATGCAAGGAAACCAAGCGTTCTCGTCCCACTTGGTGATTTCTTCTGCCTCGGACACGGCATCGTCAACAGCTTCCAGTCATTGCTGTTCACCGCGTCGACCACAAGCAACAATCAATTCAACCGAGGTTGTGCTCTGAACTGCTACGCCCGCATGCCGTTCAGGGAGCGTGCGGTTGTCGAACTGGTCAACCAGAGTGCCGAGTTACACGGACAGTACTTCTATATCGAC
>Ga0180432_10008710_pt1 | contig 12555 bp, 9 predicted proteins | sample SS_ome_10_FD_132414 | JGI IMG/M metagenome (GOLD analysis project Ga0180432, IMG submission 132414) | Hypersaline lake sediment archaeal communities from the Salton Sea, California, USA - SS_1_MS_2 metaG | ecosystem: Environmental > Aquatic > Non-marine Saline and Alkaline > Hypersaline >...
CGACATGCACCTGCTGTCGCTGGTGGCCGACCGGCTGTGGCTGGTCAAGGGCGGCCGCGTCGCGCCGATACGCCTCCACGTCGCCGTCGTAGGGCGCGACGCGGCCGCCCTTGACCAGCCACAGCCGGTCGGCCACCAGCGACAGCAGGTGCATGTCGTGGCTGACAAGGATCACCGCGCCGGAATAGGCGGTCAGCGCCTCGACCAGCGCCTCGCGGCTTTCGATGTCGAGATGGTTCGTCGGCTCGTCGAGGATCAGCAGGTGCGGCGCCTCGGCGGTGGCCAGCAGAAGCGACAGCCGCGCCTTCTGGCCGCCCGACAGCCGCGCCACGACCGTATCGGCCTGCGCCTCCATCAGCCCGAAACCGGCCAGCCGGGCGCGCAGCTTCGCCGGGGCCGCGTCGGGCCAGAGCCGGCGCAGGTGGTCGAGCGGCGTGTCGCCCAGTTCCAGTTCGTCGACCTGGTGCTGGGCGAAATAGCCCACGCGCAACCGGTTCGCGCGCCGCAGCGTCCCGCCCATCGGCGAAAGCCGCCCGGCGATCAGCTTCGACAGGGTGGACTTGCCCTCGCCGTTGCGGCCCAGAAGCGCGATCCGGTCGTCCTGGTCGATCCGCAGGTCGAGCCGGCGCAGCACCGGCGTGCCGCCGTAGCCCACGCTCGCGCCCTCCATCGCGAGGATCGGTGGCGCGAGGTCTTCGGGCGCGGGGAAGGTGAAGGCGCGGGCCTTCGCCTCTTCCGGCGCGGCGATCGGCACCATCCGTTCCAGCATCTTCAGCCGCGATTGCGCCTGCACCGCCTTCGACGCCTTGTAGCGGAACCGGTCGACGAAGCTTTGCAGATGGGCGCGCCGCTCCTCCTGTTTCTTCGCCTCGGCGGCCTGCACGGCGGCCCGTGCGGCGCGGGCGGCGGCGAAGGCATCGTAGCCGCCCGACCACAGCGTGAGCTTGTGGCTGTCCAGATGCAGGATCGCGCCGACCGCGCGGTTCAGCAGGCCCCGGTCGTGGCTGATGATGATCACGGTATGCGGATAGCGCGCCAGATACCCCTCCAGCCACAGCGCGCCCTCGAGGTCGAGGTAGTTGGTCGGTTCGTCCAGCAGCAGCAGGTCGGGCCGGGCGAACAGCACCCCGGCCAGCGCCACCCGCATCCGCCAGCCGCCGGAGAAATCCGAACAGGGCCGCGCCTGGTCGGCGGTGTCGAACCCCAGCCCCTTCAGGATCGCGCTGGCCCGCGCCTCGGCCGACCAGGCGTCGATATCGGCCAGCCTTGTCTGCACCTCGGCGATCCGCGCCGGGTCGGTCGCGGCCCCGGCCTCGGCCAGCAGCGCCGCGCGCTCGGTATCGGCGGCCAGCACGGTATCGAGCAGCGAGACGGCCGAGGCAGGCGCCTCCTGCGCGACGCCGCCGATCCGGGCGCGGGCGGGCAGGGCGATGCTGCCGCCTTCCAGCGCGATCTCGCCGCGGATCAGGCGAAACAGCGTGGTCTTGCCCGTGCCGTTGCGCCCGACGAGGCCCACCTTGTGGCCGGCGGGGATCGTGGCCGAGGCCTGCTGAAACAGCGGCCGGCCCTCCACCGAATAGCTGATGTCCTCGATCCGGAGCATGGCCCCCGCTTGCCGCAAGCCCGCCGCCGCGTCAATCGGGCCTTCGGTGGCTTTTCAAGCCGCGCGCCGCATGCTAGCAGGCCCGCGCAACCGGGCGGGCAGGGGCCGGCCCGATCAACCAGATAGGCATCCGACATGGCGATCGAACGCACCCTTTCCATCATCAAGCCCGACGCGACCCGCCGCAACCTGACCGGCCGGATCAACGCCAAGTTCGAGGAGGCGGGCCTGCGCATCGTCGCGCAAAAGCGCATCCACATGAGCCCGGCCGAGGCGGGCAAGTTCTACGAGGTTCACAAGGATCGCCCGTTCTACGGCGAACTGGTGGAATTCATGGCCTCCGCCCCGGTGGTGGTGCAGGTGCTGGAGGGCGAGAACGCGATCGCGAAGAACCGCGAGGTGATGGGCGCGACGAACCCGGCCAATGCCGAGGACGGCACGATCCGCAAGGAATTCGCCCTGTCGGTCGGCGAGAACTCGGTCCACGGCTCCGACGCGCCGGAAACCGCCGCGCAGGAGATTGCCTTCTTCTTCTCCGGGCTTGAAATCGTCGGCTGAGCGCCGGGCGTTCCGGCGCTCAGCGTCGCCGGTCGATCAGGCCGATCTCGTTCAGGGCCGCATCCAGCCGGGTGCGGCCCGCTTGCTTGCCGGCCGCCGCGGCCTTGATCGCGTCGAACCGGGCGCGCAGCGCCGCCTTCTCGGCGCCGCGGCAATCGTTCCACGGCCGGCCCTGCAACCCCATCACCAGCGCGTAATAGGCGATGAAATGCGGCCGGTCGCCGGCGGCGATGAGCCGTGCATAGGCCGCGTCGGCGCCAAGGTCGTGCAGCTCTTCGGCCGTGGTGATGCCGGCGCGCGCGAAGGCCCCCGCCATCGCGGGGCCGAGGTTCGGGATCGCGGTGATCGGGCGCGGCATGGCGGCGGGTTCCTCGCGGCTTGCGCCGCAGGATAGGGCCGCCGCGCTCGCCGCGAAAGGATCAGATCGAGGCCCAGTCGTAGAACACCGTGCCGCCCATCTGCGGCGTGGCCGGCGCCGCGGGGGTGCGCGGGGCCTTGCGCGGCGCGGCCGGATCGGGCCTGTCGTCCTGCGCCTGCATCTGGCGCGGGGCGTTCGGGTCGGGGCGCGGTTCGGCGCCCTGCTGGCGGGATGTCTGCACGGGTTTCGTCCTGCTCGGGCGCGTCGGCCGCCCCTGCCGCCCGGGGCTGTCCCGCCCCGTGGCGCGCCGCACGTATGCCCTGCCGCGCGGACCGTCAAGGCCCGATCAGGCGGACCCGATGCAGCCGGCGGGCTGGCGCCGATCGGCCAGCGCGAGCAGGTGTTCAAGCTGGGTGTTGCCGGCCACCAGTTCGGTCAGCGTGAGATCGTCGAGCGCGCTGTAGAACGCCTCCAGCGCCTTGACCAGCGCGCGTTGCAGCCGGCAGCATCCGGCCAGCGGGCAGGTGTTGTGCTCGGCGTCGAAACATTCGGCGAAGGGCACCCCGGTCTCGAAGGCGCGGAACACCTCGCCAACCCGGATCTCGTCGGTCGGCCTTGCCAGTTGCATGCCGCCGGCGCGGCCGCGCAGGGTTTCCACGAAGCCCAGCTGGCCCAGCGTGTTCACGACCTGGGCGAGATGGTTCTCGGAGGCGTTGCAGGCCTCCGCGATCTCGTGCTTGCGCACGATCCGGCCGGGATTGACGGCACAGAACATCAGCACTCGCATCGCCAGGTTGGTGCGCGTGGTCAGCCGCATCGGCCCGGACCTCCTGTTTGCCTCCACGCCGTCGTAGCACGGGCGCGCGGGGCGTGACTTGACGCAGATCAGATATCGGGGATGCATCTTTGACCTGCGTCAAGGCGCCGGCCGCCCTCACATGCAAGAATCCGAATGTTGAATCGGGGGATCGCATGACACGACCGCACGACATTCCGGCCACGCGCCGGGCATTTCTGGGCCTTGCCGGCGGTGCCGCGGCGCTGGGTCTTGCCGGCGCGGCGCCGGCGCGGGCGGCGAAACTCGCCACCAGCGCGCGCATCGTCATCCTCGGCGCGGGGGCGGCCGGTGCGTCGCTGGCGAACCGTCTGGCCGGGCGGCTGGAGGGCGCGCAGATCACGCTGATCGATCCGCGCGGGGAACACTGGTACCAGCCCGGCTTCACGCTGATCGCGGCGGGGCTGAAGCCCGCCTCCTACTCGGTTTCCCGCACGACCGACTGGCTGCCCGAGGGCACCAGCCTGATCGCCGAAGCGGCGGCCGAGATCGACCCAGAGGCGAAGGCGGTGACCACCGCCTCGGGCACCCGGGTGCCCTACGATATCCTCGTCGTCGCCACCGGTCTCACGCTCGACTGGGACGCGGTGGAGGGCTTCTCGCTCGACCTCGTGGGCAAGGACGGGATCGGCGCGGTCTATGCCGGCCCCGACTATGCCGCCAAGACCTGGGCCGAGATGGACAGGTTCACCGACACCGGCGGGCGCGCGGTGTTCTTCCGCCCGGCGACGGAGATGAAATGCGCCGGCGCGCCGCTGAAATACGCTTTCCTGACAGAGGATTACGCGACCCGCAAGGGCACCCGCGACAAGGTGGAGATCACCTATTTCGCGCAGTCGAAATCGCTGTTCGGCGTGCCGATCGTGGCCGAAAAGGTGCGGATGCTGTTCGAGGAACGCGGCATCGGCACCGAGTACAGCCACGTCATGAAGGCGATCGATCCGGGCCGAAAGATCATCACCTTCACCGATGCCGACGGGCTGGAGCACGAGACGGAGTACGATTTCACCAACGTGATCCCGCCGATGCGCGCGCCCGAGGTGGTGCGCAACTCGCCGCTGCCCTGGACCGGACGGTGGGACGATCAGGGCTGGGTCGAGGTCGATCCGCAGACGCTGCGCCACGCCCGCTATCCCGAGGTCTTCGCGGTCGGCGACGTGGCCGGGGTTCCGAAGGGCAAGACGGCGGCCAGCGTGAAATGGCAGGTACCTGTGGTCGAGGATCACATCGTCGCCCAACTGGCCGGGCAGGAGGGCACGCAGGTCTACGACGGCTACACCTCGTGCCCGCTGATCACCCGGATCGGCCGGGCGATGCTGATCGAGTTCGACTATCACAACAACCTCGTGCCCAGCTTCCCCGGCCTGATTGCGCCGCTGGAGGAGCTGTGGATTTCCTGGCTGATGAAGGAGGTGGCGCTGAAGGCCACCTACAACGCCATGCTGCGCGGCAAGGCCTGAGGAGGGGACGCCATGAAGGATCTGACGTTCGAAACCCTGATCGCCGTCTTCGAGGAAATGTTCGGCCGCGGCCTGTTCTGGGCGCTGGTGATCGTCGCCGGGATCATCACCCTGGGCTATCTTTACGTGCTGGTGCGCGACCGGGCGGTGAGCTGGCGGAAATTCCTGCTGGCGCAGATCTCGATGCCGTTCGGGGCCATCGCCGCCGTGCTGTTCGTGCAATGGGTGACGAATTCGGGCTTTCGCGATATCGGCGGGCCGGTGGATGCCATCGTGCTCTTGCTGGTGGCGGCGGCCGGCGCCGTCGGCATCGCGATCCTGACCTACACGGTGGAATCGCTGGTGCGGCCGAAGCGGGAGGCGCTGGGTGACTGACGGCGCCGCCGAGACCGGGCCGGCCGCCGGCGACAGCCGGCTGGAACATGCGCCGATCACCTTCTTTGCCACGGTGATGGGGCTGGCCGGGCTGACGCTGGCCCTGCATGCGGCGGAAACGGCCTTTGGCTTCGATCCCGTCGCCAGCCGTGCTGCCCGTGCCGTGACCATCGCGGTTTTCCTTGCCGTTTCGGTGCTTTACGCCGCGAAGATCGTGCTTCGAACGCCCGCGGTGGTGGCGGAGTGGAACCATCCGGTGCGGTTGGCCTTCTTTCCCACGGTGTCGATCTCGCTGCTCTTGCTGGCGATCACCGCGCTGGGCGACTGGCCGGGGCTGGCGCGCTGGCTTTGGGGGCTGGGCGCCGCCGGGCAGGGGGTGCTGACGCTGGCGGTGATCTCGGGCTGGATCGGCACCCGCTCGTTCCAGCACGGGCATCTGAACCCGGCCTGGTTCATCCCGGCGGTCGGCAACGTGATCGTCCCGGTGGCCGGGGTGCCGCTGGGCTACATGGACCTGTCGTGGCTGTTCTTCTCGGCCGGGATGCTGTTCTGGATCGTGCTGCTGACGCTGGTGTTCAACCGGCTGGTGTTCCACGACCCGTTGCCGGGGCGGTTGCAGCCGACGCTGGTGATCCTGATCGCGCCGCCGGCCGTGGCCTTCGTCGCCTGGCTGCGGCTCAATGGCGGGGCGATCGATCCGATGGCGCATGTGCTGCTGTCGCTGGCCTATGTCTTTGCCGCGATCGTGGCGGTACAGGCGCCGAAACTGCCCGGCCTGCCCTTCGCGCTGTCGTTCTGGGCGCTGAGCTTTCCGCTGGCCGCGATCACCATCGCCAGCTTCGCCTATGCCCGCGCCGCGGGGTCGGTGGGGCATCTGTGGATCGGCACCGGGCTTCTGGCGCTTCTGGTCGCGGTGATCCTGGGGCTGGTGGCGCGCACGCTGGTGGCGATCCGGCGGGGCGAGATCTGCCGGCCGGAATAGGCCGCGCGCCGGCCGGAACGAAAAGGGCGCGGGGTGACCCGCGCCCTTTCCCGTCAAAGCCTTGCGGCCCGAACCTACATCTCTTCGGGATGCGGCGTCGTCGCGGTGCGCACCGGCAGGATCGGATGCACCACCTGCGGCTGTTCGCCGGTCAGGGTTTCGAGGAAGGCGACCATGTCGTCCACCTCGGCCTCCGTCAGTTCGGCGCCAAGCTGCGAATAGGCCATCACCTCGACCGCTTCCTTCAGCGTCCAGACCACGCCGGAGTGGAAGTAGGGCGCGGTCAGCGCGATGTTGCGCAACGGCGCGGCGCGGAACACGTAGTCGTCGCCGGCCGTTTCGGTCACGGCGTAGCGGCCCTTGTCGCCTTCCGGCACCACCTCGGCGCCGGGCTTCACGACCACGCCGAACGGGAAGTAATCCTGCCCGCCGAAGTTGATCCCGGCGTGGCACGAGGCGCAGCCGGTATCCATGAACAGTTTCAGCCCGTTCTTCTCCGCGTCCGTCAGCGCGCCGTCGGCGCCCATCAGGAACTGGTCGAAGCGCGAGTTCGGGGTGATCAGCGTGGCCTCGAAGGCCTCGATCGCCACCGCGAAATTGTCGAAGCTGATCGGATCGTCCTCGCCCGGGAAGGCGGCGGCGAAGGCTTCGACATAGCCCGGCATGGATTGCAGCGTCGCAACCACCTGGTCGGGCGTGTTGTTCATCTCGACGCCCGCCTGCACCGGGCCCTTCGCCTGCGCGGCGAGGTCGGGCGCGCGGCCGTCCCAGAACTGTGCGATGTTGAAGATCGCGTTCAGCATGGTGGGCGCGTTGCGCGGCCCTTTCTGCCAGCCGTGACCGATCGATGTTTCCAGCCCGTCGACGCCGGCAAGGCCGACATTGTGGCAGGACTGGCAGGAAAACAGGCCCGATCGCGACATCCGCGGATCGAAGAACAGCATCGCCCCGAGATCGACCCGGTCACGGGTCAGCATGTTGCCATCGGGAACCGGCGGCTGCAGCGGAATCGCCTCGAACCAACCCTTCGCCTCTTCACGCAGCGCGGCATCATCGGCCAGCGCGGGGGCACCCAGGACCGCAATAACCGCGGCGGTGGATGCGAACACACGTCTCATCGAATTCCCTCCGTTACTGAGAACGGGGTCAGGGTCGCCCCTGGCGGCCGATCTGGAATTGATCCAAGTCAAAACCCGGCGCACAATCGACGAAGCGCGAAAAAAACCGTTCTGCTTCAATGCGCTTTCCCGTGCGGCACGGTGCCGCGCTGCGGCAATCAGGCCGCGCCGGAGGCTCCGGCCGCGACCGTCCGGGCGAGGACGGAGCGCAGCGTCACGAGGCTGAGCGGCTTGGGCACATGCGCGTCGAAGCCGGCGGCGAGATATTCCTCGATCTGATGCGCCATCGCGTTCGCGGTGATCGCCACCGCCGGGGCCGGGGGGCTGCCGGCCTGCGCCGCCGCCGCGCGAATCCGCGCCAGCGCCTCGATCCCGCCCATCCGCGGCATCTTGATGTCGAGCAGGATCAGGTCGAAGGCCTCCGGGTTCCAGGTCTCGACGGCCTCCTGCCCGTCGGCGACCGGATGCGCCGCGATCCCGAGGCGGTCGAGCATCGCCGACAGGATCATCCGGTTCGTGGCGTTGTCGTCGGCCACCAGCGCGCGCAGCCCGGCGAGGCCGCCGGCTTCCGGCCCCTCGGCCGCGGCGGCCGCCGGATCGGCGGGATCGGCGGTCTCCGCCTCGGGCAGCGGCAGGGTGAGGCGGAACTCGGTGCCCCGGCCGGGCTCGCTGTCGATCGAGATGTCGCCGCCCATCAGCCGGACCAGCCGGTTGACGATCGCAAGGCCCAGTCCGCTGCCGCCATGCCGGCGCGCGACCGTGGCGTCGGCCTGTTCGAACTCGTCGAACACCCGTTCGACCTGCGTGGCGCTCATCCCCGGCCCGGTATCGGCGACCCGGATCGCCAGCGGCCCGCCGGGGCGCGCCGTCAGCGTCACCGAGACCTCGCCGGAGTCGGTGAATTTCACCGCGTTGCCGACGAGGTTGTGCAGGATCTGCTGGATCCGGTGCATATCGCCCAGCCGCGGCCGGTCCAGCCCCTCGCCGGCCCAGACGGTGAACCCGATGCCCTTGCGCTGCGCGGTGACCGAATGCAGCGCCTCGACGGCGGTGGCGAGACCGTCGGGGCGGAACGGCGCGGTCTCCAGCGTCAGCTTGCCGGCCTCGATCTTCGACATGTCGAGGATGTCGTTGAGCACCGTCAGCAACAGCGCGCCGGATTCGCGGATCACCCCGGCCATCTCCTTGTGCGCGGGATCGGTCAGCGACAGGTCGAGCAGTTCGGCCATCCCCAGAACACCGTTCAGCGGCGTGCGGATCTCGTGGCTCATCGAGGCGAGGAAGCGCGATTTCGCCTCCGTCGCCTCGCGGGCGCGCCACGCCGCCTCGCGCAGCGCCGCCTCGTCGGCGGTTTCGGCGGTGACGTCGCGGATCGCGCAGACCACGCGCACCTCGCTGTCGGGCCGGTCGACCGGGGCGGCGTTGATCGACAGGATCTGCCGCCGCCCGTCGGGCCAGGTCAGCGCGTGGCGGACGTCGCGCACCGGCTTGCCGGTCCGGCGCACGCGTTCGAAGGGCATCTCGGCCGCGGGCATGGGATTGCCGTCCAGATCGGTGGCGTGCCAGTCCGGGGCGTCGAAGGTGCGGCTTTCGATTTCCTCGCTGCTCAGGCCGAACAGCGCTTCGGCCTCGCGGTTGGCATAGACGATGTTGCCCTCGGCATCGAGCGCGGTGATCGCGCTCATCGAGGTTTCCATCAGCGTTTCGAGATAGTCGCGCTCGGCCTCCAGCGCCGCTTCCAGCCGCTTGCGCTCGGTGATGTCGATCATCACGCCGATCCGGCGGGGCGGTGCGCCGGGCGGCTGGTGGCCCTGCCTGCGGCCGCGCGACAGCACCCAGATGTAATGGCCGTCGCGGTGCAGCACCCGGTAGACATGGTCGTGCACGCTGTCGTCGTCGCGGCGCAGGCTGTCCCAGTCGGCGGCGATCGTCCGTCGGTCGTCGGGATGCATCAGCGACCGCCAGCGCGCAAAACTCATCTCGCCGAGGTCTGCCGCCGTCTCGTAGCCCAGCATCCGGGCGATCCGGTCGTCGAGGTCGAGCCTGTCCTCGGTGTCAAGCGTCCAGCGCCAGGTGCCGGCGTTGGCGGCGTCGAACGTGTCCTCCAGCCGCTGCATCGCGCCGCGTTCGGCGCTGATGTCGATCAGCATCGTCACCCGGCCGCCGTCGGCGGTGCGTTTTTCCAGCACCTTGACCCAGCGGCCATCGGCCAGCCGCAACGGGAACGGCGCGCCGGGCGCGCGATGGGTGGCGATCCGCTCTGCCACCCAGCGCTCGGCATCCGTGATGGAGCCGTTCTCGAGCCGCGTCTCGGCGACGCCGCGGATGATCGTTTCGAAGCTCAGCCCGATGATGTCGTCATGGCCGGTCACCCGCGTCACCCGCCGGTAGCGCTCGTTGCACAGCACCAGCCGGTCCTCGGCGTCGTAGTAGGCGAAGGCGTCGGGCAGGGCCGCGACCGCCGCGACAAGCCGGTCGTGGTTGTCCGCCGCGGCCCGCGCCGAGGCCGCCAGCGCGTCGGCGGCCGCCTTGCGTTCGGATATGTCGGTCTGGATCGAGTGGAAGCCGCGCAGCGTGCCGTCCGGCTCGCGCACCGGCTGGATGTCAAGCTCCACCCAGTAGCGGCTGCCGTCGCGGGCGCGGTTCAGAAGCTCTGATTTCACCGGCCGGCCGGCGGACAGTTCCGCGCCGATCCGCGCCACCTCGGCCCCGTCGGTATCCTCGCATTGCAGCAGGTCGCCGGGATCGACGCCGCGGATTTCCTCCAGCGTCCAGCCGGTGCGCTGTTCGAAAGCCTCGTTGACCCAGGTGATCCGGCGTGCCGCATCGGTCGCGACGACGAGGTTGTGCGTGCGCCGCGCGACCTCGTCGAGCATCTCGCGCCGGTTGTCGCGCCGGCGCTCTTCGGTGATGTCGCGCAGAACGATCACCCAGCCCAGCGGCGCGTCGCCGGCGGCGGGTTCATGCGCAACCGCGGTCACCTCGATCCAGCGCGCGGCCTCCGCGGCGCCGGGCAGGGCGAGGGTTTCGGCCTCGCGGCGCCGGGGGCCGCCCGGCCCGTCGCCCAGCCGGTCGAGGCAGCGGCGGCAGGCGGCCGCCAGATCGGGCGCCATCGCCGCGTCGAGCGGCTGGCCGGCCAGGTCGGCCGGGCGCGCGGCCAGGATGTCGTCGAGCCGGCCATGCGCAAGCACGATGCGGCCACCGGCGTCGAGGTCCAGCACCGCGTCGGGCACCGTCGAGAGCGTGGTGCGCAGCCGGCTTTCGGCCGCGGCCAGATCGCGCCGGACCGCCGCCGCCCGCGTCTCGGCCTCGGTGCGCAGGATCACCGAGGTCAGCAGCCCGGCGAAGGCGGCCAGCAGTTCGACCTCGGCCTCGGCGAAGCCGCGCGGGGACCGCACCGCGTCGAAGCCGACAAGGCCGATCCGGCGCTCGCCGTCGATCATCGGCGCGACCAGCAGCGGCCGGATGCCCTGCGCCTCCAGATGCGGACGATGCGGCGCGTCGTCGGGCAGATCGGACACCGAGGGGATGTAGAGCGGCCGCCGCGCCGCGCGCAACTCGGGGTTCATCCGCGCCACCGGCACGCCCTGCAACGCCGCCTTGCCCGAGGCGATGCCCTCGGCGACCCATTCATGCGTGTTGTCGAAGGTGCCGTTGTCGCGGATCCGGATCACGTAGGCCCGGTCGGCCCCGGCGAAGCCGCCGATCCGGGCCAGCGCCGCCTCGATCCGCGCGTCGAGCGCGTCGCCGGCGGTCAGCAGGTCGGAGATCAGCGACGATACCAGCGCCGCCGCGCCGTCGCCGCCCTCGTGCCCGCCATCCGTGATCATCGGCCCGAATTCCAACCTTGGTCCTTTCGCTTCGCCCGGTTTCCGCAGGAGCAACTCTTACGAAAACGAAACGCCTCGCGACCGAACAACGGGCAGCGGAACCCCGCACCGGTGCACTCTATCTCCGGTTGGTTAACGGATCATCAGCCCGGCTTCCAAGCGGCGGCGCCCGATCCGCTCAGCGCGACAGCGTGAGTTCCGCGCGCAGGCCGCCCAGCGTGGCGCTGTCGCCAAGGCTCAGCCGGCCGCCGTGGCTGCGCGCGACATCGGCGGCGATCGCCAGGCCCAGGCCGGCGCCGCTGCCGCGGTCCTGGTTGCGGGCCGCGTCGAGCCGCAGGAATGGCCGCATCGCGTCCTCGCGCCGGTCGGGCGGGATGCCGGGCCCGTCGTCTTCCACCGCGATCCGCACCCGGTCGCCCTCCAGCGCGACCGAGACGCGGGCGAGGCTGCCGTAGCGCAGCGCGTTGCCGACAAGGTTCTCCACCGCCCGCGCAACCGCCAGCCGCCGCAGCCGCGCCGTCCCCGCCCCCCGGCAGGCGCCGAGTTCGACGGCCTGGCCGACGCGCTGCGCCTTGTCGACGATCTCGCGCACCAGCGCCAGCGGGTCCACCGGTTCGGGCTCGGTATCCGCGGCGGTACCGCGGGCGAAGTCGAGAAACCCGTCGATCAGCTGTTCCATCTCGGCGACATCGCGCAGCATCGCCCGTGTCTCGTCGCTGTCGGGCTGCAACGACAGGGCAAGCTTGAGCCGGGTCAGCGGGGTGCGCAGATCGTGGCTGACGCCCGACAGCATCATCGTGCGCTGCTCGATCTGGCGTTCGATCCGGGCCCGCATCTCCAGAAACGCCCGGCCGGCGGCGCGCACCTCGGTCGCCCCGGCGGGCTTGTAGGTCTCTATCCGGCCGGTGCCGAAGGCCTCGGCGGCGCGGGCCAGCCGGCGGATCGGCCGCAACTGGTTGCGCATGAACAGGATCGCGATGATCGTCATCAGAAGGCCGGTGAACACCATCAGCACCAGAAGCTGGTGCGGGTTCGAGGCCGAGACCCGGCGCCGGTCGAAGGCGATCTGCGCCAGCCCGGCGTCGGTTTCCAGCCACAGCGTGACGACGCGGGTGTTCGACAGGTCGATCGCGACGATCCCGGGCAGCGCCGCCGTCAACTCGTCCGACATCACCCGGCCCGACAGGTCGAAGGCGAGCCGGCGGGCGACCGGGTCGCGCTGCGGCGGGCGCGACACCGACAGGTCGAGCCGCCGCGACAGAAGCGCGATGTCGCTGGCCGTGGCGGCGGGATCGTCGAGCGTGCCGGCCACCAGCCGGATCTCGCGTTCCACCGTGTCGGTCATCTGCCGGGTGACCCCGGCGAAGTGGCGTTGCAGAAACACGATCGACACGACAAGCTGGATCGTGACGATCGGCACGATCAGGATCAGCATC
>Ga0180432_10008712_pt1 | contig 12551 bp, 11 predicted proteins | sample SS_ome_10_FD_132414 | JGI IMG/M metagenome (GOLD analysis project Ga0180432, IMG submission 132414) | Hypersaline lake sediment archaeal communities from the Salton Sea, California, USA - SS_1_MS_2 metaG | ecosystem: Environmental > Aquatic > Non-marine Saline and Alkaline > Hypersaline >...
CAGGACCCGACAAGAAGCCAGGACCCGACAAGAAGCCAGGGCCCGACAAGAAGCCAGGACCCGACAAGAAGCCAGGACCCGACAAGAAGCCAGGGCCCGACAAGAAGCCCGGACCCGACAAGAAGCCAGGACCCGACAAGAAGCCGGGACCCGACAAGAAGCCAGGGCCCGACAAGAAGCCGGGGCCCGACAAGAAGCCGGGGCCCGACAAGAAGCCGGGGCCCGACAAGAAGCCGGGGCCCGACAAGAAGCCGCCGAAAAAGGGAAAGAAATAGGCTCCAGGAAATCGCACGCCGAAGGACAAAGCGAGGGAACGCCTCTTTCGTTTTGAGTGGCGTTCCCTCCAGATTTAGAGGATGTGGAAAAATCCCCTCGCGCAGGGAACCAGGGTTTTTTTCACAGCCTCTCAGTCCTTGAACATCATCCGGAGCTCGAACGTGCCTTCCTGGTTGGTGGTGGTCATGTCGAAACCCATCTTGTGGAAGACGCGCATCATGGGGAGGTTTTCCTGGAGGACCTCGGCGGTGAAGCCGAGCAGACCCTGCTTCTTGGCGAAGGTGGTGAGCGTCTGGAGGAGGACGGTGCCGACGCCCTTGTTCTGATACTCGTCCTTGACGACGAAGGCGGCCTCGGCGGTGTGTTCCCCCTCGTTCACGGCGTATTGCCCCATGCCCAGCAGTTCCGCTTCCCTCTCGCTGGTCTTCTTGAGGGCCAGCACGACGATCTTGTCCGTGTAGTCGATGACGAAGAACTCCTGCAGCCTCTCGCGGGGGACGCGCCTCCGGGGCGAGGCGAAGCGGTAGTAGAGGCTCTGGTCGGACAGGCAGGCGAAGAAGGATTTCAGGAGGGGTTCGTCGCTGATCTTGACGGGCCGGAGGAAGAGTTCGATTCCGGTGCGCGTGGTGCGGTGGGTTTCCAGTTCTTCGGGGTATTTTTCGCTTTTCCCGGGCAGGAAGGCCTGGTCGGCGTAGATGATCTTGAGCGCCTTGGCCTGCTGGACGAGTTCGGGCCGGAAGGAGGGGTGGGCGATGGCGATGAGTTCCATGGCGCGCTGGCGGATGTTCTTTCCGTGCAGGTAGGCGATGCCGTACTCGGTGACCACGTAATGGACATCGCCGCGGATGAGGGTCACGCCGGCGCCTTGCTGGAGCCTCGGGACGATCCGCGAGATCGTTCCGCCCTCTGCCGTGGAGGGGAGGGCGACGATGGTCTTGCCGTTTCGCGCGAGCAGCGCCCCGCGCAGGAAATCCGCCTGTCCGCCGATTCCGCTGTAGAAGAGGGGCCCCAGGGAGGACGCCGTGGCCTGTCCGGTGAGGTCCATCTCGAAGGCGGAGTTGATGGCCGTCATGTTGTCGTTCTGGGCGATGACCATGGGATTGTTGGTGTAATCGATCCCGTGGAACTCCACGGCCGGGTTGTCGTGCAGGTAGGCGTAGGTCTCCTTCCCGCCCATGCAGAAGCTCGCCACGGTCTTTCCCCGGTGGATGCTTTTTCTCGCGTTGTCCACCACCTCGTCCTGCATGAGCCTTGCGATGCCGTCGGTGAACAAATCGGTGTGCACGCCCAGGTGCTTCTTGTCGCGCAGGTTGGCGATGACGGCGTTGGGCAGGCTTCCCGGACCCACCTGGATGGTGTCGCCGTCCTCGACGATCCGCGCGACGTAGCGCCCGATGCGCTCCACGATCTCGTCGGAAAGGTTCGGGCGGTACTCGAGCAGGGGCTCCTCGCAGGGGACCAGCACGTCGACCTTGTTCACGTTGACGAAGGTGTCGCCGTGCACGCGGGGCATGGAGGCGTTCACCTGGGCGATGACGAGCCGGGCCCGCTCCACCGCGGCCTTGGCGATGTCCACGCTCACGCCGAGGCTCATGAAGCCGTTGCCGTCCGGGGGAGAGACCTGGATCAGGGCCACGTCCACGGGGACGAGCCTCCGCCGGAGGAGTTCGGGCACCTGGGAGAGGAAGATGGGGGTGTAGTCCGCCTCGCAGACGTTGACGGCATCCCGGGAGGACACGGCGGGAAAGAAGGTGTTGTGCCGGAAGTGCTCCCGGAAATCCGCCTCGGCGTAGGGGGCCTCCCCCAGGGTCCACATATGGAGGATCTCGGTGTCGAAGAAGGCCCCGGGGTTCTCCTTCACGTATTCGGTCAGGGCGCGCACGAGATGCCGGGGCTCCCCGCAGCCGGTGGAGATGAAGATGCGATCGCCGCGGTGGATGCGCCTGAACGCCCGTGCGGGAGAGACGAATTTCTCCGGATGGCGTTCCTTCAACGAGGCGAGATGCGCGGGTTCGGCATCGAGCATGCGTCCTCCTCAAGCCCCTCGACCGTGCCAGTATACCCGCTCGCCGGACGAGGCCGGTCTTTTTCTGCGACATTCGCGCTGTCGGCAAGTCATGAGTCTTTCCCACCTTCCATAGCCCACCCTATAGAAATTCCCCCAGGGTGACCCTCGTATTCTAGGTTCTCAGAGGGGTTCCGAGGTTTTTTCGTGCATTTTCACTTAAGGCCCCTCGTGGCCCCGTTGCTCCTAGCGCCCTGGGGGGGACACCCCCCCAGGGCGCTACAAGCAATGTCGTTCCGAGACTCTTGCTCTTTTCTTACCGACACCCGTGGGGCCGCGGGGAACCGGGGGCCATGAGGGCATGGAAATCGCGAAAAACGGTTACAGCGCGAATAGATCTTTTCTGCGAGGGCCCCCCGGTTTTTAGTTCACATCGCCCTTTCCACTCACTATGCTTTCCCGACTTCCAAACGCAAGGCCGCTCGATCGAGGAGGAAGCGATGAGCCGAAAATTCGATTCCCTCTATCGGGAATCCATCGAATCCCCGGACAGGTTCTGGGGACGGGAAGCGGAACGCATCTTCTGGAAACGGCAACCCGACCGCGTTTTCGACGGGTCGAAAAGCCCCTTCAACCGCTGGTTCACGGGAGGCGAGACGAACCTCTGCTACAACGCGGTGGACCGCTGGGCTTTGGGGGACCGCCGCGGACAGGCCGCCGTCATCTGGGTGAGCCCCGAGACGGGACGCTCCCGCGTGCTGACCTACTACCAGCTCTATCGCGAGGTGAACCGCTTCGCCGAGGTCCTCAGGAGGAGGGGCCTGAAGAAGGGAGACCGGGTCATCATCTACCTGCCGAACATCCCCGAGGCCCTGATCGCCATGCTCGCCGTGGTGCGGCTCGGCGCGATCCACTCCGTCGTCTTCGGGGGGTTCGCCCCCGAAAACCTCGCCCAGCGCATCGACGACGCCGGCGCCACCCTGGCGATCACCTGCGACGCCTCCTCCCGGGGCGGCAGGCCCCTGCCCATCAAGCCCCTGCTGGACAAGGCCCTCGACGCCAGCGACGCGGGATCCGTGAAGACCGTGATCGTCCTCGACCGGGGCCTGCTCGATCCGGGCGCCTGGGAAAAACGCGGGATCGACCTCGACTGGAAGGAGGAGATGGACCGGACCCCGTTCCAGCCCTCCGAACCCGCCTGGCTCGAGGCGAACGAGCCCTCCTACATCCTCTATACCTCGGGCACGACCGGCAAGCCCAAGGGCGTCCTGCGCGACACCGGCGGACACGCCGTCGCCCTCGCCACGAGCATGGACTACATCTACGACGTGCACCACGGCGACGTCTACTTCTCCACCTCCGACATCGGCTGGGTGGTGGGCCACAGCTACATCGTCTACGGCCCCCTGCTCGCCGGCGTGCCCACCGTGCTTTTCGAGGGCACCCCGGTCCATCCCCGCCCCACCATCTGGTGGGAGGTGGTGGAAACCTACGGCGTGACCTGCATGTTCTCGGCCCCCACGGCCTTTCGCGTCCTGAAAGGGCACGGCGAGGAACCCTTCCAGGCCTTCGACCTGTCCACCCTGAAGTACCTCTTTCTCGCCGGCGAGCCGCTGGACAAGCCCACGCAGGCCTGGGCCTCGGCCGTGATGCCCGGCATCCAGATCCTCGACCACTACTGGCAGACCGAGACGGGCTGGTCCATGATCGCCAACTGCGCCGGCGTGGAGCTGATGCCCGTCAAGCCCGGATCCCCCACGCGCGCCGTCTACGGCTACGACCTGGACGTCGTGGACGCGTCGGCCCAACCCGTCGCCGACGGCGTGAAGGGGTACCTGGTGGCGAAGTCGCCCCTCCCGCCGGGAACGCTCCAGACCATCTGGAACGACGACGACCGCTTCCTGAACTCCTACTTCCGCGGTTTCCTGGATCAGGGGGATCTCTACAAGACGGGGGACTGGGCCATCCGGGACGCGGAAGGGTACTTCTGGGTGCTCGGGCGCGCGGACGAGGTGATCAACATCGCCGGCCACCGGCTGGGGACGGGCGAGGTGGAGGCGGCGATCGCCTCGCATCCCAAGGTGGCGGAAGCGTCGGCCGTGGGGGTGAGCGACGAGCTCAAGGGACAGGCGGTGATCGCCTTCGTGGTGCTCACGGCGAACGTGGAGCCCGGCCCCGGGGTCCACGACGAGCTGGTGAAGGCGGTGGCGGAGAAGATCGGGCCCATCGCCAAGCCCCGGAATCTCTATTTCGTCTCGAAGCTCCCCAAGACGCGTTCCGGGAAGATCATGCGCCGGATCATCAAGGCCGCCGCGGAAGGGAAACGGGAGTACGGCAACATCAGCACGCTGGAAGACCCGGGCGCCATCGACGAGATCGTCGCGGCGCTCGAAAAACGCGAAGACAATCTCGAAACGGCGTGATCCCGCCGCTCACCGGCAGGTGATGAATCCGAGGATCCGGACGCCCTCGAGCGAGACGGCCCCCCTTCTCACGTGCCCCAGGTCCAACCCCCGCTTTCCGTGGGCGTATTCCCAATTGCAATCGACCACCCAGGCTTGCTGGCCGGCGTGCGCTGGCGCCGGTCGAAACGGAGGTCGATCTCCAGGAGGACGGACGCGGGGTCCAGGGCAATCAGGGTCGAGTCCTCGCCGGACGATTCCCCGTTGCGCCGGCGTGAAATCCCGTTACCCTTGCATCGGTCCGATGAAAGGAAAGAACATGATCCACCGCCTCCTTCTGCCGCTCGCCGGTTCGGCGTTCCTTATCTCCCTTTTCGGCGCGACCGGTCCGGTCCTCGGGGAGGATCTGAACAAACCCGCGCTCGTGCACACCTTCCGGAAACGGAACAACACCTTTCGCGCCCTCGCCGTCTCCCCCGGCTCGGAATACGTGGTCGCCGGCTCGGACCTGGGAAAGGTCTACGTCTGGAAACTGCAGACCGGAAAATGGTTCAAGAGCCTCTCCACGAAAGACATCGTTGGAGCGCATGTCCACGCCCTGGCCGTCACCCCGGACGAGGACATCGTCGTGGGCGGCGTGCACCACGCTCTCCGGGCGTGGGATCTCGACTCCGGCGACGTTCTCTACACCGTCCCCGAGGCCCAGAACCACAAGATCGGAAGGCAGGGATACAGCGGCGACGTGCGCTTCCTGAGCCTGGACCGCGCGGGACGGTTCATCGTCTCCGGCGGCGGGAAGACCCTCAAGGTCTGGAGCACCTATGACGGCACACTCGTGAAGACGCATTTCGAAAGATCCCACAAATCGATCCTGGACTCGGTGGTGACGCCCGACGGCCGGCACGTGGCGCTGGCGACGAAGCACTACACCAAGGTGCTGGAACGCAAGACCATGAAGCAGAAGCATGTCTTCCAGTACACGCATCATTCCAAGCGCAAGCTCGCGCTGGCCTTCGGGGGGCGGGAGCTGATCGTGGGGGGCGATCCCCTGGGCGAGAAAGCCTTGCGGATCTTCCGGATCGATTCCGGGGAAAAGGTCCAGGAGATCCCGATGAAGACCCGCATCCGCGCCCTCGCCGTGCCTCCAGGCAAAAAGAGGGTCGTGGTGCTGGACGACCAGGATCACGTCGCGGTGATCAACCGGAAGACCGAAACCGTCGAGGCACGCTGGAAACCCCACGACCCGCGTGGCGAGCCCACCTCGCTGGCCCTCGATCCCTCGGGAGAGCACATCGTCACGGGCAGCTCGATCTGGACGGTGAAGGTGTGGAAATCCCCCTGGATTCCGGAGTGACCACGTTCGCCTTGATGGCCTCCTAGGCGTCCGCCTTCCCCTCGCCCTCTTCAGGGGAAGGGGTTTCCCCGGCTTCCTCGGCCTCCGCCCGGCAGGGGGTGTGCTTGGGCACGACCCTGCCGAGCTTCTTGCAGAAGACCCCGCCCATGGTCCGGCAGGCCCCGAGCAGGTCGGCGTCGGGGAACGAGGCGTGCTCGCAGCTGTAGTCGCACCACTTCATGAAAGGTATGATCGGACATCGAGCTCGGGTTGGCCAAGGGAAAAGCCCCTATGCATTGAACAGGAACCAGAACCCGACGCCGATGAGGAGCACGGCCGCGACCTTGCGAAGAGCGTCCATGCCGCGGTTGAAGCCCTTCGACTCGAGGAGCCCCTTGGCGGCGCCCATGGACGTCCCGGCCACGAGGATCAGCGTCGAGTGGCCCAGCGAATAGACCAGCAGCATCAGCCCTCCGAACACGATGCTCCCCTTGGCCGCGATGAGCACCATGAGCACCGCGATGATGGGCACGGCGCAGGGCGTGGAGATGATCCCGAAGAGGAGCCCGAAGAGGAAGGAGCCCGCGGCCCCCTGGTGCTTGGGCTTGATGTTCTGGGGGACCGGGATGTCGAAAGACCAGACGCCCAGCAAGTGCAGCCCCACGAGCACGCACACGGCCACCACGACATACGTCCAGACGGAGCCGATGTCCCCCATGACCGACCCGGTAAGACCGGCGATCATCCCAAGCCCCGTGAACATGACGCTGATGCCCAGGATGAAGAACAAGGAGAAGAAGAACGACCGCTTCAGCCCGCTCGCCTCCTTGTAGCCGCCGATGAACCCGATGATGAGGGGGATCGTGGCCAGCACGCAGGGGTTCGATGCCGTGAGCAGGCCCATGACGAACACCAGGATCACGGCGAGCCAGGAACCCTCGCGGATCAGTCGCTTCACCTTGAACGTGAAGTCCCCCTCGCCCTCGTAGGTTCCTTTCTCTTCGACGGTCTCGAGGATCTCCTTGATTTTCGCCGTTTCCGCCTTGCCCGGGTCGGGCTTGTAGGCCTCCTCGCCGTCGGCGTTGAAATAGATCTGCTGCGGAATGGAGGAGACCCCGTACTTGCGCGCCGCCGCGGCGTAAGCGTCGATGTTGACGATCAGGATGCCGAAGCGGTCGCCCGTCTCGTGCCGCAGCGCTTCGAGGTTCTTCTCCATGTCCTTGCAGGCCTGGCAGAGCCCGCGGCCGAAATCCACGACCGTCGCCTTGCCCGGATGCTCGGCGAGATATTTCCGGACCGGGTCGGCCGCTTTGCTTCGCACTTCCCTCAGCCACTCCGCGTTCTTGACGAGGGTCGCGTCCGCCCTGGCCTTGTCGCAGAAGTCGTTGTAGACGCGCTGTTTCTTCGCCTCGAGCACAGGATCGTAGATCTCGGCGTACTTGTCGTCGTAGGTCGCGCCTTCCTCCCATTCTTCCTCGTGTTCCTCGAAGTAGGCGCGAAGTTCCTCGTCCGTGGGCTGGACCATCCCGGTCAGTTCGAACTCGAGTTCCTCGAGCACGATCTCCGTCTCCGGCCTGTCCCCCGTCTCGATCTCCTCCCGGACGATCTCGTAGAGCCCCATCTCCCGCGCCTGTTGCAGGAGGATCCTCTCCCACACGACCCAATCGAGGAAGCCTTCGGGATCGTCCTCGAACCGCTCGAGCGTCATCGCGGGAAGCTCGGCGCGCCTCTTCTCGAGCATCCCTTTCGTGATATCCTCCCCGTTCACCCGGGCGAGAACGGAATCGGGAAGGGGCGCGGCGCCGGGCGACGGAGGCTCGGGGCGGCTTCGCCACCAGACGCCGAGGGCGAAGACCGCCAGTGTGGCGAGAAAGGCCGCGACCTTCAACGCGCGTATCGTTCCCTTCGAAAGAGCCATTCGAGACGTCCCTCAAAAGAGGTTCCCGTACATGAATCCAGCCAGCGTCGAAAAGCCCATGATGAGAAGGATGTAGGTTCCCGCCTTCTTCCACCCCATCAGGTTCACGAGCACGAACATGTTCGGCAGGCTCAGGGTGTAGCCGGCCATGAACAGGGTGAGCGCCGGCCCCTTGCCCATGCCGCCGCCCATCAGCACCTGGATGACCGGCACCTCCGTCAGCGTGGCGAAGTACATGACCGCGCCGAACGCGCTGGCCACGCCGCAGGAGAACAGGCGGTTCGCGCCGAGCGTCGCCTGCACGAACCAGTCCGGGATGAAGACGCGGATCAGGCCCGCTGCGATGACGCCGACAAGCAGGAAGGGAAGGATCTTCTTGGTGAGGTCCCAGGTCTCGGCGATCCACATCTTCCTGTCGTCGGAGCGGAAGACCTTGAACAGGACCACGAGAACGGGGATCAGGAGCGCGCCGGAAACCGGGTACCGTACAGCCGCGGGGATCTCGCGCTTCAGGTTCAGGATCACGAGGATGGCCAGCAGGGAACCCATGAACAGCAGGACGGGGACGTTGGCGTACTCCGACTCGCCCCCCGCCATCACAGCGGCGGCTTGCTTTTCGTCGTGAGTCCTGAAGATGGCGGCCATGATCAGGCCCACGATCACAGCCGAGGCGACGGTGGCACCCAGCCGGACGAAGGACAATTCCCAGCCTAGCACCGTACCTGTGAGAAAAATGGCAGCCACGTTGATGGCCGGGCCGGCGAAGAGGAACGTCGACGCCGGGCCGATGCCGGCCCCTTGTTTGTAGATCCCCCCGAAGAGCGGGAGGATCGTGCAGGAACAGACGGCCAGAACGCCCCCGGACACGGAGGCCACGGGGTAGGAGATCCATTTCTTCGTGGCGGATCCCAGCAGCCCGAGCACGGCCTCCTTCCGGGCGAACACGGCGATGGCGCCTGCGAGGAAGAAGGCGGGCACGAGACAGGTGAGGATGTGATTCCTCGAGTACTCCTTGATGATGGCGCCGACCTCGACGTGCGCGGGCCGATCGATGGCGGGGGCATCCTCTTGTCCCGACGCCCCTCCCGTCTGGGTCTTGAGCTTGGCGGAATACTGATCCGGTGTTTCGATATCGACGGGCAGAAAGAAAAAGACGAGGAAAGCCGCGACAAGAACGCCTAGCTTGAGCAGTTCCCTTTTCATGGCGTCATTCTCACCAGCGCATAAGTGCTCACAATATCACATTGGATGGAAAAAGAGAGAGACCCTATTTCGGGGCTCCCAGCCAACCCTTGATCTGCTCCACCGTAGCGACGCGGCCCGCGTTTTTCGTCACGCCGTCGATGATCACGGCCGGCGTCATCATCACGCCGTAGGGCATCATCTCGTCGATCTTCTCGACCTTGATCACCTCGGCTTCCACGCCGGTTTCCTTCACGGCCTGCATCACGTTATCGTAGGTCTTGTGGCACTTCGCGCATCCGGGTCCGAGCACGACGATCTTCATGGAGCCTCCGGTAAAGAAATTTCAACCTTTCGGCATGGTCTTCAGAACGGCCATCTTCGACTTCGCCTGTTCTCGAAGGACTTCCTCCACGCAGCCGAAGATGTTGATGATGCAGGGGACCAGGAGGGTGTAGAAGACGGTCGTTCCTTCCCTCCGGCTGGACAGGATGTTCGCCTTCTGGAGAATGCCCAGGTGTTTGGAGACGCTGGTCCTCTCCAGCCCCAGCTCCTCGACGATGTCGTTCACGCACAGTTCTGTGCCTAGAAGCAATTTCGCGATCTTCAGGCGCGTGACGTTGGCCAGGGCCTTGAGGATCTCCACCTTCATCTCGTAGAGGATTTCTTCCTGATCTGGCATGTAGCTCACCTTGTATTCATTGTGCCCACATAATCACATTGGATGGGTCTCGCGTCAAGATTCAAAACAGGAAAACCGGAAGAAATCACCGCCCTCGAGGAGCCATTCGCGCTGTAGCCTTTTTCATCTCCCCGTGTCGTATCCCACTCTTTTTGAGATTGCCATCCCACGCCCCAAAGGGTTCAAGGTCCTGCGTTTGTCCTTCGACTTTCGACCTTCGGCTTTCGACCTTCGACTTTCGACCTTTGCCGCGATATCTTGGACCGGGGCTTTCGGAGCGCACCCATGGGCAGCACCCTCATCGTCGGCTACGGCACCTTGCTCCTGCGCGAATCGATGGGCCGCACGCTGGGCGAGGAGGCGTCCCGTGACCGCCCTCTCGTCCCCGTGATCGTCGAAGGATACAAGCGGCTCTACAACCTCGCCCCCGCGCACTACCAGCCCGCCTTCCGACTCCGCGACGACCCGGTCGAGCGCGCTGCTGCCAACGTGGAACGAAACGGAGCGTGCCGCTTCAACGGCCTGGCCTTCGAGGCGTCCGCCGAAGAGGTCGAGGGACTCGACCGCCGCGAGAAGGACTACGAGCGCGTCCGCGTCCCCCTGCTCCATTTCGAGGGGGGCGAGCGGATGGGCGAGGGCGAGATGTACGTGTTCCCCGCCGATGCGGACCGGATCGAGAGGGATCCCGCGAACCTCCTCCCCCACTGGCGGGACATCCTCTACGCGCGGGCGGGCGCCTGGCGGGTGAGCGATCGCTTCGGGGCGATGTTCGACGAGACCACCTACCTGGCGGACGGCGACACGCTCGTCGTCTCCTTCTACCGCGACCACCTGGACCGCCTGCGCGAGACCGACGGGCTTTCCTGGTAGGGGCTCAGGAAAGACTTCCAGCTCCATGGGCACCGCAGAGTCCGCCGAGACCGCAGAGATCTTTTCGGGATTTCACAAACCATGAACCCTCGGCGCCCTCGGCGGTCTCGGCAGTGAGAACCTACTTTCACCAGCGCGGCGTGCATCCTCATTTGTGCTGCTTCTTGAAGACCTCCCGGATGACCTCGCAGGCGTCGAAGTCGCGGGACGTGCGCCCGATGAGGAACGCGGGAAGGTAGCCCGTTTCCTATTTCCCGTTTCGCATTTCCCTTCCCCCCCCTCCCGCCTCACGCTTGCTCGTTTCCCGGCGGGCGCCCAGCCGCTGGAAGAGCAGGCCCGCGACGACGAGCGCAAGCCCCAGGACGCTGGAGGCGAGGATGGTCTCGCCGACGACGAAGCGGATGAGGACCAGGGAGAGGAAGGGGGAGAGGAAGATGAGGTTGCCCACCCTGGAGGCGTTGTCGGTGTGGCGCAGGGCGGTGAGCCAGAGGAGGAAGGTGAGCCCCATCTCGAAGACGCCGGTGTAGGCGGCCCCGGCCAGCCCGCGGAGATCCGGGACGCGCACGGGCGTCCAGACGAGGAAGGCCGCGAACACGGGCGGCAGGCTCAGAAGGAAGTTGAGGAACAGGGCGACGGCGGGATCCGTCTTCCTCCGCGTGTTGTAGATCCAGTAGAGCGCCCAGGGGAGGGTACTGAGAAGGGCGAGGGCGACGCCGAGGGGGGAGGAGAAGCGAAGGCCGAGAACGTCGCCGCGCGTGCCGATCACGACCACGCCGGCGTAGCAGATCAGCGCGGCGACGATGTCCCGGGCGCGGATACGCTGTCCGAGCAGGGGGATGGAAAGCAGGGCGAGCGTGACGGCCCACGTGTAGTTCAGCGGCTGGGCCTCCTGGGCGGGGAGCAGGTCGTAGGCCTTGAAGAGGATGAGGTAGTAGAGAAAGGGATTCAGCAGGCCGAGGGCGGCGGATCGGAGCCAGGCGCCGCGGGGAAGCGCCCGCAGGAGGCGAAGGCGCCCGGAGACGGCGATGGCGACGCCCAGCGTCGCGGTCGAGACGACGCTGGCGTAGAAGAGCAGTTCCACGGGCTCGAGGAAGTCGAGGGTGAGCTTGAACGCCGAGGCCACGGTGGACCAGAGCAGCACGGCGCCCAGCGCGTAGAGCAGGGCTTTCTTCGGATTCCTTTCCATGATCTTCCGTGCAAAGAAGGCTCGTTGCCCGCTTCACCTCGACGTGCCGGGTCGCTGGAGCAGCCTCGGCGGCTTACGCGGGCCTTGCAGGCGGTTCGGGGCAGACGCAGGGCGCCTTCCGGCAGTAGGGGCACCCGCTTCCATACCGCTCGAGGGCCGCCGCTTCGAGGTCGACGCCGGCGAGGCTGGCCAGCGTGGAGAGCCAGGCCAGGACGTCGGCGAATTCCTCGCGGCGGTTCTCCCGGTCCCCTTTCCGGAGGGCCCGTGCCAGTTCCCCGACCTCCTCGGCGAACCAGCAGAACGTGCCTTCCCTTCCCCGGCGGGAATCCTTCTCGAAGTAGATCTCCTCGATCTTCTTCTGGAATGCGCTCAGTTCCATCACGACCTCTTCATCCGACCACGGACATTCTATCCGATCGGGCGCCTTGCATCCGCGTCAACTTGGCCGCGGGCTGACGTTCGTCGTGAGCCACGTAGGCTTGCCGACAGCGCGAATGCCTCGTCTTCGAGGTATTCGCGCTGTAGTCATTTTCGAGGTCCGCCGGCCTGCTCCGGCCTGCATTTTCCTCCGCCACAGCCGGCTTTGCTTCGCACGGGAGCCAGGAAGGATCTCAAGAGGTTTCCCCTTTCGTCATAAACGAAGAAGTCCGCCCGATCCGGGACGAGTGGCCTCGTCTCTCCCGGGGTTTTCCAGCAG
>Ga0180432_10008713_pt1 | contig 12551 bp, 10 predicted proteins | sample SS_ome_10_FD_132414 | JGI IMG/M metagenome (GOLD analysis project Ga0180432, IMG submission 132414) | Hypersaline lake sediment archaeal communities from the Salton Sea, California, USA - SS_1_MS_2 metaG | ecosystem: Environmental > Aquatic > Non-marine Saline and Alkaline > Hypersaline >...
ATAATAGAAGGATTTCTGCAGGCCCAACATGTGGACTTTGTAACGCTTACAGGCGCAAGCCGGAAGCGGGGTGAAATTATATCCAGGTTTAACAATAACCCTGATTGCAGATTATATGTGGGGAGTCTGAAGGCTGGGGGCACAGGCATAGATCTGGTCGCCGCCTCTGTGGTCATCCATTATGATCGTTGGTGGAATGCGGCCAGAGAAGATCAGGCCACGGACAGGGTCCACAGGATTGGTCAAAAGCGCGGTGTTCAGGTCTTCAAGCTGGTGACCGAAGGGACTTTGGAGGAAAAGATATCGGCCATCATTGAGAAAAAGCGAAATTTGATGGATAGTGTTGTAAAGGAGAACGACCCGGCAATATTAAAGACCTTTTCAAGGGATGAGTTGATTGACTTGTTGTCAATACCGTCATGAATATCATGAAAATCACCAGATCAGTTGCAAAGGCACCTGACTATTTGATATAATTACGATATTGGAGGTCTTATGGAAATAACTTATCTTGATTTGAATAATGATGACTTTGATCCTGAATTATATATCAAAATATTAGTGGCTGTTGCAAAAGCCGACAAAAACAACGGCCAAAGGGAATTTGACTATGTTGCAAATCAGGCGAAGCGTTTGGGCATTGATTTTGCAGAAGTTTGGGAGTCGACCGATAAAACGTTTCTAATCAGTGGAAAAGACGTTTCCCGGCTAACGGCTGTGGTGATTATAAAAGACTGTATTCTGCTGGCATCGCTGGACGGAAACTTTTCTCTTGCTGAAAGAGACAAAGTTTATGCCTATGCTACAAAACTTGATATTACCCGTTCAGATGTTGATTACATTGTAGAATGGCTGGATGACTATGACACATTGGAAAAAAAGTGGAATAGACTGATAACCGATGATATCCATTAACATTACCTCTTCCAATGATGTTCTTTTTTCGTTTTTCTGAAATGAATCATCTTTAATGGTTTCGCAAAAAGTCCCATTGCCCTTTCAATGACACGAGGGGGAATGGGACTTTTTACTCATTTTAAAGGAACGAAAATTTTATCAGTGTAACATGAACCCGTTATTCCAAACCCTGGAAATCAAGAAATATATTTCGCTACTTGACAGCCTTGACCCCTGGCTGTCCCTCACCGTATTTTTTGCGGCATCTTTCTTAATGATTTGGCGCCTTGGGGTTTTGGAAACAAAAGGGCTTGAAGGCACCGTACTGGGCACATTGATCATGCCCTATTGCTCCGGGTTATCCAATTTGATTTTCGCCTATGTTCTTGGCCGTTCAGGTGGGAGCGGTTCCACGGTTCTGGAGAATTGCATTGTCAACAATGTGACGAATCTAACTTTGCTGATCGGTCTGCCAGCCGTGCTCTGGGGAATGCATATTATTCCAGCAAAGATGAAAAGAATGGGACCCAGCATCTACTATGACTATCATCGTCTCAACTATCTTTCACTCCTTTTGTCACTTGTGGCTTTAATGTTTTTCACGGGCGTTGTCTGGGCGTTGGGGCGGGACGGAAAATTGGACGTTAGCGATGGACTGGTCCTTGTCGGCATGTTTTTTTTCTGGCAGGTTTTCCAGGTGTTTGATGTATTAAAAACCAATGTTCATGAAAACAGGAGCCTATCCTGGTCTATGCTGATTGATTTGCTTTTCATAATCATGGGGGGGTACTTTGTATACATCAGTGTTGATCGCTTGGTAGATTGGATTCCAAAAACAGGCACGGGTTTTTTCGTTTTTGATAACCTGGGGTGGCTTAGTGGATTTCTTATGGCCCTGCCGAATGCTCTGTTGGCAATATATTATTCTATAAAAGGTCGACCTGATATTGTGTACACCTCCCAGACAGGAGATGGCCATATCTGTATTCCCATGTGTGTTGGGCTTTTCGCCCTGTTCCATCCGATTCAGATCCCATCCTTTTTTAATCTTGGCGTTATGCTTCTCCTGGGTGCAGGCCTTGTCCATTTTGTGTTTGTTACATTTCTTGGTAGACTCCCGCGATTTGTGGGATTGACCTTAACCGGGTCATACTATTTTTTCTTGTACAAAGGGCTGATCACACCTTAAGTGATGTCTTCCTTTCTGGCCTCTTTTGCAAGACTGAGTTCCAAATCACATTGGAGACACCTCTTTGCTTCACCTATGGCATGACCGTCATCAAAACAGAGATCGACTTCTGTGAATCCATCATGTCTTTCCGAAAGGGGTATGGCCGGCGTTTCAATCCTTTTGAGGTCTGCAAATCCTCTCTCCCTTTCCCCGTTGTACGCCCGGGTATCCGGTCTTAAGGCTATGGATTCCTCTATGTCGCCATCACCACCTAAAAATTGATCAATGGCCCTTGCTGCCCTTCGACCTGCGGAAATGGCATCTATTATCGTGCCGGGACCTTCCCCCACATCGCCACCTGCAAAGACACCCGGCATGCCTGTTTCCTGGGTATCCGGGTTAATCATTATCAATCCTTTTTTGACCGCTAATGGTCCATTATCATCAATAAAAGAAAGATCGGCGGCCTGGCCGATGGCAAGTATGACCTGATCAGCTTCCACTTTTTCTGTGATGTTGTTAAAGGCCGGGCAAAAATCCCCCCTTTCATCAAAGACGCATGCGCACTGTATGAGCTCAGCGCCAGTGACCTTTCCATTCTCCTGTATTATCTTCCGGGGTCCCCAGGATGTCATTAACCTGACCCCTTCCTCAAGGGCCATATCAATTTCCCAAGGATTTGCAGGCATTTCATCCCTGCTTTCGAGACAGGCCATGGTCACCTCCTTGGCCCCAATTCTCAAGGCAGTGAGCGCCACATCAACCGCTACATTACCCCCACCCACGACCAGCACTCTGTCCTTAAGGGCAATCTTATTTTCTTCGCTGATTTCTGCCAGGAAGTCGATCCCCCAGAGGACATCCTCAGACTGTGCGCCTTCAAGGTCTATTTTCCGGCTCATTTGTAATCCTGTGGCAACAAAGATCGCCTCATACCCCTCTTCCTTTAATGTGCTCAGATCAAAATCCCTGCCCAGTTTTTTCCCCGTTTTAAGATCGATACCCACACTCAACACCTGATTGATTTCCCTTTCCAATACATCCTCGGGCAGCCTGTAAAAGGGTATCCCATACCGCATCATTCCCCCTGGTTTTGATCGGCTCTCAAAAATCGTTACCTCATGCCCCTTTTTTCTCAGATAAAAGGCCGCGGTCAAACCTGCAGGGCCGGCCCCGATGATGGCCACCTTGTTGCCAGTATTTTCACTCACATTTGAGGCCCTCTCAAATACATTGTCTGCTTTGTCCGCTGCAAAACGCTTGAGCGCGCATATTGAGACGGGTTCATCGAAAACCGCCAGGCGTCTGCAGGCATCTTCACACGGGTGCATACATACCCGGCCCAAAATACCCGGGAAAGGCACCTTCTCTAAGATTAATGCGCATGCTTCATCCGGCTTTCCCTCAGCGATAAGCCTGAGGTATCCCGGCACATCTATCCTCGCAGGGCAGGCCTTTGTGCAAGGCGGCCAGTCAGGCACGAGCGCCTCTGGCGACATGGATCGCAGGGGTCTTATAATATCAAGGATCGCAATGCCATTTGGACAGACCTCTTCACATCTCCCGCATGTCGTACAGGACCACGGAAAAGGCGTTTCAGCGATCTCGTTTATTAAATCGAGCTCAATATGTCTGATGATCCGTCGGACATTAAACCCGTCGACACCTGTGATGGGACATGCGGAACTGCAACACCCGCACTGTTCACAGGCCCTGAACATATCAACGTTACCGAATTTTTCAGCCAGAACTATTTTACTGCCCATATATCGTCAACCCTTTATCGTATTGCTTTGTGAGTTCCAAAGACCCTATTTATTCTGTGTTTGCTGTCAAGACACGTCTTATTCAAGCCCCAGTTCCTTTACCATGTCCCTCATAACATTCGCAAACTTGGGCCCATCCGCGGCCGAGCACCAGGTATGCCATAGTTTTTCGGGGTCATATCCTTTCTTCGCCAGTTTTTTTCGGGTACGCTTCAACCGTGTTTCCGCAGCATAATTACCCGTGATGTAATGGCAAGTGGGGAATTCACATCCTGCCACAAGCACGCCGGCCGCGCCCAACTCAAAGGCATGCTCAATCATTTTGATGGACACCCTTGCAGAACACATCACCCTTATAAGACGGGCATTTGTCGGGTACTGAAGCCTGCTCACACCTGCCATATCCACACCCCCGAGGGCACACCAGTGGCACACAAAGGCAATAATTTTCTCCTGTGCGTTTTCCTCCAGCGCGGCTTCCACCTGGGCAAAAATCTGGTCATCCGAATAGTGCACAATGGTGATGCACTCTTTTGGGCAGTCCGCTGCACACAGGCCGCATCCCTTACAAAGGGCCTTTATGACCTCGGGTTCTTTATTCTCATTTACTTTTATGGCACTATAAGGGCACCGTTTCCAACAGATGCTACAACTGTTACAATGGGTAAGGTCAATGTCTGCCACTATCCCTTCCGCCTCGATATAGCCGTTTTTCATGGGAATTGAGGCCCTCATGGCCGCCCCGATTCCCTCCTCACAAGTTTCCTTAAGGGACTTTGGATTTTTTGCACAACCGCATAGTGAAATACCATCGGAGGCAAAATCCAGTGGACCGAGTTTAATATGGGCCTCCTGAAAAAACCCATCTGGATTCGACGAGACTTTTAGATGACCCTTAATCTGCTCAACCGTATCACTGCCTTTAAAACCGACGGTGAGCACAAGCAAGTCAGGTGAAATTTTTAGCTCCCTTCCAAGAAGAATATCGTAAACACTCACCATCAGGTCGCCGTTATTTTTGATGACTTCCGGGTAGCGATCATCCGGAAAACGGATGAATTTGATACCTGCCGTTTTGGCTGCCTGCAAATGGATTTGCTCATCTTTCACCATACTCAAATCCCGGTAGAGGATATACACATTGATATCTTTATTGTTTCTCTTAATGGCTAAGGCATTCTTGACAGAGATTGGGCAGCCAATGGCGCAACACCCCCGGGTTTTGTTCTTTGAGTTGACGCAATTAATAATGACCACATCTTGAATTGGCGTTTCGGATTTTGGATTTTGGGTTTCTATATCTGGAAACACCGCTTTTTCATCCTGAATTTCGGTTTCCGCATTCCATAATTGGATCAGTTTTTCAAGCTGAAACTGGGTGACCACGCGAGGGTCATCGCCGTATTGGAACTGCCCCTGTTCGGGTTCGATCTCCTGCATGCCTGTGGCCACGATAATTGTCGAAATATCGAGATTCCCGCTTTTACCTTTTGAATTTAGCGATACCTTATAGTTGCCAATATAACCTTCAACTGCCTCAATCTCGGTGTCAGTGAATACTTTAATATTCGAATGAGATGCCACACCATCCGTCTTTGCCTTTACGATGTCCACCGCCGCCATCTCATCATGATCATGAGACACGGTCGATATGCTGTTCAAAAGTCCTCCGAGCGCCGGTTCTCTTTCTATTATATAGGCGCTAAACCCTTGATCAGCGACATTCAAGGCTGCTGTCATGCCCGCCATTCCACCGCCGATAATCATACAATCTGTTTTGACCGGGAGTCTGATCTCCTCACCTTCTTCAAGAAGCACGGCCTTTGCAACACCCATCTTGACCAGGTCCTTGGCCTTTTGGGTCGCTGTTTCAGGCTCATTCATATGCACCCATGAGACCTGTTCTCTGATACTCACGAATTCAAGAAGATAGGGGTTTACGCCTGCTTCTTTTACCGTTGCCTTAAAGAGAGGTTCGTGGGTCCGCGGTGTACAGGCAGCAACAACGACTCTGTTTATTTTGTGTTCCTTTATGGACGTCTGCATAGCGGCAAGGGCGTCTACCGAACAGGACCACCTGCCTTCATCGGCAAACGCAACGCCGTCAAGCCCTTTGGCATAATCCACCACCTGTGGCACATTCACGACACCAGCTATGTTTGAACCGCAGTCACAGACGAAAACACCTACCCTGATATCTTTATCGTTCATTGAACGCCCCTTTGTTATTGTCAACCGTCAATCTATAGGACCGCTTTCATGCTTGCCGCAGCAGCCTGGACGACAGATTCGGAAATATCTATAGGACCGGTAGCCCCCCCACACACATAGATCCCGTCAACCCCTGTTTCAAGGGGGGATATTACGGGGTCCTTTTCTTTAAAATATCCAAATTTGTCCAATTCAATCTTCAGTATCTTTGCAAGCCTTTTATTCCTGTCGTTTGGAACAAGTCCCGTGGACAGTACGAGAAGATCTACCTCTTCTTTCACAAGCTCACCGGTTTCCAGGTTTTCATACCGGATGGTGAGGTTTTTATTTTCCGGATTTTCAGCAACATCATAGGGCCTAGCCTTCACATACCGAACCCCATTTTCGATTGCCTTCTGGTAAAACTGCCAAAAACCCTTCCCGTATGCCTTCAAATCGTTATAGTAAACCGTCGTTTCTACCGATGCATCGTGCTCTTTGGTGATAATCGTCTGTTTCGTGGCCACCATACAACACACCTTTGAGCAGTAAGGCACACCATGATCCAGACCACGGCCGGCACATTGAATCCAGCCAATCCTATGGGCATGCGCCTTGTCTGACGGCCTGATAATCTGCCCTGCAGTGGGCCCCCCTGCATTCATTAACCTCTCGAACTGGAGGTATGTGATGACATTATCAAACACATCATATCCGTGGAGACCGGCGGGTGGCTTAGCATCCATTAAGCCTGTCGAAACAATAATGCTTTTCACCTCCAGTTTCAGGTTCTTGTTCGACTGCCAGAGACGCACGGCGTCCTTTCCCTCTTTTTGACACGCCAGCACACAGAGTGCAATCGGACATTCACGACATTGGCTGCAGTCAACAACACAGCCCCCCACACACGCGCCCTTTTCACGCATATTCCCGTATCGGCAATCAGGATCAATAATGGCCACATTGGGGACTGCCTGAGGAAATGGCATATAAACAAGCTTCCGCATGCCGCTGATCTTACCGTCCATTTCATCCGGTATACTGACCGGACAGGCCTCTACACAGGCACCACAGCCTGTGCACTTTTCCAGATCGATATATCTTGCCTTTTGCGCAAGCTTTACATTGAAGCCACTGTCTGTTTTTTTACCTTTTCTGATATCCGTATTTGTAAGTATTTCTATATTGGGATGATTATCCACTTCATACATCTGGGGGGCTTCTATGCAAATGGAGCAGTCATTGGTCGGGAATGTTTTGTCCAGCCTTGCCATCATGCCCCCAATACTCGCCGTGTCATCCACCAAATAGACTTTTGTTCCATACTTGGCAGCATTCAAGGCCGCATTGATTCCGGCAATGCCACCCCCAATTATCAGTATTGAGTCATTCATCAGATTACTCCGCAATCCTATACAGCGCGGTTTGGCCGCCTAAAAAATAAAAGCATCATTATTGGGTAAGATTCAGTTCTATGGTTTTTTGATCTTGTCGCGTGGGTTTAGAGGCCTTGATGCACAAGGGGCTTTATCTGTTAGCTGCACAGGTCGATAAGTTTTGGTGAATTCGCCCTCGGACCAATCGCAGTTTATCATACTATACGATGCGATCTTATCTTCATATCTCAGTAATAATGATGGCGTTGGATTTACAGAGGGCGACACAGGTTCCGCATCCCATACAGTTTTGAGGCCTTGTCGGGTATGCCTTGTGTGACATGTCAAAGACATTAACCGGGCACATTTTTACACACTCCTCGCACCCGTCACACTTATCCGGATCAAGATATACCAGGTAAACTTCAAAGGTTTTATATCGTTTCCCCATTAATTATTTGTTTAAATCATCCCACTTATCGTCTATCAACTCGGTCAAAACGCCATTGAGCTTTTTGGGATGAATAAAGGCAAATTCGCAATTACGGAAGGGCCTTGCGATTTGCCCATTTGGAGACGGTATGAACGGATAATCCTTGGCTTTCAACTCATCAATGGCCTCCCGGGTGTTGTCCACATTAAAACTGATAAGCATGACACCCTCACCATTCTTCTCAATAAACTTCGCCACATCACCGTCTGGACGGGTGGATTCCATCAGCTCAAATCCCACTTCACCAACCCAGTACCTTGCCACGTTTATCTTTTCAGGCTCATCCACATAGGCATCATCCGGCCCTGTTTTCCCCAACATGGGTTCCCATATCTTTTTGGCAGCCTCCAGGTCTCTGACAGCGATGCAGATATGATCTATCTTATTTACCTTCATGATTATTCCCCTTTTAATTGACGATTGATGGTTTTCTGTTGACTATTTTATGCGCATGGAAGATGGCTTTTAATCTTCATTGCTGGATTAACTTCAGATGCCTATTGATGGATAAAAGCATCTTTCACTCATTAATAGGCAAGAATCAATCGTCAATCCTAAAACGTTACTTTTTCCAAAGGAACTGTGATCGCATGATCGGGACAGACACAACCGCATTCGTTGCAGTCTTCACATATGAACTCCGTCACCACGACTCTATTATCCTGCACCCTTATTGCCATATCCGGACAGGCCTCAACACATAAAGGCTGGATGTTCCCTCCACACATTGTACATTTTTCTGTATCTATTTGAGCAGCCATATGTCACTCCTCTATTCTTCTTTGTAAAGTCTGAATAACCACTCTCCCTGTCCTCTGGGGATAGCCTTCAGCATTTCAATTTTTACGTTTATGTTTAGAAAGACACTGACATCTTCGAGCATGGTCTGGAAAAGTCTCTCTCTCGTCAAAGCAACTTCTTCCATGGGCACGCCGTATAATTTAGCGGCAGTTGGCCACGGGCACCTGGTGCATTTCACAAATACCTCTCCAGGGTTTTCACCCTTTTCGGCAAAGGCAATTCCTCCCTCGGTTATCCAGAGACCTGCGAGGGATCTTCCCAGGTTCATCATAAAGCCCTCTTCGCCTTTCAACCAATTCATTCGGGGAAGGAAGTCCTTTCCAATGTCCTTGCCCATCATTTCAGCGGCCTTGAGGGCTACATCCAGGGGCTTTACATCGGGTCCTGCGACTTCTAAGGCGACCTCCCGCCATCTGTAAAACGTTTTGCAGATTTCTCCTTGGGCACTATGAAGATTTCGCCATAATTTTGTGATTTCTTTTTCTGCATTCACTGGCATTTCTCTACCTCCTCCTTAGATCCTGAGACCGATCCGATAGCCATCATGTACGGCGCTGGACAAGTTGCGAGGGACCAGGGCGTCTCCAATGACGAAAAGTTCTATACCTTCTGCCTGAACCCCCTTTTTTAAATTGTCGTTTGCTTCCCGCTCAGACACAACCACGGTGTCACATTTGACCGGAAATCGATATCCATCAAAGGTTTTTACAATAATTTCACCGTCATTAATCTCTTCTATATCACAGTCGTTATAGGCCATAACGCCGTTCTGCCGGAGATAGATCATGTATCGCCATTTGAAGGATGGGTTCACGTCGAACCCAGCGGTTTTTTCCCTACCAACGATAGTGACTTTTTTGCCTTTTTTGGCAAGATGGAGGGCCGCGCCAATACCCGGTTTTCGGTTCCCCCAGACGACCACGTTTTCACCCACTTCAACCTTACCTGCCATTACCTCCAGTACATTGACCACGTTTTCGCGATCCCCCCCCTGGTCCTGGATCTTTGAATAGACAGGCCCTGTGGCTAAAACCACGGTGTCAGGCATCTCTTCCTGGATCAAAGCGTCCGTTACCTCAGTACCGAGATGGAGTTCGACCCCTGCCATTTCACACATCTTTTTCTGATAGTTGATACAGGTCATCAACTCCTCATCCCCATAAGGGGCCTGCGATGCTTCCAGAATGGTGCCACCGAGCGTCTCCCTCTTGTCATAGACATGCACTTCATGCCCTCTTTGGGCGGCCACGTAAGCGCATTCCAGTCCTGACGGGCCAGCACCAACGATCATGACTTCCTTTTCTTCCTCCGCCTGTTTTGGGTAGAAATTCTCATCATGTTCATGTGCACACAGCGGGTTAATGTAGCAGGTCATGGGTGCATCACGAAATAATCTGGCAAGACAAAGGTTGCACGCCACACAGTGCCTTATTTCGTCTTCTCTACCCTCTAATACCTTCTTGGGCATTAAGGGATCAGCAATCATTGAGCGGCACATTTCCCATATATCCAGTTCACCATCTCCGATTGCCTTGTTTGGCCTGTCAGGCGTAAACAATCGATAGGCCATCTGAATGGGTATATTCACATGTTCCTTTGCTCTTTTGGCCAGATGAAGCCAGTGTCCCTGAGGAATATCTCGGCTGATCACGGGGTAGATGGATTCCTGCCACCCAAGGGTACAACTGATGTAATCGGCTCCTGCCTCTTCGGCAATCTTGTAAGTCTCCATGGATTCTTCAGGTGTATTTCCCCGGACATCATCCAGAAGCTCTTCTGAACAGAGCCGGATACCCACGGGGATATCTGGGCCGCACACTTCCTTTACCCCCTGGATAATCTCGACCATGGCCTGACATCTGCCCCTTATGTCGCCGCCATATTCATCCGTTCGCCTGTTGGTATAGCTGGAGAGAAAATTGGAGATCAGGTATCCCACAATGCCCGAAATCTCTATTATGTCAAAACCCGCGTCAACACCTCTTCTCGCGGCATCGACACTCTGCTGGATCATCTCTTTGACCTCTGCGTTCGTCATTTCAAACATGGGCTTAAAAATTCGGAGACGCTGGGGTACAGTGGATGGGCCATGACCACTGTCAACCTCTACCGCTCCAACTCTGCCGCAATCCATCAACTGGAAGCCGGCAATGGCCTTTTCTTCATGAATCGCATCAGCGAGCCGCTTAAGCCCGGGGATATACTTGTCATCCCAGCAGGCTGCCTGTCCGACGTAACCCTGTCCCTTCCGGGCCTCATCCATGTATACACCCTGCATAAAGCACAGCCCCCCCACGACACCTTCGGCCCGTCTTTTGATATAGGCAACATCGGCATCGGTCACAAAACCATTGTGATCGTTCAGGTTATCCTCCGTGGCCGCATACTTGATTCGGTTAGGCACGATAAGATTCCCTATCTGAATCTGCTTGAACAAATGGGGGTATGCCTTTGCCCCCGGGTATGATGAATAGTCCCATTCAAATAGTAACTTTGCCATCAATCAACCCTCCTTTACGTTTCTCTTTTGAATAATAGGAGCTTAAATATAGCTTTAATGTAGCTTTAATATAGCTGCCTTGTCAACTGCAAAATCCCATCAATAGTCGGCCATCTTTTCCGATCGACTCAACACGCCGTTTGTGGGTATTGGGTAATTATTAGGCGCTGGTTTAGATTCCTTTGCTTTAAAAGCATCTACCAACAGGTCAAATGTTTCTTCTAAGTTCTCGAACAAAGAATAGGACATATCCTTTAACAGCCACCGTGTCACGATATGCTCCATTGTTCCAATAAATATAGTCCTTGCAAAATAGGGGTTGAGGTCGCATTTCATTTCGCCCGAGGCCTTACCCTCATCAAAGATGTCAATTAAATTGGAATAGAGGATTTTGACATTGGAATACACTTCTGTGTTCATGAAATTGGCGTTGGTTTTTAGGAAAAGATAAACGATCTTGGCATCCAGTGGCGCCTCCTCAATTCGGTGTAAATACCACCACAGGTATTTTCTGAGTTTGTTAAAAGCACCTTTAATCCCAAATAACTGCTCTTTCAGATCTTTGATCAATTCAGATACCCAGAGATCAGGGATGGTCAGCAGCAAGTCTTCCTTGCCTTGAAAATATTCGTAAAGTGCCGCTTCAGACAATCCCGCCTGTTTTGAAATATCCATAACGGTTGTTTTCTGGTAACCCTGCTCGGCAAACAATTTTTTTGCAGAATTGATAATGCGGTCTTTTGTGTTTCTTTTTGAATTGTTTTTTGCCATTGAATTTAACTTAAAGCCATTAAGTTAAGTGCAATTATATTTCACCAAAATCAATATAACAGATAGAGAATATTTATATAGTTAGCTTCTAATGACTCTTCCAATTGGTAATTTTTTTAGTCAGAATAGCACAAAAATATAGCAAAGTTGGGATAACGATTGATATTTTGTAAAAAAATATTTTTATAATATGTTATTCACTTAGTGGCATTAGGTATCTAACCCATTAAATTAAATACTATTAATTCTAAATTAACTTTTACAATGAAAATAAACTAATAATATTAAAAAGATATGCTGTCAAGAAAAAAATAGGCAACTCATTTTTAGGAGAACATCCGTGCTCCGATAAAAAGGAAGCGTGTCTATTTATACCGCTTGTTGCTGGGAGGTCAAAGGGTTACCTCGGTCCATCTATTCACATAAAGCAGTAACCTGAATCTCACCGATGAGAAAGACCAACTCCGAATCCATGAGATCAGGTTCTCCTATTTAGTGTCCGACCGAAAACTAGGAATTTTTTCCAAGATCAAGGAAGGCGAAAATTATAACCACAGGAATACATTAAGTATTTCGAGGATTATAA
>Ga0180432_10008714_pt1 | contig 12551 bp, 8 predicted proteins | sample SS_ome_10_FD_132414 | JGI IMG/M metagenome (GOLD analysis project Ga0180432, IMG submission 132414) | Hypersaline lake sediment archaeal communities from the Salton Sea, California, USA - SS_1_MS_2 metaG | ecosystem: Environmental > Aquatic > Non-marine Saline and Alkaline > Hypersaline >...
CGCCTTCAACCGTGGCGTGACCATCGGCACGCTGGACGGGGCCAAGATCGTGATCCGCGACGAGGACGGCGAGGAGAACATCTTCATCGGCGGGCTGACCGTCGACGAGATCGCCGTGCGCCGGGCCGCGGGCTACAGCTCCTGGGACTACTACCAGAGCGACGGCGAACTCCGCACGGCGCTCGACCAGATCCGCGACAACCGCTTCTCACCGCGGGAGCCGGGCATCTTCCAGCCGCTGCTCGACCGGCTGCTGAACGAGGGCGATCCCTACATGCTGCTGGCGGACTACGCCGCCTACCTGCAGTGCCAGGAGCTGGTCAGTCAGGTCTACCGCGACCCGGCCCGCTGGAGCCGGATGTCCATCCTGAACACCGCCAACATGGGCAAGTTCTCCAGCGACCGGACCATCCGGGAGTACGCCGAGCAGATCTGGAACGTGCCGCCCGTGCCGGTGACGCTGTGAGCGGGTGGGGCGTCCGGAGCGGCCGTTCAGCGGTGCCTTCCCGGGCGGGCCGGCCGATAATCGATCTGCGGAGCCGTTGATCGCCCGCCGCCGGCTGCTGCCGCGGCCCGTGCCCTGCGCGGGGTGTGCAGCGTGCTTGACATTCTCCGCCGGTTTGGTTTAGAATCTTCACTCAAGGCCACCCGGCCGGATTCGGCGAGCGTCCCCATCGCCGGGACACGGGTGTCTGGCCATGTCAGTGTCCTGAGCGGCCGCCCTCTCGATTCGTAGCCCGCCGAGCCTCGACCGGACGACTTGCGGCCGGCAACGGAGATGTGCGTCATGCAAGCGGCGATCTTTCTCACGCTGGTGTTGTGCTCCGCGCCGCCCGAGCGGGCGAGCGAGAAGCTGGGTGGCGAGCTGAGCTGCAAGAACTGTTCGCCGACCGCCACGCTGGACAAGACGGCCCTCACCACCGGGACGTCGGACGGCAAGCTGACGGTCCAGATGGACTACACCTGGTCCGACGACATCGACTGGCTGGACAAGGTGGGCAGCGACCCGGACTACACCCACAAGCTGGAGCTGAGCTCGGGGGGGACCAAGGACTGGAAGCACGTCCAGGACACCAACAACGGCAACGGCAGCGGCACGCTGCAGATCACCTTGAACAACGGGCAGTGGTACAAGAAGACCTACAGCGTGCAGATCTACGCTTACGCGGCGGACACCACGCCGGGATACAGTTGCTCGAAGCAGGCCAGCGACTCGCTGGACCTGACGCTGAAGAACGAGTCCTACAGCTTCGACACCAAGGTCTCGGTGGGCTCGCCCGGGTACGGAGTGTACAAATGGTCCAACGTGACGGTCTCGGGCACGGCTACGGTGGAGCCGCCGGCGCCGGGCACGAACTGGGAGATCGTCAAGAAGGGGACCAAGATCACCCTGACCGCCCAGAACGGGGCGTGGGGGGGGACGGCCACCTGCCAGACGAACAAGGACGGACGCTGGTCCCAGGTGTTCTCCAAGCCCGCCAAGGGATGGGACGAGGACTTCCCCTGGTACTGCAAGGCGGAGCTGGCCTCCGGCCAGGAGACCAGCTACGGGGCGAACACCGCGTACAAGTACAGCTTCGATCAGAAGTCGGCCAGCGTTTATACCAGCAAGGACATGCTCAAGCAGGCCGTCCAGGACATCTGGGACAACAAGACCGTCCAGCTCTACAACCCGCTGCAGGACGTGCAGCTCAGCGTGCTGGTGACGGGCTTCGATCCGAGCGGCGCGTCGCTGGCCACGGGGGGCCTGGCCATCGACCCGCAGACCACGACCGTGATCGACCTGGGCTTCTATACCGGCGGGGCGGGCTCGGCGGAGCTGGCCTGGTGCGGGCCGCGGTCCGGCTTCAGCCTGGGCCAGAAGGGCGCCCTGACGACCGGTGCGGGGGGCTTCTCCAGCTCGCTGGACGGCCTGACCACCCTGTGGGGGCCGATCCAGGGCGGCGAGTGGGCCAGCGACGTGGCCGTCAAGGTCGACCCCCCGCCGTATCCGGTGGACGTGCAGGTCACGGTGTACGGCCTGGATGGGAGCAACCTGGGGCAGACCGTCTTCGCCCTGGATCCCCACGCGGTGGTATCCCTGCGGCTCCCCGACGACATCCCCGGGCTTCCGCCCGAAGGCCGGGGCACGGTGCACGTCACCGCCCTGGGGGGCGAAGACACCCTCTGCGGGGCCGTGCGACGGGAGAACCTGCTGACCGGCGCGGTTTCGTCGGACGACCTGCTGCCCGGCGGATGGCCGAAGCTCTCGGCGCCGCTGGTGGAGCAGAGCCCCACCCGCAGCACGGGGCTGTTCGTGCACAACCCCGCCGACGAGCCGGCCGAGGCCTTGCTGAACTTCTTCGAGGAGTCCGGCGCCCTGTACGCCAGCGAAGCGGGCATTGTGCTGGCCCCGCACGGGGGCGTTCTGCTGGAGGCCGCCGCGTATGTCGGGGCCGATTGGCGGGGCAGCGCCGAGATCGAGCTGCTCGCCGGGGAGGGTGTCTCGGGCACGGTTCTCTACGAGGAGGGTGCCGGGGCGGAGACGGCCTCCATGCCCATGGTGGGCGAGCCGGCCCGGCTCATCGTGCTGCCCATCGTAGGGGAGGGCATCGACTGGGACGGCCTCTACTGCGTCCACAATCCGGGTGATGAGGTGGTGACGGGCCAGGCCGTCTGCCGCAACGCGGACGGCAGCGTCGGCACCGAAGAGGAACTGGTGATCGGTGCCCACGCCACGGTCGTCCTGGACAGCAACCTGCTGGAGCCCGCCTGGGCGGAGCCCTGGGCGACGTTCGACTTCCGGGTGACCTCGGCCGCGGGGGCCGTGGTCGGCGGTGCCCTGCTGCGCGATCCGGGCGGCAGCGGAACGGTGGCCGCCGCGTGCAGCGCGGTGCCCGGCGTGGCCCGGGCCGAGGCGCCCCTGTGGCAGGCCGGCTGGAACCTGGTTTCCATCCCGGCCGACCCGCTCGATTCGGCCGTCGAGGTCGTCCTGGCGCTGCCCGCCCAGACCAGCGACCTGGCCAACAACCTCCTGGGCTACACGCAGCAGGACGGCTACGGGCTGTACCCGCTGAATCTGTGCGAGTTGCACCGCGGGCAGGCTTACTGGCTGTACCTGGAGACTCCCTCGGGCTGCGAGTTCCCCTGCGCCGGTGGTGGCGGCGATTTCTTCTCGATCTTGCTCGACGAGGGCTGGACCCTGTGGGGCTATCCCTTCGTCGAGGCCCAGCCCTGGGACGACTGCCGGATCACCGACGGGGTGGACACGCTGGACCCGGCGGCGGCCGAAGCCGCGGGTTGGATTCAGCGGAGCCTCTACGGCTATGACGACGGCTACTACGCCGTGCCCGGAGAGGAGGCCCTGGTCGAGCCCTGGCGGGGCTACTGGCTGTTGGCCCACCGGGACGGCCTCACCCTGGAGATACCGAGCCCCTGACCGGATCGCCGGCACCGGACCGGTGAGAGGGGTTGTCGCGGACGCCGCCGCGTTCGCGCATCAGCGAGGGCAGCAAGCGATGAAGCACAGCACAACGAGCATCTATGCCGTGGCACTGGCGGTGTCCGCCGGCTGGGCCGGAGGGCCCGCCGCTGCCGAGGAGCTGAGCCGCTGCGGGATCACCGTGCGGAGCGAGACCGCCGGCGACTGGACGTCCGGGTTCCAGGCCCGTCTCGACGACGCGGCCAGCGACGCCCACCTGACCGGCGAGGAGGCCGTCTTCGTCCCCCCGCCCGGCGCGGGCGTGGCCCTGCTGTGCGAGCTGGGCGGCGGGCCGGGGCCGGTCTTCTCCGACGTCCGCAATCCGTCGGAGGGGGCTGAATGGTGGGGCGGGGATGCCGCCGGCGCCGACCTCAGCCTGCGGCTGGTGCGGTACGGCTACGATCCGGCCGATCCGGCCGTTCCTGTTCAGCTCGCCTGGGACCTCTCCGGTGCCGGTGAATGGCACTACGCCCTGTTTGACGACGACAAGCGGGTCCTGCTGCTGTCGGGCGAGGCGGGCTACCCGGTGGCCGTGCCCGACGGGGGCGTCACCCTGCGGCTGTACGCCTTTCCGGGCAACGGCCTGAGCAACTGGCAGAACGTCACCGGCTTGCAGGAGAGCGATGCGGCCTGGGGCGACTTCGACGGCGACGGCGATCTCGATGTGGTCCTCTGCGGCAAGACGGCATCGGGGGTGCCCGCGACCAGGACGTACGAGAACCAGTCGGGCACGCTGACCGGGCGTCAGGACCTGGTCGGCGTGCACAGCACGGGCAGCGGGGCGCTGGCCTGGGGTGATTACGACGGGGACGGCGACCTGGACCTGGCCCTGGCCGGCATGAGCGACTCCGGGCGTGTGGCCCGCATCTACGAGAACGACGGCGCCGGCAACCTCACCTGGGACGCGGCTCAGGCGCTCACCGGTGTCAGCGGGACGGCGCTGGCCTGGGGCGACTGCGACGGGGACGGCGACCTGGACCTGATCCTCACCGGCCACGACGGATCGGAGCGGGTCTCGATCCTTTACCGCAACGACCCGCCGGGCAACCTGACGGCCGACGGCGGGCAGACGCTCACCGGGCTGACGGGCGGGTCGGCGGACTGGGCCGACTGGGACGGGGACGGCGACCCGGACCTGCTGCTCACCGGGCACGACGGGGTCGATTACCGGACGATCTTCTATCTCAACGATCCGGTGGGCACGCTGACCGACGACGGCGCCCACGGCCTGCCCGGCGGCAACCTCTCGGACACCGCCTGGGGCGACTACGACGCCGACGGGGACCTCGACCTGGCGTTTACCGCCTGTACGTCCTATTCCGGGCCGAACGTCGCCCGGGTCTACGAGAACGACGGGGCCGGCGGCCTGACCCAGGTGGCCGAGCCGCTGAGCATCTACCGCAGCTCCTGCGCCTGGGGCGACTACGACAACGACGGCGACCTGGACGTCGCCTTCTGCGGCTACGACGGCGGATACCCCGGCATGCACACCCGCGTGTACGAGAACACCGGCAGCGGCTTCTCGGAGCGTTTCTCGCTGGCGGGCCTGCGTGACGGCTCGCTGAGCTGGGCGGATGTGGAGGGCGACGGCGATCCGGATCTTTTCCTGACCGGCTTCGACTGGTCGACGAGTTACGGGCGCGTGTACGAGAACGCCGGGGGCGTTCCGAACACGGCGCCGGCCGTGCCCACGGATCTGTCGAGCGAGCCGGACTGCAGCGCCGGGGGAATCGTCCTGCGGTGGCAGGCGGCGGCAGACGGCGCCACGCCGTCGGCCGGCCTGTACTACTGCGTGCGGGTCGGCACCACGCCCGGGGGGCACGAGGTGATGTCCGGGACCTACGGCACACCGCTGATGGGCAACGCCGGCCAGGCCACCGAACTGCGGCTGGAGGTGCCGCCGGGGGTGTACTACTGGAGCGTGCGGGCCATCGATTCGGGTCTGGCGGCCTCCGCCTGGTCCGGGGAGCAGGTCTGTCACTTCGGGCTGGGCGACGCCGACGGCGACGGCGACGCGGACCTGGACGACTTCGTCGAGTTCCGCGGTTGCCTGAACGGGCCGGGCGACGTGCTGCCCGACAGCGACTGGCGGTGCTTCGACTTCGACGGCGACCTCGACCTGGACCTGGCCGATTTTGCCGGCTTCCAGGAGGCGTTCAGCGGATAGCCGGTGCGGCCGGGCGGCGGCGGGCTCGACCGCGTTCGGCGGAGAGACTGGCCGCGGGTGCCCCCGGGTGTCTACACTCTTCTCCCCTGGCAGAGATCCGGACGGCAGGACACCGGAGGCCGCCATGCCCGCGCTCGCCGAGATCGACATCCGCCGTGTCGGTCGGAACCGCTTCCGACTGCAGACCGAGCAGCACCTGGCCCGGTCGCGGGAGGAGGTGTTCGCCTTCTTCGCCGATGCCCACAACCTGGAGAGGGTGACGCCGCCCTGGCTGCACTTCCGGATCCTCACGCCCCCGCCGATCGAGATGCGGGCCGGCCTGCTGATCGACTACCGCCTGCGCCTCCGCGGCGTGCCCCTGCGCTGGCGCAGCGAGATCACCGCCTGGGAACCGCCGCACCGCTTCGTCGACGAGCAGCGGAGCGGTCCCTACCTCTCCTGGGTTCACGAGCACACCTTTGCGGAGGCGGGCGCCGGCACACTGGTCCGCGACCGGGTCGACTACGGCGTTCCCGGTGGGGCCACGGTGAATCGCCTGTTCGTGGCTCCGGACCTGCGGAAGATCTTCACCTATCGCCAGGAGCGCATGACCGGGCTGCTGGCGCCGTCCGCGGGCCGCTGAGCCGGGTGCGGGGGGCCGTCAGGCGAGGGTGCCCTCGCTGTCGTAGGTCACGTTGACCGTCCAGCGCGGGTCCACCCAGAGCCCCAGGATGCGGGCCCCGAGCTTCCAGGATTCCAGCAGTTCGACGGACCGGCGGACCTGCTCGAGGTGGGTCTCGTCGGCGACGGGATTGCCGGCGCAGTCGGTGTGGCCCACGATGGCCACCACCCTGCTGCCGTGTTTCTCGACGGAGATGCGGACCCGCCGTTCGATGGAGGGCAGCTCCGGGGCGTCGCCCGCGGCCAGCATGGCGTCGGGGCCGGGCTCGGTGATCATGTCGACGAAGTCCGCCGAGAGCCGGCGGGTCATCCAGCGGAGCACGGGCTCCTGCACCCTTCCGTCCATGCAGTTGACCGCGGTGACGAAATCGCCTTGGGCCATGGTGTGCGCTCTCCTTCGGTGGTGCCGCCCGGCGGAACCGTCCGCGGGCCCGCCGTATTGAAGCCGGGCCCGCCCCGGCGTGCAACGGGGGGCCGTGGGGCGGGATTTTGAGGTTGCCGTATCAAGATACAGTGATATAATGACTCCAGAGTTCGACGGGGCGCCGGGATGGGCCCGGCGCCCGTCGGCGGGCACGATCCCTGCGAGGATGGAGAGCGAGCCATGACCGAGGCGAAGGCCATCAGCCCCCGGGAACTGGGCGAGCGGCTGGGCCGGGACGGCGGGTTCCGGCTGATCGACGTGCGGCACTACGACGAGTTCGCGGCGGTGCGGGTGCGCGGGGCGGAGTGCGTGCCCCTGCCGCAGCTTCTGAGACGGGCTTCGGAGTGGGATCCGTCGGACTGCCTGGCGGTCATCTGCCAGAAGGACCCGCGTTCGCGGGAGGCGGTCGGCCGCCTGGTCGATGCCGGTTTCACGGATGTCTGCTTCGTGGAGGGCGGCACGCTGGGCTGCGTGGACGAGGGGCTGCCGGCCGTTCGGGGTCGCCGCATCCTGCCCTTGCAGCGACAGGTCCAGATCATCGTCGGCACGATGATCCTGGCCGGCCTGGCCGCCGGCCTGGTGTACCCGCCTCTGGTCGCCCTGGCCTGGTTCGGCTCCGCCGGGCTGGCCATGGCCGGCATCACCGGTTTCTGCCCGCTGGCCCGCCTGGTCGCCCGGGCCCCGTGGAACCGGGCGGCGGCGGAGCCGCAGACGGCCTGCGTCGCCGGGTCGTGCGGTTGAGCCGGAACCACCCGGCGCACCGCATAGGCCCAAGCGGTCCTCGGAGACTGCGCCGGGGTGGGCGCGGTCCGAACGACCGGCCCTGACAACATCCTACAATTGCCCACCCCGGCGCCTTTTCGCATCGCCGGCCACCGGTCTATAGTGAATCGGTACCTTCTGCGCCGTTGGCGCGGACACCACCTGGCCGGCCGCGGTTCCCCGGGACCGTGGGGGCCGGCACGATGCTCATGACCGTGATCAATCTGGAGACAGTCTGGCTGGGGCTGAACAACCTGCGGCTGCACAAGCTGCGCAGCCTGCTCACCGGCCTGGGCATCATCTTCGGCGTGGCGGCCGTGGTGTGCATGCTCTCCATCAGCGAGGGAGCCAGCGCCGACGAGATGCGGATGATCCGGCTGCTGGGCACCCAGAACATCATCGTCAACTCGGTCAAACCCGAACGCACCACCCGGGTCTCGGAGGGGGACACCAACCTGCTGGAGTACGGCATCACCCGGGAGGACATGCGGCTGATCGAGGCCACGGTGCCCAACCTGGCCCGGATCGTGCCCCTCAAGACCGTGGCCTACTCGGTGCGCCGCGACGAGCACCGCTTCGACGGGCAGGTGGTGGGGACGGTGCCCGAGTTCTTCCAGACGGTCAACATCCGAGTGGCCTCGGGCCGGCCGCTGTGCGACCTGGACAACACCGACAGCAAGACGGTCTGTGTCATCGGGGACGAGGTCCGCCGCGAGCTGTTCGCCTACACGGACCCGCTGGGGCACACCATCTTCGCCGAGACCTACGGGATGCAGATCCCCTTCACGGTGGTGGGGGTGCTGCATCCGGTGGACACCGCCGGGGCACCGGCCCGGGGCGTGGAGGAGCGGGACCTCAACCGCGAGATCCTGATCCCGTACCGGACGGCCGAGACCCGCTACCGGGACACGTCCATGCGGCGGACCAGCGGCTCGCGGGAGATCTTCCGGGTGGAGGTCTCCGGCCTGTACGTCTCGGCCGAGTCCCTGGACCACGTGGAGGGCGTCTCCCGGATGGTCGAGCGGGTCTTCGAGCGCAACCACGAGAAGGGCGACTACGAGGTCCGGGTGCCGCTGGCCCGGCTGAAGCTGGCCGCCCAGAAGAAGCGGAACCAGCAGCTCATGCTGGGGTTCATCGCCGGTATCTCCCTGGTGGTGGGCGGCATCGGCATCATGAACATCATGCTGGCCACGGTGACCGAGCGGACCCGGGAGATCGGCGTCCGGCGGGCCCTGGGTGCCAGACGCCGGCACATCACCTCCCAGTTCCTGGTGGAGACGGTGGTGCTGACCATGGTGGCCGGCCTGGTGGGGCTGGCCGTGGGCTGGTTGAGCGCCCGGGCCATCAACGAGCTGGCCGGCTGGCAGACCATCGTGGAGGCCTGGACCATGGTGGTCAGCTTCACGCTATCAGTGCTGATCGGCATTCTTTCCGGCATGTACCCCGCCTCGATGGCCGCCCGCCTGGATCCCATCGAGGCACTTCGGCATGAGTAAAAGTGCCCATCTTCCTGCCGGTCAGGACTCGGCAGCACCGCCCCGTCCAAACCATGATCGGACTCTCGGGAATTTCTCGGTGCGGTTGCCGGTTCACTTGGGATGTGGTATACTGCAAGTGGTGTAAGGCTCCCCGCACCGGCACTCTCCCCCAAGGCAGTACGACACAGCGGTCAAGGCGGATCTACGTCTGCTAGTTCCCCGGGATCGCGCATCCGGCAGCCGATCAGGGCCGAAACGCACCTGCACGGTGCTGGTGACGTATAAGCCTTGAGGAGGGATCCGGATCGGTGTGTGGCCCCACCGGCAGAGCCGGCGCGGGTCGGCAAGGAGCGAGTGACATGGCAGCTCAAGCAGCGACCAATCGGGGAGTGGGTCAGGATACCCCGCCACCGGGGCGGTTGCCCACGGCCAGTGTGCTCAACGCCCTCAGCGACGAGGACCGGGCGCTGCTGGTTCGGCTGCTCGCCGAGCCCAGCGACTTCGTCGATCACCCGGAGTTCCACCAGCGCGGTGCCGAGGCGGCGTTGTTCGGCGAGGTGGCCACCCTGCCGGCGACCGGCCCGGCCCGGCTGCCCAGGCCGGCCTCCGTGATCGACGGGCCCGCGGGACGCGGCTCGGCAATTCCCACGCTGACCACCGAGCAGGAGCAGTTGCTCTTCAAGCGGTGGAACTACTCGCGGATGCGGGTCTGCCGGATTCTCGAGGCCCATGCCCGCAAGCGGCTCACCGGGCGGGCCACGCGTCTGCTGCTGGCCTGGCACCACCGCTCGCTGGACCTCCGGTCCCAGATCGTGAGCCTGAACGTGCCGCTGGTGCTGGCCATGGCCAAGCGCACCCGCCTGAACTCCATCGACTTCAACGAGCTGATCAGCGAGGGCAACATGGCCCTGCTGCGGAGCGTGGACAAGTTCGACTGCAGCCGGGGCTTCAAGTTCAGCACCTACTCCTGCCGGGCGATCCTGAAGGCCTTCTCGCGCGTGGCCATGCGGGTCAGCCGGTACCGGGGTCGGTTCCCGGCGGAGTTCGACCCGGCCCTGGAGCAGGACCACTCCATCGAGGAGAAGCGGGATACCATCGAGGAGGACTGCGTCGACGAGCTCAAGAGCATCCTGACGCAGAACACGGCGGACCTGACCGACGTGGAGCAGCGGGTCATCGCCGAGCGATTCGCCCTGGCGGTGGACGACTCGGGGCAGCCCAGGCCCAAGACGCTGGAGCAGGTCGGCTCGATCATCGGCGTGACCAAGGAGCGCGTGCGCCAGATCCAGAACAAGGCGTTGCGCAAGATTCGGGCCGCCCTGGAGGAGCGCTACCTGGCGGCCTGAGGTGGGGCGGCCGCCCGCGCCATGACGGCCGCCGGTTCCATCCTTCCGTTTCCGCAGCCCCGGTCGGTCTCGGCCGGGGCTTCTCGTTGGCCTGCGCTGCCCCCTGCTGCTGCCCCGGCCTCCTGGTGGCCGGTATAATGCCCTGCATGCGGCGGTGGCACCGCGGCGGTCCGCCCGGAGAGCCTGGCCTGCTCGGGCTCGTGCCGGGCGGCGGATCGATTCTCGTGGAGACGACCTATGGTGCGGAGCACGGCTGGTGGGGCGGGTGTCGGGCTGCTGATGATCATCGTGCTGCTGGCGGGATGTGCGGCGGCGGGTTCCGACACCACCCTGGTGCCGTCGGGCGCGGCGGCGGGCGATCAGGCCGACACGCCCGGAACGGGGGGCGGCGATGGTGCGGCCGGCGGAGACGCCGGGAGTGTCGACGGCGGATCCGGCCAGGGCGGCGGCAGCGGCGACGACGCGGACACCGGCGACGACGCGGACACCGGCGACGACGCGGACACCGGCGGTGGAGCGGGCGTCGTCGTGCCCACCGTTGCCCTGTTCGTGGAGAGCACGGTGGTCCAGCCGGGGGACCTGCTCTTCCTGACCTGCACCGTGCTGAACGACGGTGGGGGGACGGTGAGCCGGTTCACGTTCGCGACCACCACGGGCGGTGCCACCCTGACTCAGGACGGCGGCGCCACCGCAACGGCCCTGGTGCCGTCCGGGCTGGGCAGCATCATCTACACCTGCGCCGGCGAGAACGAGGCCGGTGTGGGCCCGGACTCGGCTCCGCTGATCGTGGACGTCATCAACTGACCCCGCCGGGCCGCGGCGCCCGGCCCGGCATCGCGACGTGGCCGGTGACGCCCGCGGAGTTTGCCGGTCACTCCAACCCCAAGTAGACTCTCCGGTTCTTCGCGATCTGGACTTCCCGAATGGTCCCCGGCCTCCGGTCTGTGGGGAAGGCACCCCCCGGGCCGGACGGGGCGTGATCGGTGAGGAGCCGTAAAGCCAATGTCTGAGCCAAGCAAGGGAACGCCCCGCGCGGTCTACGACTTTGCCGCGATCGAGGCCAAGTGGCAGGAGCACTGGGCCACGCATCGCACCTTCCGGGTCGGCAATCCGGGGGATGCCGGTTTCGACGCCGCCCGGCCCAAGTTCTACGTGCTGGACATGTTCCCCTATCCCTCCGGGTCCGGTCTGCACGTGGGGCATCCGCTCGGTTACTGCGCCACCGACATCCTTTGCCGCTACAAGCGGATGCGGGGCTACAACGTGCTGCACCCCATGGGGTTCGATGCCTTCGGCCTGCCGGCGGAGCAACACGCCATCGAAACGGGCGTTCATCCGGCGGTGACCACCCAGCGCAACATCGAGACGTACCGCCGGCAGTTGCAGATGCTCGGTTTCAGCTACGACTGGGATCGGGAGGTGGCTACCTGCGACGCGTCGTATTACCGCTTCACGCAGTGGATCTTCCTGCTGATGCACAACAGTTGGTACGACGAGGCGTACGTGTGGCACGACGAGACGGGCCGCCCGTACACGGGTCGGGCCCGGCCGATCACCGAGTTGATCGATGCGTTGTCCACGGAGCTGTGGGGTGTGGACGAGGGCGGCCGGATCGTGCGGGACCCGGCGGGGGGGAGCAGCCGCGCCTGGTCCGAGCTCTCCGAGCCGCAGCGCCGGGAGGTTCTCAACAACCACCGGCTGGCGTACCTGGACGAGGTGGCGGTGAACTGGTGCCCGGCCCTGGGGACGGTGCTGGCCAACGAGGAGGTCACGGCGGACGGGCTGAGCGACCGCGGCAACCACCCGGTCTTCCGGCGGCCGCTGCGGCAGTGGATGCTGCGGATCACCAGCTACGCCGAGCGGCTGCTCGCCGATCTGGACGGGCTGGACTGGCCGGAGCCGATCAAGCTCATGCAGCGCAACTGGATCGGCCGCAGCGACGGCGCCGACGTCGATTTCCCCCTGGTGTCCGGCGGGCCGGCGGCGCCGCTGATGGACGACGAGCAGGCCTGGCGGCAGCGGCGGCGGGCGGGCTTCCCGGCGGCGCCGGAGGAGTACACCATCCGGGTGTACACCACCCGGCCGGACACGCTCTTCGGGGCAACCTACATGGTGCTGGCCCCCGAGCACCCGCTGGTGGAGCGGATCACCACCGACCCGCAGCGCCACGAGGTCCTGGCCTACTTGGCCCGGGCGCGGCATCGCTCGGAGCTGGATCGCACGGCGGACACCAGGGAGAAGACCGGCGTCTTCA
>Ga0180432_10008717_pt1 | contig 12548 bp, 5 predicted proteins | sample SS_ome_10_FD_132414 | JGI IMG/M metagenome (GOLD analysis project Ga0180432, IMG submission 132414) | Hypersaline lake sediment archaeal communities from the Salton Sea, California, USA - SS_1_MS_2 metaG | ecosystem: Environmental > Aquatic > Non-marine Saline and Alkaline > Hypersaline >...
CGGGGGTGATGGGGGTTCTTCGGTCATTGGAGATTGCTGAATCGGCGGAAGTGGTTGGTTTAGCCAAGTCGGCAGGAGTAGGGGTGGCTGTTGGGTGGTGTTGATAAGCGAAGAGGGCAATGAGGGCGTTCTGGACGATGCCGCGGAAGAGGAGTTCTTCGGAGAGGGCGGCGCCGACGATGGCGGAGACGGCCATGAGGACGATGCTGATGGTGGGCGGGTCTTGGGCAAGACGTTTGAGGAGAACGTGTTGTTGGACTTGCTGGTAGTCCAGGGCCTGGGAGACCCAGATGGTAAGGGTGAGTGTCAGGAGGGTGAGGCCTGCGGCGACGAGGAAGTAGAGCAGCGCGAGGGGGGCGGTAGCGAAGGGACGGGGGGGCAAGAGGCCCAAGCCTCGGGGGCCGGTGGCGAAACGGCGGCAGGCAATGATCATGGCGACGCCGGCGAGAATGAATTGGCTGACGACGAGGGCGAACATGGCCTGGTTCCAGGATGGCCATGGGGCGTGCGGGTCGATGGGGAGCAGGGCTTGGCGCAGGCTTTGGATGGCGACATAGAGGAAGAGGACGCCAAGGAGGTGGGGGATGCTGAGCTGGTGGGGACGGTGTGGTGCGTGTTGGAAGGCCTGGCGGCCCGCGTGGGTGCGGACGAGCCAGAGGGCCAGGGCGGCAAGGGCCAGGGCGAACCAGGCAAATTCAAGTGGGGAAGCCTGGTGCTGGTTCACTTCTTTTGCCCCAGTTCGCAGCTTCGTTGGGCGGCCCGGCGGATGGTGTTCTTTATGATGTCAGGGAGGTCGGAGTTTTCGAGGATATCACGGCCTGCGACGGTGGTGCCGCCTGGGGAAGAAACCATCTGGATGAGGTCTTGGGGGGGCATTTGCCAATCGCGGAGGAGCTGGGCGGTGCCGTAGAAGGTTTGGAGGGTGAGTTGGCGTGCGGTGGGCTCGTCGAGGCCCGCGTCGAGGCCGGCCTGGGTGAAGGCGTCGATGAGGAAGGCGACGAAGGCGGGCCCAGAGCCGCTAAGTGCGGTGACGGCGTCGAGTTGCGCTTCGTCGACGGGCAGGGCCAGGCCTACGCTTTGGAGGATATTGGCGACCGTTTGGAGGGTATCGGTGGGCACATCGGGGCTGTGGGCGTAGGCGGCGGCCATTTGGCCTACGAGGCAAGCGGTGTTGGGCATGACGCGTATGATGGGGGCTGGGAGCTGTTGGCGGATAGCGTCGATGGTGATGCCGGCGAGGATGGAGACGATGGTGTGGTCGGGCCGGAGGGTGGCGGCGAGGCCTTTGAGGGCGTCGGGGAAGTTCTGAGGCTTGAAGGCGAGGATGATAATATCTGCATCTGCAAGGACTTGCGCGTTGTCGTCGGTGGTGGCGATGGCGTAGTCGTTGGTGAGTTGTTGACGGCGCTGGGGCAGGAGATCGGAGCAGATGATGTTTTCGGGGGTGGCGAGGTTGTTCTTAAGTATGCCAGCGAGTAGCGCGGTGGCCATTTTGCCGCCGCCGAGAAAGCCTATTTTATGCATGTGGGTAAGCTCCCGGATGTCAGGTATGTTTTCTTGGCCGCACAACGAGGGCCGAAGGGGCATTATAGCAGGGGGGCGTAAGGGGTGGCAGGGAAAAACGGGCCTGCAAAGGGTATGCGGGGTGGGTGGTTGGAGATTCTTGTTAAATTTGCGCCAACCTCGAACGGGGGAGGTTTATCTACGTATAATAGAATGGACAAGTCAATAGGGACAGTTACGGAAGCTAAGTCAGCAATAAAGCGTTCTTCATTTCCTCCTTCTTTGCTCCTTAGTGGAGAGGTCCAAACAGGCGAGAAGATCAGTGATCTTCAACGCAGCTTCTTTCACAAGAAGCTCAAAACCTCCTCCTGACGGCCCATGGCCACACTGCCGACCATGGGCCGTTTTTTTTGCGCGCGGAGGACCGGCAGGGTGAGGGACGTTGCGTCTGATAACGGATGGCAAAGGGGGCCGGCGCAGGAGGGGGACGGCCGATATTCTCACGTTTTTTTTTGGGCCTGCCGGGCGTCGATTTTTGGGCGGGTTCACCAAGTTAAAGCCGCTACGATTGGCGGCGTCACCCTAGCCATAGTCGTCATATTTGTGACAGGCGTTACTAGGGGCAGTAGTCGGTGGTGATGAGGGTACAGGCGAGCCAGTGGTTGGCGAGGCGGGCGAAGTCGTCGAAATCGTAGGTGTCGGGCCAGGAAAGAAGCAAGGTGTTGAGGTCAAGGATGTCGACGCGGCAGTCCTGGTTGAGGTCAGCGGCGGGGGGCTCGAGGCAGATGGGCACTCCGGTGGCCTGGACGGATAGTGCGGCGACCTGGGCATCGGTAAGGGCGCAGCTGTAGAGGCGGACATCGTCGACCTTTCCTTTCCAGAATTTATCGTCGAACTTCCAGGCGCCGAGGCGCAAGGGGGACTGCTCGGGTTCGCCGTTGACATGGACCGTTTCATCGCGCAGGCCATCGATATAGAAGGTGAGGTTCTGTTGGTCGTCATAGGTGATGCCGATGAGTCGCCACTTGCCGGCCTGGTCAAAAGGAGTGGCTGTGGCCTGGTTAACTTGGCTTCCGAGATAGCTGAACAGGACTGCAGGCTCGGTGACATCGCGATAGAGCAAGCCTCGGCCGTTCTCACCTTCTTGTTGCAGGAGTATCTGGGGTTGCGCCAGCGTGACGTCGTCGATTTTGACCCAGGCGAAGAAACTGAATGGTTTGCTTGGATCAAAGATATCAACGGGCAGTGTGACGTAGTCGTCGACGCCGTCAAGGTCGAGGGCGGAACCGAGGATGCCCTGGGAGGTCCAGGCGGGTGAGCCGTGGGTGGCACCGTTGAAGTCGTAGGGGGCATCATCGGTGGCGTTGCCGTCGAGTTGCCAGTGGCCTATCATGGGATGGTAGATGTTAAGGGTAATGGGACGTGTTTTGTGGAGATCGCCGTCGCGGAAGAATTCCAAGGTGTCTTGGTGGAGGGCGGCGAGAGGGTTGACGACGCCACCGCGTGGGTTGCCGAGCAGGTCGGTATTGGCGACAAGCTGGGAGTCGGCGATAGCGGCGTTGATGCAAGGTGAGTCGGATTGAAGGCTGTAGTCTCCGTTGTCGGGGTCGACGAAGAGGGGGTCGGCGTTGATGTTGCCGGGATCAGAGGCCCCACCCCAGAGTGTATAACTGATAAGAGCGGACGAGTCGGTCACCTGCCAATCGGAGTTCTGCCATATTATACAATTGGTGATGTTGCCGTCGCACATATTGAAGCCGCCGCCGGTTTCGGCGGGGACGTCGGTGTCAAGGGCGACGTTTCGGGCGACGGTGCAGTTGACGATGTTGCCGTCGCAGTTATTGATGCCGCCGCCGTGGGTGCCGGCGGTATTCTCAATGACGAGACAGTTGGCGATGGTGCCATGGCAGCCGGCAAAGCCGCCGCCGTACGCATCGGCAATGTTCCCGCTGATGGTGCAGCGCTCGATCAAGCCGTTACAGCCTCCCAGGCCACCACCGTAGGTAGCCACATTGCCGGTGATCGTGCAACGGGAGATGGTAGCAGTGCAGGTGTTGCCCCGGACGCCGCCGCTGGAGACGGTGTTGCCACCGCCAGTGATGGTGAAGCCGGCAAGCCGACAGGAGGCTTTTTCGGAGCCGGAGAAAGTAACGACGGAGGTGGAGCCGTCGCCCTGGATGATGGTGGCGGCGACGGTATCGGGGTCATCGGGGTCTAGTGAAGTGAGGTGGAGGTTCTTTCCGTCGAAGGCGATGTTTTCGTTGTAGGTGCCCGGGGCGACAAGGATGGTGTCACCGCTGTTGGCAGCATCGAGAGCCTGTTGGATGGTGGGATACTGGGCAGGCACATGCAACGTAGCGCCTTGGTCTAATTCGAGGGCGCCCATGTCGCAGGCAGTGCCGAGAGCAGCGTAGTCATCGATCCAGCGTGAGGCGCCGTCGATGTCCGTTTCGGGCAGGACAGCGGGGGGCTGGGTGGTTGCGACGTCGACGCAGGGGGATGAGGCTTGGAGGCGATAATTACCACTTGCTGAGTCGACAAAGAGGGGATCGCCGTTGATGTTGCCGTCTTCTTCGGGGCCGCCGTAGAGGGTGTAGGTAATCACGCATTGGGAATCGGCTACTTGCCAGCCGGAGTTGCCAGACATGATACAGTTGGTAACGGTGCCGTCGCAGAATTTGATGGCGCCGCCGGTTTCTTCGGGGACATCGTCGTCTTCGGCAATGTTGTAGGCGAAGGTGCAGTTGGCGATGTCGGCATCGCAGTCAACCAAGCCGCCGCCGAATCCACCGGCGAGGTTGTCGCTGACGAGGCAGCTGAGGATTTGGCCGTGACAGCCGCCAATACCGCCGCCGTTGTAGGTAGCTTGGTTGTGTGAGACAGTGCAGCGGTCGATGGTGCCGTGGGACTGGGCGATGCCGGCGGCCCAGGAAGCCGAGTTGTCGGTGATGACGCATCGGGAGATATTGGCGTTGGCGCCGTTGCCGAGGATGCCGCCGCCGACGTAACTGCTGCCGCCGGTGATAGTGAAACCGATAAGAGCGGTGGCGGAGGTTTCGTTGCCGGCGAAGGTGACGACGGAGGTAGTGGCGTCGCCTTGGAGGACGGTGGCGGCGACGGTAGCGGGGTCGTCGGGGTCGGAGGAGGTGAGGGTGATGTTCTTTCCGTTGAAGTTGATGTTTTCGTTGTAGGTGCCGGTGGCGACGACTATGGTATCGGCCTCGTTGGCGGCGTCGATGGCGGCCTGGACGGTGGCGTAGTCGTCGGGTACATTGAGCGTCTGGCCGGGCAGGTATTCGTAACAGCCCATGTCGGGCGTGGCGGCCAGGACGACGTGGACGTCGATGTCGCGGTCGGGCTGGAGTATGCCGTGATCGGGGAAGACTTCGAGACAGGCAGCGGTCTTTGTAACGGACCAGTCGAAGTAGTCGTTAGTGCCATTGGTGACGGTATAAGTCTTGGCAATGGGGGCTTCAATGGCTTGGCCCTGAGCGGCGTGGTATTCGAACCCGTCGAAGGGTTTGCAGAAGTGGAAGAAGCCGATGGAGGGGTCGCCGTAGAGGTTCATGACGAGGAAGTTCTTCCAAATACCAGGCCCGAGGTCCTGTTTAAGATCGTAGAAGGCCTGGGCGCAGGGCATTTCGTCGGCGATGAGCCTTTGGGCGTACTGGTAGGCAAAGCCTCCGATGCTTGTCGAACCGGTGAAAGAGTTTTCGCCAACGTAGTACCAGGAGAGGCGAGTGGCGCTGATGGTGGCTGCTACGGCCTTGTCTTTGAGGAGAATATAGGAAAGGTTGTTGGAGTATTCTGGCTGAGCGTTTAAGCAGGAACCCTGGTAGACAATGCTGGGGTGATCGTCATCCAATTGGGGGACCTGGCCCGTATCGGTGACGGAGGCGGCCAGGTTATAGTTGCCGTGGGTCAGCCAGACAACCAAGCCATAATAGGGGTCTGATTTCCAGGCGGCGGTGACGCCACTGGTACTGCAGGGGGTAGCCTCGGGGGCGGGATTGAGGCCGTAGTTGGAATCGTAGAGCCGATAGTAACCCCAGCCATAGGGATTGAGGAAGCTGTTTTTGATGTTCTCGCCGAGGCCGTATGCGGGCGTGGAACCGTCGAGGGGTTTCATGGGCAGGAGGGCATTGCGTCGCCAGGCGTTGCTGGTGGCGTGTTTTTGCTGGTAGTCGATGGCGTGTTGGAGGATACCGTCGACGGCGGCGATGTCGCCATAGTAAGGTATACGACCGACGAGGACTTCGTAGTAGCGGTCGATGCCGCCAGTGGTAGTGTCGTGGCCCCATTCGCCGTAGGTGCCGTCGCCGTCGTTGTCCCAATTACCGGAGAGATCGGCGTAGAAGAAATCGGTGGCTTGATTGTCAATGCAGATCTTGTTGGGGATATCGCCGGAGGTAGGATGGGGGTTTCCGAGGAGCAGGACGTATTGCAGGCCCAGGGAGTCGTAGTTGGCTTGGAGGTAGTCACGGATGTTGTTGGCGGCGGTGTCACCGGTGCCGCCGCCAAAGTGGTCTTCGGTGATGACGTAGACGTCGAAGCCCATAGCCTGTTTGTGGGCGATGAAATCAGCCAGAGCGTCAGAGGCTTCTTTGATACTATTGGTGGTTACGATGGCGTATCCGAGATTGGTTGGCGCAGCGGCGGATTGGGCGGCAGTGGCCGCGACGGGGGTTTCGACGCTGCAGGGGTCGTATGCAAGGGCGATATCGCCGGCGTTGGCGACCAACTGGGCGAGACGGTCTTTACCGAGGGTGTCAGCCTGAGAGAACGCACGGACTCGTCGACTATAACCCTGGTCGTCGAACGCGACAGTAAGATTGGCCTGGGTGAGAGTCCGTGTCTGGCGGGCGACGGGGTTATACTTGATGAGGGGGACGGCGATTTCGACGAGTTGGTATTGACGTAGCTTACCAACGGAGAGGATTTCCAGGTCGTCTTGGGGCCAGAAGTCGTCGGTGTCGTAGACGTCGAGGTCGCGGCCGTCGGCAATGCGGGCGTTTTCGGGCCAGACGACGACCTGTTGGCCATTGACCAGGGTAGCGATGGGCGGGGTAGGCTCGATGTCCATGGGGCGACCGAACGACGTGTAGGCAGGCTCAATGTCAACCTGGACGGTACTTAAGTCGGCACCGGGAGGCACAAGGACATGGAGGACTTTGTAGGGAATCGCGGGCCGGCCGCTGGGGCTTAGCCACTGGACATCCTGGGCGTCGAAGACAGCAGTATCGCCAGCCGAGATATTCAGAGAAAGGGATGGCAGATCGAGGTCAAGTGAAATGGCATCGGGGGTGGCCTGGGTCGGCGAGAGCGGCACCAAGACCAGAGCCAGAATCGCCAAAGGCCATACCAAGGGGCAAGCAGACTGCACAGGTTCAAAAGTCGAATGCTTCACAGTCTCATCCTTTCTCAAACGGGCATGTTTTCTGTCGGGCCAGCGGTCCAAGGCAGAGCCACTGGCAGGGGCGTTGGCATTGATCGTCTCCGCCGCAAAGCACCTGGCGCAGTTTGATCCTTGTCATAGCCCGTCAGGATGGCAAATCTGGGTGAGTACGTCTGCTGCTCCCCAAGCAGCGCATATCGCTTATAACTAAAGTATAGCAAAAGTGCCTTTGGGTGTCGAGCGGGAAAGCACATCGCAGGGACAATCACGTAAGTATGTGCACGAAAGAGACTTACCACTCCCAAGGGACGGGTATGGGGCAAAGGGGGCTTACCCTCCGGTAGCTTGTTTTGCAGCAACCGGGACGATCGACCTGAAGAGGCCCCAACGTGGCAGCACTGGCAACGCAAAGTCACTGTGCTGGCCCACACTGCGCGACGGATAATCGTCTTTCGAAATGCGGGCTAGTCGGGCCAGTGGCCCGTGAAGACTTCAGCAGCCGGCCCGGCGAGGTAGACGTGGTTGTCAGGCTCATGCCAGCGCAGACGCAAGTCGCCGCCGGGAAGGTGAACGAAGAGGCTGGGGTCGGTCTTGGAGGCAAGAACGCCAGCGACACAGACGGCGGCAGCGCCGGTGCCGCACGCGAGGGTAATGCCAGAGCCGCGTTCCCAGGTGCGCATGGTGACTTGGGAGGAGGAGTTTTTCTGGACAAAATGGACGTTTGTTTTCTGGGGGAAGAGGCTATGGTTTTCAACGGCGGGCCCGACGTGTTCGAGATCGACGGCAGCGACATCGGTAACGAAGAACACAGCATGGGGGTTCCCCATGGAAACCGCTGTGAGGAGCAGATTGTGACCAGCCACGTCAAAGGGGACGCCAACGGCTTGCTGACCGGTGACGTTGACAGGTATTTCGTTGGGCAGGAGAATCGGTTCGCCCATGTCGAGGCAGAGTTGGCGAGCAAAGCCACGTTCCATAGCCAAGGCAACGTTGAGGACGCCTCGGCCAGTTTCGACGGTGATTTGGCGGAGCTCCTGGGCGTCGGGCATGCTGGCAGTGAGCATATCAGCCATGACGGGATGCTGACAGGGCCGGCCGCTGGCGAGACCATGGTCGCAAGCGTACTTGGCCACGCAGCGCAGGCCGTTGCCGCACATTTCGGCTTCGGAACCGTCGGCGTTGAACATTCTCATGCGGACGTCGGCGTGTTCTGAGGGGAGGATGAGGATCAGGCCGTCGGCACCGATGCCGCAGTGGCGATCGCTGACAGCGATGGCGAGGGTAGCGAGCTCGTCGGGCAGAGCCTCTTGAAAACCGTTGACGTAGACATAGTCGTTGCCGATGCCGTGCATTTTGGTGAACTGCATGTGTGCTCCTTGTTCTGGCTGGTGGGTAGGTTAACGGGCAAACAGGCAGGATACCAGCGAAAAAGCATCGACAGGGGCAATGTCGCTGTGGATGTCATTGTGGCCCAGAAGGGAAGCGCCGGCAAGGACAGCTTTATCAGCCTGGCAGAGAAAACGACTATTTTGACGTCGCGGGAGCTCAAGAGTACAATATATGGGGTAGTATCCGTTGAAGGGAAATGGTGACATGAGTGAGCAGCGGACAGAACATGAGCGGTCGACGTTGGAGCTGACGGCAAACGCGCGGGTGGTGCTGGCCAACCGGTACCTCAAGAAGAACGAGTCCGGCCAGGTGGTGGAGCAGCCGGAGGAATTGTTCGAGCGGGTGGCAGGCTGTGTGGCGTCGGTGGAGCGTCGCTACGGAGCCGACGAGCAAGAGGAGGCACGTTGGCAGGGGCGTTTCTACAATTTGATGGCGTCGCTGCGTTTCTTGCCGAACAGTCCGACATTGATGAACGCGGGACGGGCGATGGGGATGTTGAGCGCGTGTTTTGTGCTGCCAATTGCGGACAGCATTGAGCAAATATTTGAGGCGGTCAAGTACACAGCGTTGATTCAAAAGGCGGGCGGGGGCACGGGTTTTTCGTTCGACAGGCTTCGGCCCACGGGGGATCATATTTCATCGAGCGGGGGTAAGACGAGCGGCCCGATCAGTTTTTGGCGGGTGCTGAGCGAGACGACCAACGCGATTCAGCAGGGGGCCTTTCGTCGAGGGGCAAACATGGGAATGATGAGCGTGCATCATCCGGACATTCTGAAGTTTCTCCACGCCAAGCAGGATCTAAGGGCGTTTATGAACTACAACACGTCGGTGAAGATACCTGACGGGTGGATGGAAGCGTTGCAGACTCGTCCGGATTCGCCTCATGTGGTGGTGAATCCGCGGACGGGCCGACAGTATCTGCTGGGGCGAAAGCTGGACGTGTGGGGGTACGAACTGGCGGATCTCTGGCCGTTAACGGGGCCGATGGGCGACAGCGACAAGGACGTGTGCGCGGGAGACTTCTGGACGAAGCATGAGATATGGGATTTGATAGTACGGCACGCACATGCGACAGGCGAGCCGGGGCTGGCATTTACCGACCGCATCAATCGAGATAACATGACCCCTCAGCTGGGGCCGATCGAGGCGACCAACCCCTGCGGGGAACAGCCTTTGCTGGCGTACGAGGCGTGCAATCTGGGGAGCATCAACCTATCGAAGTTTGTGCGGGCCGATGCGACGGAGGAGGGCACGCTGATGGCGGAGACGACCGGGGTGGCGACACTGGCACGGATAGACTTTTCGGGGCTCAGCGAGACGGTTGTCGAGGCGGTGCGGTTTCTGGACAATGTGATTGACGTGAACGATTACCAGATCGGGCCGATCGAGGAAGTCTGTAAGGGCAATCGCAAGATCGGGCTGGGGGTGATGGGGTTTGCGGATGCGTTGTATATGCTCGAGACGTCCTACAACAGCGAAGAGGCGTTGGCGCTGGGGCGGCAGCTGATGCGGTTTGTCAATGAGCGGGCCCATCAGGCGAGCGAGGACTTGGCCAATTGCCGGGGTGTGTTTCCGAATTGGCACGAGAGCCGCTGGAACCATGAGCGTCACCGGGCGCAGCGTAACGCGGCGGTAACGACGGTGGCGCCTACGGGGACGTTGAGTATTATTGCGGACTGCAGCGGCGGAATCGAGCCGTTGTTTTCGCTGGCGTTTACGCGTAACGTGTTGGGCGGCAAGCAGTTGCGAGAAGTCAACCGCGTCTTCGCTGAGCGAGCCAAAGCGTTAGGCATCTACAGCGAGGCCTTGGTGGCCCGACTGGCCCAGACAGGCTCTCTGGCGGAGATCGCAGAGGTGCCCGAGGGGTTGAAGCGGGTGTTTGTCTGTGCACACGAGATCGAGCCGGCGTGGCATGTGCGGATGCAGGCGGCATTTCAAGAGCACTGTGACGCGGCAATCAGCAAGACGATTAACTTTGCGCATACCGCAACGGTGGAGCAGGTTGAGGCAATCTATCGTCAGGCGTACAAGCTTGGATGCAAGGGAATCACGGTGTATCGGGATGGCTGTCGCGCCACTCAGCCGATGAGTATGACAGTGACGCCGACGAGGGAGGCCCCACACGCGGCCCCCGCCAAGACGTCGGCCGTGGTGGCAGAGACGCAGGAGCAGACGCCTGCTCCGAGCGAAAGGGTCAAACGAGCTTCGCTGACGTCGGTGGAGCCAGTGGCGTTGCCGGAGATCATGACGTGTGTGCGGGTGAGGCAGTTGACACCCTTTGGGAACATGCACGTGAAGATTACCGTGGATGCGACGACGGAGCGAGAGTATGAGGTGTTCGCCCAATTGGGCAAGGGCGGGGACGTAGCCAACAGCGACCTGGAAGCCATCTGCCGACTGCTGTCGCTGCTGCTGAGGTGCGGGGGCTCGCTGGAGTTGGCCTTGAAACAACTCGACGGCATTGGCAGCAGCCTGACGATCCCTTCCCGCGAGGGTCGAATCATGTCGCTAGGGGACGGACTGGCCAAGGCGATCAGCAAGTATCTGGCGGCGAAGGCGAAGCAGGACTTGCGGGCGCTGCTGCTGGGAGAAGTTGATTTGTCGGCTGGGCCAGGATGTGGTACACTTAAGCAGAGCCAAAGCGCTACGGCGGGTAGTCCAGCTGGCCGGGACAACTGTGACCGCGTGCCGTCGTCCTTGGCAGGGTTCAAGATACGCTGTCCGTCGTGTACGGACGGGATTTTGAGCTTCTCAGAAGGGTGCGTCAGTTGCCGACAATGCGGTTTTTCTCAGTGTTAAAGTATTTTGACCGGGACGGCCGATAGAAATTAGAGAGTTTTCTCCCCTCCGGAAAACACTGGTTTGCCTCCGGGTGACCGGTGTTTTCTTTTTTTTTGTCGTGGAGACGGGGCAGACTAGTCCAGGCACAGCTGGTGGGACCATGGCGACAAGTGAGTTTTTCACAAACATTGTGTTAGACAAGAGGGTGCGCGCGTAGAATAATTTAGATTAGGGGATGTGCAGAATGGCCTGGAAGAGGCTGGCGAGTGGAGGTGAGGGTCGTTGGCAAGAGTCACAGCGTGTTGCGACCCCCAAGACGCCGAGGTGGCGTAGCCGTGGCATGAGGTGAGCGGCAATGTCAGAACGAATTCTACAGACGACACTGAACGGCATGGAATTGGCGGGGGCAGTGCAGGCGGCCCTGCTGGAGGCCGAGACGCCGAACTGTCGTTGCGGCAAGGTGGTGTTGCGTAACCGGATGTCAGAAGCAGTCGGGGGCGATTTTTACGATTTTCGCCAATTCGGCCAAGACCAGGTTGCGTTCGTAATCGGCGACGTCATGGGGCACGGGATAGGGGCGGCGTTGCTGATGACGTTGATTGTGGGGTTGCTGCGTGCGGATCGGCGGGATCATCGTCGCCCGAGCCAGTTGGTAGGGAGCATCAATGAGATTCTGGTGGGACTGGGCGAGCAGCTGTGCAATCCGGTCACATGCAGCCTGATCTACGGGGTGGTCGATCTGCCAAGCGGGATTCTGTTGTACGTCAACGCGGGACATCCCGAGCCAATCGTGTGTAATCGGCGGGACGGCCAACTGCGTAAGCTGGCGCCGACCACGATGCTGCTGGGGGTTCAAGACGGCATTTTGCCGGAATCATGCCATCAGTTTCGCCAGGAGGATCGCGTGGTTTTGTTCACAGACGGTATTATCGAGGCGAGACAGGAAGAGGCTTTGTTTGGACGTAAGCGTCTAGCGGAGATGGTGCAGCAATATCGAGAGGCACCGGGGGAGGAGTTGGCGGAACGAATCCTGCAAGAGGCGAACACATTTGCGGCATCGGACCATCCGCTGGATGATCAGACGGTGGTGGTGATTGATTTCGACAAGGTCTCGCATGAGAGTTAACAGAGAGATCGACCGGATCGTCGCAATGCCCCCCACGGCTCAGGCGTACTAGAAGCACACATAGGCCCAGGCCAAGGAGCTGCGCAGGCCCAAGGCCCGAAGCTGCTGAACATTCTGGATTCGCGAGATCTTGCGGGCCTTGAGGATACGCTGAGCTCCAATCGGACCGATGCCAGGGACACGCAACAGGTCGTGTCGATCGGCGTAGTTGACGTTGACCGGGAAGGCCTGAGGGTGATTGCGGGCCCAAATCAGTTTGGGGTCGGCGTCCAGATCGAGCTGGCCCTGCGCGTCAAAGGCGATGTCGTCGAGGGCAAACCCGTATCGCCGAAAGAGAAAATCGACCTGATAGAG
>Ga0180432_10008723_pt1 | contig 12541 bp, 11 predicted proteins | sample SS_ome_10_FD_132414 | JGI IMG/M metagenome (GOLD analysis project Ga0180432, IMG submission 132414) | Hypersaline lake sediment archaeal communities from the Salton Sea, California, USA - SS_1_MS_2 metaG | ecosystem: Environmental > Aquatic > Non-marine Saline and Alkaline > Hypersaline >...
CTCCGAGTACGTCCGGCCCAAGGAGGACATCGAGGTCAAGGTTTCGAGCTTTTACGCCAAAGTGCAGAACCCGGTCCTGACCGACGTCGTCTTCGACTTCGGCGGCCTCGTCGTGACCGATCTCTTGCCCAAAGTGATTCCGGATCTGTTCGAGGGCGGTCAGCTCGTCCTGGCCGGCTGCTACAAGGAGCCGATGAAGGCGACGGTCCTCATCAAAGGCAAGCTCCAGGGCAAGGAAATCGCGTTCGAGTACCCACTCGAGTTCAAGGCCGAGACCGACGCCACGGCGAACAACTTCGTCGCGCGGATCTGGGCGTCAAAACAGATCGGCTACCTCATTGACGAGATGCGCGTGCACGGCCGCGACCAGGAGCTCGTGGACGAAATCGTCCGGCTGAGCAAGGAATTTGGGATCATCACCGAGTACACCTCGTTCCTGATCGAGACCGACGAGGAACCCCCAGCGCCGGAGGCGGCCGCCATGACCCGTGAACGCCTCGATAGGTCGCTGGGCGTCACCACCGGCTCGCATGGCGTGGCCCAAGCCGAAAACGCAGGGAAGATGCAGCGAGAAAACCAGGTCAACCTCACCAACGATTTCTATGACGCCAATGGCAACCTCGTGAAGTACGACGCCGTGCGCAACGTCGGCTCGAAGGCGTTCTACCAGCGTCAGGGCTCTTGGGTGGACGCGACGTTCGACGCCAAGACGCAGCAGCCGACGAAGATCGTGCAGTTCTCCAAAGAGTTCTTCGATCTCATCGGCAAGCTCGGCCGCGACAGCCAGTACCTGTCGTTCGCCGATAACATCATCGTCAACGTCGAGGGTCAGGCCTACCAGATTATGCCGGCCGCCGAGGAATAGCCCGTTCACATTGCATTGAAGCGCGGCGTTGGGACGTTTTCCCGACGCCGCGGTTGTTTGGATGCCGATGCCTACCTGAGGGGCATGGTGTAGAGCTCTTCGAAGCGGTCCACGACCTTTTCCCAGTCGTACTCGCGCTTGACCCGCGCGATCCCCTTGTCGTGCTCGGCCCGCACGAGCTCCGGATGCTCGACGAGGTGCGCGAGTTTCTGGGCGAGGTCGCCCACGTCCTTGTTCCGGAAGGTGGTGCCGCATTCGCCGAGCGCCTCGCGGCACGACTCGATGTCGCTCGCGAGCACGCACCGCCCGTACGAGAGCGCCTGCAGGAGCGAGTGGGGGAGACCCTCGATCTCCGACGGCAAGACGTAGAGGTAGGCGTTGCTGAAGAGTTCCTCCATCTCGTCGTCGGTGACGAAGCCTGTGAAGATGACGTTATCGCCCGCGGCGCGTTTCAGGTTCTCCGCATAATCACGATCGAACATCGTGCCGCCTGCGATCACCAGCTTCATCGCCGGCCGCACGCGCCGGAACGCCTCGACGAGATAATGCGCACCCTTCTCCGGCGTGATCCGGCTCAGGAAGAGAATGTAGCGTTCCGGATCGAGCCCCCAGCGACGCGCCGCGTCGAGCGCCCGCGGCGCGTTCATGTCCACCCCCGTCGGCACGTAATACACTTTTCGGCCGTAGCGCTGCTCATAGTAGTCCCGCAGCTCCTTCGACACCGTCGTGGTCACGTCGGCGAAGTGTGCCGAGCAGTACGCGCCGGCAAGGAGCGAGCGCCGGGCGAAGCCGCCCCACTTGGCGCGCGACCAGTCGAGACCGTGGACCGTGGCGACAACGCGTGCCCGCCGCGTGTAGTAGGCGACCGGCATCAGCAGGCACGGCCCCATGCTGTGATAGTGGATGACGTCGTACGAGCGCCCGAAGCTGTCGGCGGTCGCAAGGACCGTGTGGAGGATGTTGTCGAGGTGTTTCGAGCGCACCGTCGGCAGGAGCTTGAGCCGGACACCCTTGTAGGTGCGCAGGTGGCCGAGGCGCGCGGGCGCCTCCACGTCGGGCCGGGCCCATTCGCGGCGGATATACCCGCGGCAGTACGCGGTCACGTCGTGCCCGCGCGCGGCGAGGCGCGTCGCCACCTGTTCGGCGAAGTTTTCGGCCCCGCCGAGCGAGCCGGGGAAACCCCGGATGCCGAGCATGACGATGCGAAGAGGGCGGCGCACCTCAGCCCTCCTGGCGCAGCGTCTCGAAGAACCAGTAGGCGAGGGCGTGGCACACGACGCAGTGCGCGTCCTCGACGAGACCGTAATGTTCGGACGCGGCGTAAATGGGCATCTGCGCCAGCTCGCGCAGCTTGCCGCCTTTGAAGCCGCACAGGCCGATTGTGACCCCGCCGTTCTCGTTCGCGTAACGGATCGCGCGGAGCACGTTCTCCGAGTTGCCGCTCGCGCTGATGCCGATCACGATGTCGCCGGGCTGGAAAAACGCGCGCAGCGGGGTGACGAACACGTCGGCGTAATCAATGTCGTTCGAGATCGCCATGAGCAGCGGCACGTTGTCGCTCAGGTTGATCGCGCGAACGCTTTTCTTGCCGATCGTCGTCGGCATTTTCACAAGGTCGTTCACCATGTGCGCCGCGGTCGCCGCGCTCCCGCCGTTGCCGCAGAGGAAAAGGCGTTGGTCGTTCGCGTACGCTTTCTTGAGGGCGTCGAGCGCGGCGGTGATCGCCTTGCGGTCGAGCGCCGAGATGAGCCGCGCGCTGTCGCCAATGTACGTGTCGAGGAACGTCATGGAATGTCTCCTCTTATATCCTGAGGATGATGGACGTGACCGCCGTATGGAGGTCCGTCGTGATGAAGTCGGGTACACACGCGTCCTCGGCGCGGAACTTTGTGACGGGCATCTCCCGCGCGATGAGAACCGTCCGGCACCCCGCCTTGTTGCCGGCGACGATGTCGCCGAGCTTGTCGCCGACGAACCACGCGCGTTCCGCCTCGAAGCCGTATCGGGCGATGAGCGCATCAATCATGCCCGTTCCCGGTTTGCGGCACGCGCAGTTCTCGTCGGGCCTGTGCGTGCAGTACGTGACGCTCTCGATCCGGCCGCCGGCCTTCTCGATTCGCGCTATCATGTGGCGCGTGATCTCGTCGAGCACCTCTTGGGTCATGAGCCCGCGGCCGACGGCCGACTGGTTCGAGACGACGTGCACCTGGTACCCGTACTGCGTGAGCAGTCGGATGGCGCGCTGCGCGCCGTGGATGAGCCGAAACTGCTCGACGCTCCGGACGTAATCGGGCCGGTCGTAGTTAATGACCCCGTCGCGGTCGAGCAGGACGACCTTGTCGCCTTCGTGGTCCTTAAAGCGTGCGGGCCGTTTCATGACGAGGCCTCCTGCGCGTCCAGTCCGTGGCGCGCGATGTATCGCTCGAACGTGGCGAGGCGCTCCGGTGTGCCGATGTCGTAGTAGCGCGTCGAGGTGACGTAGGTGCCGAGCCGCCGACGCGCGACGAGCTCTGGAAAAACCTCCACCTCGATCGAGGCCGCCCGGCCCTCGGGGATCATCCCCAAAATAGTTTTTTTGAAGATCTGCACGCCGGCATCCACGCCGCCGCTTGCGTCCCTCGCGTTTTGGACGGCGCCGTTCGGCGGCGCGTCCACGTACTTCCGATACTCGGCCACGAGCTCGTCGTCGCCGAGCCGGACGTTGTCGGGCGCCACGGGCTGCACATTATCATAGACGACGAGCAGGCCGTCGAGTTCATTCCGCCGTGCCTCCCAGTGTGCCTCGACGGCCCGATAATCAATCGGGAGGTAGGTATCGCCGTTGAGCACGAAGAACTCGTCGTGCACCTTCGCGGCGGCGTTCTTGATGGCGCCGCCCGTGCCGAGGAGCTCCTCCTCGATTGAGTACGCCACGCGGCAGCCGCAGCGGGCGCCGTCGCCGATCGCCTCGATAACCTTTTCCGACAAATGGCCGATGAGCAGCAGGACGTCTTGGACGCCATTCTCGACGAGCATCCGCAAGAGGTAATGGAGAAAGAAGTGCTCGCCCACCGGCATGAGCGGTTTCGGGATCGTCTCGGTTGTCGGCCGGAGCCGCGTCCCCAGCCCGCCGGCCAGGATGAGTGCCTGTCGCATCACGACCGCCGTGCTTTCCGCTTCGGTGTGCTTGGATCGAACGAGGCAATGTAGGCCCGGGCCGCGACGCGGACCGCGTCGTTACTCGTGAGCTTCGCGCGCCAGCCGAGCCGGGCAAGCTTCGAGACGTTGAACCGCACCTGCGGCACGTCGCTCTTCCAGCCGCGGGTGCCGCCGGTGTAGCTGCGCGCGACGCCGCGCAGGCCCATTTCCTTGATGACGATGCCGGCGATGGTGTCCACGCTCGTCGAGCCGGCGCAGCCGAGGTTGAAGACGTTCACGCGCTCGTCGGCGTGGTCAAAGCCGAAGAGCATGCCGTCCACGCACTCCTTGACGTAGAGGTACGGCTTGCGCTGCTTGCCGTCGCCGAGGATGCGGAGCCGCGTCGGATCCTTGCGGAGCCGGTTGACGAAATCGTGGAGGACGCCGTGGGTGGCGTTGTCGCCGACGACGTTGGCGAACCGGTACATCCAGGCCTGCATCTCGTAGTTGTGGCAGAACGCGGTGATGAGGCCTTCGCACGCGAGCTTGCTCGCGCCGTAGAACGAGATCGGCGCGAGCGGCCCGTAGTCTTCGGTGATGTGCTTCGTGCCGGTGTCGCCGAAGATCGCCGAGCTCGACGCGAAGACGAGCTCCTTGATGCCGAGCAGGCGCATCGCCTCGAGCACGTTGTACGTGGCGATTGTGCCCTGCTTGAGGTCCCAGTCGGTGTAGCGTTCGCCGTAGCCGATGTCGGAGTTTGCGGCCATGTGCCACACGACGTCGGCGCCGGCCATGGCGCGCTTAAGCCGAGGCCGATCGAGCAGGTCCGCCTTGATGAACCGAAACCGCTTGTTTGTGAGGAACGGCGCAAGGTGCTCCTTACGGCCGAGGCTCAGGTTGTCGTAGACGGTGACGCGGCCGCCGCGCTGCATGAGACGCTCGACGAGGTTGCTCCCGACGAACCCGGCGCCGCCGGTCACGAAGTAGTGCTTTCGCTTTTTCACCGTGGCTGTGCTTCCTTCTTTGCCTATTCGAGACGCATGCTAGCCGGGGCGCGCGAGGCGAGTCAAACCGTTTCGCAGCAATTTACGACGCTCGCTCGCAGACCAGAATCCAGCCAAGCGCCCGACGCGTTGGGAGCTTCCGGCTTGCCCGGGCGTCCCACTCGTCGAGTGTGTGGAAGAGCGCCGAACCCCGCCGCACAATGAACCGCAGGACGAACGTGTGGAGTTGCTTGAACCACGCCCCGTTATTCTCGACGCGGACGACGCGCAGGCCGAGCCGCTCGAGCTCGCGCACAAACGGCTCGAGGCGCCAGAAGTGCAGGTGCGGCGCGTGACGGCTCTTCGTTTGGACCTGGTCCTCGCGGGCCGTGAGCACGGTGCGGCGCAGCACGGCGCGAATCCGGCGGCCCGTCGCCGTATGAATCAGAAATTTCCGTGTTCGCTCTTCCCACGTCCCGCCGTTCGGGATGGTTACAATTATAATGCCGTCGCGTTTGAGGGCTTTTCGGAGGTTCTCGAGTAGCACGAACGGCTCGGGGACGTGCTCGACGACCTCGGAGGCGACGATGACGTCGAAGGGCTTGTCGAGCTCGAGTTCCTCAGCGCGCTTCGCGATGAAACTGACGCGGTCGGGATACGGGTTGTGGGCGTTGGCGATCCGGATGGATTCCTCGTCGAGGTCCACGCCGACCACCTCGTGCCCGAGGCTCCCGAGGGGCAGGCTGATGTTGCCGCAGCCACAGCCGACGTCGAGGATGCGAAGCCGCTCGGCGCCCGTCTGCGTCCGGTGGCGTTCGATCGCCTCGACGATGATGTCGAGCCGGAGCAGGCCCGACGGCTCGCGGCCGTAGTCGGTGTGGTGGTGATACGGCTTTGTCGGTCGCAATGGAATCTCCCTGTGTGCTGCCGAACGAGGGTCCTCTTAGCGTCTTTTCCGGCGGGCTTCGATCGCGCTTTCAAAGAGGCGCATGAGATCCGTGTAGTGTCGGTCCGGGCTATGCCGTTCCTCAACGAAGGCGCGGCCGGCCAGCCCCATTCGGCGCGCGCGTTCGGGGTCGGCGGCCAGGGCGTCGAGCTTTCCTGCAAGATCATCGGCATTTTCCGGTTCGAACAAAAGGCCGTTTTCACCGTCGCGGACAAGCGCGCTCACGCCCTCGACGTTCGAGCCGACCACCGGCTTGCCGCACGCGAAACTCTCGAGCACGGCGTTGGGCGAGTTGTCAATGCAGCGCGAGGGGAGGATCGTGGCCCGGCACCGGCGAAGCAGTTGCCACATCGCTTCCCCATAGCGCGGGCCGATGAACTCGACCCGGGCGCCCGCGGCGCGCCGGGCGATGCGCATGCACTCGACCGCATACTGGCCCTCGACCTCGCCGGCGATGATGATCCTCTGCCCGTTGGATCGCATCCGCTTGGCCGCCTCGACCAGCGTATCAATGCCCTTCTCCCGGCTGATGCGGCTGGCACAGAGAAATGTACCGTCGTCCTCGGAACTCACTTCGATGCGGGATGCGTCAATCGGGGTTGGAATGACATGAACACGTTCGGGCTTGAAGCCGCGACGCACGAGAATCTCGCGCATGAACGACGTCGAGCAGACGAAGCCATCGGCGCGGTGATAGATGCGGATCGCATCGTGGAAGAACATTGAGGCGCACCTCACGACGGAGGCCCCCAGCGAGCCGCCCACGCAGCGGTGGATGATGCCGTGCCAGTATTTGCCCGGCAGGCAGTCGAAGCAGCGGTTCTTTCGCCGGCGGTTGAAGATCGCGCTCGGACACACCATGGTGAAGTCGCTCAACCGGTGCATGACGGGAATGCCCTCGGCACGGGCGCCATCAATGATGCTCGGCGAGATGTAGTTCGAGATGTTGAGCATATAGACGAGGTCAATCCGCTCGCGGCGGATGACCTCGCGCAGCCGCGCTTTGGCGTGCGGCGAGTAAAAGGCGGTCAGCACCATTCGCGGCACGACCGTTGGGCGCAGTCGGAACTGCTCGAGCTCCTCGGCATGTTCACCCGCGGGCGGCTCAACGAAGTACCGCGCATAGGGCGTTGGTTCAATGCGGGCAAAACGGATGCCAAACGGCACCACCACGTGGCCGTGTGATTCGAGAAGCGCCTTGACGTTGAAGAGGTAGCGCTCCGCGCCGCCCTTCATGAAGTAGTACTTGTTGGCAATGAGGATCCTCACCGTGGTTCCCCTGCGGCCTGTGTTTTGGCAAGCAGCTTCTCATAGAGAAGCTCGTGTCGCTCGACGAGCCGTTCGGTGCTGTAGCGCTTGCGCATATGCTGTTGGCCCGCATGGCCGAGGCGCTCGGCAAGCGTGGCGTCGTCGAGCACTCGCCCGATGGCCTCGGCGAGCGCTTTCGCGTCGCGCGGCGGCACGAGCAGCCCCGTCACACCGTGCTCGATCAGCTCGGCGCACCCATCCACGGCGGTCGCCACGACGGGCCGTCCCGCCGCCATCGCTTCCATGACCACGTTGGGCATGCCCTCGTAGTGGGTCGAGAGAACCGGCACGTCGAACAGATGGTAGAGCTCAGCGGTGTCACTCCTTTTGCCAAGGAAGCGGTAGCGTCCCGTCGGTAGCACGCGCGCAGCCAGTGCTTCGAGGGCCGCTCGTTCCGGGCCGTCGCCGACGAGCAAGAGGATGAGCCTTGGCCAGCGCTCGATCAGGTCCTGCACGGCGTGGAAGAGCGTCGCGTGGTCCTTTTGCCGCCACAGGTGGGCCACCATGCCGACCACCGGCCTGTCGTCCGAGGCAAGACCGAGATCGTGACGTTTCTTGTCGAGGTCGGGCCGTCGGGCGTACACGGTGGCGTCGAGGCCGTTCGGGATCGCGATGATCCGGGAGCGGAACGGAAACCACCGGCGGATCCGGCGGGCTGCGTGCTCGGAGTTGGCCACAAGGCGGCTTGTCAACGGCATGACGAGCTGCAGCAGCACCGTGTGCAAGAGTGGATAGCGTCGGTTCCGCCACGTGACAAGCCGCACCGGCACTCGCGCCAGCACGCCCGCCAGCACACTGTAAAAGGCGAACATCGGATCGAAGGGATGTGTCACCCGGACCCGTTCACGGCGAAACAATCCAGCGAGCCGAAGCGGGAAAAACGGGTCCCATCGCACGCGGCGCCCCACGACGTGGATGGGGATCGCGAGTTCTCGTACGGCCGTTTCCAAGGCTCCGCCGAGCTTCTCCACGACGACCAGCGGTCTGAAACGCGATCGGTCAAGGCCGGCGAGCAGCAAGACGAGCTGGCGTTCCGCCCCGCCTGCCTCGAGCCGGGTTAGCATGTAGCACACCGTTGTTGGTCTCACGCGGATCTCCCCGCGACTGTGGTGGCGGGAGGCGGTTTTTGTCCCTTCGTGCCCGACCTGCCGGCACTTCGTATATCAAGAGCCCAGCCGGGTTGGCAAGGGACTCCGACGGTACGCACCGAATTATACGATGAGCCGGGTGAGAAGTTGCAGGACGGCGTTCGCCACAATTGCCGCGGCGACGTCGTCCGCGACGATGCCCCAGCCCGACGGCAGCCGCTGGAGCTGGCGGATGGGGGGCGGCTTAAGGACGTCGAGCACCCGGTGGAGGCCGAAACCGATCACCCACCAGTACCACACGAGCGGCACGAGGAAGAACGTGACCGGGATGCTGACGAACTCGTCGAGGACGATCTCAGGCGGATCGGGGCGGCCGAGTGCCTTTTGCGCCTGGGCCGAGACGGCCACCGCCCCAAGCATAAGACCGAGAAGGATGCCTGCCTCGAGGACTGGGTGAAATGCGGCGAGACGGAGCGCGATTGCCACCGGCACGCCGAGGAGCGCCCCACATGTGCCGGGCGCAAACGGGACGCGGCCCGCGCCGAAAAGCGTCGCCAGGACGACCGGGACCGACCGCCTCGGACGTTGCGGCGCGTTACCGGGCGTGGAGTTGGTCGCGGAGCGCATCGACGACGGCAGCGATCTGTTCCTCCTCGATCTCGGGGAAGAGCGGGAGCGAGAGGCAGCGTTTGGCCAGCCGCTCGGTGTTCGGAAAGGCGCCTTGCGTGTAGCCGAGCGAGTTGTAAGCCCCCTGGAGATGTACCGGGATGGGGTAGTGGATGGCGGCGCCGATGCCGGCGGCATTCAAACCCTTGAGGACCTTGTCGCGCTCCGGCACCTGCACGACGTAGCGGTGGAAGACGTGGGTGCCGTAGGGCGCTGTGCGCGGCGGCGTGACCATCGGCTCGGTCGCCAAGAGGTCGGTGTACGTCCGGGCGCACTGGCGACGCGCCTCGTTCCATTTCGCCAGGCGTTTGAGCTTGACGCGCAGCACCGCCGCCTGGATCGTGTCGAGCCGGCTGTTGAAACCGACGACGGGGTGGTCATCCTTCACGGTCGAACCCCAATTCCTGAGAAGCCGAATTTTCTCGGCGACCTCCTCGTCGTTGGTCACGATGAGGCCGCCGTCGCCGTAGGCGCCGAGGTTCCTGTCGGGGCAAAAGCTGAAGCAGCCGGCGGCGCCCATCGAGCCTGCGGGGCGCCCCTTGTATTCTGCGCCGTGCGCCTGGGCTGCGTCCTCGATCACGACGAGCTTTTTTCGTTCGGCCAGCTCGAGGATCGGGTCCATGTCGGCGCACTGGCCGTACAGGTGCACGGGGATGATCGCCTTGGTGCGCTCGGTTACGGCCTCGGCGATCCGGCGAACGTCAATCTCGTAGGTTTCCGGATCACAGTCCACGAGGACCGGCCGCGCGCCGGCGATCGAGACGGCCGATGCCGTGGCAATGAACGTGTTCGCCGCGGTAATGACCTCGTCGCCGGGGCCGATCCCCAGCGTGCGCATCGCCAGGTGGAGCGCCTCGGTGCCCGACGAGACGCCGACGGCGTGGCGCACGCCGACGAACCGGGCGAACTCCTGCTCGAACGAGGCCACCTCCTCGCCCAGAATGAAGTTGCACTTGTCGAGGACCGTCTGGATCGCGGCGTCAATCTCGTTCTTGAGCGCCTCGTATTGCGTCCGCAGGTCAACAAGAGGGATGTTCATGGCTACTCCGTCTTAGAAAAATGGGCGGCCTTTCCCGTCGTCGAGGGCGTTGGGTCGCCGCGAAGCAACGAGCGGAGTCTAGGGACTCTATCGGCACCTGTCAAGGCAGGGCCGCCCGTGCTCAAGGGGAGCGTTTTACTTTGTGTCGCCCTTGAGCTGGAAGATTCTGGGTCGAATCAGCCCCGCTTGCGCGAAGACGTATTTGAGGATAGTGACCATGCTGCAGAGGCCGTAGGTGACGCTCCTTCGGAAATTGACCGAAGAGGCTTCTGCCATGTAGCGCACCGGGACGGGGACGTCCCCGATGCGGAAACCGAAGTAGACGGCCTGCACGAGGAACTGGGTGTCAAAGACGAAGTCGTCGGAGTTGTTGTGGTAGGGGATTGTCCGGAGCACTTTGGCCGTGTAGGCGCGATACCCGCTGTGCCACTCGCCCAGGTTTTGGCTGGTCAGCATGTTTTCGACGATCGTCATCAGCCGGTTGCTGATGTACTTGTAGCCGGGCATCCCGCTGGCGAGGGCTTCGCGGCGCGTGCGAATCCGGTTCCCCAAGACGATGTCGCAGACGCCGCTCTCGAGGAACCCGTTGATGTGAGGGACGAGGCGACTGTCGTACTGATAGTCGGGGTGGATCATAATGACGATGTCGGGGTTGCGTTTGAGCGCCTCGTCGTAGCACGTCTTTTGGTTGGCGCCGTAGCCCCTGTTCCGGTTGTGGGCGGTGACCGTGAGGCCGAGCGACTTGGCGAGGGCCACCGTGTTGTCGCGCGAGGCGTCGTCCACCAGTATGATCTCGTCCACGCTTCCCGGTGGGATATCGCGCACGGTGGCTTCGAGCGTTGTGGATGCGTTGTACGCAGGCATCACGGCGATGACCTTGGGGCGTTTTCCCATCATGTTCTCCGTCGTGTCGCCGTTTTCTTTCCCCATGGGTGGGACGATGGCTGACCCGAGGCCGCGTAGGGCAAGTATAGTCGGATTCCACGGCGGTGCAATACTCCCGTGTCATTGGCGTCGCGCGCGGAACCGTGCGGCGTAGGCTTCCCTTGTCAGGTCAGTCTGACGGGGTCTCGACGGCTGGGAGAGGCGCGTTGGCGAGGGATCGTTTTCGGGCGATGCGGAGCGCGGCGAACGACGCGGCGATAAGGTACCACACGCCGAGGCTGAGCTCGACACCTACCACGAAGTTCAGCGCGACAGCGGCGACGGCGACCCCCAGGCCGAGCGCGGTCATGGCGTAGAGTTCCGGGTCGGTGCGAACGAACCTGTCATGCACGGCCCGCCACGTCTTTTTCAACAGGGCGAGGACAAGGGACACATACAGCAGGAATCCGACAACGCCAAGATACACCAGGAGGAAAACATATCCCTCGTGAGGGATAATCCGCGCGATGGATTGCGCGCCGCCGCCGGTCGAGCCGAGGCCGTAGCCGGTAATCGGCCGGTGCTTCCAGTATTCCATGTAGATGCGTGTGGCGTATTCGCGCGATGAGAGGGAGGCATCGGTCCCGCTGAGAACAGGCGCAATGCGTGCGTGGATCTGGGCCCATCCCACAATAGCGATAAACGCTATCACGGGCACGAGGGCGAGCAACCATCGCGGCCTTGTGAAAGCGAGAAACGCGATGACACCAGCGGCAAAGAGCCCCCACGCCACCCGGCTGTAGCTGAGCACGGTAACCGCGATGGTGACGCCGAGCATACACAAAATCACCCACCGCCAGAAGGCCTTTGGTCGCCATACCATGAGCATCATCAGCAGCACGAGGAACTCGAGGACGCACTGGCGGCCAAGCGCGTTGGGGTGACCGGTGAAGCCTGTGGCCCGGAAAGCATAGTCACCTACCGCCTCTTTCCCGGTGGGGGCGAAGATGGGGTCCAGGCCGGCTAAGCTGATCCCGAGGCCGAAGCGTTGGAGGAGGCCGAAGAACACGCTCGAGCCGGTGATCACGGCGAAGATAAGGAAGAACTTCCGCTTGTTTTGATCGTTCACGGTCAGGAAGACCATCGCGTACACGAGGAAGCTGACGAGCCACATCTGGAAGAGACGATAGCCGTTCCAGAACCGGTACTTGTCGAACCAAGGGAGCGAAACGAACGCCCAGGCAAGCAACAGGTAGAACAGCCAGCGCAGTGGGACTGTGCGGAACAGCCTGCGAGGCATCAGCGAGAACTTGTTCGGCAACTGGGTCAGCACGGCGATGAAGAAAAGCCCCTTCACACCGATGCCGCCCAGGCTCAGGCCCATATACTTGAGCAGGATGGCGAACTCGTCCACGGCCAACCATAAGAACAGGAGATACTCGGTTTTCATTCCGTAGATCAGGACGAGGAGGAAGAGGCCGCCGATGAGGGCAAACATCATCATGTGGCTTGCAACCGCCAAGAGGGCGAGGACAATCCAGAGCGGAATCGCAAATGCGAGGAAGATGAGCGCCTTGCGCTGCTTCTCCGTGAGCCGTACTTGGAGCGGCACCGTTGAAGCCAGTGGCGATTCCTGGGGCAGCGTTTCCGGGTTCTCAGTGGCCA
>Ga0180432_10008724_pt1 | contig 12540 bp, 7 predicted proteins | sample SS_ome_10_FD_132414 | JGI IMG/M metagenome (GOLD analysis project Ga0180432, IMG submission 132414) | Hypersaline lake sediment archaeal communities from the Salton Sea, California, USA - SS_1_MS_2 metaG | ecosystem: Environmental > Aquatic > Non-marine Saline and Alkaline > Hypersaline >...
TGCTTGACGTTCTCAAGGAGGAACGCGCAGGGGCGATGATGCTTCAAAATCTGAACGATATTGAAGAACAACGTGCCCTGAGTCGGATCCTCGAACCCATGGGCCCTTCCCAAACTGTTCTTCTTGCTCACCCCCGCGAGACTGAATGGCTGACAGGGAAACCCCCCTGGGAGGACGTCGTGCTCTGGAATTTCGTCGAGAGGGACTCCCGTGATGTCACCCTTGATTTCGTGATCGTCGCTGTGATTGGCCCGGTATGTCTGGCAGGCGAAGCGGTCCCACTCCGACGTGAACAGGCACTTGCCTCCCATGGTTTCGAAGCCAAGGCGCGTTCCGCCAATTCCCGCGAAGAGGTCGATGAAGCCGAAGGACGGCAGTCTGCGGGACCGGTATGCCGGACTGTCCCCGGCAACCCGCGGGCCGAGGCTCAGCATTTCACGAAGCTTCGCTCCGGCTAGTTCGGGGACGCACGATTGCCCTTTTTCCCACCTCCGGATCGTTCTAACGTCGCGCCCAAGGAACTGCGCAATCTCGGACTGGGGGAAGATGCGACAGACACGCTCGAAGAGGTCAGATGCGGAACTCACGAGGGCATTATGTCCGGTTTATGTCCCGCCGGAAGCGGATTCTTCCAAAATCTCGAGTGGACTGAGGTAATCGCATGAACATTTATACGTTGCGCGCGCGTTTCCGTGATGCCGGTTGCCGGACCATCCTTGCGAAGCAGCTTTCCTGCAACGACAACTCGAAGAATCAGATCTACCTCGGGGGCGACTTCTCCGCGATCAACCTGCTGCCGTTTTCGGCGATCAGCACGGACAATTCGAAGCGGGCTGGAAGCAAGGGGCCGAGACTGAAGGCTGCAATTCGATTTCGCTGGCTCACCGGGGGTGACGCCTTCGGGTCCGCAAACCTGATTCTCTATCCGAAATACCCAGAGGTTCGGTTGTCGGGTCTACTGATTGGCGGTGCCCCGGACGACCAGGCAGCGCTCGTTCGCAGACGGGAAGCTGGCCGGCTCCTGTTCTTCGGAGTCAATGACTTGGGGGGAATCATCGGCCATCGCTCCTCATCGGACGACGAATTGACGGCGAGCTTCCATGCCCAGCACAATGCCAGCCCATTCGACCAGACGGGGGTGTTCTTTCGCATCCCGGTCGCAGGAAGGGCCGCATCGTCGTACGAGTTGCTCATCACGGCCCTGCGACGCATCATCAACCAAGGATGGATCGCCTCGAAACGTTTGGATGGCGGCGGACGGATTCTGGAATGCCGCCACCCCAACTGTGGCGGGTTCACGCTGGAGGCGGAATTGGGAGTCCGTCCCAACTCACTCGCCGCGCCAGACTACGAGGGATGGGAGGTGAAGCAGTATGGCGTTCGCAATCTCGAACGACCCGGCAGGCAACCAATCACCCTGATGACGCCGGAACCTGATGGCGGGTTGGTTGTTGGACCGACCGTCTTCCTGTTCTTCCTTGGACGCTGGGGTTGGCAGGATGCAAGAGAGCGGGGATTGAACAAGATGCCCGCAGCTCCTACCGCAGCACTCGTAGTCTTTCTTGTGCCGATTGGGCTGGGCGTTTGGATCCCAATGAGGCCAAAGGCATCCACCTCCAACCGCACCCCCTTCCGCCCGATCCCCGAGCCGCCCAATGCCGGTCCGGTCGCGGCCAACCCGAAAAAGAAGCAATTCCCTGTCAATTGAATTAGGGTTTTCCTTTCCGCCCAAACCAGCCATCCTCCCAGCCATCCCGTCATGAAAGAAACCGCACCCACCATCCGCCGTCACTTCCTCAAGACCTCCCTCTTCACCGCCGGATCGGTGGTGGCCGCGCCCCAGATCCTGCGCGCCCAGTCACGCGGCGCGAATGATCGCATCGGCATGGGCTTCATCGGCATGGGCCTCATCTCCGGAGGCCACCTGAAGACCTTCGCCGGCATGAAGGAGGTGCAGCCGATCGCGGTCTGCGATGTCAAGAAGTGGCAGCTCGACAAGGCCGCCGGCGAACTGAAGAAGCGAGGCTTCAACGACGTCCAGGCCACCGCCAGGTTCGAGGAGGTCATCTCGAATCCCGCCATCGACGCGGTCTGCGTCACCACCCCGGACCACTGGCACGCCGCCATCGCCATTGCCGCCATGAAGGCGGGCAAGGACGTCTACGTCGAGAAGCCGATGACCCTCACCATCGAGGAGGGCAAGGCCATGGTGGCCGCGGAGAAGAAATACGGCCGCATCGTGCAGGTCGGCACCCAGCAGCGGTCCTCGGTCCACTTCCGGATCGCCGTCAACCTGGTCCGCAATGGAATGATCGGCGACATCAAGGAAATCTACGCCCGGCTGGGCCAATTCCCGCAGCCGCCCGACAAGGAAAAGGTCGTCGCCGTGCCCGATGGCTTCGACTACGACCGCTGGATCGGACCGACCCCGTTCTACGAGTACTCTGAGAATCGCGTGAAGGGCAACTACGGCGGTGGCTGGCGCTGCTACTGGGAGTACGGCAGCCGCAAGTTCGGCGACTGGGGCGCACACCACTTCGACATCATCCAGTGGGCGCTGGACCGTGATGAAACCGGCCCGGTCGAGTTCATCCCGAAGGGCCACGACGGCGCGGAGCATCACTCCTATCGCTACGCCGATGGCGTCACCGTGTGGCGGGACAAGAAGCCCGACGCCGGCCACATGATCCGCTTCATCGGCACCAAGGGCGAGGTGCATGTCAGCCGCGGCAAGGTCGCCAGCAGTCCCAAGGAGTTGATCCGCCACAAGTTCACCGACAAGGACGTCCAGGTCTACGAGTCCACCAACCACCGCCAGAACTTCATCGACTCGATCAAGTCCCGCAAACCGGCCATCTGCCCGGCCACGGTCGGCCACCGCACCGCGACGATCTGCCAGCTCGCCGGCATCGCCGAGCGCCTCGTCGAGCCGGTCAAGTGGGACCCCAAGACCGAGAAGGTCGTCGGCAACGCGAAGGCCGCCGCCATGCAGGACCGCGAACGCCGCAAGGGCTACGAGCTCCCAACGGTCTGATCGCCGCGCAGCTGGTCTCTGTCCGGCACCTCGCAAACACCGCACCCCCTCCCGCCCGATCCCGGAGCCGCCCAATGACGGTCCGGTCGCGGCCAACCCGAAGCTTCTATCACCCCATCCACACCTCCAGATCCGCCATCGCTGCTCTCACGTTCCCGTTGGCGTTCTCGATGTCGGTGAACATGCGGCGCTTGCGACGGCCATCGAGGAAGTAGGAGATCGTGTAGCGCGTCTTGCCGTGCACCTTGCCGGCGTAGATGGGAACGCTGGCGGACTGGTGGCGGACCACGCAGTGCGGCCGGCCTCCCGGTTCCCCCTTTCTGACACGGGTGTCAGAAATCTCGTCCGGGGCGGTCTTCGGAAGTGTCAGAAATGTGTCAGACATTGCTCTGAGAGGGGCGTCAACCTGCTCAGGCAATCAGGATCTGGGCGCACGTAACCCGTTGAGGGTGAGGTGGTGCGCACGAGAGGACTCGAACCTCCACGACCGCAGTGGTCACTAGATCCTGAATCTAGCGCGTCTACCAATTCCGCCACGTGCGCAGGGGATCGGGAAGCGGGGCGGCAGGGAAGCATTCCGGGGGGCGAAATGCAATGACTTTCGCGCGTGCGGGCGGGGTCGCCGCGGCATCGCCGCCAAGGGCCCGCCTTCGCCGGAGGCTTCCCTCCGTGTCATCCCTGAAAGCCGTGGTTTCGAGACGAAACACCCGGAAAAACGCGTGGCGGCGAATTGCCGGTTGCCAACCGGGGCGAAAGGGTCGAGATGCTCCCAATGCAGAGTCATCGTTTCCTTGCGGGGTCCCTCCTCATCGCCGCCGGGTCCGGGGTGTGTCTTTTGGCGGAGGCGGATTCGGCGCAACCCGTCCCATGGCCGCACGAGTCGAGCGACGTGGCGGTGGACCCGGCGGTGCTGTTTGGGGCCCTCGGCAATGGGATGCGTTTCGCGGTCCTGAAGAACGACGAGCCGCCGGGCCGGGTCTCGCTGCGGCTGCACATCGACGCCGGGTCGCTGCACGAGGCGGACGACCAGCGCGGGCTGGCGCACTTCCTCGAGCACATGGTGTTCAACGGGAGCCGGCACTTCCCGAACGTCGAGGAGCTGATTCCGAAGATGCAGCGGCTCGGGATCGCCTTCGGGGCCCATGCGAACGCTTACACGTCGTTCGACGAGACGGTCTACATGCTGGACCTGCCGAATCTCGAGGCGGACACGCTGGAACTGGCTTTGACCGTGATGCGGGATTTCGCGGACGGGGCGCTCCTTGAAGCGGAGGAGATCGAGAAGGAGCGCGGGGTGATCCTCGCCGAGAAGCGCGCCCGGGACTCGGTGGAGCGGCGGTTGATGGAGAAGCAGTTTGAGTTCCTGATCCCGGATTCGCTCATCGCGCATCGTTTTCCGATCGGGATCGAGGAGGTGATCAAAGACGCCCCCCGGGAGCGCTTCGTCGATTACTATTCGAGATACTACATACCCCGCAGAATGACCTTCCTGGCGGTGGGCGACATCGATCCGGCGGGTTTCGAGAAGCGCATCCGGGGGAATTTCGGCTCGATGAAGAATCCCGAGAAGCCGGGGCCGCCCCCCGAACTCGGAACGATCCGGAGCGGCTACGGGTTCCAGGCGGCGGCGTTCGCCGACAAGGAGGTCAAGGAAGACGAACTGGCGCTGGTGAAAGTGCGCCGCTACACGCGCGAACCGGACACCGTCGCCAACCGCCTGAAGCGGATCCCGCTGAAGATCGCGCACGCCATCATGGGGCGGCGCTTCGACATCCTCGCCAAGAAGGAAGGCGCCCCCATCTCCGGCGGCACGGCGGGCCGCTACGTCTGGTTCAACGAACTCGAGTTCGGATCGATCGACGTCACCCCCGAAGAGGGACGGTGGCGGGAGGCGGTGGCGGTTCTCGAACAGGAAACCCGGCGGGCCCTCGAATACGGCTTCTCGGAGGGCGAACTGCAGGAGATGAAGGCCCAAATGCTGAACAAGGCGGAACAGGAAGCGAACCGCGCCCCCACGCGCCGGTCGCCGGAGATCGCGATGGAGATGGTGCGCAGCATCGGCGACGAGCGCGTGATCACCCACCCGCGGGAAGCACTGCGCATCAAGCGCAAGGGCCTCGAATCGCTCACCACCGGGGAGGTCCACCAGGCCTTCCGCACGTTCTGGAGGGACCGCGACCTGAGTCTCATCCTCACGACGCGCGAGGCGCCCGGGAAGGCGGACGAGGAACTCGATGGACTCTTCAAGACGAGCCGCTCCGAACCCGTCGCGCCGCCCGGGAAGAAGGAAGCCCTGACCTTCGCATACACCGGCTTCGGGGCGCCCGGGGAGGTGACCATGAAGCGGCGCGTCGAAGGCCTTGATTTCGTGCAACTCGCCCTTGACAACAACGTCCGCGTCAACCTCAAGCAGACCCCGTTCGAAAAGGACACGATCCACGTCCTGGCCCGCTTCGGCAACGGCCGGCTCACCCAGCCGAACGACCAGACCGGCCTCGACATCTTCGCGCGCGTGATCGTGAACGCGGGCGGCCTCGGCAAACACAGCGCGGATGATCTCCGCCGCATCCTCGCGGGCCGCAACGTCGAAGCGGCGTTCGGCATCGAGGAGGGCGCCTTCACCCTCGGGGGCAAGACCACCCCCAAGGACCTCGAACTGCAACTGCAGTTGATGTGCGCCCACCTTGCCGACCCGGGATTCCGCCCCGAGGCAGTGCGGCAGTTCCGCAAGATGGTCCCGTCCATCGCGCAGCAACTGAGGTTCACGATCGAGGGCGCCCAAGCCGGCGTGCGGGAGTGGGCCCGCGGCGGCGACGGACGCTTCGCGAAACCCGATGCCGGCGCCCTCCTCGGATACGACGCGGAAGACGTCCGCTCGTGGCTCAAACCCGAACTCGAAGAATCATACCTTGAACTCAGCCTGGTGGGCGATTTCCCCCCTGAGTCCGCCATCCCGCTCATCCGGAAATCCTTTGGCGCGCTTCCGGTGCGCCTCGGATCGAAGCCACCCCTGACCGCCGAGCGGCAGTTGAACCTCCCCGGGCTCCCCGCCGAAAAACAGTTCACCTACACCTCCAGCATCGAGAAAGCGGAAGCCATGGTGAGTTGGCGGCTCCCGCGGGCCGGCAAGAAGATCAACGACACGCGCCGCCTGAACCTGCTGGGATCGATTCTCGACGACCGCCTCCGTGAGAAACTCCGCGAGGAGCTCGGCGCCACCTACAGCCCGCAAACCTACGTCCACCAGAGCTTCGAGTTCGAGATCGGATCGCTGGTGGCCAGATCTCTCGGCAAGCCCGCCGAGGCCGAAAGCGTCTCCCGCCTGATTCTCGACATGGGCCGCGAACTGGCCGGGCAAGGCGCGACCGCCGACGAACTGGAACGGGCCCGCAAACCCGTCCTCTCCCAGTTGGAGGCCAGCCTTCGCGACAACAGATACTGGCTCGAGACCGTCATGGCGCAATCCCAGCAAGAACCGTGGCGGCTCGACTGGGCCCGCGAACGCGACGAGGACTACGCCGCCGCCACCCTCGAAGAGATCAACGCCCTCGCCGGAAAATACCTCCGCCCGAAGAACGCCGCCCGCATTACCATCGTGCCGAAGGCGCCGCCCGAGTGAGCGCTCGACCCAACGCCGCCGGGGACGGCGGCGTCCTCCAGCCTTCCCTCCAGGCCGCCGGGCCGCCGGAGCTCTGAACGTCCGGCGGCCTTGGGACACTCATCCGTGATGCCTGTCACCCGGGCGAAATGGCGCGGAGCGGCGGTTTGGCTTGGCGTGACGGGACTTGCGTTCGCATCCTTCGCTCCGTTCTTCGGGGCGCACTCATGGTTCCTCCACACTTCCAACCTGCTGCAGGATGAAATCCTGCGCACCTTGATCAAAGATCCTTGTCGGTCACGGCGCCCTCGCTGGCGGAGGTGACGTGCGCGGCATACTTTGCGAGCACGCCGCGACGGTAACGCGGCTCGGGGCGCCTCCATGCGGACCGGCGTTGCGCCAGTTCTTCCTCGGACAGGTTCACCTCGATCCTGTTCCCTACGGCATCGACCGTAATCTGGTCGCCTTCGAGCAGGAGGCCGATCGGGCCGCCTTCGAACGCCTCGGGAGTGACATGGCCCACGACGAACCCGTGGCTTCCACCGGAGAACCGGCCGTCGGTGATCAGGGCCACCTGGTCGCCGAGTCCCCGGCCCATCACGGCCGAGGTCGGTCCCAGCATCTCGCGCATGCCCGGCCCGCCGCGGGGGCCCTCGAACCGGATCACGATCACGTCGCCGGGTGCGATCTTTCCTCCGAGGATGGCCCTCATTGCCTCCTCCTCGGATTCAAAGACCCGCGCCCGCCCGGTGAACGATTCGCCCTCCTTGCCGGTGATTTTCGCCACCGCTCCTCCGGGGGCGAGATTCCCGTAGAGGATCCGCAGATGCCCGTCGGGTTTGATGGGATTGTCGAGCGGGCGCACGATCTCCTGCCCCTCCGGGTAGACCAAGGGAGAGTTCGCAAGGTTCTCCGCCACCGTGCGGCCCGTCACCGTCAGGCAGTCCCCGTGCAGCAGCCCCGCTTCCAACAGCATCTTCATCAGCGGCACCGTCCCACCAATCGCCACCAGATGGGCCATCTCGTGCTTCCCGCTCGGCTTCAAGTCCGCGAGAACCGGGACCCGCTTCCCGATCCGCCCGAAGTCGTCGATCGACAACCCGGCCTCCGCCGCGTGCGCCATCGCGAGCAAGTGCAGAACGGCATTGGTCGACCCGCCCAGCGCGGTCACCATCGTGACGGCATTCTCGAACGCCTTGAGGGTCATTATGTGTCGCGGGGTGATGCCCTCCTTCAACATGTGCAGAACGGCCGCGCCGGCGTCGAAGCAGTCCTTCTTCTTGTCGTCGCCGGCTGCCGTCTGGGCCGAGCTGTTGGGAAGGCTCATGCCGAGGGCCTCGATGGCGCTGGCCATGGTGTTGGCGGTGTACATCCCGCCGCAGGCCCCCTCCCCGGGGATGGCATGCTCCTCGACCGCCTGCAGTTCCTCGTCGCCGTACTCGCCGGCGGCATGCTTCCCGACCGCCTCGAATACCGACACGATATCGAGCGATTTCTCTTCGCCCTTGATGGTGGCGCAACCGGGAAGGATCGTGCCGCCGTAAACGAAGACCGCCGGCCGGTTCAGACGCGCCATCGCCATCAGGCAGCCGGGCATGTTCTTGTCGCACCCCCCGATCGCCACGAATCCGTCGAAACCCTCGCAGCCCACCACCGCCTCGATCGAGTCCGCGATCACTTCCCGGCTCACAAGGGAGTACTTCATGCCCTCCGTCCCCATCGAGATCCCGTCCGAGATCGTGATGGTGTTGAAGATGGTCGCCTTTCCCCCCGCCGCATTCACGCCGCCCGCCGCATCCCGCGCCAGCCGGTCGATGTGCATGTTGCAGGGCGTCACGTCGCTCCACGTCGAAGCCACCCCGACCTGCGGCTTGCCGAAATCCTCCCGCTTGAAGCCCACCGGGTACAACATGGCGCGGCTCGGCGCCCGGTCCGGTCCGTCAAGCACCGGCGAGGAATACTTGCGCATCTCATGGTCGCTGTTCATCCCCGGACTGTGGTGGCGGCAGGCAGGGCCGTCAAGCTGCCTCCGGAGTCCTGGATCAACCCCGCCGGGGACGGCGGCGTCCACCGGGCGAAAGCCCGGCTCAACCGGAAGCCCCCTCCACCAATTCTTGCAAACCGTCCATCCCTGTCCTAAGTCCGAGTTGCAGCGCCATGGCCAATTACCGCGTCCTCATTTCCGACCCCATCAGCGAGCACGGTGTCGAACTCCTCAATGCCCACCCCGAGATCTCGGCGGACTTCCGGACCGGGCTCGCGCCGGAGGAACTGATCCGGGTCATCGGTGACTACGACGCCCTGGTGGTCCGCTCCCAGACGAAGGTGACGGCCGAGGTCTTTGCGGCCGCGGGCAGACTGAAAGCGGTCGGCCGCGCCGGGGTCGGAGTCGACAACATCGACCGCGAAGCCGCCAATGCCCACGGCGTGATCGTGATGAACACCCCCGCGGGCAACACCACTTCCACCGCCGAACATGCCTTCACGCTCATGTTGTCCGCGGCACGCAACATCGCCACCGCCCACGCCGCGGTCCTGCAAGGGGAATTCAAGGAGGCCCGCAAGTCCTGCCGCGGCATCGAACTCATGGGCAAACGACTCGCCGTCATCGGCATGGGCCGGATCGGGACGGAGTTCGCAAGGCGGGCCCGCGCCTTCCACATGAAGATCGTCGCCTACGACCCCTTCCTCACCCAGGGCCGCGCCGATGAACTGAAAGTCGAGCTGGCCAAGTCCCTCGAGGACGCGCTGAGGGGCGCCGACGTCGCGACCCTCCACATCCCGCTGACCGACGAGACCCGGCACCTCCTCAACGCCGAGCGTCTCGGCTTGATGAACCGGGGCGCGCTCGTCATCAACTGCGCGCGGGGCGGGTTGGTCGACGAGTCCGCCCTCGAGGCCGCCATCGAATCCGGCCACATCGCGGGGTGTGCCCTCGACGTCTACGAAGCGGAACCCCCGCCCGCGGGGCACCCTCTCTTCGGCCTGACCAAACACGTGGCCTTCACCCCCCATCTCGGCGCCTCCACCGTCGAGGCCCAGGAAAACGTCGGCACCCAGGTCGCGGAGCAGATCCGGGACTTCCTCACCACCGGCGAGATCCGCAACGCCATCAACATGCCCTCCCTCGACGCCGCCACCCTCGCCGAGATCGGCGCCTACCTGCGCCTTGCGGCCGCCTTGGGAAGGATCCTCGAGAAGCTGGGTCCCGACAACCCCGACGCCCTCCGCGTCTCCTACCACGGGGCGCTTGCTTCCCGCAACACCGCCCTCGTGGCCCGCTCCGCCCTCGCCGGATTCCTCGAAGCAGCCCGCCACGAAGGCCAGGTCAACCTCGTCAACGCCCCCGCCGTCGCCTCCCAACTCGGCCTCGACCTCGTCGAGTCAACCATCAATGCCAAGACCGAGTTCGCGGAACTCCTTGTGGCCGAACTGCGCAAGGGAGATCACCGCTTCCGCGTCGCGGGCACCATCATCGGCCGGTCCCCGCGCATCGTCGAAATCGACAAGCTCTTCGTCGACACCAATATCGAGGGCCATCTCCTCATCGTGCGCAACGACGACCGGCCCGGAATCGTCGGAGCGCTCGGCACCCTCCTCGGCGACTCCGAAACCAATATCGCCAACATGTCCCTCGCCCGAAACAAGAAAAAGGGAAACGCCCTCACCGTCATCGAAATCGACCAACCCGTCCCGCCTCCCGTCATGGATCAGATCCGCACCGTCCCCGGCGTCCTCTCCGCCACGGGCGTGACTCTGTAAGGGCGCCGACGAAACACCCGCGCGCTGAACGACCCATGACGAAATACCAATGACTGATGCGTTGCCGGCCGCCTCCGCATCGCGGCGCCCTTCCGTGCATCATTCATCAGCGAGAACGCCGGGGAGCGTCGTTCTCTTAGCATGAATCGGGCCGCAGACGACCGGCGCTGTCCGGGGTGCAGGATCGAGAATCGAGGGGATGGGCATGAACCCGGATGCTGGCATCGGGCCGCACCCCGCGCCACACGCCCCGACGCACAATACGCACCCCGCATCACGGCAGGCACAACACGCATCCCGCATCCGCCGTCGCCAAGGCTATGGCGGACAAGCCACGCACAACACGCACCACGCACCACGCAAATGGGCGCCCCACCCTACTGGTCCGTCAAGATTGATCTGACGAACCACTACGCTTCCTCCCACTCGACGATCTTGGCGTCTCCCCAGAGGTCTTCGAGGCCGTAGTGCTCACGGAGTTCGCCGTGCATGATGTGAACCATGACATCGACGTAATCGAGGACGATCCAACGGCTGTCGACGTTCCCCTCGGCATGGAGCGGGCGCGTTCCGGTCCACTCGCGGACGTTCTTGTCGACTTCGCGAAGGATGGCGCGCAGGTGCGGCAGCGAGTTCCCGGAACACACGATCATGAAATCGGTCAACGAGGAAATCCCGCGCAAGTCGAGAACCCGGATCTCTTCCGCCTGGATCTCCACCGCGGCGCGCGCACACGCTATCGCAAGTTCGCGCCCCTCGGCGGTCTTCGTTTCCGTGGAATTGCTTTCTCCCTTCTTCATTCAAATCGCCCCGCCCGTTGGCGCGGCCCTCTGGCTGGCCTGCCCGGGCGTAGTTCGGAGCGCTGCTCGCGGGCGCCCGCAGAACCCGGTCCGGCTTCACGGAGCGACAACGGGGCAGGCTTCCTTCTGCGCTGCGTTTTGAGCGAAGCCTGGAGCATAGCGGAGTCGAACCGCTGACCTCTTCAATGCCATTGAAGCGCTCTACCAGCTGAGCTAATGCCCCATGGTTCGTCTTCGGGGCGCGAGAGATACGACGCCTTCCCCGCGCCATCAAGGCCTTTTTCCGGTTTTCACGGGCCCGCGCAGGGCGGTTGCCCGGAAAGGCTGGATAGGAGGCAGTCTTTGGCCTTGTTTGAAATCGCTAGACAAAGGCCCCCGTTTTGGTAAAGTCAGTGTGTCATGGAAGCTCTGATGCCAAGAACCGCCCTTTGCACCGACAATCTCGCGCTGCGCAGCGCCACCGAAGAGGCCGAGATCGGCCAACTCCGCGAGGCCCTCAACCAAGGCCATTACCTCAAGGCCGGCCGCCCCGTCGGCCACGTCCTGTGGCAAGGCGTCTACCAAACCGACACGGAATCCGGCTACCCCGAACTCGTCGCGGTGCTCTGCTGGGGCGGTGCGGCCAAACGCCTCAAGGAGCGCGACATCTACATCGGCTGGGACCCCGTCACCTGCGCCAACCGGCTCAAGCTCGTCGTCCAGCTCCGGCGCTTCTACGTGATCGACAGCGCCCGACGCCCGAATCTCGCCAGCCAGTGTCTCGCGCTTTCACTGCGGAGCTTGCGCAGCGAGTTTGCAGCGCGCCACGGATTTGAGCCCCTTCTGGCCGAGAGTTTTCACGACCCAGAGGAGCACACCGGCACCCTTTACAAGGCCACCAACTGGGTGCCGCTGGGATTTACCAAAGGCTACAAACGGCACCGTCGCGACTTCTACCAGGACACCGGCAAACCCAAGCAACTCTGGGTGCGTCCCCTCAAAAAGGACGCACCGGGCCTGCTGTGCCGTCCCGGTCTGCTGCCGCCTGTCCACCAGACAGCCATCATGGAGGAGGGCGTTGCCGGGGCGCGCTGCGCCCTGAAGTGTAGCGAGTTGCGCACCCTGCGCGGTGCCTTGCAAGGCCTGACCGACACCCGCAATCCCAAAGCCATCCGCCATCCCTTCAGCGCCATGCTTACCCTGATTGTTTACGGGCTGATTTGTGGTGCGGACACCGTCAAGGCCATCTGGCAGAAGTGCGGCCCGCTCGACGAGAACCAGCGGCGCGCCGTCGGGCTGACCAAACGCAACAAGAAAACCGGCAAGCTCGTCCTGCCCGGCTACGGAGCCATCAACGACATGGTCAA
>Ga0180432_10008725_pt1 | contig 12539 bp, 11 predicted proteins | sample SS_ome_10_FD_132414 | JGI IMG/M metagenome (GOLD analysis project Ga0180432, IMG submission 132414) | Hypersaline lake sediment archaeal communities from the Salton Sea, California, USA - SS_1_MS_2 metaG | ecosystem: Environmental > Aquatic > Non-marine Saline and Alkaline > Hypersaline >...
AGCATTTAAAGTAACATTATAAGGAATTTCTGTTGCTCCATCTGTAGGATAATTAGCAGTTGAATAAGGAGCTTCATTGTATTCAATATCAAATTCAGATAATCCTAAAATTCCACCACTATTAGAAGTAATATCTAATGAAATATTACAATTAGAATCAGTACAAGAATATAATTCAGAGTTTAAAAAAGATGCAAAGTCTGAAGTTGTTTCTGAAGTATTTAATTCTCCAGTATAATTCCATATTTCAGAACCATCAATTTCTATAGAAGCATTATGTGGATAAGAAATATTATTCCAAAACATTTTTCCATCAAAATATTCTACTTGCATATATTCTCCCCCATCACAAACTCCTGAAGAGGTTAAATCTCTCATATACAAATATGTTTTTAATTGAAGAGTTCCACCAGAAATTGCTGCAGAAGGAACACTTATATTTTCATATTTTGGATTTGAGTCTCTAGTAAAATCTGAGAATAATAATTGCCAATCTCCGTCATAATAAGCATAAAAATAAATTCTTGCTTGACAACTAGAAGGAGAAGGACTATCTGTAAATATTAAATATTTTACATACCATGAAGCGGAATCATTAGTACCAGAAATAGTATAATTTTCATAAATCGTTCCAGTTTCAGGTGCTCCCCAAACGCCAGAACTGCCGCCAGACCATACTTGTGCTTTACTATCCCAATCTTCGTCATACGCATCTTCTGGAGAAGACAATTCTGAATCAGGATTATCATATCCATTAGCATCTTCAGTATCATCTTCAATTCCGCTTTCTAAGAAACTATAACCTGTTAAATTAAAAGTAGCACTAGAAACATATTGGTTGCTAGGAATCTGAAAATAATAAGTATCGTTACTTCCGCCTCCAGACGAGAACGTAATGTTTGTTTCGTTGAGAGTTCCTGGTTCTATTGTTGTAAGAGTGGTTGCGCTAACAAAAGGCAGGCAGAGCAAGAAAGCTAGCGCTATTAAATATTTATATGTCATAAGTCACCTCCTTTTCGCCATTTGCTATACATTATAAGTCCAAACAAAATTCCTATAATTACAATAACTATTGGAAGGTTTTCCATTATATAATTCTGCATAGGGAAATTTGTAGCAACTGTTGAAAATACTGAAGAAGTTTTTACCTCATAATAAGCATTAGAAAATTGTATTGCTATAATTATTCCAATTAATAACATAATAATAAACAAGACTACAAAAGCGGGGGAGAAATCGGTCATATATGCTAAGAGAAGAATTCCTATAACAATCATTACAAAAACTATGAAGGCAGCATGATCTAATAAATGTCCAGAAGTAAGCATTGTGTTTGTAGTGTTAATAATTTCTTTAGATGAATTATCTATTAGATCAGAACTTTGAAACTCAGTATTTATTTCAGTAAATGCTTTATGGAAAGCAAAGAAACTAAATGATCCTACTAATAGAACAATACAGAGTAATATTATATCTAATAGGGATCCTTTTCTATTCATTGACCACCCCGTAATTTTAAGTCTCTTTTCATTCTACGTACTGCTTCTCGAATACCAGCAATGTTTAGAGAAGTATCAATAACATCTCTACGAGACATCCATGTACCTTCAAGTTGATACTTACATCTACGATATTCGTTGATGAGTTTACTGAGTTTTGCGTCTACTCTTACTAATTCAGATCTACCTTTCTGGAATGGATCTTTCATTCGTAATCATCCTCCATTTCTCCAAGCATTTTATTCTTGAAGATTCTGTAGATAATCCATACTAAGAAATAGATTATCACAAAGAACATAATCACATATATCATTATTCCACTATAAGTTTCTATAGCGGTTCCTGTATCCGATCCTAAGAATTCATTTTCAAAGCTAGTCATTAGGAACAAAGAAGTAACAACAGTAATGATACACATAAATAAGAAAAATAGCTTTAGCATGAAGTGCGTTTCCATTACTTGATCCATTTTATTTATCTTTTCCATTTTTAATATGAATAAATGAGTAAGCTAGTACAAAAGTAATAATTAACATTGAGAAGATTACTCCAATATTGAATATCGAATCTTGATCTGCATTCAACCATTCATCTGTTTTATAAGGAATATCAATTATCTCAATAGTGTCTGATTCAGTTTCTCCATTACATGAAAGATTTATAGTATAGTTCCCTGAAGAATTAGGAGCTTCTAATCTCCATATAGACATCCACTGTTCTTCAGTAGATAATGGAGGAGATGATTGTACTGCGTCTCCATCTACAAAAGTAAAGTTATCTGCAGTAAGAGTCATATTTATTTCATCTAAAACATAAGAATCATTTGCTCTATATTCTCCGAAAACATATAGTACATCATTAGAATAACTACTGTCTCCTAAGAATAAAGATAAAGCAGGAATAATAAATAACATAGAGTATATATTCTTATTCATTTTTCTTACCTACCTTTGTGAATAAATATGCAAACACAAATCCTATTAACAATAAGGATATGATTATTCCTACTGAAAATATTGCATCTGAATTATTATGTAACCATTCTGAAGTCTTCTTAGGCATATCTATAATCTCTATAGTTTCAGATATTGAAGATCCAGAAGTAGACAAATTTAATGAGTAGTTTCCTGAAGAGTTAGGAACGACTATTTCCCAAACAGCAATCCATTTACCTCCTGCAGAAAGCGCAGGAGAGTATTGCGTTGCATTAGTATTAAATGTGAAATTCACAGGAAGATTTAAAGTCATAAATGTATCATTACTTGCATAACTTGAATTAACAATCGCTTCACCAATAATAAACGTAGTATCTCCAGCATAAGTATCATCTACTTTTAATAAGAAAGATTCGTAATAAGCAGGAATAGTGAAATATACTACTGAGTAAGTAGTTTCTTCTGATTCTGTTGGTTTTGGTTCACAAATTGTTATTGCCATGATCATAAATAAGACTAGAAATAATGTTTTTTTTTATTAGATCTAATCTTTTTCATTTTTATTCTACCGTTATGAAAGTTCTGAAGAATGGTCTGTCTAATGCTAAATAACCACCAACTTCAGAATATTTTGTCAGTATCTTTTTTCCGTTGTATTCTTTTCCAAAGTAATTATCACTGAATTCTGAACTAGGTGCTTTAGGATCTACACCTAAGACATATTTTCCACTAGGACAATCTTCGTTAACTTTTATCTTAACTTTAATCATTTCAGCATAGTGATAATCTTCTGTGTAAACTATTTGAGGAAAACTTGGAGCTAATGCGAACTCATTAGGCGTTATTGCCACGTCAAAACATTCTCTAGCTTGATCTGGATCTTGTGTAGTTTCTATATTAATATCTTCATAATGTAATGATTGATATGCAGGATAGTTTTCTTCTAATTGCATTCCTAAGAAGAATATACTCAATGGAGAATTACGTATAATGAAATTAACTCTTCCAGTATCTCCAGGAGATAAAGTTATTCCTGCATCTGCATTATCTGTTCTTGGAAGTTTTGCTCCACCTCCAATTCTATTAGGCTCAGGATATTGTAATAGTTTTAAAACTTGACCATTCCATGTGGATGAAAATTCTGGTTGAACCCAAACATTTAAAGGTATGCTTTCTAGATCCTTTATTTTTCCATGTTCATAAAGTACCATGTATTCCTCAAAGTCTTTGTTCTTGTCAGGTAATTGACAGAACATTTTTTTAGGTAAGTATTCTCTGTCTGCTTTATCAGGACAATCAGGATAACTTCCTAATAGTTCTTCCTCCAGATAAGAAGAGTAAGGTTTATCATTGGTCGCGAAAGTAATTGTTTTAATATCTGTGAAAGCAAATATTGCAACAGCGCTAACTATAATAATTGCTCCTAGCAATATACTTCCAAGTATCTTAATAGTCTTATGACTATTCTTATTTTCTTCTCTTTCCATTTTAAATTAGTTTACTAACTAAGCTGTATCTCCCGATAGTGTAATAGTTCTTGTTGTTGAATCGCCAGCAGTACAAGCACTAAAATCGGTCTGCAAGTAATAATCTTGGGCAGATGCTGCAGGTGTAAAGTCTGTAACAACATCTTGAGGGGAATCTGTAATAGTTGTACTAATTCCTCCATAAGTTGTTCCTCCTTGTAAGGTCATACAAGCAGGCATACTTGCATTAAGTGCAATGGTTACGTTTATATTAACAGTACCAATATTGTCTATTTCATAAATAGGTGTTCCGTCTGATTGAACAGTTCCTCCTACAACCTTGGCTTCAACATCAGATTCTGATCCATTTGCGTTTGAGCAGTTGAATTCTATTTCTGTAGTAGCAGCTCCTCCCCCCGTTGATTCAACTGCGGATTCTCCAGGTAAAGTTACTTCGAAAGCAACTGAACTTGGAACATTGAAGTGTGCTACAGTAGTTACTGTTTCAGCTGCAAGAGCCATAGGCATTGCTGCAACCACTGTTATTGCTAATACTGCTAATAAACTTGTTAGCAAAGTTTTTGTTTTTTCCATTTTCACTTAAATCTCGCCTTTTGAACGAGCATAATTTTTGTCTGCGTCCTGGGTTGGACTGAGACTATGACGTTTGAATTCTCTCCAGAGTTTATATCAAAGTAATAATTCCCTTGTGTTTCTGTTTTAACTTCTGCATAAAGTTCTCTACCTTCTTGGTAGACTTTGACTCTAGCATCTGGTGAGAAACTAATTAAATATCTTCCAGGTTCTAATTGAAGGTTAAATTCTCTATTTTCTGAAATTTCTTCATTCAAAATTGCTTCCGAACTACCTGTTTCGAGCTTGAAGGTAGGTTCCTGGTTCGATTTAGAGGTAGAAACAGCATTTTGTAAGCCATTTTCTACTGCTCCTTCTAGCGTTTTTACAGTTAGTTCTGTCTGATTAAAAAATAGAATTCCTCCAGTAATTACTGCAATTATTACAAAGATTCCTAAAACTAATGGAATCTTACTTTTCTTTTCGTATTTTTCATAATAAGGTTTCATTTTAACTATCATCTACAGATCCATGAGTGATCTGTCTTGTTGTTGAGTCTGAAGCTAAAGCTGAGCTAAAGTCAGACCAACAATAACCTTTTACAGTTGCATCTGTTGCTATGCTGCTTTGCAGAGTAAGATTACTTGATGAGCATAAAGGAACTGCCGAAGCTGAAGTAGGGTTATTAGTACCTCCACATTCAATATTAATAGTTCCAGGCATTGAATCGTTAATACATACTGTCCAGTTTAAAGCGACTGAACCAGTATTAGTAAATTCAAATATAGCAATAGAAGATCCATCAATTTGACATGAACCTCCAACAACACATGGTTCAACATCTGATTCTGAAGCCCCACTAGAATTAAATTCTATATCTGTAGTAGATCCATTAGAAGCTACATCAGATTCTCCAACAAGAGTTATGTTAAAGGTTGTAGTATCTCCTCCTGCACCAACGGTAAAGTTACTTGATTGAGTATAATTTGCTGAATCTGCTGTACCATCTGTAACATAACATTTAAAGCTTTCAAATACTTCTCCTACGAATCCAGATATATCCCAATTATAAGTGCTACCATTAGTATGGTTTCCCATGTAAGTATAACTTGTTTCTTCTGCGTTCCAATCACAACCATAAGTAGTACAATTTGTTTGGTCTACATAATTATCACAAGTTGAAGCTGTTCCGTAACAAACTTCATCATTAAAAGAACACCCCGCTGTAGTACAGTTTGTTTCAGTATCATTAAAAGTTCCACAGGCATTTGCTGTTCCATTACAATAATCAACTCCTGCAGAATAATTGACTCTTAATTCAATAATATAAGGTCTAATTAAGCCCCAAGAAGGTCTTGTCATTCCTAAATATAAATTTAAGGTTTCAATATCGCTCCATGTCCATGTAGCAGGGGCATTTGTATCTTCAGTTATATCATACCATTCTGTCCAAGCTGCTCCACCTCCTTGGTCATCATCTTCAAATACACTTCCATTTGTACCATCATAACTTGGTTTCATTTGAGGCCATGTACCGTCCCAATTATTTGACCACCAATACAGTCTAAATTCTACGCTTGAAATAGTATCAGACATTCCACCTGTATAATTTGTGCTATTCAATAACATCTGATAACCTTCGTCATTATCTTGACCATATGTGGTATTATCTCCATCAACTACATTTTCTGGGCTGGTATCCCATGTTTCCCATTCATAATCATCAAAATAATAAATATTGCTTCCAGAACCTCCACCGCCTCCACTTACCCAATCACAACCTACAGCTTCACAGTCGCTTTGACTTTCATTGTGTGTACCACAAGAATCGGGAGAACCATCACAATATGAAGAATTATAAGAACATCCTGCTCCTGTACAGTTTGTTTCAGAGGAATTATACGCCCCGCAGGAATTTGAACTACCATTACAAAACGCAGGAGTAGTATTTCCATAATATAATAAATACGTTAAAACATCATTATCTTCATCTGTACTTCCAGAACAATTCATAGATACAGTTCCACTAAAAGAATCATTACAAGAACCGCCATCACAAGTTATAGAATTAGGTGTTGTTGGTGCAGAATTAGATGCAATTTGTACTGAATCATTACTTTTAGAAGAATTTGAAGTTCCATCTCCACACCAATATTCTCCTGTCCAATTACTATTTTTGGTAGTATTTCCTGAACCTAATGTAAATAAGGTGGTTTCAGTATTATTTGTTACTGTTGAAGATTGAACCGAACCATAAGTTGCAGATTCATTATATATTTGTAAGTAACCCGTAATAGTTTCACCTGCATCTGAATCTGTACAAGTGATATTAAATTTCAAATCATCAGAATTACTGGGAGAATCAGGGTATGTATCGTTTAAAACTAAAACCGGTGTTTGAGTTGTTGTAAAACTCCATACGCTTGATTGAGTAGTATCTGTACCATCTGTTACATTTACATACCAACTATAAGTTGTTCCTACGCTTAAACCGGACCAAGTAACTTCTGCAGTGCTTCCATTAGCAATACTTGTTTGAGTTGTTGATATTTGACTATCTGTAGCATTATTATAAAAGGATACATTCATTGAATCTCCATCTTCATCTGTAACTGTTACATTTAAATCTACGCTTAATGCTTGTCCTGTAGCATCATTAGAAGGAGCATTTACTGTAGCATTCGGAGCATTATTGCCTCCACCACTAGAAGTATATGTAAGATATATAGACCATTTATTTGTATCTGTACCTGTAAAATCAGTAACATCACTTCTCCAAGGTGTTAAATAATAATTACTTCTACTTGTTCCTCCTGTAGAATCTCTATAAACTTCTACTTCTCCCGAACCATCTTCTCCGACAAAAAACCACAAATCATCTCCGTTTGAAAAAGTAGGTTTAGTAGATTCAAATTCAAAATCCCACCACTGTGCAGAAGTACTTCCCGGGATGGTTTCTGAACCAGTATTTTTATCATAAGAGCCATCATCTCCATATTGTGCACAATCCACACTTCCATCAATACCGTCTGTTTCTTTAAGATACACAGACAATTTATCAGAAGTTCCTGCTGAACTTATTGAAGAAAATTTACTTCCATACATTCCTCCAGAAATAGAATCAGCTGTAGCACCAATACTAGTATAACCAAAAGTAGGGTCTACTTTTATAGGATAAGTTGCTTTATCTAAAAACTCTTGAGGAATTGTAACTCTTAATTGATGTTTTTCTTTATCATAATGTAAATAACCCCATATAGATTTATTATTTGCATCAAATATTTTAGGTCTATAAATGTGAAATGCTTTTCCGGTTTTATATTCATTATTTTTATTTGTTTTATGATATACTGCATAACTTCCAACTACATTTTCGGGTCTGTGAGTTCCTTGACAATCTGTAGCATTACAACTATCATTATTCATTTCAGAATCTAAAGCATGTTGATAATAAAAATCAAAATTTTCATCTCCTTTTAAGTCTAAATAAATAGTATCACCTTTAGGTTTACTATTTAAAATAATCATATATTCCATTGAAGAATTATCTATTTGGTAAATATCAAAAGAAATATTTCCATAATTTTGTGTTACTTTTTTAGCTTCTTCATTTATAATAGTATTTGGTTTATTTGTACTTAATTTTTCAGAAGGATATGATATTTCTAGTGAAACTTCTTTATCCCATTTGTTTAATATTAACTTTGGCTCTGCAGTCTTAATTTCAGTATCTAATTCATCAAATCCTTCTCTTTTTACTGTAAGTTTAGTAAAATCTTCAAGTCCAAAGAAATCATCACAAGTACCCATCAATAGTTCTTCAGGTGTGCAGTCAGCTCTCACTGCTTCCATTCCTCCTAAAACTAAAGGTATTGCGATTAACACCATGAGTATCTTTTTCATTGTCCTAAATGAGTAAACAAGTAAGCAAAGATGAAGGCAACCATTGCTACAGACATCATAAGTCCTACAGCAAAGATCGCTTCACCACCTACCATGCAGGTGCACCTCCACTAGCTGCAGGAGCTAGCTTATCTGCTACGTTCGATAATCTCTCTGCGATTACTCCGAACTGTGATTGTAGTTGACCAATGTTCTGAAAAGACATAGAAACTACAACTATAATCAAGCCAGCAATAACTGCTAAGCCAATATACTGACCATACTTCTGCAAGAAGTCTCTAACATCAAACCTTGATCTAAGCATTTCTTTTGCATACACATTCCATGCAATCATATCTTTTTGAAGGGGAGTTAAACCAATATACGCTCCAGGATTAGGTGAGAGATTTACTCTCACATCTGCAGGATAAAATTCGTTTGATGAAGCTTGTATTAAAGTAAGATGCGTCTTACCTTTGTTACCAAATGTAAAATATTTATAATCAGGAACTGGTATAATCGCTTTCGACTTTAAAAGCTTAAAGAGTTCTCCCTTAGGATGTTTTAAAATTCCTCCTCTATCTTTAATCAGTTTAAATCTATCTCCTCGTTTAGAGTAAATATCAACTGCTACTTTATATCTAAATAATCTTCCAACTAAAAAATACGCAGTAACTCCTACTGCAACTATTAGAATAATTATTCCTATGTACATAAACATACTTGTCATAGAATTAATCATTCCACTATACTGACCAGTTAACGGTGCTAAGTCCGCCATTAAATTCTCCACCTCCGTGAGTTTCTTCTATTTCTTTCTTCTTCATTACCTACACGAATAGTCTCGTGACTTCTTACAGAAGTCTTCAAGAACTTACGTTCTCCTTCACGAAGTGCTCGCTTTAGGCAAAAGAAAGCATTATCTACAATTATCTGAAAAATAGTCTGTACTTCAGATATTTTGATCTCAAACTCTTGAAATCTAAAAGTCATAAGATCTGCTAAAGTATCTCCAAAAGTAATCATAATTCTATTAATATCTAAATCTGTTAGATTTGATAAAGAAGCATTAGAGTTTACTTCTGCTGCAAATAAACTGCTAATCTTTGCAGCGCCTAGTTTATTCATAAAAGGTTCCTGACCTTCAATAGCTATCCATTGTTGTTTATTTTCATCATACCTTTCAGCTAAAAGCATATGTCTTAATCTCTCAGCTATTATGAAAGGATCAATCCGTTCAATAATGCTGGCAGTATCTTCTCTGAAAGCTCCACCCATTGATGGAGATGGAAGATCTTCAGCATACTCTTCTCTAATTACAGGCTCAGGATTTCCTAAACTTGGCATTAATTATCCTCCAATTCTAAATACTTTAGTTCCGCATTTAGAGCAAGATCCTTTGATTGCTTTTCTACCGTTCTTCATCTTCACAGATTTAGGATTTCTGATGGTAGTCTTCTTCTTGCACTTCACACAGTAAGCCATATTGTTTGTCATTTCTAACCTCGTTTCGCTTTAACATATCGGATTTTACCGTTATGTTTCACAGGCACTTTTACTGGAGTCAAGTCTACGAAATCTTTCTGCTTGAATTTGCTCAAGCAATACTTCTTTGTCGAACTGAATAGTTTTTTCATTTTATACCTCATAATTTGAACATTTTATTGAAATTGAACACTCCTCCTCGCTTCTTTCGCCTGGAGGTGCGAGATACAACTGGTCTGATACCTACACCAGTCAGTTGATTACGAGGAGGAGGAGAAGTTGTTGTTATATTTAGGGCTGAAGCTACAAAAGAAGGTTGGTATCTACTTTTTGAAACTCTTTTTTGATATTTTCTTTTCTTTCTTTTATTTTCTGTAGGAAAGTCTAGAGTAAATCTTAAAGGTAGAGGGTTTTTAGTTCCTTTTGGTGAGGGATTTGGGCTAATACTTGTGCTTCTTGGAGAAGGACTAATAGTGTTCGGACTTAAACTTATTCTTTCAGACTCCTTAAAGAAACTAGGACTAACACTAAAACTTTGGTAAGGACTTATTGAACTGCTTCTTTTAGCTATATTTTTACTCGGTGAAACACTAAGACTAAAGAAACTAGGACTAACACTAAAACTTTGGTAAGGACTTATTGAACTGCTTCTTGATTTACTTGAGGCTAAAGAGTAAGGACTCACTGAAGAATAACTAGATGTTGGTATACTTCCTAAATACGAACTTACAGTTAGTGAAGGTAAATTGGACGGTGAAAAGCTCCCTGTACTTGAGCTTCTAGCAAAAGATAGGGTAACTTTTGAAGTTCCTGCAGGTAAATCTGAGTAAAAACTTTTAGCAGTTGTTAACTTACTACTTGCTCTTAGTTGACCTATTTTTTTATAGCTTACTAATGCCTCTTGCGTTGCAAAGAAATCTGCAATATCTTTAACTCTATGAGGTTTAGGTGAGAATATTAATGAATCTGTAGCAGATTTCCTAACAGTATATATAGAAGCCCCTTTTCTGAGACCTTGCTCAGATAATCTCATGGTTTTAACACCTTCTAAAGTATAAGGTTTTTGATTAAACTTAAAGCCATATGCTCCTTCTTGTGTTATTGCTGGAGAGGATATTTCTTTCAAAGGAATATCTATAGAATGAATATCTACTGCATGGTGCCACTGTCCTTTTACTTTTGCTTCAATTAATGTTGGATTTTTAGGATTAATTCTTACTTGGTAACCTGAAGTCTTCTTTAAATCACTGAGTAATTTTTGTGCTTTAGTAGAAGTTATTTTATTATCATAATTTAATTGAACATCAATATCTGCAGGAGCGTTGCTTCCTCGATATTTAGTCCAAATCTCTTCAGGCATCTGAGAACGAGAAGGAAAACTACCATAAACTAAACCTTTTTCTTTCTTAACAAATTTAATAACTTGTTCTGCTTGTTGTGGTGAAAGGTATTTTACTTCTTTCTTTAAGCCTTCTTTTAATATGCTTCGAGGAACATTTGTCTTTTCAGTAGAATACATCAATTCTACTCCTGACTGAAACCTTAACATTTCTGTAGAAGTTATTTTATTACTAAAAGTATTTTTTAGAATCTTTGTTTGACCTGCACTTTCTACTATAAATTCTGACGGAAGATTTGAATAAGAATAAGCGAGTTTTGGACTACCAACAGTTACATATTTCGGTGTAACTCCTGCGATATTATATCCTTTTCTTCCAATTTGTAATTCTAACCCCTTATAACTTTCTACACCTTCTAATTTTATTTCACTAATTCTGAATTTTATAGGGCTTTTAGACTTAACATATTTTCCAACTTTACCTATTGCGTACATTCCTAAAACTTCACCAATTGCATAGCCCGGTTCTGTTTCATCTCTCCATTTATTAAGTTGTTCGCTAATTATCGATGGATCTTTAGCAACCGTTATTGTTGATTTTATAGTCTTATCAGGATATGCTATAGATCTTCCTAAGTCACTTACAAAACCTGCTACTCCAAAAGGAACTAATACTAACTGACCACTTATATATTGAAGTTGTCCTAAAGCACTTCCAGTATATCTTTCTCTTGACCATAATCCTATTTCTCCTTGTTTTTGTTCTAAGAATTCTTCTACTGGCTGAAAAATACTAGCTCTTATTGGACTCTCTTCTCTTTCAATCAATTTTCCTACTTCTTCTTCAGAAGTAATTCTCAGTCCACCTTCAAAGTCTTCTTCAGAAGTTATTACTGCAGTAGGTATTTCTGTTTTTTTAGTATTTCGGAGGGATTTATACCATGAAGGATAAGTAGATTTACCAGTTGTTTTTTCATAACTCTTTAATAAAATATCTTTCTTAGGTTTTTCAAAGTATACCGCTTCTACTTGGGCTTCTGGATCTTGTGTTGAATAACCTTCTCCGTATGGACCTGTAACCTCATACACTGGCTTTTGAGAGGTTGTTGAAGTATCTAATACTGTCTTAGTTGAAGAAGAAGGTTTTGTAGTAACTTTACCTGTTGATGTATCTGTCCAAGCAGTATGAGCTCCAGATTTAGTATCAACCCATCGAACTTTAGATTTATCTGAAGTGTATTCTAAAACCATTCCTTCTTTTTGTGGAACTTCTATAGAAACTGAAGAACTAGCTCCTCCGCCAGAACTATGAGATTTTTTAGAAGAAGAACTTGATTTAGCAGGACCATATCCTTGTTTA
>Ga0180432_10008726_pt1 | contig 12539 bp, 7 predicted proteins | sample SS_ome_10_FD_132414 | JGI IMG/M metagenome (GOLD analysis project Ga0180432, IMG submission 132414) | Hypersaline lake sediment archaeal communities from the Salton Sea, California, USA - SS_1_MS_2 metaG | ecosystem: Environmental > Aquatic > Non-marine Saline and Alkaline > Hypersaline >...
CTTGAAGGATTGAAGATCGAAACCAAAAGTGAAATGAAAATCGGGGATAGAACGGAGAGGGGTTAGCTGAAGTGCGAGTTGAGATCCTTTGTGGTCACGGTGGATCGCGGCTGCGATCCGTTCTGTACACTGTGTTTGCCCTGTTGCTTGCCATTACCGCCTCTTCCTGCAAGAAGAGGATCGATGCAGGTATCGAGGGCCGGAAAGACTATTCGGAGACTGAATACGGCAGACTGGGTGTCTCGGCACGTTTCCCCCGGGACACCGACGAGATCGAAAGGATTTTCAAGAGATCCCTGCCCGACAGTGGAATAGTGCCGGTTTACCTCACGATAACAAATAACGATACGGTATCAATGCGCATCCACACATCACATGGGCTCGGGCTCGGAGGATACTTCGAGGGATTCACTATGCTGGCGGGCGGCAAATCCTACCACCCGATACGTCCGGTCGAAGTAATGTCAAAAGCCACGGGAAAGAAATCCCCGGTGCGCTATAGTAAGCCGGGGGGGAAGCAGATCGCACTGGGCGTTCTGTTCTTTCCTTACGGTGGTTATGTCGCATATAGGGAAGCCAGCCTGGGCAGGTACTACAGACCCCTCTGCGAAAATTCGATCTTCCCGGCTGGAGAGGGAGGGATGTTCGATCCCGTTGAAATAGATCCAGGCGAATCGGTTGACGGGTACCTGTACTTTGAACTGCCGCGGGACCAAAACCCTTACCCGGAACGGAGCTATTCGCCCGAAGCCGCCGGACACCCGGATTTATTCGAACTTGTTGTGAGGGCGGTTGTAGATTCGGCTGAGGCGGCCGTTTGCAGAGGGAAACTTGCCGTTCGCGATTCCCTGCCCTTCGATCATATATCCTTTACGCGTATCGATGGCCGTTTTTACGATGAAACCGGGCATACCGGTCTCACCGTGCTGGAGGAGGACGGAGATAAGGTGTGCCCTGGATGGTTTTTTGCCCTGGAGGATGCCAGAGGTAGTGCTGGCAGGAGGAATCTGGTGATGGGAGATATACTCTCGGTCGTCGAGGGCGCTGCACCTGCTGATCATGAAAGGATCTGTGAGGTCAGATCGAAACACGCGGTTGTCGCGGATGCCGTCGCCGCGGAAGGTTATGTGGCGTGTGCCTTGAATTTCAAGGCGAAGTCGAAAGTGATGCTGTTCCGTTGTACGGGTAGCACGGTCAAACCGGCCGGCGAGAAGGGGTATTCAAGGAATATATCGAGCGTGCATCTCTCCGCTGGCGGACTGTTCGCCACGACGACGAACGGTTTTTGCCATTTCACTCCGTATACCGATTTCGATGCGGAACGCAGAGAGAATATGGGACGGAACTACAAGGACATGACGCTCATCGGCGACCGCCTGTATGCGGTTCATTCGCGAAGACTCTTGGTCTACGGGACCTCGGAAGGTCGGCTGTTCGAAGATCTCGGGTCATACGATCTACCCGTGGCAAGAAGGAACATGGTCGGGTTCGTCGGCAACCGCCTGATCCTGATTAACGGCAGCTGGAAGTCGGCCGGTGATACGCTTGTGGCTCTCGATATGGATGACGCCACACGTGACCTTGTGATGCCCCTGCCTGGAAGGATTGCATTAGCCTCGACAGCTAAAGGATGTGTGATTGTGCAGATGGAGGACGGTACTGTTCTCGAAGTTCGAATGTGCGGATCCGGCGCATCACCAACGATCGTAGGGGCCGCTTACCTTCCGTTTGAAGCGTCATCGATGCTTTCGTGCGGCGGGAATCTGATTGCAGCAGACGCCCGCGGGCGGGTGGCATGGGGTGAGCTGGAGACACTGCCACCTGAATCCATACGGTCTCATGACGGATCCGGTCATTCGATCCTCGAGGCATCTACCGAAGTGCACCTTCCCTCCGCCTCAGCCGGAAACGGAGGCGAGTAGGGCGTTATAGATCAGCTTGTATGTCCCGTGGGTCTGACATCTATGCTGCGGCCTGAATCCAAAGAGTAATATCCTGCCCTTTCCATAAGTCATCTCCACGAGTGGTGAACTACGGTGAAGCTTCTCGGCGCCGATCAGCAATCCGCTGGCACGCGGATCCTTTTTCTTGTAACTCGCGAGCACCGTCCTGCCGAACTTACCGAACGGGATCGATGTTGAGAACGCGGGCCCCTTCTTGAAGAATATGTAACCTTCGGGATCCATTCCGTAGGTTACGGGATGCCCGGTCTTGAAGGAGACCTCCAGGATGGTTCCCGGACAGTAGAAGTCATCGCCGCTCACGCCGCTTAACACATTGCGGATGGGGAGCTCGAATGTCTCTATTGCGAATTCACAGGATGAATTGAAGCATATGAGTGTTCCCCCGTCCTCCACGAACTCTTTGATTCTTTCCGCTCCCTCCATTCCGATTCCGCCCGAGTATTCCGGTGGTAGAGGGCGGTAAGAAGCGGCCATCGCCCCCGTTATCTTACCCTCCTTTATGACGGAAGGACTTATATCAGGTAGGATCAGGGCATCGTACCCTGAGATCACACCCTTGCTGATGTCCTCGTTCATCACGTTATCGTAGGGAACACCGGCGTCGTCGAATAGGAGCCTTGTCCACCCCTCGTCCATGCTGGCTCTCCAGGGTTTGAAGAGCGCGGTCTTAACCGGCCTTAGCTTGCTCAAAAAGCGGTCATCCGGCTTTTCGTCTATCTTGATGAATTCTATGTGGCGGTCCCTTGCCAGGGCTGGAGCCGACCTCTCGAATGATTTGCCGGTCTGTATCAGGAATGAACCTGCCGGTACAGCGGTATCACCCGCGCTGCAATCCCCGCACACCCTGAATATCCTAACGCCATCGCCAAGTAAGATATTTACAGCGCTGTAGGATGAATTCCTCTCCGGAAGGAGTATGTAGCCCCAGGCTGTCGGTTCCGGCGATCTCACCTCGGGGTATGGGAAGTCTGAGAGGAGCTCGAGGTCGATATCGAACGGTTCCGTGATCTGTTCGCATCTTACACCCATCTGCAGGGGCAGCGTCCAGCCCGTAACATCATAGGGGCGGATATATGGCTCCTTATCGCTGGCCCTTATGTCAGGGTAGTCCTGAACCTCGAGTAGATCCTTTGCGTAAGCGCGGTACGGTTGATCGCATCGAACCACGAATGATCCCGCTCGATATAAACGTTCTCCCAGGATGAAATCCTCTCGTGCCCTGTGCACCTCCACGCCGCCGAGCATCAGGGCCTCGACTAGTCTGGCGGTTGTGCCGGGATCGCGGAACGGAGCGGGGAAGACGAAACCGTAGGGGGATTCCTTCATGCCTCTGTCTACCGCCCTCGCGCCCATAATGTAGAAATTGCGGAGCAGTTTTTTCCTGTGGGAAGCGCAAAAATCCATGAGGCCGTCTGAGATCGCGAGCTCGTAGTCCACTATATCGCGCAGGCGCCACCAACCGCCCGGCCAGGGATTAGGGAAATTGATGCGGTGCTCGTAACGGGGCAGCCCCTTTGAGCCTCCTCGCAGCTCGCCCTCCTCGATAAAAACAGGAGACGCGATATTGGCGCTTGCCATCTCGCTCAGCAGGCCTACCTGGTTATGCCACCAGGGAGTCATCATCGATGTCCCTTCCCAGTAAGCCGTGAAGTAAGCATCGCTTACGACACCCTTGTAATCGCGTTCCTCGCACTCGAGCTGCATGTAGTATCCGATAAGCCCCACCATCCTGTGTATCATGGGATCGACGTTCGTGTTCGCCGGGGGGTAGAAGGGCGGGACGAAAAGCCTGGCGCCCGTGCTCCACATCTGGTGCATGTCCAGTATTACATGAGGGACGACCTTTCTGAAGTATAGATCGAAAACCGCTCTGGTCTCGTCCAGGCTGACCATATACCAGTCCCGGTTGTTGTCGTGGCCGGCGTAATGGTGATAGAGCCACGGCATACGGCATCCCTCATATTCGGTGCCGACCCACTTCTCGTACCAGTCGACCACCATCTGCAGCCCATCGGGATTGAGTGAAGGGATGAGGAAGAGCACCGTTTCCTCGAGCGCCGTAATGATCGTCTCGTTCCTCTGCGCGGCTATGTCGTAAGCGAGCTCCATTGCCATCTGGGATGAGCCTATTTCAGTCGAGTGCAGGTTGCACGTGATCATTACGAGGGCCCTGCCCCTGTCTATCAGATCAAGGGCCTCCGTCTCCGATATGTTACGCGGATCGGATAGCTTCCTCGAGATATCGATATACGCATCGAGGTTCTCCAGGTTGCCGGGTGTTGATATGACTGCCATTATGAACGGTCTGCCGAGGGTGGATTTGCCGATTTCCCGGACCTCGACCCATGGTGAGGCCTCGGCCAGCTGCTCGAAGTAGCCCATCACCTCGGTGTAGTCCGCCAACTTCCTGTCCGCACCTACCCGAAAGCCCAGATATTCTTCTGGCGATTGCATGTCCGAGGCCTGTGCATCAGGGCGGGCCACAGTCGCTGATAGGATCGACGCCGCAATCAAGACCTTGCTCAGCATTCGCATATCGCTTCCTCCAAGATTAAACAATATCCTAATTTGCCGGGTTCTCCGGCTACCTGCGCCGCCGGCGCACCCATTTCCCGCTATTAAGAACCGGGATCGTGGCGTGCATGTTCGAACCGAGGCGACTCGAACCGATGGAGCAGGGATTACCCGTGTATACTATCAAAAATCCTTAGCCCCAAAAACAACAATGTGCCTTGGGGCTGGAGGTTTTCGGATGGTTATTTGAATCAGAGCGGTAATCGCCTAGAGTGCATAAAGGCTTTCTTGCAATAAGGGACGGGAGTCCCGCTATCATCGCCATTGTGTTTCCCAAGATGCCGGAGCGCGGATTCCGTTATTGGCGACCGGGCATTTCTCAAAGCTTATACTTGAATAATCCAGGCGAAATGGCTATTCTTCTCCCCAGCCGGAGAAACTTCACGATACAATAGATGCCCCGGCGGTTTTTAATTTGCTTATTCTAATGAAAGGAGTTCGAGTTGCATTCGGCAAGAACAACGGGAATAGTTGAGGCCATTAATGGAGATACCGGGGCCATCCGGCGCGTTGGCAGGATAACGGCGCTCATCGGATTTACAGCTGTCGGGGCGCAGCTAGCGGTATGGCTCCCGTTCACCCCCGTTCCGATAACCATGCAAACTCTATTCGTGCTGCTGGCCGGCATCACGCTCGGCCCTAGGGACGGATTCTTTGCCATGTGTTCCTATATAGTTCTGGGTGTATCGGGGCTCCCCCTTTTCGCAGGATTCAGTTTTGGTCCCGCCGTCCTCGTTGGGCCGACCGGAGGCTACCTTCTCTCCTTCCCCGCCGCCGCCCTTCTAGCCGGGGCCGTTTCAGCGAGATCCGGCGGCAGGGTGAGCGTCATGCTGGGAGCTTTCTCTGGCACGGCTCTGATAATAGTTGCGGGAGCGCTGCATCTGTTGCTGCTCAGCGGTCGATCGCTCTCGATGGTGGTTCCGCTTGCGATCACTCCGTTTCTGGCCGGTGATGCGGTCAAAGCCGTCACGGCGGTCCTGCTGGCCGGGCGACGCTGATCCAACTTGCCGGCACCGCTGATTCGGCACCCATTTATCTTGCGCAATTGAGCTGATCCGCTCCGGGCAGGCTTGACCGGAGGCCGGAATTCCTGTATAATGGCTACGTAAAATTGACCGGCCGGAATAGCAGCGTTTCCAGCAGGAGGATTGCGGTTTTGGAACTGGCGCCTCCGGATCTGGAGAAGCTTTACCGCCGGTTCTTGGAAGGCAGGGGGGATCCGGTTGATTCCCTCGTTTCTTTGGTGAGGGACAATCCGGAAGAGCGGTCGGCTCCGAGTTCCTGGGCGGCGCTTCTCCTTTCCAGGATATACATTCTAAAGGGCAGGCTCCACCTGGCCTCGTCATACCTCAGAATCTCCGAGGAAAATTTCGCCTCATCCGGCACCCGCGGCATACCGCTGGGAGTATTCGTGAACCGTGCGATCATACTAAAATCAATGGGAAGGGAAAGGGCCGCCGAGGGAGTGCTGAGGAGAACACTCGACCTTTCCATTCGAGCAGGTCAGGTTCTTTCGGCGGCTAAAGCGGCCAGCAACCTTGCTGTGCTTCTGACGAGATGCGGCCGAACCGCCGAGGTCGGCTCTCTCCTCTCGTTCACCCGCCGCTGCTACCGCTCTCTCGGAAACGAGGAGGGACTCTTGCGGACCGATCTTGCCCGGGCCATGCTCGATTCCACCCGACTCATGACGGACGAGGCCGTGGATAGACTGACATCATGTATCGTTGAGTGCGTTGATCGGGCATACGTGAGAGAGAGAATAATCGCCGAACTCATGCTGTGCGAGCTTTTTCTGCGGAAGGGCGATTTCGAGAAGGCGGAGATGGTTATGAACAGAATCCTGTCGGACGAAGCTTCGATTATGAGATTTCGAGCGCTCGAGGCCAAATGTCTATACCTAAGAGGTACTCTTCTCCGGGCATCGGGTGACCTTCAGGGGGCGGAGGGACTTCTGAGGCGGGCCGAGTCGTTGAGGAAGCGCCTCGGAATAGCATTCGGAACCCTGAACGATCCGGGCGGCGCTTGTAAAGCATACCGTATCAGAGAGGGGATCGGGAGCCGGATCCGGGTCGCCTCGAGGCCGTCGCCGCCTTACTGCAAGGTGGGCAGCATGTCCTCTCGAAATATCGTATCTTCGATCCAACCGGTGGAATCGCAGCCCCCGGATACCGGATGTGGAACGATCCGTCCCGGAGATGAATATCAATTGGGATTCATAACGTGCAATCCGAGGTTGATCTCTCTTCTCGAGGAGATCCGGCGGGCCGCTCCGCTGAGCGTCCCGGTACTTCTGACAGGGGAATCCGGGGTCGGGAAGGAAGTATTGGGCAGATTGGCTCACCGATGGAGTGGCAGGGAAGCGGAGCCGTTCGTGGCGGTGAACGCAGCCGCGCTCCCCAGGGATCTCTTCGAGAGCTCCCTTTTCGGCCATTCCAAGGGAGCCTTCACGGGAGCGGCCTCGCGGAACAGGGGGTTCCTCGAAGCAGCCGGAGGCGGTACCGTGTTCCTGGACGAGATCGGGGAGCTCGAAGCTCCTCTTCAGGCCAAGCTGTTGAGGCTTCTCGACAGCGGCGAGTATATTCCTGTCGGTGAGTGCGAGGCAAGGCGTTGCAGGGCCCGTATCATCACTGCGACAAACAGGGACATCGAATCGCTCGTTGCAGCCGGTTCGTTCCGTGCTGATCTCTACTATCGCCTATCGACGTTCAACTTTCATATCCTTCCTCTAAGGGAGAGGAGGTGTGATATCGGTTTGCTGGCGGATCATTTCCTGGCCCGGATATGCAGGGAGGCCGGATTGGGCCGGATCAGTATCGGAGATAGTGTGCTGAGCATGCTGGAAAGGCACACCTGGCCCGGAAATGCCAGGGAACTGAAGAGCGAGATCACGAGGGCCGCCGTGAAGGCGAGAGGGAGCGTGCTCGAAGTCCGGCATCTATCGGCGAATATACTGGCGAGTGTGTGGGAACCCCGTTCCGGACCGACAACAGCCCTCGACGATAAGAGAAGGGAATTCGAGAGGGGGGTGATAATCTCCGCTTTGCAGGATGCCGGGGGAAACAGGACCAGGGCGGCCGAGGCCCTCGGCCTGAAGAGGACGACCCTGCTCTACCGTATTAAACGATTGGGGCTCGATGGCCGCTGATGTGCCATGTTGACGCCCGCTCCGTTAAGCCTTAGACTGGCACGCATGAGGGAAAGAACGTACGATACCGACGAGGGAGAGGTTCTTCTAACCCGTGATGTTTCAGCCGATCTTCTCTCCTCACTCGATATGGAGGAGGGGCTCGGAGTTTTCTTCCACTACAGGTACGAGGACGCTCATAAGACACGTGATGTCCTTTCAGCCGTCAGCCGACGTGGTAATGACATGATCTGCTGCGCAATCATGGAGCATCGGCTTCTAGGATACCTAACCGTAGTCGAGCCGGGGGAAGGGACCCGCTGGGCGGATATCGGCCGGTCGTTATCGGAACTGGCCGGAACAGAGAGTGCCCCCCTTCTCTTCGAGCTCGGATCGATTGAGATAAGCGCTCCGTGGAGATCGAAAGGATTGGCTCGCGAGCTGATGAGGTTTACATTCGATGATCCGCTCTTCGAGCAGAGGATTGTCTTCTCGAGAGAGCTCTCGTGGCACTGGGATCTGAAATCATCCGATCAATCCGTTTACGCGTATAGGAGTATGCTCCATCGCCTCTTCGAGAGTGCGGGTTTCCGCTTATGCGAGACGGACGACGAGGAGATAGGCTACGCGGGCGAGAATATGTTCATGACGAGAGTGGGTGCTAGGGTGCCGGCCGAAGTGGCATTCGCGTTCTACCGTTCACTATGCAGGTCTGAGCCGAGGGGATGGGGCTGGGGGTAGCGGACCGTTCAATCCGGACGGCTCTCATTTCATTTCAGTTCTTAACTCCCATTACAGTGAGAACCACTTGACGAGCTTGACGAGAAACACGTCATGTGGATGAACGCCGAAGAGTGCGTCCATGTCGTTCCTGTAACTGAATCGCCCCGACGAGATGTATTCACCGCGCGACTGAGACCAGACGAGGTAGAAGAGCGAGCCGGGTGTGAACTCCCATCGGACAACCAGGTTGGAGTTGAAGTCACGGTAGTTGAAGTCCGGGTAGTCTATTGTGTAATCGTCCACACCGTTCACGTCCTCATCGATGTAGTAGGTTTCTCCATCTGCGTCATACCTGATCTGATCCTCCTCGAACACGGCGAAACGATCCCTGTATCTGTCGGCTCTCGGGTCCGTGATCCGCTTGAATTCCGAGTATTTCCCCGCCGAGATGAAAGGGGCACCGTAATACTGAACCGTAAGGTTAGGTGTTATGCAATAGTCCATCCTTATTGTAAACGACATTGTTTTCTGTTCGAGCCTGCCGAACAGGTAACGGTCCTCGCCATCGAACGATTCGGTGGCGACGTATTGCATCTCCGGATTGTTTTGCGTGTATGAGGGGTTGAAAGACAGCCTCAAGGCGTTTGTGGGTCTGAACACAACATCGAACCAGCTGTTCGTGTAATCCCAATAATCCTCGTCGCCCTGGTTCGTATAGGCGCCACAGCCGATGTAGAACTTCTTCCGCTGGTCGGTGTACAACCAGAAGTTGTACTCCATCGAGCCGGGCCACTTCGATGACGGACCGCCGCGGAGCCCGGTGTTCGACACGTTCTCCCAGGTCCGGGTAACGCCCGCCCCGAATTGATAGTAATTGCGGAATGTCGTGTTGAAGTTTGTGTTCGCCGCGCTCCAGAGCGGATTGCCTCCGAAGTCCCAGTTGAGCCATTCGTTCGTATTGATGTAAAGGTTGTTGAATATGCTGAACGGGTTGCGTATCTGGTATGCAGCCCAGGTGAATTGATTGAACTCGTCCGCCCTGCGCATGTACCCCATGTCGTTGATCTCGAATCCCGGGCTGCGCCAGGTAGTACCCGTCTCGAATACGAACTTGCTGTTGCTCGTTCTACGGAGGCGGACAGATCCGGCGTGCCCGCTCAGAGCCGTCCGGCTGTCGTCCAATGTCACATGGTGGTTGTCCGGCCTCTGGAAGTACCTTGCAGAGGCTGTCTGGGCCTCGTATATAGCCTCTTCGCTGCCCCTGAGGTGGCTGGCGAACAGATTGGCGTCGATACGGTAGTCGCGGTCATTGAAGTGGTGGGAGAAGTCGATGCCCCCGGCATAGGCCTGCCGCCGCATGAACTCTAGATGGGGATCCTCTATATTGCGGTTGACAGCCGTCATCATGGCGCCTAAGTGAGAGTTTCCCTCCCTGAAGTCCTGCTGCATGCGTCCCACGAAGTAGTTGGTCAGCGGCTCCACCGTTTCCGGTCTCCGTTCGCCGTTGAGATCGATTTCTGCCTTTTCCTTGGCGGTCACGCTTTCGAGAATAGCCAGGGAGAGGCCGCCCGCTGTTTTACCCGACAGCTTGAATGCTCCCAGGATGGACGTGTTGTCGGGCTGCTCGATCGATTCTTCGTCATCGAGGTCCGGATAGTGGGTTGGGTAATGGCCTATTCTGCGCGAATAAAAGAGGCGGTCACTGGTGAAGTGCCCCCCCGTGATGGCCGGGGCCAGAGGCAGGTTCAGGATGTTGTTGCCCTCGATGAAGAAGGGGCGCTTCTCGCTGAAGAACGTCTCGAACGCTGTCAGGTTCACCTCGGACGGATCCGCCTCTACCTGCCCGAAATCCGGATTAATAGTGAAGTCGAGAGTAAGGTCGCTCGTCACGCCGACCTTTCCGTCGAGGCCACCAGCCACTGCGGATGAGCTGCCGTCGAGGAACGGATCGTCTTCAACGGTCTCGAAGTTCTCCGTCTTTGCCACTCCGTAGGGCATGATCTCGATACGCCGCCGTGGCTTGATTCCTCTGATGCCGCGCAGCTCACCGAACTTGCTGACCCAGCCGGAGACGTTCCTGGGGATGCACTGCCATGTCGAGCGCTCCTCCTTGCGGAAGAGCCGGCGCTGTACCTGAAGCCCCCATGTCTGCTTATCCTTCCCGCTGAAACGAAGCTGGCTCAATGGGATCTTCATCTCGGCCGTCCAGCCATCGGTATCGATATTCGCGGCTGCGTGCCATATTGGATCCCAGTTGGAATTCCAGTCCTCACCGTCGTTGGAGACGAATTCATCGCCTCTCGTCCCGGAAACGCTGATGGTGAAGGAGAATGCCGTGCGGTGATCGAAATAGCTGTCTATGTTGACCTCTATCCAGTCGCCCGGGAACCAGTCCCTTCGCGCCAGCATCCTCGTGATCTGCTCGGGATCGTCGTAGCATCTGAAGGCGAAGTATATCGCCTCGTCGTCGAAGAGAATCTTGAACTTGGTCTGATACGACGGCGGATCACCCTCATTAGGTATGCGCTGAATGAAATCGCCGGACCAGTCGACGGTTTTCCATATCGAATCGTTCAGCCTGCCGTCTATATCGGGCGCCTCGCTGTTGACTCTCTTGGTGTTGTAGATCCGTGTTTCCACATCGGGCACGCTTCCGGCGGAGGCAGATAGGGTCAGGCAGAATAATAACGACGCGGTTACTATAGCGGTTTTCATTTCAACCCCCGATCTCTTGTCCGGCATCCCCTCGTGGCTGCCGGCATATAGCTGTACACTGATGCATGCAGTCCAATCCTTTGGCTGCAACGTGCATTAGCCGGCCGTTCTTTGATTATGATGGGGCTTTGTATATTTATACGGATGGATCGATTAATGGTTACCGAAAATTTTTACAACCATGAATTAAAAGAATATCTTGTTGTTAATGTGTGACTTGCATTTCCTCCATGATCGAGAAGCAGTGTTGCAGGCTTAATCAGCCGGGGAGCTTGGCGGCGTCCTTTTGCCCTCGAAGATTATGCTGCAGCAGGTGACACCTCCCTCAGCCTTTGCGAGCTCGGAGACATCGACGGTCACGATATCGATACCCGCACCGGCGATGAGTTCGGCCGTACGTTCGAATTCGAGGGGGTAAACAACGGTATTCCCAACGAGCAGCGCATTGGCAGCTCCGGGTTCCGACGGATCCACATCGATAAGCTTGAAGCTACTAAAGACCTCCGCCTCGATCCATCGGCGGTTGATCAGGAATGTACCGTCGCCGATCTGGGTGACTCCGGATTTCAGGTGAAGGCAGCCTCCGATGTCAACCGGGATTACATTGTATCCATACGGAGCGCTGATCGAGCTTAGCTGGTCTATCCCGTGCTTGTTGGTCCTCGTCGACATACCGGCGAAGATGGTCATGCCCGTGACAAGCACATCCCCTCCATCGAGTGTGCCCGGCTCCTCGATGAACGCCAACCGGCGGTGCCGCTCGAGCAAAGAGGCGACCGCAGTGATCTCCTCACGCCGCGAGGCCGCACCGGGCCTGGTGACGGTTGCGATATCCTCCAGCACTACGGCCGTGTCCTCGACGAAGACGCAGTCGGGAAGCCCGGGCACGTAGGGAAGGCTGTGTATATCGCAGCCGAGGCCGGCCAGGCATTCTTCGTACAGTCTGTGCTGGGATGAGGCCAGCTCGAAGTCGATCGGCTCGCGTTCCCGATGCGTCAGCTCGCATCGAGCTATTTCCGGCCCGAGCTTTCTCGTTACGGCGATTTGCGTCATCTTTGGATCCGGGAGTAGTTCAATGGGGATCAAAAACCCAGGTTCTCGTCCACGATTATTACATGGATCCTGTCTTTGTCTATCTGCCTCTCGATGACCGACACCTGTCCCCATATCCTCTCTTCTGTTATTTCCACCTTGGAAGAAATGGGTGAGGATTCGGCCATCTCCTTTAATCTTTTTACGTTCATCGGGCACGCGATCTTTCTTATCCTCTCCAGTGCGGCATCCAGTGTGCCCGTTATCTTGTTCCTGCCGGCTATGATGATGACTTTCCCCGGGCCGTACGTTATCATCGCCACCCTGTTCCCCCTGCCGTCCACGTTGACTATCTGTCCATTCGAAGTTATGGCGTTGGCGCTCGAGAGGAAAATGTCGCAGGAGAA
>Ga0180432_10008727_pt1 | contig 12536 bp, 13 predicted proteins | sample SS_ome_10_FD_132414 | JGI IMG/M metagenome (GOLD analysis project Ga0180432, IMG submission 132414) | Hypersaline lake sediment archaeal communities from the Salton Sea, California, USA - SS_1_MS_2 metaG | ecosystem: Environmental > Aquatic > Non-marine Saline and Alkaline > Hypersaline >...
AGCGGCTGGCCGATGCCGGCGGCTGACGAGGCGAGCAGATCGGCTGCCTGGGCCTCGGTGAGCCGCTGGGCAAGCGAACTGAAGCCCGAGGAGAGGGCCGCCACCTGGGTGCCGGAAAGTGCCAGCGTCGGGTCGGCCGGGGAGCCGCTGAGCACCAGCCGCCGCTCAAGCGATTCAAAGGCCGGAGCCTGCCGGCGGCGGCGGTGCTGCCTGGCGAGGCGTTCGCGACGGGCTTGCTGATGAGAACGACGGAGACGGGGCGAATGACGCATGAATAATCAGCCTTCACGAGTCGGCAGAACGGAATGGAACCTCCCAAGCAAACAAATCGGGGCTAAACTTAGCGTCTGATGCCAACGACCATCAACAGAAAAACATGTGGAAATGGCGCGGTTGGGCGTGTTTTGGAAGCAACTCAAACGCCGTATATCCAGCCCCTCCAGGGGGTGCTTGTCCATTCTCGAACGACTGCTGGCGGCTGCCGTCATCGGCCTTGCTGGCTTTTCGGCGGAACCGGGCCGTACTGCAGAGTCGAGCCTCACCCGCACGGCCCTAGTGCCGCTGAATGGCTGGACCACGAACAGGCGGCTGGCCACACCCCACGCCACGCAGGCGGCTGCAGCTGACGCCGACCATCTCTACGCGATCTCAAGCACCGTCGTCGCCCGGTTCGATCGTGGTACGGGCCGGCTGCTCGATACCGCATCCAGCCAGACAGCCCAGCATCTCAACAGCGGCTTCTTTCACGACGGCAGGATGTACCTCGCTCATTCCAATTACCCCGCCACGCCACATGCGTCTGACATTCGGGTGTACCTTCCGGGCCAGGACGGCCTGCAGCTGTATCACACTTTTCCAGAGCCACCGGGCAGCCTCGTCTGGTGCATTCGCCGACACGGCAATTGGTGGTGCTGCTTTGCCCACTATGGCAGTGACAATCACCAGACCTGCCTGGTTGAATATGCAGACGGGGGTCTCGACCGCGAACTCCGGCGGGTTTTATTCCCGCTTGAGGTCATCGCCGACTTCGACGGCATGAGCGCCTCCGGCGGCATCTGGGACGGTGACACCCTGCTGGCAAGCCATCACCACTTTCCTGTGCTCTACCGGCTGCGGCTGCCCGGGCCGGCCGACCCGCCCGACAGACTTGTCCTGATCGAGACGCTGCACTGCCCTTTCCCAGGTCAGGGTTTTGCGATCGACCCGAGACGGGCCGGCAGTGGACGCCAGCCGTGCCTCGTCGGCATCGACCGGCCGGGACGCACAATCGTGCTGGCTGAACCAGAACACTGCTGCACCCCTTGAAAGCAGCTGCCGATACCAACAGTCCAATAAGCTCAGCCGGGCAGCCCGATGGCGAACACCGCGTGATTACAGCTGCGGTTTCACCAGTCGTGGGCAGTTCAAACAGCAGCAAAACGGGCCAAAATCGGCTCGGCAGCAGAGTCTGGACTGTCAGCCGCCGCCCGTAGCCACCGGCGGGAGCTCGTTACGGTGGCCAACCGCTTGCTCAATCTGAACATTCGGAGCGTATTGTTCGTAAGAAGTCGCGGGACGTCTCCGTGTGGCATCAGCCGACGCCGACGACCGAAACCGATGCGGGAAAAAGGATGGCCAGCGGAGGGATCGGATCATGACACGTGATGAATTACTGACGCTCTGCGATCGGTATGTGCAGGGCAGCGACAGCGGGGGAGAACAGAGTAGCCTCCCTGATCCCGCTGAAACGATTGTTCACTGCTTCCGTAATGCCGAGATCTCGGCAGCCGAGATGCAGTCGCTGCTGGCCTATGTCTGCCAGCATGAGGCGGACGACAACAGCTGGCACGAGGCCGACCGCTTCTGGGAGGATGACGACGCCGTCGGCCGACTCGAAAACCCGGGCGAGTGCATCGTCTGGGAGACCGACGATGACGAGCCGGTTGCAATCAGGCGGCCCCGGTAGCCGAACGGCGGAAACACGGGCGTCATGCCCGTGCTTCCACACCGCTAGAAACACTCGTTCCGCACTTCTTGTTTGATCAGCTCTTTGAGCCGCTGGATCGCCTGCTGCTCCACCGCCTTGGCGTCCATCCAGAACTGGCGGAGTTCATCCCGCCATTCGGCGTTGGCGATGTACTGGTCGTACCGCCAGAGGCTGTCGAGTCGGCGGCTCAGCTCGTGGATCAGGTCGTGGTCGTGGTCGGAACAGCCCGAGGTCTCACCAACGTGCTCCAGTTCCCGCTCTGCTGCCAGGGTCATGAGAATTGCTCCAGGAAGGGCGGCCGGCGGACGCCGGCCAACGGTCAAGAACGCTCCGGCCCTGGAGGCACCGGCCGCTACCTGCGGCACGTCATCCAACCATAGCGTTGCCGGCCCACAGACGGCCAGCCGCGAAAAACCAGGGCTGAAACCCGCCCCGTCACGGCCGTCGGCCAGTTGGACAGTTCGACCGAATCGCTGCCTACACCGATGGATCGCAGCGGGCGCCGAAAAACCCGTTCCGCTCGATGGCGGCTGCCACCGCCGGGGCGACCAGTTCCTTCCACGACGGATCGCCCGAGCAGATCCGGCTGCGAACCTCCTCACTAGAATAAGTCCGCAGCGTCGCCTCGTCGCATCGCAGCCCGCAGATCAGCCCGTTGACCCGCAGATGCTCCAACAGGTGCGACAAATGCGGGGCCACGGTTACGGAATCAGATGTGATCACCCGGCCGTCGATGACATCGCGGGTCGGGTAGACGTAGAGCCGAACCGCCTGAGTGAACAGGCGTCCGAAGGCCTCGAGAATGCCGCCGTCGAGCCGGGCATAGTGGCTTTCATTGAACAGCTCCCGCAGAAGCGGCAGGCCGAGGACCAACCCGGTTCGCTCGACATGCCGGGCGGCCAGGTATTCACCCAACTCGTGAAAAGCGGCAAGGTCGCTGACCAGCACCATCTTACCGGCGGCCGAGAGCAGATCGACCCGGGCCAGAAACTCGGCATCCTCGGTCTGCCCCCGGTCACGGAGGTTGTTCATGGTGAGCTCCATGATCTCCAACACCCGTGGCTGCCGGGATGCCTCGGTAGCGGGCGATCCTTCAGCCTCGAAAACCGTTCTGGCGGCCGCCAGCATCTCCAGATTGAAGGCAGTGACCGGTGCGAACCGGCCCCGCTCGATCAGCACCTCGGTGTGTCGGATCGACTCGGAGGCCAGCAGCGGTGTGCCACCGGTGCCGAAGAGCAGCGCCGGGGTCAGTCCCAGCCGTACGAGATGCAGGCCCAGCAGCCGGTTGTCCGTGTCTTCGAAGGCTGGGCCGGTGACCTGAAGCCAGTCGATCTCCAACCGCTCGCGGCCGATGTCAGCCAGCAGGTTCTCGATCACCCGGCGGGGCTGCTTCCAGTCAGTGAGCAACGCATGCAGCAGATTAACCCCGAGGCGACCGAGGGCGTCCTGCTGCAAGGCATTGCTGGGGTCGAGCAGCCGCACATGCAGCAGCATGGTACTGGGTGGCACGCGGCAGGCGTGTTGAAAGCGGACGCCAACCCAGGCATGGCATTCATTGCCGCCGCTGAACGACCGGGCGGCGGCGGTGTCGGCAAAGGCAAAGAATCTGGTTCGCTCACCGCGGCTGGCATCGAGCCGCTCCTGCAGCAGTTGGTATTCGTGGACAAGCATCTCCTCAACCCGCTCGCGGGAGACATACCGCGGGGCCTGGCCGTAGATGGCATCGCTGACGGTCATGTCGTACGCCGACATTGTCTTGGCGACGGTACCGGCAGCCCCGCCCACCGAGAAGAACCAGCGGGCCACTTCCTGACCGGCCCCGATTTCGGCAAAGGTGCCGTAGACGTCGGCATTGAGGTTGATGGCCAGGGCCCGCTGGGCAGTCGGGTCGATGCCGGTGGCTGCGTCTTGCATGGTGTCCTCCGCAGTGGTGCGACAACAGCTTACCGTGGGGACGTGTGGATTTCCCGTCGCACCGACCGCGTCAGACCAGCATCCAGTCGGGCAGCCGCCGGATTTTTCCATCGCGGTCCACGCAGACCACCAGCGTTTCGCCGGTGGCGATAATCTGCCGGTCGCGGATCAGCTCATAGGCATGGCGGATGCTGGCGGCCGTGATCTTCTCAACGCGGGTACGGAGCAGCAACAGGTCGTCATATTCGGCGGCCGCCTGATAGCGGCAGCTGGCCTCCGCCACCACCATGAACAGGCCGGCATCCTCAAAGGCCCGGTAGGTGCGGCCTTGGGCCCGCAGCATCTCGGTCCGGCCCATCTCGAAATAGGTCAGATAGTTGGCATGGTGGACCCGCCGCTGGCCGTCGGTTTCCTGATAACGGACCCTGATCTCCATCTCGTGGACAGGGACCGGGGAGCTGGCCGGGTCGGACACGACGGGATGCTTTGGGGGGGAGAAGACGCGGTCAATGTCAGCCGGGCTGACGTCAGTTGACCGCCGCCTGGAACAGCCCCTATTCTGCGGTGGTTACGGCACCCGTCAACGACTGTGGAGACATCATGAGTTTCGGCGATGCGGGCGAAGGATCGGCGGTCGGATTTGCCACCGCCCGCGGCAGAAATTGGCCGACCCTCCGGCAGTTCACGGTGTTTCTGGAAAATCGGGTCGGGCAGCTGTTAGAGCTGGTCCGCCGGTTCGCCGGCACCCGGGTGCGAATCGTCGCCCTCTCAATCAGCGACGCCGGCGAGTGTGCCTTTGTTCGGTTTCTGCTCAGCCATCCTGAGCAGGGCCGCGAAATCCTGGAGCGGGCGGGGCTGGCGATCATCGAGAGTGACTTGATCGGGGTGGAACTGCCCGACGACCCGCAGCCGTTGGTGCGAATCTGCACGGCGCTGCTGCAGGCCGAGGTCAACATCATCCAGGCCTACCCGGTGCTGATGCGGCCGCGGGGCCGGCCGGTGGTGGCCCTGATGGTCGATAATACCGAGATGGGCCTGGAGACCCTCGGCCAGAAGGGCTTCACGATGATCACCGAAGGTGATCTCGACGATGACGACAACGACCAGTGACGAAGTACCTCGCCTGCCTCGGCCTCAGCTTTCGCCCTCATCCAGAAACATGCCGTCAGGTAAGCCCTGAACCTTGCGGACGACCACCCGCTGGATCGACTCCCACGCGACTGCCTCGAGGGTAATCGTGCCGTCCGGCTCCTGCCGGGCAAACAGCGCATGGCTGCCCTGCGACCAGTCCCGCTCAAAAAACTGCGGCAGAATCGGTCGCGGACTGCCGGAAAGGTGCAATTCAACCTCGCCCCCATGGGCCCGTTCCTGCCAGAGCCGGGCAATCAGCCGGGCGGTCGGACTCTCGGCGGTCGGCCCGGCGGCCGGTTCGAGGGCCACTGTTACCGGCGAGGTCGGCTCCACCACGTCGCCGAGCAGGTCGACCGACGAAACCGACGTCCCCGACAAGTCGCTGACAATGGCCGAGCCGGGCGGCCCTTCAGTCTGCTGAGGCTCGGCCGGAATCGTCACCTTGACGCCGCACTTCGAGCAGGTGCCGCTCTTCCCGGCCAACCCAGGCGGCACGCTGATACGGTGGCCGTTCGGGCAGGAAAATGTGATGGTGCTAGATTGTGTCATTGGGCTTCTGGGCGACCGGCTCAACGGTGGCCGTGGCTTGAGCGGCTTTCTCCTCCTCTTTACTCTACACCCCAAATTCGCCCGTTTTTTTCTTTCTCGCGCGATCACCCGCATGGCCATCTCTGTTGTCTGCACCAAATGCCGAGCCCGTTTCAACGTCAGCGACAAGTTCGCCGGGCAGACTGGTCCCTGCCCGAAGTGCAAGAACCCGATCACGATTCCGCAGGCGACCGAGGTCACAATCCACGAGCCGGACCGGCCGACAACCACGTCAAAGTCGGGGCGGATGCCAACGGCGCCGATCGTCTTTGAGGAGAAGCCTGTCTCGCCAGTGTTGATCACGTTGATCGTCGCTGGCCTGCTCGCCCTGCTGCTGGCAGCCTTTGCGGCTGGTCGGATTTTTCCCGCCACCGACGGAAATCCAGGCGTACCGAACTGGTTGCTGGTGGCAACCGCCGTGGTCATCGCCCTGCCTGCCACCCGCATCGGCTATGCCGTCGTCCGCGACAAGGAACTCGAGCCCTACGCTGGCCGGCCGCTGGCCCTCCGAGTGCTGGCCTGCAGTCTTGTCTACGCCGGCCTCTGGTGGGTGCGGGGAGCGCTCAGTCCGGGAGAACTTGAAATCTGGCAGTGGACCTTCATCGCTCCATTCTTTCTTTTTGCCGGTGGGCTGGCGGCGGTCGCCAGCTTCGACCTCGACTGGGGAGTCGGCGTCACCCACTACTCCCTCTATGTCGCGATTACGGCCCTGATGCGGTTTCTGGCCGGCTACCCACCGGTCTGACAGGCCGGACCGCCCCCTTGCCAACGGTGGCCAGACACAGCCGCCACGCTTTTTATGCCTTTTGCCGATCTCCCCGAATTGACCAGCCGGCACGCAGCTGGCGGCATCCGACTTCCGCCCGGTGTGACTGTGCCGCTCACGCCTCGGGTGCGGCGGCTGCTCGACAGCCCCCCGCTGCGGCGGCTGGCGGCGGTGCGGCAACTGGGCCTTGTATCACTCGTCTACCCTGGCGCCGTCCATTCGCGGCTGGAACACTCGCTGGGAGTCTACCGGCTGGCTATCGATTTTCTCACCAGTCTGCAGGCCGACGAGCGGTTCAGCCGGCAGCTCTCCAGCAACGATGCCGCCGCCTTTCTGGTGGCGGCACTCGTCCATGATGTCGGCCACTGGCCCTACTGCCACCCGATCGAAGACATGGGGCTGACCAGCATTCCCCGCCACGAGAGCCTGGTGGCGAAGATTCTGGCCGGGAGTGAGATCGCCCCTCTCCTGGAGGCCGACTGGGGGCTTTCCGTGGAACGGCTGGACGAGTTGATTCAGGGCAAAGCCACCGACCCCGCCGGGCAGATCATCCACTCGCTCCTCTCCGGGCCGATCGATGTCGACAAGATGGACTATCTGGCCCGCGACAGCCTGCATGCGGGGGTGCCCTATGGCCGGCACTTTGACCAGGAGCGGCTGCTCGCCAGCCTCTGTCTTGATGAATCGGCCGCCGCTTTGGCGATCACCGACAAAGGACGGACCGCAGCCGAGCTGATGGTGTTTGCCCGCTACGTCATGTTCAGCGAGGTCTATTGGCACCACGCGGTGCGGTCGGCCACCGCGATGCTCCAACGGGCCGTCTGGCTCTGCCGAGATCGGCTCGACATCAGCCGGATGACCTGCAGTGATGATGCCGGCTTTGTCAGCCTGATCAATGAGGCGGCCAACGACGCCACCGCCCGGCAACTGCTGGATGGTTTGTTCGGCCCCCGGCGGCAGCTGTACAAGCGGGTGGTGGCCTACGACGCGGGTACGCATCCCGATCTGCATACCACCCTGGCGGGCCAGCCCTATGCTCGCTTGGCGGCAGCCGCCGACCGACTGGCCGCTGGGCTCAGCCGAAAAACCGGGCTATCGATCCCTGCGGCCAGCCTGATCATCGACGCCCCACCGGTCGAAAAAGAAATCGAGTTCCGGCTTCAGGTCCGGTATCGAAATGAAGCGGCCAGCGGTTACCGTTGGCGGCCACTGGCCGAGGTGTCGCCAGTGACCCAGTCACTGGCCCACCGGCAGTTCGACTGCCTCGTCAAGCAGGTGCGGCTGTTCGCTCCGGCTGGAGTCAGCGGAGTTATCCAGAAGCAGACCGGCCTCGAGGAGATGATCCTCGAGGCCGGTCGTTCAGTCGCGAAGGAGGGCCGGTCTCAGCAGCTGTAGCCCCTTATTCGGGCAGCTTGCCCGCCTTGATCATTTCGCCCCAGGTCTGGCCGGACGGGCTCTTCATGGCAGCGACCTGCTCAAGGGCCTCACGAATCTTTTCGGGATTCTTGGCGTCCTTCTTTCGGTCAAGCAGTTCATCGAGCAGCTTGCCATACTCGTTCTTGACCTTTTTCTTCTCACCCTGCACGTGGCAGATGTTGCACTTCGCCTTGGCAACCAATCCCGCATCGAGGTCGCCGTCATTGACGTAGACCTCCTTGAATTGATCGTAGAACTGCTTCACCGCAAAGGCGGGACGGGCGGAGAAAAAAACAAGGCCCGCTGCCATCATGACCGCGACGGTTGTGATCTGCTTGCTGATGCTCATACTTGAGAACTCCTGCAAAATATCGGTCGAAATTACTGCCAGGAAACGCTGACTGGCAAACAACGCTAGCTACACGACGCCCCAGCGAAGCTCACGCAACCGTCGGCTACCGGTTGCCGCAAATTGTGCTTTCCGAAAGAGGCGTGTCAAGGTTTGCTGCTCGGCCGGTTGAAATGTCAGCCGACTTCAATTCCTTACAGCAACCGGGCCGGCTCTCGCGCCCATCCCGGCCGCCTGATCCACAAACTCGCCCAGGAAGCCGACGGCGGAAGCTGGCGGACAAGCGTTCGTCAGTCGCCCGCTGAGAGCCCGGACGGCCAGCTGCTGAAAAACGGCTGATGGGCCAGCGGCCGGGGGGCGGCCGCAAAGTCGATTTCAACGGCATCACCCGCACCATCGATCCGGCGGAAGATGCGGCTGCCCTCGTAGCGACCGAGTCGATCACGCCACTCAACCGCCGCCTGATAGGCCTCAGGCTCAGCAACACCAACCTGCTCGATCAAGGCAGCCGGCTCGGGAACAAGAAATCGGCATCGTTCAACGACTGCCTCGAGTCGGGGAACCCGGATTTGTGCCGGAGTATCGGCAAGCCGAATGAAGCCGTCCTGGCAGGCAAAGGTCGCTTCCTCAAGGGCGATCCGGGCCGTTGCTCCCTCACCCGGAACGAAGGCCTCACCCTCAGCGTCGAGAAACCACCCGGCGATGGTGACGCCGCCACCTGTCCAACGCAGATCGAGTTCTGCTCCCCCTTCCATGCCACAGCAGGTGGCCTCACCGTTGACAACCACGTCGATCATGTCGACCGCAGCAGCCTGGCCGGATGCAGCCGGCCGCGGTTCCACTGCCGCGGCTGCCTGCTGTTCGCGGGGGGCGGCGGCAACGGTAATGATCCGATCCGCGGGAGCTGCCGCGACCGGAGCTTCCTGTCCGCCAACAACCTCCGTCACAGCCAGCCCCACGTTGCGGCAGATCAGCCCGCCCCCGGGACCGACCCGAAAAATTGACCGTCGACCTGCCGCCGGGTCGGCGCGGCCATCCAAGCGGATGTCGATGCCATCGAGTGTCAAATGTCCCCCATCGACCAGCCAGGCTGCCTGATCATCCTCCGCAAGTAAAAATTGCGTGTCATCAATACGCAGCAGTGGTCGCTGCCCTGCTGCCGCCCGGACCGTCAGCCTCCGCCCGGCGAGGTCGAGCGGACCGATCAGATGCTCGCGGTCGGCAATCAGTTCAATGACCTCCCCGTCACTGGCCGCCGCCAATGCTTCGGTAAGGCCCACCAAGCCGCTGCCATCCCCGCGGCCGGCAGCCACCCGCGTCGGGGTGTTGATCGGGGAAGACAACGATTCAGAATCGGGCTCGTCAATCGCGGCAGGCATGGGGCCGACAGCAGTGGTGTCTTCCGTCATTGGCAGTGCTAGGGCGATGACCAGCCCGGCGAGGCAGACAGCAGCCACCAACCAAGGCCAGAGGCGGCCACGAAGGCTCCTGCCGACGCCAGGGTCGGCCTCCAGCATGGGCCGGCCAGCCGTCAGATCGATGCCCTCTTCGTCGGCAATTGACAGCAGTTCCGCCTCCAACTGGCTCGGCTGCTGAAATCGCTCCTCCGGCTGCTTGGCCATCAGCCGGCGGATCGCCGCCGCCAGTCGGCGGGGCACGTCGGTTCGCAACGTTTCGACGGCTGGCGGCGGCTCTTGCTGATGCTGCAGCAACTTCTGCACCATCGTGCCCTCGGCGAAGGGGGCGCGGCCGATCAGCATGAAGAACATGGTGCAGCCGAATGAGTAGAGATCGCTGCGGATGTCGGCAGCCCGGGCATCGCGGGCCTGCTCGGGCGAGATGTAGTCAAACGTCCCCAAGGTCATCCCGCTGACGGTGAGGTCCTGCTCACCGGCCACCTGCTGCAACCGGGCCAGCCCCATGTCGACCAACTTGGCCCGACCGCCGGGCGTGATGATGATGTTTGAGGGCTTGATATCACGATGGGTGACATTGCGGCGGGCGGCGTGGTCGAGGGCTGAGGCGATCTGCATTGAGAGATCGATGACGGCGGCCACACTCAGCGGTCCCCGCTGCCGGACCAGATCCCGCAGGTTCGTCCCCTCGATGAATTCGAAGACGATGAAGTGCCAGCCCTCACTCGACCCGACGGCATGAACCAGACCGATGTTCTCGTGGTTGAGCCGCGCGGCCGACTGGGCCTCGTTGCGGAACCGGCGGAGCATTTCTTCATCGGCCGCCTGGTGCCCGGCCAGAACCTTGACGGCGACGGTCCGTTCGAGCGTGGTGTCGAGGGCCTTGAAAACTGCCCCCATGCCGCCGCCACCGACAAATTCATCCAGCCGGTAGTCACCCAGGCGGCGACCTTGAAGCAGGCTGCCCAGTTCGCTGATCGACGTCGGCGGCGGGGGGGCGGTGCTGCCACCGGAAAGGACCGTGGCGACCGATTCGCTCTCGGGCTGGTGCTCCGCCCGGCCCGTAGCGGGCGGGCGAGCGGGCACGGCAGTCAGATCGTCGGCAGGGTCCATCGATATCGACGGTAGCACCGGCCGGGCAAACCGGCAACGCGGACGACAGGCGGCTTTTCTCTGCCGACGGCCGACGCCACAATAAGAGGGTGCCTCTGCAGGCAACGCGACAGACTGGCCCGTTCTCCTTTTCCCCCGAGAGTTTTTGCTATGCCTAAGCCAACCGACCCCTTCAGCCGCGTTGCCATCTGGTGTTTCGTGCTCGCCGGCATTTTCGCCGTCCTCGGTGGCGTGGCCCTGGCCGCCCCCTGGGTGGCAGCAACCGTGATCGCCGTTTTCTGCGGCGTTACACTCCTGGCCGCCGGCGTCGCGCAGCTGGCGATGGCGATCGGCACCTACACCTGGCGGGGCTTCTGGGTGATGCTGCTCTGCGGCGGCCTCTCGACCCTGGCGGGTGCCGGCATGCTGGCCCTGCCGAAGGCGGGCGTGGAAGCACTGGTTATTTTTCTGGGGCTGCTGCTCGCCTTTGAGGCCGCGGCCAAACTGGCCGCCGCCTTCACGATTCGCGATGGCTTTCCCTGGGGCTGGCTACTGCTTGACGGCGTGGTGACCGGCATCCTGGGCGGCATCCTGCTGACCAGCAGCCCTGCCGCCGCCGGGGTGCTGCTGGGCATCTTCGTTGGCATCAATCTGCTCTCCAGTGCCGCCACCTTCCTGGCCGTCGGTCTGCACCTGCGGCGGGCCGGCCGGCTGGTGTAGGGGGCAGAAGCCCATAGGGGGTCGGCGAACGCTTGAGCAGTATTTTGACAGAACGGCCGACGCGACGAGGTTTTTGCCAGCCCGAGGCCGGCAATGCCGGTAGGCTAGGTGCTCGTCAAGAAATGGTGATTTGTATCGAGAGGTCCCATCATGGCTGCCGCGTCGCAAACCCTGCCAAAGGCTGCGTTCAGTCGCCGGACGTTGCTCACCACGGCCGCCGGCTCGTTGGCGGTCGCCGTGAGTGGCCCGAGGGCTGTCGCGGCCGACGACGTGCCCCCGCCGGTCATCGATACCCACACGCATTTTTACGACCCCCGGCGTCCCCAGGGAGTGCCGTTTCCTTCGCCGAATGACCAGCTGCTCTACCGGCCGGTGCTCCCCGAGGAGTGGCAACGACTGGTGCGGCCGTTGGGCGTGACCGGTACCGTGGTGGTCGAGGCCAGCCCCTGGCCGGAGGACAACCAGTGGCTGCTCGATCTGGCAGCCGCCCAGAAAAACCTGCCCGGCATGCAGGGCATCGTCGGCATCGTTGGCAACCTGCCGGTTGGCACGGTTGAGTGTGCGGGGCTGCTCGACCGGTTTGCTGCCAACCCGCTGTTCTGCGGCATCCGGGTCAACGGCAGCAAACTGCTTGCCGGTTTAGAAGCGCCGGACTACCGCCGCGACCTGGCTCGGCTGGCCGAGCGGGGACTGGCCCTCGACGTCAACCATGGGCCGGCCCTCGCCGCCGCTGCAGCGGCAGCCGAGGCGATCCCGACTCTCCGGATCGTGGTCGATCACATGGGGGGCAGCCGGATCGCGGGCAGCAGCCCCGCTGCCGACTGGGTTGAACAGGTTGAGGCGGCTGCGGCCCGGCCGCATGTTTTCATGAAGGTGTCAGCCCTGATTGAATCGGCCTATTTTTCGCAGGCCCAGCCAGCCGACGGCAGCGACCGACCGCCGCCCCCGACCGATCCCGACCGCTACCGCCCCTGGGTCGATCGGGTCTGGCAGGCCTTCGGCCAGCGGCGGCTTCTGTTTGGCAGTAATTGGCCGGTCTCGCTCAGGGCAGGCAGCTATGCCGACGTGCTGGAGGTTATTCGACCGCTGGTGGCAGAGCGGGGGCCGGAGGCGGAACGCTGGTTCTTCGCCGAGGCCGCGCAGGCGGCTTACCGCTGGAGGCGGGAATAACCCAAACTG
>Ga0180432_10008728_pt1 | contig 12536 bp, 10 predicted proteins | sample SS_ome_10_FD_132414 | JGI IMG/M metagenome (GOLD analysis project Ga0180432, IMG submission 132414) | Hypersaline lake sediment archaeal communities from the Salton Sea, California, USA - SS_1_MS_2 metaG | ecosystem: Environmental > Aquatic > Non-marine Saline and Alkaline > Hypersaline >...
CGCAACCTGATCCGCCGGATCGCCTCCAAAAAGGTGGCCGAGATCAGGCCCCGGGCCGAGGCCGTCAGCGAGCGGAAGGCCCGCGCCAAGGTCCGGCGAGAGTTCGCCCAAGAGACCTCCGCGGCGATCGCCAAGGCTTCACGGGATTACCAGCAGAAGTTTCGCGAGCCGCTGCAGGAGCGGGGCTGGTATCCCGAACTCCTCCGGCTGAGCACGACCAGCGACCGGCTGGCCGTCGTCGCCCGCAAGGCGATCAGTGATCAGATTGCCGCCTTCAGCGAGCCTCCGGCGGCCGACCCTGACGCGGTGCTCGGCGTGCGGCTCCACGAGACTGTCGTCAATAACGCCGCGGCGATCACGCTCGCCGGCCGCACGATCACCCAGGAGTTTGTCGAGGCGGAACTGAAGGCCCGGGACGGAACGCTGCCAGAGTCGCTCGCCAGCGACCCGGAGCAGCCGCCGTGGTCGATCACCTTTGCCAAACAGAAGCCGATCGAACTCGACGCCGACGACGGCCGCATCAAACTGACGATCCGCGGCAGCCGCTATACCTCCGGCGAAAGGTCGTTTCCAGGAATGGATATCTGGGTGGTCTATCGCATCGAGTCAGAGGCTGGGGAAACCCGCCTGCTCCGCGACGGCGAGGTGCAGATCTATCCCCCCGGGTTCGAGCCTGGCGGCAAGGCCAAGCTGAGCGTTGCCGAGACCTCGCTGCGGCGAATCCTGCAGAAGCGGTTCGGCCGGGTATTCAAGGAGGTCGTCGACATCGAGCCACTGGAACTTCCCGGAGAACTTGCCGCTGCCGGTCCCCTGCCGCTGCGGCAACTCGCCGCCCGGCGGGACGGCTGGGTGACAGCCGGCTGGCGAGAGAAAGACGCGGAACCTCAGGATGGGCCGGCGACGACTGCCGCAGCCTTGCCAGCCCCGCCGCGGCTGGCCCGTCGCTGAGCGACTTCCGTCGGGAGCGGCCGTCGACGTCGCCTCGCCGGCGACGGTCAGTGTCCGGCTCTAATTTCAGCGGTCAGCTGATCGGCAGCCCGAATTGCTTCGTCGATCGGCAGCCCCGGGCGGACGCCCGGCCGCTGGTGGCCGGCAGCTGAGAGGTAGGCGTCGCGGAGCAGGTTTTGCCGTTTGCTCACCAGCGGCAGCAGCGGCTCGGCGTGCGGCGCGGTCCAGGTCTCGGGCACCCCGAAGTTGTCGAGGACCGCTCGGCAAATCACCCAGTGGCCTGCCTCGTTCGGGTGAACCGCGTCGGGGCAGAAGATCGTCTCCGGGGCGGTTTCACGGGCCTGCTCAAGAGCCCGTTTCATCGGACCGTGGATGTCGATCACCATCCAGCCAGATTCCCGCTGCGAGAGCAGCCAGCGGGAATAGGCCGCCAGCACCGCGTCGTAGTCCGTGGTTTTGGCGGGGCCGGGCTGTTCGGGCCGCTGATCGTAAATCGGCGGGGTCAGGTGGATGATCACTGCCCCAGCCGCCTCGGCCTTGTCGTGCAATCGCTCGATGCCCTCGCGGAAGCGGGCGAACCGGTCGGCGTCGAGCGGTTCGTAGATGCCGCAGTTCATGCCGTAGCAGGCCAGCACAACATCGGGACGGCTCAGCCGTAGCACCCGGTCGAGCCGCTCGTGAAGGTCTGGCCGGGGGAATGTGCCGCCCGCGTGGCCGGCTTCGGAGAGCCCCGAGACGGTTTCGCTCGAAAGCCCCATGTCGATCACCGTGCCGCGGAAGCCGGCTGACTCCAGCCAGCAGGTGAACTGGGCGACCCAGCGGCCGCCATAGGTGATCGAATCGCCGAGCACGACAACCCGGTCAGCCTCCAAGAGCACCTGCCGGGGGCCGGGGGCCGGCTCGACGGCGACAGCAGTCGCCTGACCGGCAACGACGGCGCAGCAAGCCAACGCGATCAGACTCGCGGCAGCCGGTCTCGACAGCATCTGCATGCGGTCTCCTGGGGCTGGAAGGTCGGGTTGGTTCTGGTCGCCAACAGCCCGCGGCGCGATCCTGCCACCGGCACTGGTCATTCACTCAGCCTCAGACTTGACCGGGGTGGCCCCCTCACGGATCGCGAAGAGGTGGCTGCGGTTGGCGATGTAGAGGGTGTCGCCGGCCACGATCGGCGTGGAATAGACGCTGTTGCCCATGTTGATTTCGGCGAGCAACTCCTTCTCCTTCGCGAGCGTGAAGATGCAGATGTCGCCGTCCTCATCACCGATATAGACCTTGCCATCGACGATCAGGGGTGATCCCCAACTCGCCGCGAGCATGTCGTGGGTCCAGTGGGGCAGTCCCGTCTTGACGTCGAGACAGTGGAACAGTCCGCTGAAGTCGGCGACGAACAACAGACCGTCCTTGATCGCCACGGTGCCGCAGGTGCGATGCATCGTCTCCTCGAAGCTGAGCTTCCCGTTGCCATCGGCGTCGTGGCCGGGATAGTGCCAGACCGCCGCTGAGTTCGGGTTTGGTCGGGCAACCTCGCCCTGCTCCTTGATCACCGCCTGGAGCCGGCGGTGCGGCAGCGGCGTGTCGGGGGCGTCGAGGCTGACAGCCAATTCGGGGCTGGTGTCGCCCCGCTTGGTCGGGTCGATGCACCACAGGTGACCGACTCCCTCGCCGTGTTCCGGGTCCTCCCCGACAGCGATGTAGACCAGCCCCTCGTGGAAGACCGGCGTGCCGATAATGTGGTTTCGGTCGGCCCGACCGCCGAGGCTGTATTTCGACTCCTTCGGGTTGCAGTCAAACTGCCAAAGCAGCTTTGCTCCCCCGGCGCCGTCGCCGCGGGCGTCGAAGCTGTACATCCAGCCGTCGCCTCCACCAAAAAACACCTGCGGCACGCCGTCGACCTCGGCATAGCCAGGGCTCGACCACTGGCCGTGGAGCACGTTGGCGCCGGGGGAGGCGTCGGTCCAGAGCACCCGGCCGTCCCGCTTGTCGAGGCAGAGGAAGCTCGGGGCGTTGGGGTTGGGCAGGTTGATGTGGCCTTCGTCGACGCCGTTGCTGGTATTGACGAACAGCAGGTCGCCGGCAGCAGTGACGCTGCAGGAACACATGTTGTGCTGCGAGACACCGAGTTGCTTCATCATGTTGACCACCCAGACGACGTCGGCCTCGTTGTCTGCCTTGACCGGCTCGTCGGTAAACGGGCCATCATTTTCGCCGTCATGAAACCCCTCGGTGTCGAGGCACTTCACTTCCCCTCGGCTGGAGACGTACCAGAGCCGGTCGCCCTCGACGAGCGGCGCGCAGCAGATGCCCTGCAGCGGCCAGTCGTGGACCCGGCCGGTCGGCAGTTTCTCACTCGAATCCTGCCAGAGGAACGAGCCGTCGCGGCGATCGAAGGCGATCAGGCAGCCGAGGTCGACCTTCGCCGGATATCGCTCCAGCCAGCCCTTGCCGTTGTTGGTGCCGACGAACACCTTATTGCCGGCGACGACCGGATTGCCGTAGCTCTGGCTGCCGAGCGCCGCGACCCAGGCGATGTTCTGGCTCGTTTCGGGCTGCCAGGCACCGGTGTCGTAGTCAAAATCACCCGGCTCCCACGCCGTTGGGATGCCCGTCGCCTCGGGTGTGTTGTTGCGGTGGGGCGAGCCGCCCCACTGATTCCACTCGGCGGCGGTTCCCGCGGTTGCCACGAGACAGGCGGCTGCCGCCACCGTTATTTGCGCTGCGGTTTTCACTCAACTGCCTCCACCAGAACGTTGTCGACGTAAATCTCAGAAACCTTCGAGTTGCCAAAGAACCCCGGGCTGCCGCGGAGGTTCCCCTGTTCGTGGACCGCCTCGACGGTCCACTGCTCAGGCTCCGGTTCACCCCGGGGCCAGACCTTGCCGCGGAGGACGGCGTCGTCGCCGCGGGTCCGGGCCTCAAACCGCATCCGGTACCAGACCCCCGCTCGCCACGGAAACGGGACGGTCTTGGAAAAGTGCGTGGCAACCTGCGGCGGCCAACTCCTCAACTGGAGTTGCTGGCTGGCCCCCATCAAGTCGAGGGTGTACCGCTGGGCGATCAGCCCCATGTCGGGGAGCCGGGCGGTCACCAGGTCGCCGGCGGCGGTTGTCCCGGCAGCGGCAGCAACGGTGTCGGCGTCCGCATCATCCGACTCCGCCTCGGCCGCTGCGGTCCCGGTTTCCTCTGCCCGGATGTCGGCGGCGACGCAATAGTCGTGCAGATCGGTCGGGCCGATCCAGCCCTGGCTGCGGGTGCCTTTGGGAATCGTGGTGACCTTGACCATGCAGTTCGAGCCGTCAACGTTGCGGACAACGTTGCGGTACCGCATGCCGATCCAAGGCAGCGGCGGCTCGCCCCGCGGCAGGCCGCCGCGGGGATCGGGACCGAGCGCGACGCCGTCGAAATCGAACATCCAGGGCAGGGGCGGCATCGACCGCACACGGGCGGTGCCCTCGAGGTCGCCGACCCGGGCGGTGATCGTCGCTCCGGCATGAGCGTCCGCTGGAGCGGTGTAGCGGCCTGACTCGGTGATGCTGCCCGCGTCGCTGGAAAACGACGCGGGAGACTCGCGGACGAAGCGGCCCTCGGCGTCGTACAGCCGCACCCGCAGATTGACGGAGGCCCCGGCCGCAATCTGGCTCTCAGCCGGCACTACCTGCACCCAGGCGGGCTTGCCGACAGCTGTCGCGGTCGCTGCCGAGATCTCCTTGGGCAGCGGGGTGACAGGAGCCGCCTCGGCCGCTGCGGCGATCGTCTCGGCCGTTCCCAGGCAGTAGAGCCGCTCTCCCGTCGTCAGATAGAGCCGGCCCTGCCAAGCGATCGGCGAGGCGGTCACCTCGTCATCCCCTGGAAGCCTCATGCGGTGGACGAAGCTGAGCCCTCTGGCGGTTGGCTCGAGCACATGCCAGCCGCTGGTGGAGCAGACGTAAAGCCGCCCGTTGGCCACGAGCGGGCTGGCGCGGACGATCGTGCCGAGCAGGCGGGTTGGCCGCCCCGCCGGCTTTCCGGTCTCGCGGTCGAAGGCGTGCACTTTCGCGCCATCCTCGACAAAGTAGACCCGGTCCCCGAGCACCACCGGCATCGCCTTGCCATCGACGATCGCCTTGCGGTCCCAGAGCAGATTGTCGCCCGTGACGTCGCCGCTGCCCCGCAGGCCGATCTTGGCGGCGACCCCCATCGAGGTGCTGTCGAGGTTCTCTTCGGCCTGTGCCATGTAGATGCCGTCTGCGGTGACCAGCGGGGCGACGTTGAGCCCGCGGCGGGAGAGTTGATAGTTCCAGATCGGCCGGCCGGTGCGTGGCTGGAGATTCCAGATCCCCCCGTCGCTCGAGCCAAAGACCATCGCCGCTGCCCCGTCGATCGCGGCAAGCATCGGCGTTGAGTAGGTCGTGTCGGCGGGCAGTTCCCGTGTGCCGTTCATCCAGCGGACCTCGCCGGTGGCAACATCCATGCCGAGGAAGCGATGGGCCGGCTTGGCGGTGCGGCCCCAGCCGGTGACCACGGCACTGGCGATGACAAGATCTTCGAAGACGATCGGCCGGTTCGTGCGGCCGCCATAGGTTGAGAGAAACCCGAACTCTTCATGGAGCGAACGCTGCCAGTTGGTCTCGCCGGTGACAGCGTCGATCGCCGTGAAAACGCCGCAGACGCCGTGGGCGAAGACCTGGCCGCTGTCGGGGTCGGCGATCACGCACGACCAGCCGACCCGTTCGGCCGGAACATCGGAAAGGTAGACGTTGAAAATGTTCTCCCAGAGCTTTTCTCCGGTTCGGGCGTCGAGGCAAAGGACCTTCTCGGCCTCGTCCGGGGTGCCCGGCTGATGCCGCACGAGGGTGTAGAGCCGGCCATCCAGGATGACCGGCGTCGAAATGCCGCCGGCGTCCTCGTTGACCCAGAGGACGTTGTCACCCGAGTCGGCGTCAAAGCTGGTCACCAGCGGGCCGGCGGCGGCGTGCCGATCTTGCCGGGGGCCCCGCCAGTCCGGCCAGTCGGCCGCAGCCTGCCCAGCCAGCGCGGGGATGAGGACGGCAAGGCCGCTGAGCACGAACCGCCGCCAGCGGCGGAAAAGACTGGGAAAATACTCAAAAATCATAGATCACCCTGCGCCTCGCTGTCGCGTCCTGCTCCTGCCTGCCAGACCGCTTCCGGCGTAGTGTACCTTCGGAGAAGACAGATCGCGAAATCCCGGGTCGGCTTACATGCCGCCTCTCGACTTCCGGAGTTCAGCATGGCCGCCCCGAAACCGACCGCCGCCGGCGCCGCCAACCGGGCGGGGAAGGGGAAGCCATCGGCATCCGACAAGCCGGCTGAGCGGGTCGTCGCTGAAAACCGGAAGGCCCGGCACAACTACGAGATTCTCGACACGCTTGAATGCGGGATCGCCCTCGTCGGCAGCGAGGTCAAGAGCCTGCGGATGGGGAAGATGTCGCTCGACGAGGCTTACGGCCGCGTTAAGGACGGCGAGGTCTGGCTGATCGGCTGCGACATTCCCGAGTACGTCAAAGCGAACCAGCTCAACCACCAGCCCAAGCGGCCCCGCAAACTGCTGCTGCATCGTCGCGAGATCACCCGCTTTGCCGGCCTCGGCTACGAAAAGGGCCTGACGCTGGTGCCGCTGAAGGCCTACTTCAAAAACGGCCGGGTAAAGGTCCTGCTGGGGATCGGCCGCGGCCGCAAGCTGCACGACAAGCGGCAGAAACTCAAGGCCCAGTCGGCCCGCCGCGAGATTGAACAGGCGGTGCGGGGCCGCCGGGGCTGATCTCGTCCGTTGACGAAAAAACGGCCGGCGACCCTGCAGGTCGCCGGCCGCTGTGAAATCTCACCGACGCGAATCTGCGGCCTCCGCCTCAGGCCTGGCTGTTCGCGGCGATCAGGTCGGCCGACTCGGTGGTGTCCTCGGGGTGCCACAGCGGCATCCCCCGCTGAATCCGTTCCGCGAGAACATCGATCTTCTGCCGCGAGCCCGCCGGTGCGGCAGTTGGGGTGAACTCTTCGCTGACATGCGGCTCGAAGTTCTCGTCGTGACCGTAAAGCTCAATGATTTCGAACACGTTGCGAATTCTTGCCATGGAATCCAACATCTCCTTGCTGACTGACAACGAACAAACGACTCGTCAAGACAACGGGCCATCCCGGAGTCTCCGAGTTCTCTGCTCAACCGGTTGCTGCGTCGGCTGCTCAAGGCTGCCGGTGGCCTGCGGAGGGGACGGCGGGAGGCCGCTGCAGGGCTGCGAAAAGCGCGGTGAACTCCAGCATTATGGGCGGCATTGCGGCGGAGTCAAACATTTGGAAACCGGCGCGGAATTTTCCCATTCTGCGGCCCCCGGCAGGTGCCGGTTTGCCAGCGGCAAGACCAGCCAAGTACGATGCACGCATGGCGTGCGGGGTTCTGCATGCGGTCGCCGCATGCTCCGCACCTGTCCCGGGTGGTCGTCGCGGAACGGACATTCCCGGCACCGCGGCAGATGGCTGAATTCACCGGATCGCTCGCCAGTTATTCGGCCCGCTGGTCGTTTTTCACGTACCTCGGGGCGATCGTCTGCGGCACAGCGCTGCTGATGCTGCCGGCCGCGCGGGCCGCTGGCCGGCCGCCGCTTGAGCCAGTCGACGCCTTTTTTACCGCGACCAGCGCCTGCTGCGTCACCGGGCTGACGGTCCGGTCGACGGCCGACGATTTCTCCCGGTTCGGCCAGGCCGTGATCCTCATGCTGATCCAGCTCGGCGGCCTCGGGATCATGACGATCACGACCCTGCTGCTCTTCCAAATGGGGGGCGAGGCGACCGTCCGGCAGCGGGCGGTCATCGCTGAGACACTTGGGATCAAATCGACCCGGGGGCTGCGACAGCTCGCCCTGATGGTGCTGGTGGTGGTGGTGCTGGCCGAGTTGATCGGTTTCGTGCTGCTGACGGTGTCGACCTGGGGCAGTCGTCCGCCGCTGGAAGTCATCTGGCGGGCGGTCTTCCACTCGGTATCGGCCTTTTGCAACGCCGGCTTTGCCCTCGCTGACAACAGTCTGATGTCGGCTGCCGACGACGCGGTGCTCAATCTGATCATCTGCAGCCTGATTGTTGTCGGGGGAATCGGTTTTCCCGTTCTCTTCGACATCGCGTCTCGACTCTGGCGGCGGGAGCCCCTCTGGGAGCGGCTGCACATGCACTCCAAGCTGATGCTGCTCGGCACCGCCAGCCTGCTCACCTTTGGGGCGATCAGCTTCTGGGTCCTCGAGTGGGACGGCGTCCTGGCAGGACGCCCCCTCGGCAGCCGGCTGTTGCTCGGGCTGTTTCACTCCACCACCTGTCGCACGGCCGGCTTCAACACGGTCGATTACGGAAGTCTGTCGAGCGCGACGCTGTTTCTGGCGATCCTGCTGATGGCCGTTGGAGCCGGTCCTGGCTCGACCGGCGGTGGCTTCAAGGTGAGCACCTTCATGACCCTGCTGGCCCGGGCCGGGGCAAGTTTCCGCGGCCAGCTCCGGGCCAATTTTGCCAAGCGGACGATTCCCGAGCAGGCGGTCGGTCGGGCGACGGTCACGGCGCTGGTGTTTGTCGCGATCGCCATCGCCGCGCTCGTCGTGCTGCTAGTCGTGGAGAATGACGGCCTGGCAGTCACCCGTCCCCGGTGGTTCCTCGATGCCTTGTTCGAAGTGATTTCCGCCCTTGGCACCGTCGGCCTGTCGACTGGGATCACTCCCGACCTGTCGATCGCCGGCAAATGCACCCTCATCGCCTTGATGCTCCTCGGCAGGCTCGGCCCGATCACCGTCGCCGTTGCCCTGTCGCGGCAGCGACCCGCCTATCAGCCCGCCTATCCCGAGGAGGAGCCGCTCGTCGGCTGATTCGTCATGGCATCAACCAGTAGCAAACGCTTCATCATGCTGGGCATGGGATCTTTTGGCTCAGCCCTCGCCACGCGGCTCGCCGACAACGGCTGCCGCGTCACCGGGGTCGATTCGCGGCGGGATCGGATCGATGCGGTCAAAAACACGATCCACGAGGCGATGATCGGCGACGCCACCGACCGCGAGCTGCTGGAAAACCTGCCGATCAAGGATGCCACCTCGGTCTTCATCTCGCTGGGCGAGACGATTTCAAAATCCCTCCTGGCGACGCTCCATGTCAAAGAACTCGGAGCCCGCGAGATTGTCGTCAAGGGAGTGACGAAAGAGCATGGGAAAATCCTTTCGCATCTCGGGGCGAACCGCGTCGTCTTTCCCGAGGAGGAGGTCGCCCGCGAACTGGCCGACAAGGCGAGTTGGCCGAACGTACTCGACTTTCTGCCGATCGACCCCGAGTACAGCGTCGTCGAAATCACGATTCCGCAGTCGCTTGAGGGTAAGACGCTCGCCGAGGCCGATCTGCGGAACCGGGTGGGCGTTTTTGTCCTCGGTCTCAAGGCCGTGACGTCGGGACAGTTCACGATGTTTCCCGAGGGCCGGGTGAAACTGATGGAGGATCAGATTCTGCTGGTGATCGGCCGGGAGGAGGAACTGGCCCGGCTTCGCGAAATGACCTGAGGGCCCCCGCTCACCCCGGCAGCCGGTCGCGATCAGTTCGCCCCCGGAATGCCGGGCGGAAGGTCGATCGTGATTTCTGCCGGCGGGGGAGCCGTCTCGGTGACTGGCCCGCCGACGGCGGCGTTGGGGTCGAATGCGGGGGTTTCAACGCCGGTGCGGGCGGCGAGATCGGCGGTGAGTGAAAGTTTGTCGCTCCCGTCGGCTGGCTGCACTTCAAGCCGGGTCACGCCCCATTCGCCCTGAAATTTTTTCCCTTCGACGATCACCGTGGCCAGACGTTCCGACCCCGCGACCGGAATCTGCATCGCCGCGATGCCATCGACCTCGTTGGTCCGGCCGGTGATCGGTCCCGGCCATTGCAGCGGCTGCCCCAGCATCGCCCGTGACCGCTCGTTGAGACCGACCTCTTCTTGCGCGACGGCGACTAGGGGATGGTCACCGAGCCGGGAACAGCCGACACCGCACGGAAGCAGGGCAGCCACCGCCGGAAAGAGCCAGAGCCGTTGAAAGCGGTCCACCGCTGGCATGGCAGTTCCTCCTTGAAGCCTCGGGCCGCTGCCCGCCCGAAGCGGCAGTGCGGAATGATTCCTCCTGCGGAGCCTACTTGGCGTCGTGCTGCCGGCACCAGGCAATTTTCTCCGCCGTGGTCGTCGGCAAATCAGCCGCCGGCGTCGGCGGTGCCGGCTCGGGAGCCACTTCCGCCGCCGTCTCTGCGACCGTCGGCTCCGGCGGTGCGGCTGGCGGCGGCTCGGGTTCGGCCGCTTCCGGCGCAGCCGCCGGCGACACAGCAGCCTTGCCGGCCCGGGCTTGAGCGAGGATTTCGGCCGTCGAGAGCTTCCCGGCAGGTTTGGCCGCGGGCTTGGCTGCGGGCTTGGCTGCGGGCTTTCCGCCGCCGCGGGCGGCCGCCAGAATGTCGGCGGTCGAGGGCCGCTTGCCGGCTGCCGGCTTCTTTGCTGCCGGTTTCGCCGCCGCTCCGGCGGCGGCACTTGGAGCCTTTTTCGCCGCGGCCGGTTTTTCCGGCTTTGGCCGCGGTTCGGTGACGATTTTCAGATGCGCCGGATCAATGTCGTACCAGCCGATATTGTTGAACTGGTCAAACTCGACCAGGCAACGACCGTTCATGTTGACCGTGCGAACGGTCCCGGTCGCCTCGGCGAACCGGGCGAGTTCGGGGGCGGCGGAGGCAACCACCACGTACTTGTCGGTCCACTCGGTCTTCAGCCGCTCAATCACGTCAAACATCGCCACCTCACCGCGACATCGTCTTCTCCACCGTCATCTCACCCGCTGATGACGGGTTACCTTGACTGAAATGAAAGCGGTTTGCAAGAGGCCGGAGCACTGGCGGTGATCCCCTTCACCGTCAGTTCATAGGCCCAGGTGACCGTCGTGGGGAGGGTGGGGCGATTGAGTTTGCCGGGAGTGATCGCGAGCCAGTCGGCCGCAGTCCTGGACAGTCCGGCGGTGTGCAGCGACCGATAGACCGAACCCAGCCAGCCGGGCGGCCGGTGGATTCGGCAGGCGATTTCAATTAACAGCCGGTCGGTTTCCAGCGGCCGCACGCTCGCTGAGAAGTGCGACCGCCCAATTTGTCCGACAGCCAGCAGGGCGGCGCCGATGTTCGTCTCGACCCGATCCACCTCGGCCAGAACGGGCGAGGCAGGCCAGTCAGCGGTCGTGCAGGGTGAGCCCCCCGCCCCTCGCGGGAGGTCGCCCTCAACTGATTGCCAGCGGGGGATTGCGTCAACAGTGACGCAATGCCCCCATCGGCCCGCCTGGCGGAGAAACTGAATTTCCAGTCGACCGCTGGCAAGTTTGAGCGACTGCGACTGTCTGTCAGTCGGAGGCGGTTGTCGGCAGGGCAGGAAGGCGTCGGGCTGGGGCATCACACAGGTCTCGTGGTCGCTGGATAAGGCCGTTCGTGAGCCACGTTGACCAGTCGTAAGCAGGTCATCAGGGATGGGTTCACGTCGTCTCGAGCAATCGGGAAAGGTGATGCATCAGGTCCGGCACATTGACGGTGATGTTCGAGCTGTCATCGGGATGGTTGGTCGGCGTGGCGAAGTAGATCGCGTACCGAAGCTTGTTGGTGGCGGCAAGATAATAAAAATAGAGCCGCGGCCGTGACGTCGCGGAAATTTCTAATGCGAGTGTTCCAGGACGGCAGTAGGCAAGATTGGAAAACCCAGCACCATGGGGGCCGACGACGGCCTCGGCACGCTGAAAGAGCTGAATTTGCTGTTTCACCGAAAGCCGTTCGAGTCTGACGCTCTGGAAGCCGAGCGGGCGGAGTGCCGTGACAAGTTCCCGCTCATTGACAACTCGGCGCAGCGTCAGCCTGCCCCGAGAAATGTAGAGTCTCAGCCGCGTTAAATCCCCGGTACGCGACCAAGACTGACACTGCATGGTTTCGCGAAGGTAGGCAACTCCGGCGGGGTGTGGGAACCGGCCGCTGCAACTGGGAACGATCAGCCTGTCGCCCGCGAGATGGGTGTAGCGATCAAGCCGGAGGATTTTCCGCGGCTGCACGCCAAACAGTTCAAGTGAGTCCTTGGCGAACTGATGCCGCTTGGGGACGGCGACATAATCGAAATGAACCCCCGAACGTTTCAGAAACCGAAGCTGCGAAAGCAGTTCGAACGTCCAGTGAAAATAGTTTCGCTGCGCGATTCCGCGGGTCAGCACGAGGAGATCTCCGCCAACTTTTTTGGGTGGCGGGAGATGCGTTGGTTGCGGTCCCTCTCCCAACAAAGACGCCAGCGGTCCGCCCCCAAGACTGTCGAGCACTCCCGCCGCTGGCGAGATGAGAATGCCCCGCTTCCCCACAACGCTTCCCGCATCAACGAAGGAAAGACCACCCGGTGGATGCGTTACGGTCGATTGCCCGTCCCAAAAGTCACGGTCTTCTGCACTGATGAGCCCCGACTGAAACATCTCGGCGACTGCTTTGGGAACCTTGTCGACGTGGCCGAGCATCGTGCGTCGAGGAAATGTCTGTTGAACCGCTTCCTCGACCAAGAGCTGCGGGGCTTTCTCGTGGCAGGCTGCCCGGGGGGCCGGGATGCCCCGGACTCGCCA
>Ga0180432_10008729_pt1 | contig 12535 bp, 25 predicted proteins | sample SS_ome_10_FD_132414 | JGI IMG/M metagenome (GOLD analysis project Ga0180432, IMG submission 132414) | Hypersaline lake sediment archaeal communities from the Salton Sea, California, USA - SS_1_MS_2 metaG | ecosystem: Environmental > Aquatic > Non-marine Saline and Alkaline > Hypersaline >...
ATGGCTGAAACTGTAGTTGTTCTGCTGAAAAATGGCTGGTATTATTGCCAGCGACCAAGAGGGACTTGGACCGACGACGACAGGATAAACGGGAAGAAACCCAATACCGTTCTGAAAAAGGAGTGGGCTAAAACGAAGTCAGAACCGAAGGTTTTTAAGACTTGGGTTGAGGAAAAAGGCAAGTTGTCTCATTACAAGATCAAAGATGAATTCAAGGGAAAATTTCCTTCGAGACAGGCCGTTAGTTTTTTTGGGGTTACGAATTATGGTGGGGCAGAATTTCATCACGAAATTTATGATCTTTATGAGAGGGTTTACGAAAAACCCAAGAAAAAACTTGAGGTAAATGATTGGGAAATTGTTATTGCAGATGTTGACTGTGAGCCTATAGTGCCGAAATTTCCGTTCAAGACGAGTTTCCCTACTTGTGTCGAGAAATACCCGCAATGTCACCACAATTACCCCTGTAGCGTGAGTGGGGATATTGTGTTTGGGCTGATCCGCGACAGAATTTCAGGCATGATAGCAGGGCTTGAACATTTTGAGTTAGGAGATTATGGTAGCTATCATTTATGTCTCTATAAGTGGGTAGATGTTCCTTTTAAAAAGACGTGCAAGGTTAATATCAACATGTGGAGGCTTGGGACTAAGCCGAAGTACGAAAAGAGACAAATCACAAGAGAAAAAATAGAGTTGTTGAGTATCAAAAGCCCATCCTATACCAAAAGTGAAGATGGCAACAATGTCGTGCCGGGATTTGCAGCCGAAAACTACTACGAGCTTGAGAAGAAAGTGTTGGCCTTTGTTGAGTCGGTGGTTTCTCAAATCAACCTGGAGCCTGTGGTGGTTTGTCCGATTTGCAAGGGGGCTGGAACGCTGGTGAAAGAGGCCGTAACAGAAATTATGCATGGGGCCAAGGCGAGCGAAAGCGCGGCGAAGGAAGTCGCAAAGAAATATTTTAGCGGGACAAAGGCGAGTCTCCAAAACAGGTTGCAGAAACTCGCACATGCCGTAGACACATACTTATTCCATACACGCCATGTGAAAAAGGGTCCGTTTGCAACCGCTCTGAAAGAGCTTAGAGAAGAGAGGGCGACAATAGTGTGAAGGTTAGGCAAGGCTTTGTATCAAATAGTAGCGCATCTAGTTTTGTGCTATTGCTTGTTCCCGAAGAAATTCACGATAAGGTAATGGAGAGAGCATCAGATGAAGTTCACGCCGTAGTTGGAGATCTCCAATCTCAAGGTTATTTCAAACAAATATAACTTGGTAGCGCTACCCTTTTTCAGATAAATAGCCATGGGGCTAACGCTGGCGATGAGGGTGATTTCAGTTTTAATTACATGGAGCTTGAGGAAGAGGGGATTGATGACCCCGAAGCTCACTGGGAAGAATACCAGAAAATGATTTTGAAACGAGGAGGTAAAGATGTGTTTAGAGTGGAGGTAAATTTGCAAGAGGGTTATGTGTGTATGAACGAAATGGAGGATTGATATGAAATATCGAAATGGTTTCGTGAGCAATTCGTCTAGCAGCAGCTATACGTGTGATATTTGTGGTGAGACAGAATCTGGTCGGGATTTGTGCCTCTGTGATGTCGATATGGTTACGTGTGTTAATGGCCACTGCTTCCATACGGGTTGTGCGGAAGACCCAAAGGAAAAAGTTCAAAAGATGATTGATAATGGGCAACTCCCGGAACATATTGAGTGTCCCGAAGATTATTTGGGCGAAGAATATCCCTATGATCTTAAGGAAGAGTTTTGCCCGATGTGTCAGTTTGAAGAACTTGCATGGATGGACATGATGGATTTTTTTATGATGTACACAGGAATGAGCAGGAAAGATGTTTTACAGGAAATAAAAACCAAGTGTAGAACCTACGCCGAATTCAAAAAGGCCATCAATAAGTACAAGAGCGAAAAGAATGAAGCTTCGTGAGGGTTTCGTCAGCAGTAGCTCGTCTACTAGTTTTACAATTGTATTCAAGGGCGACGAACCAACAGAGGAAATACTGTTGGATGCATTGGGGCTTGAACCTGATTCGCCGTTACTTGGGCTTGGTTGCAAAATAGTGGAGATTATTTCTCGCCAAATAGCAACAAAGCCTCGGTACAATAGTTTTGATCAGTATGTTAAAATGGAATGTGAGGGTAATGCTGATTGGGCAGAGGAAACAGTTAGGGAGATTTTTGATCGCTGTGGAGAGGGTTGGACGATTGTTGTTGGTACTGTAGCGAATGACAGTGACGACTACGTTGAAGGAATGTTGTTCTCGCATGGAGTTGAAATTGAACAGGACGACCTTATTATTTTAACGGGGGATCAATAAACTTAAAAGAAGCTTGAAAACAGGAGGTTACGAATGGGCATTATTTTCACCTTAATTGTGCGGAGGGTGATCCTCCGAAGGAGGATTTAGAATGAGTGTGTTATTTGGGATGATGGTAGGGTCGTTTATGTGGTTGGTGTTATTAGTGTTTGATATTGCGGTGTCGTTGCGTAGCATAAGTAAGAGTATATCGGAATATGTTGATAAGGGAAGAAAGATTCACGGGGATTTTTGTGAATTACCTAGCCAGGAGATTTCTAATGAAAATACGAACGAGCTTTGTGAGCAACAGTAGTTCAAGTAGTTTCTGTATTATAGGTATTGAAGTTTATGTGGAAAGCAGAGAGGAAAGTGAATTTTTGGACAAGGTTCTTACTGTGGAAGGGGTGGAGGGGGAAGCTGAATGTCATTTTGGTTATTACGAAGGACAAGATGATCTTATAGTTGTGGGAAGTTATAAGTGGGTAACTGCGATTGGTGTTTGGGCTGAACCATTGTTAGAGAAAATGACTTTACCAAAGGCGAAAAAACATTTTCAGAAGGAAATGAGGAAGAGATATGGGGTGAAGTTGACGCTCAAAAGTATAGGGCTTATCTACGGAGAATCTAGTTCGGAGTAAGGAGCAAAAGATGAAAACGCGGAGTGGTTTTGTGAGTAATTCTTCGTCGTCAAGTTTTGTTATTTGTAAGAAGGATCTCACAGATGAACAAGCAAATAAAATAAGAGCGCTTTTGGATGTGGCATCTGTCGAGTATGAGGGTACTTACTACTATGAAAGTAACGATCACTTTTTCGGGAAAATAAGCTACCACTCCGATGTTGGTGAAGCATTGGATTTAGCTGGCATTAAGATGGATGTAGGAGATTGACAATGAAAATCCGAAACGGATTTGTCAGCAATTCGTCAACGACTAGTTACACTTGTGCTATTTGTGGGAATATAAAGGGATACGGAGATTGCTTGGGGTATGATGATATTGGTGTGGTGCGTTTGTGATGCCGAGCAAAAGTTTGTGAGCGCATTTGGTAAAAGACTTGAGATCTATGTTAGGAGGATAAGGTGGACAAACACGAAAAAAGTCAACGGCACAAAGACTTCAAAACAGGGAAAGAAATGCCGAAGGACAAAGATGACTTTGCTGAATTTCTGGGTGGAATAGAATTGGTCTACGATGAAGAACGGAAAGGGTTTCTCGTTACTAGCTCACAAATGCGTACGTTTCGGAGAAATTTGTCTGAAACTACTGATTTTGATGATCCTCTGAATAAAAGATTCGATGCCTTTATCCATAGCAGTACCATTCTAGCATTAGCACAAGAATTGAAGGTTCGGGGTGAAATGAGGGTGGTGCAAGACGAGCGCGAACATGAAACATATCCGGAAAGTGATACTATTATCAATTCCGAAGATGTTACGGGTAAGGATAGAAATAAGTTTGGTATTGACCGTTCGAGATCGTCAATACATTTTGGGATGAGAAGATCACAGCCAGGCAAATGGCTTAATTCTTCTGCCGTGCGACATTCGCACTATGTTGTAGTATCAATCGATGGGCCAAATGGAAGAACATTGGTCGAGGCGGCTATGAGTTTTGGGCAGTTTGCCTCTGCTCTAATTAGCAACATGAATATTCCATGTACAGTAATAGGATATTGGTCTATCAACGATGAAAATGTTATGCTTGAGGAAAGGGTACATCCACCGGACAGTATTACCGACAGAATGAAGCAGCGGCTGGAAGATATGTTGGCAAACAATGATAGGCGCGGTGAAGTAATTTTTAATACGATAGAGGAAGCAGTAGAAAAAGGGCGCATGGGTAAAAGGGACTTGAGAGAGTTGGCCAAGGCCATGCGGTCTTACATCGAATTGCGAAGTTGTAACTCCACGTTTGTTGTGGAGCAAGCGCTTAAAGAAATTACACAGATTGTGGAGCAAGCTGCGGCATCAATAGCTCAGGATTTCAAGGCGGGGTCCTTTAGTGTGTTGAATCAATCTAGTTTTGCTGGAATATTCGAAGATTTAGTTCAAAGAAAGGAGTTGCCTAATGTCGAAGGAACAGGAGAAGGAGAAGCTAGTTCACCGGAAGATGAAGATTGAAGTAGAACTTCAATGCACGTATGATCCTGGCAGAAAAAGAAATGTGATGCACTTGAAGACGGTAGATGTTGGGTGTACGATCAAGCAGGGAGAGGGAGAAAAAGAAAAAGAAGTTGGTTCAATTCGCGGGATCATAGGTGGTTGTCTTGACCTACACGATAAAGCAACGGGCGAGATTTGGAACCTAACCAACGAAGCTCTTTGGAACGCATATCTGGCCGCGAAAGAGAAAAGCGTGGTGTATAATGGTATGTTAGCCTAAAATCTGCTATGCCAAAGGGAAAAATGTAGGAAATAGAGTGGCCCTGTAGCAGAATTGGTATATGCACCGCCCTCAAAAGGCGGCGTCCGAATGGGCATGAGAGTTCGAATCTCTCCAGGGCCACTAACCCCAAAAGGATACTTATGGCAAAAAAAGAAATAAACTAAAAGAGGGAGAATTTTCGCCTGAATTGGAAGAGGAATAGTCGATTAAATTTGGCAAAATAGCGGTGACGTTATTTTCGGCTTTAAAACAAGGTAACGAAGCTATGAGATATTGTACAGATGCTTGTGGCAAATTGGATTTTTTAAAGACAAACAATTTTATTTGTTGTCTTGATTGTGACAATGTTGAGAAATGTAAGGATGTTTGTCGTTCTGATTGGGGGAGTTGTGGTGGTAATACTCGTAAAAATTTTCATGCCAAGATAATAAAAGCGCTTTTGAGTGTTCCCCCCGATAAGGTTAGGAAGATTTTGAAAGTTTGTGGTGGTGATGAAGAATTTTGTGTCCGAGATTTGGTTTGTGAAACAATTGGAGAAAATTGTGAGTCGAGTTGTAGGTTGAATCTGGACGGGGAATGTGTTGTTGACATGCTTGCGTGTTGTGTGCCGCTAGAATATGAAAGCCCTGAAAAAAGATTTACGAGGCGAATTTGTCGTTGGATTTTGAAAGAACAGATTAAACGCCAAGAGGGAGAAGATAAAAAAGGAGAGAGAAAGAAGGGCGACTGAAGTAGCCGAAGCGATAAGAGAGGCTGAAAGTGCTAATCAAAGTCGTTCAAAAGGCCATTGGGCTAAAAGGCGTAGTAGACAAAAAAGAAAATAGGGTGAATAAAATGTCTAACATGAGTTACTGTCGGTTTCAGAATACGTTGAGCGATTTGCTAGATTGTCTGGATCATATTATTGATGATGAATTATCAGAAGACGAAGAAAGGGCCAGAAAAAACTTTTGAATGTTTGTGCGGATATGAGGCTTGGGCTTAATGAAAATTCGTAATGGATTTGTGTCGAACAGCAGTACGTCAAGTTTCACAATCATTATTGAAAGAAGCGCCCACGATAAGATTTTTAAGGAGCTTCCGGAGTGGGTTAAGGTCATAGTAAAAGGTATCAAGGAGGGAAGTCCTAGCTATGGCGCACCAATTGAATTGCTAAAGTTTTTGGGTAAAGAGGTTATTGTCATTAAAGATTTGGGCGATGCAAGCGGGCATCTTGTCCCTGATTTAGAGAACGATCCAGGAATGGGGGGAAAGATCGACTTGGAAAAAGTTAAAGAATTGGCGCAAGCAGATGGGATAGGAGCAGGTGACGAGTGGTATTCTTTTGTATATGATGGGTGGCTCCGCTATACAAGTGCGATGCAAGGCGTAGATGATTCTGTTGGGATTAAAATTACAATAGGATAATCTAATAGATGGCTTCGGGAAAAACAAGGGCCTGTAGCAGAATTGGCAAATGCAACGGCTTTAAGCGCCGTGATCTGTGGGTTCGAATCCCACCGGGCCTACCATAAACGCTGTACCCATAAAAAATACAGGGTGTGGATAGACTTTTTGCGCAGATATTGTAGGGTTGAGTCTTGGGGAACATGTAATAATTTTAGAATAAAGGGAAAATAATGGGTGTGACCAAAGAGCTTTTAGATATCATCAGGAAACAGCGTGCTAATTCATATCTTGCTATTTCCACTGGATTTATTAAACAGGCAGAAACTCAAGCAGAAAAGTTACTAAAAGAGCACGAGCCAGGCACAGAGGCGTATAATAGTAGAATTATTTGTGAGATATTTTCTGGAATGTCAGCCGCTTTCAAAGATGCGGCAGAGAAAATTTTTCGTGGAGATGCATAAATGGGACTACGGTTGAAATGATTAGGGGTTGGTTGAAACAAGGAAAAGAACAATGGGACTAGGGAAAAGTATGGAAGAATGCTGTGTAGATAATTTAGCCGAAAATGTTTGGTGTTCTTACTGCGGGGAAGAGTTAGGGAGTGCCGAAGAAGTAACTAGCGAAGCTTATGAAGAAAGTGAGTTTGGAGAGTGGATAGAGGTTGGGGAAGTAGCAAAGGTTATTTGTTGCGCCTGTGGGGAAGAATTTATCTTGCGTATATTGTGGACACACGATACATTATCGTGGTAAGTGAACTGGTGAAAATGCTCGTAAAGTAAAAGAGAAATATGACGGTAAGAACATGCAGAAAATTATGGAGTGCTATTCCTTTGCTCTAGATTTAGAAGAGCAACTAGTAAGCGGTAATCTTTGTTGTGGTCAATTGGCCCAAATACATATGGAGAAATCATGGCAAGATGGTCTAGGATACCATTGTCGAAGAAAAAGCGATTTGTGTCGTTGTTCAGTGTGGCGGATTGTGAGCATGTGGTGCGGAAATTTGAGACGTTGCTGAGGACCGGACGTACAAATGCTATGTGTATTCCATGTGTCCGAGCAACGGAAAATAACGAAATGGTAAATGTAAATCCTGTGTTATGTGCTACTAGCACAAGATTCCATTGTGCATATTGTGCGTATCAGATTTTCAATGTGTCTGGACATCCTGATGACTATTTATGTACAAAGATACATTGTTGGTATCAAATATATCTGAACGCAGTGCGGTGTGGGGCGCTGGTGTTGAGGAAATATGGGGCCACATATGACAGGAGATCAGATGGTAGTAAAGCTGCTGAGAAATTCTTGTGTGCCGTAATTCGTCATTGGAAGACGCTGGTAAAGATGCGCAAGGCCATGTCCGAAAGGCAGGTTGTTTACTATCGGGAAATGGCCATATGGTATTCTCACATGTTTTTTTGTCCAGAGTGTCTGAAGTTAGGACGGTAGATGATGGAAAATCGTGATTTGGAAATTGGTGATGTGGTTCAAATAAAACCTGAATCGCACGAACGATTTGGGGGGTGTTTTATGGTGGTCACTGTGCCCACAGCATATGGAGCGCAGGGTTATATTGTTGTTCCCGGAGAGAAAGGAGTTGCCTATCACAAGTGCGCTTTTGGCGATATAGAGTTTGTAGGTAGGGCTAAATGGGTGTTAAAACAATATGGCAAAATCACAGATAGCTGATGCGGAGGAAATCCGAGACAGGTTGGCAGAAGAATTTCCTCAAATTGTTGACGTAAAGATCTTCCTGATAAGCCTGAGTCGCAAAGATCATGTGTTGGGCGGCAGAACTTATCCGGAAGAAAACAAAATATCAGTGCTAAGAGGAAAGAGGCAAGAAATTAGGTCTACTTTGGTTCATGAATTGGCTCACATATTACAGTGGAAAAGACACAGGAAGAAAGGCCATGGACTGGAATTTAAGCGCAGTTTGGGCGAATTGACGGAGTGTTTCAATCGTAACTTCAAACCAATGCTAGACTTATGATGTTTTTTATTTTTTACTTGATTTTTGGTTAACCATGTGCTATAATAATAGGATGGGCACAGGTGCGGTTTAGCAATTTTGGAAGGAGTTTAGTATGCATACTTTTGTAAAGCCTAGCCAAGTTGTTGAGGGGTCGGAATGTATTTTGTTTGTGGCCGATATTGAGAACTCAGAGTTTGATGAAGATCGTCAAATTGTTATGGGTAGAGTTTTGGAGAAACACGACGATTATTTGTTAGTGGAAAACTACCGAAGAACTGCGAATGACAATGCATCAAAAGCCAACACGCCCGGCCTTGCGGGACACTCGCCAAGACATTACAAGTTTTCCAGGATTTGTGCTATTCAGTTAATTTCACCGTTGACCATTTAACTTTTGTTATGAAATTCTATCAATTCTGGAATGATAATTTAGGGAGGTAACTCGACTTAGGAATAGGATTTAAATAGATGCTGACAACATTACGTATCTATTGCGAACATTGCGGAAGGAAATTCAAGCGAAAGGTTCACACCATGGGTAATACGAATAAGATTGCTCAAGGTATTTGTTTCACCTGCTTCAACCGATTAGTGGAGGAAAGGTGGGAGGAATTTTGTAATGATATACGAACCAAAAACCTTCAGCGAGTTCGTCGGGAATCAGCGGATCGTTAATCATCTTTCGAGGTTGATTAAAGCAGCCAAGAAGTCTGAAAAACCTCTCAAAAATCTAGGTTTTTATGGTTACGCAGGTACTGGTAAAACCCTTTTGGCAGAGGTTGTTGCTAACGAGTATGGAGCGCTTTACCAGTACTTTAATTCCGGCGCTATTCGTAATTTCTCGACATTTTGCCTTAACTTATTCGAGGTTTGTCGGGACCACTGTCAGGTAAGTATCAGAGATAGTGAGGACAAGATAAAAAAGCAAACAAAAGGGAAACCAATTATTTCACTTTTGGACGAAGTGCATTCAATGTCGATGGGAGTTCAGGATGAATTCCTTTCATTACTAAATGATGGAACCGCAACTATCCGTCAGGGAAGAAAGATTCGAACTGGCAAAGTGCCTTTCGAAATCACGTTCATTTTAGCAACTGATCGGCAGTACAAGTTAAGTGAGGCAATCCGTCGAAGGGTTGAGCCAATCTATTTTGAGCCGTATTCAGAGGCCGAACTTGCGCATATTGCTGAGCAGTTTGTTAAGAGGTCGGGTTTTAAGATAAACGACGAAACCTCACAACTGATTGCACAGAGAAGCACTTCGGCTGGACGATGTGTGAGCGTGTGTAGAACCTGTATCGAGTACGTTATTTCGCAGGATGGGGATGGGGTCGATAAGACCTGTGCTGATTCTGTTTTTGAAGCTATGGGTATTGATGATGCTGGTTTTACCGAGAATGAAAAACGAGTGCTACGGGCAATTCACACAAATGGTGGGGTTGCGCCCATCAAGGCGATTGCCGTTATGTCACAAATTCCAATGCAGGAGATTGAAAGTCGAATTGAACCAGCGATGCTTCAAAAAGACCTGATTAGAGTAAGCTCTGGGGGCAGAGAACTAACACCAAAGGGCCTGAAGGCGATTGGTGTTGATGTGTCGGGAGGTTTGTTGGTATGAAACTAAGTAAGCTTATCGAGTTCAAATGTTCGAGATGCCATCAAGCTTTCTATATCCCAATGCTAACATGCATGAAGTTTTTGGTTTTTCTGGAAAAGAAAAGCGATCAACTGATTGCCGCTTGCCCGATTTGTTCGGCTAAGGAAGGCTTTTCAGAAGCTGAAACAACACATAACATAGTAGTGCTGGAACCCCAAGATGAAAAATCTGTTGGGGGTACTATTGGTGTTTGCTGAAAATATCATAGCGTTCGTGATTGTGGGGCTAGTGTATTTATGGATTGCCTACCAGTTGTGGAAGTTGTGGGCAAATAGAACCCCTAGTGGCTGTGTGCAATACGAGATGAGGTTCCCTAGGTCAGATTACACGCCAAGGGGTATTGAGATAGCCAAAGCAACTAAAGACACAGGGCCTTGTTATGGTAAGGATGACGACCTTTTCTGGCTTGACCTCGTAAAAGATGGAAACATTGATGGAAAAACCCTAATTGGTTAAGGTTTGTAAACATTGTAAAAAGTCTCTTTCGGACGACCATCCAATTGAATTTTGTGATGGGACCTGTTCTATGCTATTCGCAGTTTCCATGAAAGCAAATTCAAGGGAGGGCCGGTCGAAAAAAAAGACGAAATCTACGCCAGAGAGTAGGGTTTCTGAACCTCAAAAATCAGGAATTCCTATTGACGATATCCCCATAAAAGGGGAGAAACTTGGGGATTATATTTCTCTGACTTGTAATGTTTGTGGTGAACAGTTCGAGAGACAGGTTGGGGAGATCAAAAAAGCCAAGGAAAAGGGCTGTAAATTCATTTATTGTAGTAAAAAGTGCTCTGCTCAGGGACAGCAGGGCACTTTTATTTCCACTAATGACCGTCAGCGTTGGAAGGTTTTTGCCGAAAAGATGAAGCAAAAATATGGCGATGTTTGTGAAAAATGTGGATGGCCTGAATGCCTGCCAAATTTTCAGCGTAAACGCAATCCAAGAACTGGTAAACTAAGACGTTATACTGATGCCCACCACATTGTCGAAAAATCCGAGGGGGGTCCAATTTTTGATGAGCGAAACATCATTCTTCTGTGCCCTAACGATCATAGGCTTGCAGATAGGGGTTATTTTACACCAGAAGAACTTCAGAAGATAATTCAAGGGACAAGGTTATAATTTGTGTATAAATACATTGGGAACTTATGAATAAAACTATATTCAAAAATGTGGGAGCTAAACATGCCAGCGATATCGACATTGCTTCAGTTTGGCATGGCTGGAGCAGTCATTTTTGTTGTAATTTGGTTTATCAGTTATCTTGAAAAAAAGGATAAGAAAATAGCCGAAGCCGAGGAAAAAGAACGGCTAGAGAGGCAGACCAAAGACGATACTCATTCAGCACTGGTAAGAGATGTCATGACGCTGATAGGAAATCATTTGGATCATTCCACAAAATCTATTGATAAAAATTCTGAAGCCACTACAAGTCTTAGGATTGCGTTAGATAAACTAAATGGGACTATTGAAAACCAACAAAAACTTTGTAACTGCATGAATAGAAGGAGTCATGAGTAAATTCCCACGTTGCCCCTGTGACAGTTGTAGCGAGCAGGCTAGAATAGAATGTATGGAAATGGGTGATGAGGATACCTGCCCAAGATATCAAAAATGGCTTGCTAAAGGACAATTAATAAAAAGAACTAAAAACTCCGAAGAAAACCAAGACCAGGAGCAGGCCAATGCCCCAATGGATTACAGACCCTATTGTTGAGACGACCTTTACTGCCGCCGATATCAGCAACTACGAAAAAATTGATTGGGCATTACAGCTTAGTAATATTCCTGAAGCTTGGAAAGAGACAGAAGGTGATGGCATAAAGATTGCTATAATTGATGCCGATTGTGTTGATCATCCAGATATCAACAATAATATAGTGGTTCAGCAAAGTTTTACGGACGACGCCAAAACCGTTAATCAAAATGGGCATGGGGTTTTTGTAGCTGGTATAATTGGGGCTAGTAAAGATGGTAGAGGTATTATTGGGGGGGTGCCCAAGGCTAAGCTTATCATGCTCAAAGCCCTTTCAAATTCTGGCTCTGGGCGAGAGGAATGGATAGCGGCTGCAATAGCGGAAGCTGTAAGATTGGGCGCTGACGTTATTAACATGTCATTAGGTGCTCCTGTGGATTGTCCTAAAATATACGAAGAAATCCAGAAGGCGTATCGAAGAGGAATTCCTTGCATATGTGCTGCGGGGAATGATGGACATTTTGAGTTTGGAACAAACGTAAATTATCCGGCAAGATATAGGGAAACAATTGCCGTAGCTTCGGTGGACAAGGAACAAAAACTATCCGACTATTCTTGCGCTGGTGATGAAGTAGATCTTGCCGCTGGCGGTGAAAGGGTCTATTCCTGCTATGTTCGTGATGGTATTCCATGTTGGGCTATTTTGAGCGGGACTAGTTTTTCTGGCCCTGTAGTAACTGTTGTTGCTGCGCTTTGCATATCAAAACACCGTAAGGTCGGTGGAGAAACCCCTATTAAAACTGTGGAGGAAATAAGGAAACACGTTTGTAGAACCGCAACAGATGTTGGACCCGAAGGGCGAGACAGATACTTCGGGAATGGTATTGTAGATGCCGAAAAGGCAATTTTTTACAAGAAAGAGGAGGATAACGGCAAAGAAAATCAAGTTAAGAAACCAGACGTAATTTCTAAATTTTTCAGGGGTTTATGGAGGATGATATGCGGTCTGTTCGACCAGAAGGAGACTTTGACCAAATAATTAAACAATATCAAAGGATGATTCATTCAAGGATCTTGTCCAACAAATGTCCAGAATCCTATTATTGGGATGCGTATCAAGA
>Ga0180432_10008731_pt1 | contig 12531 bp, 7 predicted proteins | sample SS_ome_10_FD_132414 | JGI IMG/M metagenome (GOLD analysis project Ga0180432, IMG submission 132414) | Hypersaline lake sediment archaeal communities from the Salton Sea, California, USA - SS_1_MS_2 metaG | ecosystem: Environmental > Aquatic > Non-marine Saline and Alkaline > Hypersaline >...
CATTACATTGAGGGCAGGGTCTAATATTCATGAATCTCTCTATCCATTCTTTCGAAAAAGAAGAATCTGTCTCATGGTATCTCCGATTAAGATTCGGAATAATCCCCTCAAAGGCTTTTTTATAAAAATGACGTCTGTCGTCTCTATTAAAATAGAATCGAATCTCCTCATCTCCTGAGCCATAAAGCAATGCATTCTGAACTTTCTCCGGGAGTTCACGAAAAGGTGTATATAAATCAATATCGTAATGCTGAACAAGGGAGTCGAGCATCTGGTGAAAATATATCGAATGCCTACCCGCCCATGGTTCAAGTGCACCCTCTCGTAAGGATAGATCGGGATCTGGGACTATTAAATCGGGATCAAAGTACATCTTTATTCCTAAACCACCACATTCCTCACATGCTCCCAAGGGATTATTAAAGGAAAACATCTGGGGAGTCAGGGGTGAGAAGCTAAAACCGCATACTGGACACGAGGCTCGCTGGCTAAAACGATGCTCTTCCCCTCCAATGAGATCCACAATTGCCAACCCATCTGATAAGGTAAAGGCTAATTCTAAGGAATCAGTGAGCCTCCTTTGTATGGTTTTGTTTACTACTAATCTGTCAATAACTACCCTTATAGAATGCTTCTTTTTTTTATCTAAATTGATGTCAGAATCAAGCAACACAATATCGCCGTTAATCTCAACTCTTACAAAACCTTCCTTTCTCAAACGATCAAGCAGATGAGCGTGCTCTCCCTTCCTGCCAGTCACAACAGGGGATAAGATCTGGATCTTGCTACCTTCCTCAAAGGTCATTATTTTATCTACAACCTGTTGGACTGATTGAGATGTAATAGGAATATCGCAATTGGGACAAAAGGGATGCCCAATTCGTGCAAAAAGAACCCTCAAGTAATCGTAGATCTCGGTCACCGTACCCACTGTTGATCGTGGGTTTTTGCTGGTCGATCGACTCTGAATAGAAATAGCAGGAGAAAGACCTTCAATAGAATCTACATCCGGCTTATCCATCTTCTCTAAAAATTGCCGTGCATACGTGGAAAGCGACTCTACATATCTCCTTTGCCCTTCAGCGTAGATGGTGTCGAATGCAAGTGTGGATTTACCCGAACCAGACAATCCGGTAATAACAATTAATGTGTTCCGAGGGATGGTAACGTCTATATCCTTAAGATTGTGTTGTCTCGCCCCTCTGATAACTATATCTGTTAAAGACATGTGTTCGTATTACGTTTTTTGGGTGTGTTGGGATTATCGCGTAAAGGATCAAAGCAAATGGCAACCATCTCCTTCAACCTTGTACCTCTCGCCTCGTACTTGCTATTTCTGCAGCCATTTCTATTGCAGCTATAAGACTAGAAGGATTAGCTACTCCTTTTCCCGCAATATCATATGCTGTGCCATGGTCAACAGAGGTTCTGACAATAGGTAAACCAAGGGTAATATTTACTGAATCCGAAAAATTGAGCAATTTCACAGGAATTAAACCCTGATCATGGTACATAGCAACAACCGCATCAAAATTGCCATTACTCGCATGATAAAATATGGTATCAGCAGGAAAAGGTCCATCTACGAGCAGGCCGTCTCTCTTTGCCTCATCCACTGCTGGTTGTATTATCTGTTCATCCTCCGTGCCAAACAAACCCGCCTCCCCTGCATGAGGATTGAGGCCAGCTACAGCCACATAAGGCTTCTTTATGGCAAAATCCTTTTCTAAGGAACGACAAGTTAGTTTGATTGTTCTCAATATCAGTCCTTTATTCAACCTCTGGGGCACTTCACTCAAGGCACAGTGAATAGTAACAAGCGATACCCTGAGTCTCTCACTTGCCAGCATCATACTATAATTCTTGGTATTGGTAAGGCTAGCGAGAAGCTCGGTATGACCATCGAACCTGTAACCGGCCTTATGCATTAACTCTTTATTTATAGGGCATGTAACCATTGCCGATACTTGACCATCTTTGTTAAGATTGACTGCCTCTTTTATATAATCAACCATGGCCTTTCCACTATGGACAGTGGGTCGCCCAGGGATATATGAGCCCTCCTTGAGATTTGAAACAGATATAACATCAACCAATTCTGGCTTTCTTGCCACCTCTGAAGGACTTTTGATCGTGTTAAATGAAATTGGTCCGAGGTTTTTAGATACCATTCTAAGGACATTGATATCCCCCAGCACAAGAGGTCTGCAAACCTGATAGGCTTCATTTCGTAACAAGGCCTTAAGAATTATCTCAGGGCCTATCCCAGAAGGGTCGCCCATAGTAATAGTAATAAGAGGAAGATCATGCATAATTCATTTCATATATTCTTTATAACCATTTATTATCTTCTTCTTCATAATTATATGTCAATACAAATTCTTGCTCTACATCACTCTACTTTATGGATGATCATGATTTGATTTCTTTTCTCACAGCATTAATTACTTTGCAAAATATGGATAGCTATTGGTATAAAAAATGCTGCCAATCTTGCGCCTCAAGTGTGCAAATCTATTTCTATCCTGGGAAATATATGCTACGATTGATAGAAATTGAGAGTTGTTTTCTAAAAGCAATTCAAGTTTTATAAGGAGATTTTGATGGCAGCATTTTCTTGGAAATCTACACTTGGATCGACAAAACAAGTGCTCTGGAACTTAGTACTCATTTTCGTGGGAAGCACTCTTTGTGCTGTGGGCATCAATGGAATTCTAATCCCACAGCAATTTTTAAGTGGAGGAGTCACTGGAATAGCCCTTGTCATTCGCTACCTGGTTCCCTCTCTTCCGATAGCGATGCTTTATTTCATTCTGAATATACCCATTTATGCCCTTGGATGGATGTATGTGGGAAGGCGGTTTTTTCTTTACAGCATCGCTGGACTCTTGATCTTCACAGGTGCTTTAACGTACCCCAATATTGTATTGCCAGTTCATGATAAGATCCTGAGTGCTATCCTCGCCGGGATCGTAATTGGTATAGGTTCAGGAATCATTTTGAAATCACTTGGCTCTGCAGGGGGGCTGGACATCCTTTCAATTATCATTATGAAACGGTTCTCTATCCGCCTAGGCTCCAGTATTCTCGCCTTCAACGCCTTTGTTTTGGCAGCAGGAGCGATTCTGTTCTCGCTTGAGATGGCGCTATACACCCTAGTTTACTTATTTGTCAATTCTGCTATGATCAATCTCGTTGTTACGGGTTTAAGCCAGAGAAAAGCAGTCCATATCATCTCGCCACAATGGGAGGTAATTACCCAAGAGATTAACGAGAAGATCCAAAGGGGAGTGACTATAATGCGAGGTCAGGGAGGATATACAAACCAGGAATACCAGATACTTTACACGGTTATCACTTTCCGGGAGCTTCCTCGACTCAAGCGGATTGTCAGCGCTGTTGACCCCAATGCATTCGTAGTGGTTACAGACACCCTGGAAGTTATGGGACAACGCGTTGGAAATCAACCTCACTGGTAGATACAGATATGCATTTCTATCGTATTAATGCATAACATGTTATCAAGTCATTGAAATACTTTTATTCAAAAGATTACCGTTGTTAAATGATAATATGATGAAGATTGATAGCGGTTTTTAAAAACTTTGGATAATTAATCATGCATATTTTTTCAATCATAACAGACTTACGATTTCAGGATGTCTTTGATATCCTCTTTCTCTCGGTTTTAGTGTACCATCTCTATCTCTGGTTCTGGGGTACAAAAGCCTTCAAGGCTTTGGTAGGTCTGTTGGCAATGGGAGTTATATTTACCCTTGCTCGATTTTGGGGCTTATTTCTTACCACCTGGGTATTCCAGATACTCTGGCAGGTTTTGGTAGTGCTTATAATCATCCTCTTTCAATCTGAGATTCGTCAGGTGCTGGAAAGAGTCAATCCTCTTCAAATGATTACACTCCGTCGTTTTTCCAAGTCAGCTAATTGGATACCAGACATTGTTACCGCAATTTTTTCCCTGGCGAAGATCAAGACGGGCGCTTTAATAATTTTTGAACGTGCGGACTTGGTGGAGGAATTGATTACTGGTGGTATTCCATTAGAGAGCGAGCTTAGTCCTGAGTTATTGATGAGTATCTTTCACAAAGAATCTCCTCTGCATGACGGGGCTTTGCTTATCCGAAGGGGCAGAATCGCTAAAGCAGCCTGCTATCTCCCTCTGAGTTCTGTTGAAGGCCTTCCAAAAGAGTGGGGTACGAGGCATAGGGCAGCCTTAGGTCTTTCCGAGCGCTGTGATGCCTCGATAGTGGTGATATCTGAGGAACGTGGAGAAATATCTGTAGCTCAAAATAGTAAAATTATACATGTGTCAAATATTGAGCAGCTTTCTCAACTGATAAAGGATGCTCTGGAATCAAATGGGCCTGCTTCTAAAAGCTGGCCGAAAATGGCCCTTTCCCTCACCGTTCATAAGTGGCCTATAAAGGTAATAGTAGTGGCTCTGGTCTGCCTCTTCTGGCTATTACTTGCAGGGCAACAAAATTTTGAGGTAACCATAAAGGTTCCTCTTGATGTAAAGAATCTCCCTGAAAAAATAGAAGTCATAGAGCCTGTGAATCCTGAGATAGCAGTCACTGTTCAAGGACTTCGAAAGGATGCAAGCACGTTAAGCAGGAGAAACGTACATGCTGAAGTCGACATCTCTATGGCCCGTTTCGGAAACAGGGTCTTCCGAATTACCAGAAATCAAATCACTCTACCGAACGACAGAATCAAAGTTGTTTCTATTGAACCACCTCTTGTGGAGTTTAGATTAAGAGAAACCCTCAATAAAAATGGGACTTACATTGATAAATCACTTAGATAGCCTTCTGAATTTTAACTACTTTCCCTTGACATACACTATTTCTCTTCTTACAGTAGTGATACATAAAGGGTCATATTTCTATTAAACGTGGTCCCTTAAGATGCTGGAGCACCCACTCACGAGGTTATTTTAATGTATATAATTTTAGGGGTCGGAACAGCTGGTTATTTTGCTGCCAAACGACTGAAAGAAGCAGGCCGCAGAGTAACCCTTGTGGATATGAAAGCTGAGAGAACAGATGCATTGAGAGAAATGGGCTTTGATACTGTCGTTGAAGGTGACATTACCTCACGTGAGTTATTAAAAAAGCTTACTATAGAGCAGGCTAAGGGCGTGATGGTGCTCACCGCTGATCTGGACTTAAACCTTAAGACTGCACGAATCATTAGGGAGATCAGTGAGGAGGTACCTCTCATTGTACGGGCGGGTAAGCAGGACACCAGTGAGGATTTCAAGGGACTTAAAATAGACGAGGTTATTTATCCTGCATCTGCAGTAGCAGAAGAGGCCATAGAAAGCCTTGAGAAATTAGAAGCCAAGCAGAACCTTAATAAACTTGGCTCAATAATCAACCAAGCCACTCAAAGGATAGCCATTGTAACACAAGACAACCCTGATCCAGATGCCATTGCCAGCGCTATGACCTTCAAAAGGATTGTTGAAAAAATGGGAAAGAGCGCCGACATCATCTATGGGGGAGAAATAGGATATGATGAAAATAAAGCCCTCATTAATCTTCTTGGAATAGAGGCAGTACCCATTGCCAAAATTACGAACATAAGTGATTATTCCAAAATAGCCCTTGTTGAGGCCTCGATCCCAGGAGAAAATAACTCCCTTCCAAAGGAAATCAAACCTGATATTATCATAGACCATCACCCCTTTGATGCCTCAAAGGTTTCGGCTGACTACATTGATATACGGCCTGAACTCGGTGCTAACTCTACCATTTTGACAGAATATTTAACAAAGTTCGACTATGAAATCACCGAAGAGTTAGCTACATTACTTCTCTACGGTATCAAGACTGACACCGGTGGTTTTACCAGAGGGGCCACGCCCAAGGACCTTCAAGCGGTTGCGCTCTTATATCCTAAGGCGTCTCAGGAGCTTTTGAATAAAATTGAGACACCCCTTATGTCGTCGGAAACACTTGATGTATTGGGTGAAGCCATAAAGAACCGGAGAAGCATTGGAAGTCTGCTCTTGGCCAATGTGGGTTTTATTAAAGACAGGGACACTTTACCTCAAGCTGCAGATCATCTATTAAAACTTGAAGGAGTTACCGTCGTTTTAGTCTACGGCCTTTCTAAGGATGTCGTGCACATTTCGGCCAGAAACAAGGACATACGAATCAATCTCGGAGATGCCATGGACAAGGCCTTTGGAGATATAGGTGAAGCAGGAGGTCATCCTACTGCGGCAGCGGCAAAAATAAACCTGGGGCTTTTTGGAAGTTCCAAGGACAAGGAGTCTCTGTTGAAGCTTGCCGAAGAGGCTATTACGGATCGATTTTTAAAGGTAGTCGGAATAGAAGAAAAGACATAAACAAGAGGCCTTAATGCTACCAAGGCCTTCGCTGTGCTAAAATCTTAAAGGTGCTCTCGATCCTTTACAGTGGAATCTACCTCCACTATCTCTTACAATTAGATATAATAAACCAGATATGTGAAAAAAACATATCTGTAACTATCAAAATCTTGGCAAAAAAAGAACATTAGAATGCTTGATACGTAATAAGGAGAGGTACTAATGGCTTATGACACCGCTTTACGGGGGTATACCTCTAAACGAATCGAGGAGATTGAGTCAGCAGACATCCTCGTGGGGATCCCCTGCTACAACAATGAAAAAACCATCACGCACGTCATTCAGATGGTCACACACGGCCTTGCCAAACACTACAAGGACAAAAGGAGCGTGATTCTCATTGCTGATGGGGGTTCTACGGATGACACAAGGGAGGTGGCCAGGGATTTCGAGATCAAGCCCTGGCAAGAAAAAATCATCTCCATTTACCGGGGTACCGGGGGAAAGGGTTCAGCCTTTCGGTCTGTATTTGAAACGGCTAAGCGCCTAAATGCCAAAGCCTGCATGGTTGTAGATTCAGACTTACGCTCCATTACCAGCAATTGGGTCAAGTATCTCCTTGAGCCAATCTTGGAAAAAGGGTATCAGTACGTGTCTCCTGTTTATTCGCGTTATAAATACGATGGAACAATCACCAATAACATTGTCTACAATCTCACCCGCGCTCTCTATGGCCTTCGAATCCGTCAGCCCATAGGCGGGGATTTCGCCTTTGATGGAAACCTGGCTGCCTACTATATAGAGCAGGATGTGTGGGAAACCGATGTGGCGCGCTATGGTATCGATGTGTGGATGACCACCAATGCCATCACCAGCAACTTCAAAATCTGCCAGTCCAACCTGGGGGTGAAGATCCATGATGCCAAGGACCCGGCTGAGTCCCTCGGGCCCATGTTCCGGCAGGTGGTGCACACTCTCTTTGTCCTCATGGAGCAGCACGAAGCCCAATGGAAAACGGTGAAAGGCAGTCGGACAGTACCCATGTTCGGCCTTCAGAAGTTTATGGAGCCAGAACCAATCAAGGTTGATCTCAGCAGATTGGTTACGGAATACAAAACCGGGTTTAAGCAATTCAGGGGTCTATACCAGGATATATTCTGTCCCGAGTGCTTTGAGCAGTTGAGGAAGTGCTCAAGGATGGCCAAGACCAAGTTTGTAATGCCCGTCACTACCTGGGTCCATATACTCTACGAGACCGCAGCCACATTCCACAGTTGGACTCATAACCGTACCCAACTGATTAACCTGGTTACTCCACTTTATCTGGGGCGTGTGGCCTCTTTCATAAATAGAACCAAGGAGATGAGTTCAAGTGAAGCAGAGGAAGTGGTTGAGGGGCAGGCCCAGGTTTTTGAAGATTACAAGGATTATCTGATCCAGGTATGGAATGATAAAAAGAAGGAAAAAATCTGATAACTTTACCAATTTCACCTGTTACCCATAAAGGCCAGAATGTTTAAGCTCAGCCTGATAGAGAAACGATTCATAAGAATGATCAAGAAGCTATTAAGATCCCTGGCTGATCGCATGGATCTTAAAATAACGCCCATGTCTGCCATTCTGATACACCCCAAGATTGCACTCATCATGGAGAGGCGAGGTACAAAGACAATAGGATAATGACAAAGACATCTTTAAATTGAAGGAGAAATTGTAACCACTGTGGTGTTTTCACTATAGTGGTTAATGTATTTTTATCGTATTCAGCACGTCTCTTTTCTGCCGCTTCGCTTAAAAGACTCTTTTCTCCACTCCCAAGAGCATCAAAGATCTCTTTGACTGTTTCCATATAGAAGTGAGGTCTATTCACCATTATGCTATATCTTCAGTTAATAAATAGTTCCTTAGTAAAACCTGCTAAAAGGCGCATATAATGATACATTTTATCTTTCCTGTGTTTTGTTTTTTCAATCTATACCACAGCTGCCATGCTGCAAGTATGTGTTTTTTTAGCCAGCCCATGGCAGTGCTTTCTAAATAGTTCAGTCGACCTCTTTTCACGAACAATCGTCAAGCCATGGCCGCATATCATTCTACGAGCCCTCTTTTACCTGCTTGAGCCTCTCGCCAAGGATCCTGATTACCCGGCCAACGCCTTGATCGCATCTCGAAGCTCGTCGGGAAACTTATGAGCGTGTTCAATCACTTTCAATTCAATTTACGGACCTTGACCCTTCTTGATTATTACTCGTGCATAATCATTTTCGTGATAAATTTTAATATCCCGCTCGGTAATGCTCTCATCCACCGGGTATTCTTGCTTTACATACTTCAGCACAATGGAATGGGTGAGTTCTCCATACTTCTCTATGAAGTCCGGTTTGTAGATTGTTACTTCCATTGCTCCATCCTTTATAGGCTCATATCAATGGGTTGAGGTTCATCTCACGGAGCAGAACCTAAAGATATAGGCTTAGGCTCAAATCATTTCTTAGCATTATGCGTGCCCTATGTAAATGATCACCCTGTTACTTCTTTAGGCTTCCCATCGAAGAGTAAACCAGTCTTCGTCCATAAGCGGGCAGATGCAAGATAACAATAATCAGTACCTGGTTGTGCATCTGAAAAAATGACTCCTCACAGCCACTAAGCTTCTTGGGCGACTGGAGATATTCGGCCTGATCTCCTTCCTCGCAGACAAGTCGTAGAAGTAAAGAATCACATGCCTCCTCATGGTGCATCAAGGGCTGCTTTTTCGTGAAACTAGCCTGTCATGGCTGCTCTTATTCTATGAGCCCTCTTTTTTCTGTTTGAACTTGGCGCCGAGTTTCTTGATCCCTCGTCCGAGGCCTTTCAGGGTCTCACGAAGTCTATCGGGCGACCATTTCTCACCGCGTTTTATCTTTCTGGCAATAGCGCGAGCTTCTTTGGTAGCAACAGCATCATTCTGATCCATTTCCCTCCCGGCCCAGATCGAACCGTACATCAAATGAGTGGCAGCAGCATCAAGGGCATAGGTCATCTTTTCATGGTCCCCCTTTTTCTCATAGCTCAAGGCCTTCTGGTGATGGTGGTTAGACAGGGCATACTCGGCTTTGGTAAAGATTTTTTTCAGCGTCTTGTTCGCGGGGTGAGATCCCTCTTCAAGTGCCGTTATCAGCTCTTCCAATTCCTTAATCGATGCTTCTAAATCCTCCTTTGCCTCGCCTTCAGCGCGACATGCTTCAAGCTTCAGCCATGCCTTAGCTCTTCGGATATGATATACCGCGTCCTGGATGTCTCCATGGATGAAATTTTCCCAGGCATCGTGGAGATAACCGGCTGGATCATGCGCGAAGATAATCCATATTTCTTCCTCAACCAGATTCTCTAAGGTCACAGGTTTCTTATCGGCCCACAGAGCCGGTGAAATACACAGCACAACTACAATAACCATCAAGAAACTTACTATAATACGTTTCACCACAATACCTCCTTTTTTCAGAATTTACGGCCAAAAAATGTATCGGTTTTCAGCAAAAATCGGAAAACCTTATATTAAGTGTCTGCCACCATCCCCATGACCCAGCACCGACTCTGCCATGCCGCCCACTGCCCCTAAGCCCTAAAATGTGTAGCCAATTGAAAAATGAAGTCTGCCGGGGTTCTCACCATCTTCCGGATCAAGCTTCATCCCGTAGAGAAATCCCATGGCACCAATAGGGGTAATGTAGCGTAAACCCATGCCCACTGAAGAGCGAGTTTTGTCCGATACACTTTCAACGTACATGGTGTCTATGCGGCCTATGTCATAGAAGAGTGCCAACTCCAGATTTCTACCGAGATCGATTCTTGTTTCCATGCTCCCCACCACTGCGGAGCGGCCACCAACAGGATCTCCCTGAGCATCAAAACAGAGCAGGTTTTCATCGAATCCCCTTATACTTGATGTACCACCCAGGTTAAAAAGCTGGTCATCGGGAATTCTCTCGGTTTCACCATAAGGATCAATATAACCAGCGCGCCCGAGCCAGGCAAGGGTCAGCCGCGAAAGAGGGGTTACATAGTATCGTATATCATAGCGGTATTTTAAAAAATCATCAAGTGAACTACTTATTCCTTTAGAGACATCAATAGAAAAGGAAGACAGGATTCCCTTTCTCGGGCGGATAAATGAGTCCCTTGTGTCATAGCGTATCGAAGGGGTGGTAACGAAAATGCTCCTCGCTTGAAACGTATCATCCTCAAGATAATGTGTACTTTCCAACAGATCTCGTCTGTACTGCTCTCTCCGTTCAAACCGAAAATTCAGCCCTGCATAAATATAGCGTAACAACTTTCGAGAGAACCCGAGAGATGAGCCAAAGGACGTGGTCCCAAAGTCCTGATTAAATTCCTCTTTTCGTTCCGAATACAGGCCAAATGTCGTTGCGATTTGGGTGCCAAATAGCTTGGGCTCCGTTATCCCCAATTCGCTGCGATACCCAATCTGGCTTATCTCTCCAGCTATCCATGCGTCTTTCTTTGTTCCGAACAAGTTGCGGTCTCCTGCCCTGGCGTGGAGATAAAACCCCCTATCTGTTTCATATCCCCCTCCTGCCTCGATGAAATACGGTTTTTTCTCCTCAACCCCCACCAAGAGATGGACCTGATCCCTCTTTTCCTCAAGACCGATTATACTGAACCTTACGGAGTCAAAGATTCCCAAGTTGCGGATGTTTCTTTGCGACTGGAGCATCTTCACAAGGGAAAAAGGTTCCCCCGGTTGTATTTGAAACTCCCTCCGAATAATCCTGCTTCTGGTTTTAAAATTGCCCATGCAGTAAACATGTCCCATTTTCACATAGGGCCCCTCATTAATGTAATGCGTTATCTGAACATTCGTCTTATCCTGGCTTACCGACACCTCTCCTTTTACCGTAACGTGCGGATAGCCTTTTTTGGAAATTAAGGCGGACAGGGTGTTTTCATCACTTTGCACCATGTATCTTCTAAAAGGCTCCCCTACTTTCATTCTCAGTACCCTTCGTGCCTCCTCCTCTGTAATAACGGTTAGCCCCGCGATTTTTAGTGAAGATACGAGGGTTTGAATTTTTTCCTCGATCTCAAGGACAATTTCCACAGTCCTTTTATCCGCGCTCCACTGCACTTCTTTTACGATCTCCGTATCCATATACCCGTGTTTACGATAGAGCGATGTAATGGCATTAATGTCCTCATCAAGAGTTTCCGGTAAAAAAATCCCTTTTTCACGGAACCCCGGAACCCGGGTAAGCATCTGCTTTTTGAGCTTTGCATCGTCAAAGGTCTGATTTCCCTTGAACTGTATTGACTTCACAATAGAACAAGGCCCCTCGTTAATAACAAACTGAACCGTACGTGTCGCTTCACCCCTTTCAGCAGGGACCGTCCCTTTAATCTTCACCTGGGCTTCAAGGAAACCCGCCTTTCTATACCGTTGTTTTATTTTTTTGATGCTCTTTTTTAATCCCAGATCATTTTTGTTCCCTTCCCTCAAAAGAACCAGGTCTTTTCTCAAAACACTGTCCTTAAATGCCATATTACCGGCAAACCCAAACACATATCGCAGCCCCTCATTAATCAGGATAAAAACAGATACGTCCCTTGCCGCGGGTCCGCCTATCTTATGATCAATCACAACATCAGGATATCCGTTCTTTCTGTAATAACTAACGAGTCCTTCAATATCCTTATAAAGGTTTCTTTTAATGAAGCGTCCTGAGGTTCCCGGTAGCAATGTAGCACGCCAGATCTTCATCTTAGATTTGAGCATCGCGTCTGATAATGCTCGATTACCTTCAATATTGATCTGGCCAATAGTAAGGTAGGGGCCTTTTTCGATGCTCACCTTAATAATAACATTACCATCTTGACTATCCTTCTCGCCCGTTACCGTTATTGTTGGTTCGACAAACCCCTCGCGTTTAAAAACCTCTGCAATCAGTGCTCCCTGTTTTGAGAGTTCCTCTTGGGTGTGGATATCACCGACGTGAATGGTCATTGCCCTCAGGATTTCTCGCTCGAAAAGAGGAAACTCGCCATATATCCTGATATCTCTGATTAATTGAAAGGGCTTCAAGGTAAATAAAAGGACGATGCCTCGTTCCTCCTGCCTGGAATCAACATGGATTTCACCAAATCTCTTGGAAAGCTTCAACGCCTCAATTGACCGTTCA
>Ga0180432_10008732_pt1 | contig 12530 bp, 5 predicted proteins | sample SS_ome_10_FD_132414 | JGI IMG/M metagenome (GOLD analysis project Ga0180432, IMG submission 132414) | Hypersaline lake sediment archaeal communities from the Salton Sea, California, USA - SS_1_MS_2 metaG | ecosystem: Environmental > Aquatic > Non-marine Saline and Alkaline > Hypersaline >...
CGCGCTTGCCGTCCTTGTAATACTCGCGGTACCCGCCGGCCGCCTGCACCTCGTCGAACCAGCGGATAACCTCTTGCAGGCGTCGCCAGGCGTCTTCCGGGCTACGGACTTTCAGACGGGACATCAAATCGTGGTACGAAAAGCCCAGCACCGCGCCGCCGTCCTGCACCTGCCCGCCCCAGGGGATGCTCTCCGGCGCGGACCAGGCCCACAGGTAGTATTCGACGTTGCGCCGGGTCGTGGACCGCGGGGCGAACCGCCAGTGATAGATGTCGTCGCCCTGCGAGGTATCCCCGGGCACGATTCGCTCACCCGCCAGCCATTGCATGATCGACTCTGCCTGTCGGTCGGTGGCGAAGTCGTAGTAGACGGCCTCACAGTTGAGGAAGGTAAAACCATAGTCGTAGGCCTTGCCGTCGATATCGATGGCGCATACGAACCGCCCGGTCGCCTCGTTCCAGAAAAGCCGGCCGGCATGGGCTTTGATTTCTTGGGCATGTTCCTCGAGCTCCTCCGCGTCCACCCGGAGCGGCCCGGCGGGCATGCCCCACTCCGGATGGGCGGCGGTCTCTCGCTCCAGGGCGGCCATCACCTTGAGCGCATCGTAATAGTGGACGGTCGCGTACGCGTCCTTGTGCCCCATGGGCAGGAGGTCCCAGTAGTTGTTGCCGATACCCCGGCCCGAGTGGACGATCTTCTCGCCGTCCGGGCGAAGCTCGAGGCCGCTGCGGCCATCGTGGCCCACCCATGGTGTGAGGATGCACTTCTCCTGCCGCCCGCCCAGATCCTCCATCAGGTAGCGCAAGGCGAGCCGCATCCGCTGCAGATTCGCGCGCAGGAAGTTCAGATCCCGGGTCCACCGGAAGTACCGGCAGCAGCCGCGAATGAAGCACTGGTTGTTGATGTTGTGGCGGGTGTCGTACTGAGTGAACAGCGCCTGAATACCCACCGTCGCTGGGCGGATTGTCGAAGTTGATGCCCAGCCGGGTGATTCGGCCCTTCCAGGCGGGCGACTTGAACACCGGGATCATGGTGTACACGATGCCCTGCGACTCAGTGACCGGCGCGAAATAGAACCGCCGCTCCGGGCCGAAGTCGGGCGTTTCCTGCGTGGTCCATTCCAGATACGGCTGAGCGCCGTCGAGGCCCTCGGCCCGCCAGCGCAGTTGAATAAAAGGCGACTGCTCCGGCAGGATCAGCAGCGGCGGAGTGCGGACGGCGGCCCCGGCCGCCGGCAACCCGAGGTTCCACGCACCATCGGCGATGTTACGATCCACGCCGCCGATGACCTCCCACCCTTGCTGGGTCTTCTCCTTGGTCTGATGCCAGACCGAGGGCAGACCGGGCAGCGAAAAATGCCAGCCCCAAGTGCCTTCGCCGCCTTGCTTCCAAAAGGGGAAGGGCCAGCCCTGCTGATGGGCAATCGACGCATGCTGGTGCGTGGCGACGTAGCCTTCCGGATCGAGCTGTCGGCCCGACAGGGCCTCCGCCCAACTCCGGCGCAGGGTGTTCATCCGGTCGTCCGAAGCGACGGCGGGCCAGAGGGTGGCACTGGACATCCACTCATCCCACAGGGTGGCCTGCGGGCCGGCCCGCGGCGTGTTCGACCGCCGATAGTGCAGATAATAAAGCTCCCGCAAGCTGGCCATGGCCTCCTCGTGCCCCGGCACCACGAATCGCGGGAAATCGTCGGGAATCGCCAACAGCGACTCCCCCCGTGCGTCTGAAAACAGAGCGACAGCAACCACCGCCGCCGGCAGCGAAAACAACATGCGCATGTCAACCTTCCTCCACCGACCCCAAAAAGGTGAATCCCCACCGTCGTAACAAAGCTGTCGGATCTTCACGTCCGCCCGGAATCGACCCGCCCGGGCCGCGGAGCATAACCGACGCTGCGCCATCGAGGAAGCTCTCGCTCCGCCTTGAAGGTCCGCAGCTCTTAATCAGCTCCTGGATTACCCGTCGGCCAGAGAAAAGCCCGCCACCGAGCCGATCCGTCCCCCGCTCATCCCGAGCCCGGGGTGATGGCACCGGCCGGGCTTTGATCGGTGTTTCCCGTCCGTGCAGACTTTGGCGAATTGGCCGGGTAAGCAAGCCGGAACACACACCGGTTGTCCATCGTGGGCCTGCCGAAGCGGTCAGCCACCTGCCGGCTGGCTCGACGGGGCGGGGAGCACCTTCATGGTCTGACGAAGGACGATTTTGTGGTCTTCGGCGGTGATGATTCGGGCTTCGATCACGTGGTCCCCGGGATGGCGGAGGATACTCTGGGTCGCAAACGTCCCGGCCCCAATCGGCCGGCCATTATCGGTCCACAGGACACTTGCCCCATCCCGCAGGGACTCGGGCGTATCGAGGCTCAGGCTGACCCACATGGGAGCGACACCGACCGTGTCGCCATGAACCTGAATGCGGGTCTCGGCCGCAGGCTGGGCTCGCTCGCGGGCAGGAATGCGGTCAGTCCGAGTTCGTCTCTCTGTTCGCGGCGCCGGAGTCACCGGGCTCGAGTAGGGTTGGGCAACCGGGCGCCGCCGGGTCGCACCCCGGGTCGGCGGGGCTCGCACGGGAGTGGGCCTCCGGCTGCCCGGTTCGATTGGGGCCACCCGGGTCGGACCCGGCCGTAATGCCTCGGGCGTCGCCCGCTCCTTGGGCTTGAACAGCAGATTCTGATCCGTCTGAGGGCCTCGGCGGCTGACGGCTGGCGGGCCGGACCCCGTACGAGAACCGGTTCGCGGCGCGGGCGGCGGAGCCGGCGGCCGGCGGGCTACCCCGCGGCGGGAGACCGGCCGGTACCGGGCTACTGGCATGACGTCCAGCATGACCAGGGCCCCGAGTTCCGGGGGCGTTTTCGGGGTGACCCCGATGGTGGCCGCGAACAGCGCCGCTGCTACCTGCGGCCTGCGCTCGTGCCCGAGCCCGCCTACCTTTTTGGCTTGGACGTCAAAGCGATACCTCCGATACCATTCGACCGCCCTCATACTCTCCTCGCGGCAGGCTTTGAAGTCATTTTCCCCAAAGAAAATCCCGATTTTCATGTCCCGGTATTTGGGAACCTGAGCCGGGTTCAGCAGCGACTCGCTGAAGTTGGAGCCTCGAACCGCGATACAACTGAACCGTTCAGGGTAGCGGTTCACTATGAAATGGGCGATGTATCCACCCGAAGAGAAGCTGGTGGACAACACCCGCGAGGGGTCGGCGTTGGTCCGGCGGAAGACCTCGTCCATGATCGCGATTACGGCCTGCTCGTCTTTTTGGACGTAGGGCAGGGAGGGGTCGCGCAGGGGGAACTGCATCGTCAGGCTGTCACAGGTCCGCAGCTCCGGGGCAATCACGATGAACCCGTAGCGGTCCGCCTCCTCCTGCCATTCCCGGACTTGCGGATTGGCGTTGTCGTAGGGCTTCAACCCGTGGAAGGTGACCACCACCGGCCAACGCCTGTTGCTGTCAGGCGCCCGGCCGTTGTTCTTGACGTAGTCTTCGGGCAGGTACAACCAGTACGCCGTGTTCGTTTCCGGCTCAACCAGGCGCTGGCAGAGGCCCTTGCCCTGCCGTTGTGGAACCGCACATCCGCCCAGGCTGATAACCAGAAGCGCCGGCGCTGCGACCGCCGGCCCGAACCTTATCACCCTCATCGAGATTCATCCTCGCTCGTGCTTCGACTCGGCCCCCGGCCCCGAACCGCCGGGTGGGAGCGCCTCCACCGGTCCCGCGCCAGAACCCGGGAGCCGCCCGTCGCCCCGGCTGATTCCTCAAGGCCCCGTATTCTACCCGATGATCCTGGCAGCACCAATTATGATACCCATTTTCTTATCGAACCACCGCTGCCTGGCAGATGAGCAAATCACCGGTCTTGCCGAGGATAGACGGCCGCCCAAGACGAAATCCGTTCCAGACCCGGGACCGCGAGGCGACTGTACCGTCATAGTTCGAAATCGAAACTCTCTTTGTAGCTTCGGGCGAAGAGCCCCAGGATGCGTCCGATCGAGTAGGCGAAGTAGAAGCCCGCCCCCATCACCACCGACCATGCCCCCACGCCCCCGAGCACGTTGAGGTAGCCCACCTTAATGCCTTCCCGGACCGCCTGCATGATCGCCGGCCCCGCCCAGTTCATGACCGCGTACATCACCCCGATGTAGATGCCCAGGTAGATCAGCACGATCAGAAACAGAAAGACATAGTGACCGATGACCCGGCCAATGGATCTGCCCACCCGAACCAAGTTCAGGCCGTCCAGGGCGTGGCTGCCGGACAAGCCCACCACGTTCATCGGGATACCAAAGGTAAGCAGGGCCAGAATCAAAAGGTTGACCGGCGCGGCCAGGACGGCAAGGTCTTCCCGGCCCGGAGGAAATCCGCTTCCCGACAGGAGCAGCATTATCAGAATGATGAGCAGGTAGAAACCGATCAACGCGGCATAACCGCTCAGGGCCGCTCCCAGTTTGGTGATGTTCCACGTCAGGGGCGGCGGATGCTCGTTGCCGCTGACCGTGGTACGAATGGTATCGATCAGAGCGTAGTAGCCTACCGACCCGAAATAGATGCCCTCGAGAACGAACATTACGGTAAGGAATATCCCGACCCAGGCGAGACTGGCCTGTCCGCTGCCGGCCTCGGCCGCTGCCTGGGGATTGAGGGTCGAGAGCGAGGTGAACAGCAGTAGACCTGAAAGCGGCACGGCGATAATCGCCAGAGCAATGACCATGCCCACCAGAATCGAGGACATGGCGGGCAGGGGATAGATAACCGCGCCGTGGAAACCGGTATAGAACCGGACCTCGGCCCTGGTCCGGCCCCTGGTGGGATCCACGTATTTGGCCCTTTGGCCGGTATCGGCGGCCATTCCCGGGATCGAGCTGCCACAGTGTCGGCACATCAGGTCACTATAGAGATCCTGGCTCCTGACCTTTTCGCCGCAGTGGGGACACGCGCGGATGGTGGGATCGGTTTGGAGGGATTCGACATGCCCGCCGGCCGCGGCGGCGGCCTGGGCCTCCCTGAGCGTCATGGGCTTGCCCTTGCGCTCGGATACCACCGCTTCACCCGCCGACTCGATCGAGCCCAGGGTCGCCAGGTCCAAGCCCAGATCGTCTTCGTCCGAGCCGGCCCCCGCCCGGTGGAGGGTAATGGTCTGCTTGCAGCCCGGGCATCTGACTTTTCTCCCCGCCCACTGGTCGGGCGCCTGGAGCAGTTTCTGACAGTTCGGACAATTGACCTTCATCGCGGTTCATGTCCTCGGGCTGATCTGAGGAGGCATTATCCCGTGCCGATCTGTCCGGTCAAGCAATTTGCCAATTAAGGGAAGGCTCAGCCGCCAAGTGCGTCCTGGCCGAGCTCCTGGTTGTCCGCTCCCAGTGCCGCCCGGAGCTTGGCCAGCGCTCTGCGTTCGATCTGGCGGATCCGCTCCTTGGTGACGCCGAAGACGCGGCCGATTTGATCGAGGGTCATCGGTGTGCGGTCATCGCCCAGCCCGTAGTGCCGGACCACCACGTCGCGCTCCCGGGTGGTCAGCAGAGCCAGGCCCTTGCGCACCAGATGGCGGGCCGCCTCGACGATCGAATCCCGGGCGTCGTCGGTGGGGGCCGGGGCCGCCGCCAGCAGCTCCTCCACCCCGGTGACCAGACGGGCCGACTGATACAGGTGTTCCGGAATTGTCCGGGCATAGTTGCGCATAATTGCCCACGAGGCGTAGGTGCTGAACTTGAACCCGCGAGCGTAGTCGAACTTCTCCACCGCGCGCATCAGCGACAGGTTGCCGTCGCTGACGATCTCGAAGAAGCACGGCGCCCGCCCGACGTGCCGACGGGCAATGCTGACCACGAGTCTGAGATTCGCTCGGAGAATGTCATTCTTGGCCCGATCCGCCTCGGCCAACAGGGCTTCAATCTTCGCCAACTCCTTGCCGGAAGCGTTGAGCACGTCGATGCGGCGGCGCAGGCGGTCCGCCTTGAACTTGAGGTAGTTGTAGCGGCGGAAGATGGCCCGTTCCTGCTTGGGCGAGAAGAGCGGCTGGCGATAGAGGTCCTGCAAGTAAGGCGGTAGATCCTTAGGCGGGCGAATGCGCTTCGGCCGCGTGGTCTCGGGATTGCCGTCCTGCGACAGGATCCATTCATCAGCCCCCGGGGACTCGAACTCCTGGTTGTGGATGTATTGGATCTCGCGGGCCATCAGGAGGCGGGCCCGGACCTCGCGAACGACGGCTTCCACCGCTCGGGGCGATCGGCCGAACCTGCGGCCGACTTCCGCCGGGGACCTGCCCGACTGGACCGCGTCGTAAATGGCCTGCAATTCCGGCTTGATCGCCGGCTGGTCGTCCCGGTTGAACAACGCATCCTGAGGGTGTGCCTGGTCATACTGGCGAAGGGTGTAGCGCACGGTCTCCACCGCCCGGCCCACCTGTCCGGCAACGAGTTGAGACAACTCGTGCAGGCGCATGCGCCGCTCCGCCAGGGCTTCCCGAGCCAGCTCGACGATCCGTCGTTTCTCCGCCGGCGTGAGTTGCTTGAAAGCCGCCCCGCGCTTGACCAGCTCGTGGTTCTTGGCCACGAAGCGCCGGACGCTTCGCTCGAGGAACGCCATCCGCACGGTCCCGTCCGGGTAGCGCAGCTTGCGGCCGGGCAAGCCGCGCCGCCGCCACCGGCAAATGGTCTTGGTCGAGACTTTAAGGCGACGAGCCAGTTCCTCGGTCGTCCAGCAGGGCATTCCCATGACGCCCGTGGGCAAGGCCGGGGCAGCGCTCAGATCCTCAACCAGTTGTACCAGGTCCTCGATCAGCCTCTTGGCCGGCATTGCTCGTTGTGGGCCGCGGGCCTTGGGCCGATACGCGGTGATGTGGTGGCAGACGAAATCGTAGGGATAGCTCTTGCCCGGCTCGATGAGGTCGATGAGGTATTCCGCCGCATGGAGCTGCTTCAGGCGCAGGCGCAGCGGAGACAGCTTGAGCTGGTGTTTCAGCTCGGAAATGAGGGAGTAATGATATTGGGCCATGGGGGGTGCTCCCCTGGGGCGTATGATGAATACGTCCCGTGCTGCCGTCACCGGGTCTGGCCAAGAGCCCGGGTTGGCGGGGTGGCAGCAGCGTATAAACGTCAGCGATGAATCGAGCCCGGCCGGGGATGGATCCTAAGGATCACCGGCCGCCCACTCCAACGACTCGCCGTGAGGGGGAATGAATAAGAGCCGTATGATGGCCTCGCCGACGACTCGTCTACCTATATTATCGACTATCTTTGGCCAAAGGTCAACCGGCCCGATGGGTTATCGTGATTCCGCCCCCCCCAGCCCTCGCCCCGCCATGCGCCCCCGGCGCCAGACAGCCGTAACTCGTTGCCTGGAAGATACTTAGACGTTCAACGATTCCGATACAAACCACGGAGGCCGGAAGCCATTCGCATCTTCTGCGGACTGGCCGCATCGACGGCCCGAGAATTCGCTCGAGCAGGCATCGCGGGAGCCAGGTAAGCGTGGTCAACAGAACGGCGTGTACATGGCTCCGGGACCAAGGATTCCGGTCGCATTCCGCTGGGGTCACGTACGGGGTGATCTTACCCGTATCCAGGACGGCTGGCGGCCCCTTGGGAAATGGGGCGACGCCTGGCTGGCGCGGATGAATGAGCAGAAACATGCCTGGGGACTGCCGGAGCCATTCACCTGAGTGCCCGGACTGCCGATGCCCCCGTCCGTTACTGCGGCCGTTTGTTCACCGCCGACCAGATCAATTGGACCCGGCGCCCGAGGAATATCCGGCGGTCTCGATCGGACAGCCGAGTCCGGTTATGTTCTTGTGGAACGTCCCTCGCACACCGGGCAAGGCTGGCCACGGCAAACTCGCTGACCGTTTGCCCGCAGGCACGGGCGGCCTGCTCGATAAGGATGATGCCAGATGGATAACGTGTTTGGGTCGCTGAGTGGGCGGCGTTTCCCGGACGGGGCGGCGGTTCGCGTCGAGGTGGCTGCGGGGCGGGTCGCCCGGGTTGAGCCGATCGATATTCCTGCTCAGCGCAGCGGGCTCGAGCGTTGGATTGTGCCGGGCTTTTTCGATTTGCAGGTCAACGGGTTTGCCGGGAAGAACTTCACTGATACCCGCGTCACGGTCCAGGACGTGCAGCAGATTGCCCGGGCCGTGCTGCCCACCGGGGTGACCCATTTTCTGCCCACGGTCATCACGGCGGATCTGGAGGTGATGTGCCGCCAGTTGTCGGTTATTGCCGAGGCGATGGCTTGTGATCCCCTGGTCTCGGCCATGTGCCCGGGTATTCACCTGGAGGGCCCCTTTATCCGCCCGGAAGACGGGCCCCGGGGCGCCCATCCTCCCCGGCACATCCGCGAGCCGAGCATCGCCGATTACGATCGACTGGCCGAAGCCGCCCGCGGCAAGATCGTCGTGCTCACCCTGGCGCCCGAGCGTCCGGGGGCATTGGAGCTGATTGGTCATGCCCGAGGTCGGGGCGTGCTGATCGCCCTGGGGCATCATCGGGCCGATCAGGAGTCATTGGAGTCGGCGATCGCCGCCGGGGCCCGGCTCAGCACCCATCTGGGCAACGGGTGCGACGTGCTGCTCCCGCGTCATGACAGTTGTCTATGGTATCAGTTGGGTGAAGATCGGCTCTCGGCGACCTTGATTGCGGACGGGCATCATCTGCCGCCGCCGATGCTGCGATCCATGCTGCGGGCCAAGACCCCGGGGCGGAGTGTTTTGATCACCGACGCGATCGGCGCCGCCGGCATGCCGCCGGGGCCGTACCTGCTGGGGGACACTGAGATCGAACGATTGCCGACCGGCCGGGTTATCCTGCCGGGCACGCCCTACCAGGCCGGTTCCGGCGCGGATATGCCGACGGTGATCGGCCGGGCGGTCGTGGACGGCGGGGTCTCCTTCGTCGAGGCGGTGGCGATGGCGTCGCTTCAGCCGGCGGCCCTGTTAGCGGGCAGGCCGGTTCAGTGGTCATGCCAGCCGGGTCAGCCGGCGGACCTGGTCGAACTCGATTGGCGATCCGGCGATGGGAGCATTACGATTCGCCGGGTGATGGCGGGGGGATTCGCCAGTCCGCCGGGAGTCTCAGCGGGCGGTTCACCAGGAGGCAGAGGGTGAGTCGGCGTGACGGGAAAACGGCGGGCTCGGTAATGGCGGGGTCTGCACCGACAGAAAAGGCGGGCCGCCAAGCGATCGCGGGTGTCATCCTGTGCGGCGGCAAGGGCAAGCGAATGGGCCGAACCTCGGCCCACAAGGTTTGTGTACCGCTCGTGGGGCGGCCGGCGGTGGTGCGGTTGATCGATACGCTTCGGGCCGACGGGGTGGATCCCCTGGCGGTGGTGGTGGGGCACCAGGCTTGGGACGTGGTCGAGACCGTCGGGGCCGCCCATCCGGGGGTGCACTTCGTTTACCAGCGGGACCAGCTCGGCACCGGGCACGCCGCCCGTATCGGGGTCGAGGCCTTGTGCCGCTTCGGGTACGAGGGGCCGGTCCTGGTGACCATGGGCGACAAGTGGTTCGGGCCCGGGTTAATCAGCAAGGCCCTGCGAAGGTTTCGTCGGTCGGGGGCGGACCTGGTGGTGGTCAGTTCGCCCAAGGGTTCAAGCGGGGGGACCGGCCGGCTGGTCAGGCTCCCCGGCCGCGGCGTCGTTGGCATTGTCGAGCTTCGCGACATCCAGCGGGCCCGGGTACTTGGCGATTGGCTTGCTTTGGCCTCGAATAAGACGGCGCTTACCAGAAGTGGCCTTCGGCGGGCCGGGCTGAAGCGGATTGGGCCCGCGACGAAGCTGTGGCGGGCACTCGGCCCGCTGGCCCGGTTCTCCCGCGGCAGCGGAAGCGTTCAGGCGTCGGAACTCACTCAGGTGATCCGCGAGACCGGTCTGGCGGTCCGGGCCGGGGACAGCGAATTGGCTCCGGACCAGGTTGAGCGGTGCAGCCCCACCGTTAATGAATCCGTTTATATCGCAGACGCGGCCGTGTTGCAGGCCGCTCTTCGCCGCGTCGGGCGGGACAACGCCCAGGACGAATACTACCTGACCGACGTGATCGAAATCATCGCCGGGCACCATGATGCGTCCCCGTCGGGCCCCCGCGGGCGGGTCGTTGAGTACCGGCTCCGGCACGACGAGGTGATGGCGTTCAACACCCGGGCCGAGCTTCGCCGGATCGAAAGGCGCGTTCTCCGGCTGGAGCGGGATGATGCCCTGCGGGCCGCAGACCGGCGGCTCGCCGCCTGTTTGCGGACCCCGGACCAATGGTTCGCCCTGTTGGACCCGTCCTCCGCCCGGGGCCGACGTGTGGTGGAGCGCGCCTATGGGGTGGGCGGCCCGTTGGTCACGGACCGGATGCGTGCCCTTGGCAAAGTGGTACGCCTTTTCGCCCGCAGACACGGGCGCGGGCGCAGACTTTTCCTCGTCCGGGCACCGGGCCGCATCAATCTCATGGGCCGACACGTCGACCATCAAGGGGGCTTGGTCCACGCGATGGCTCTCGATTGCGAGATCGTCATGGCCGTCGCCCCCCGCAAGGACGACGTCATTCGCATCGTCAATGCGGATCCGGTCGCGTTCGGACCGCGGGAGCTGGTGCTCAATGATTGGCGGGGCTTGCTGGCCACTTTCGATTGGCTGGGATTCGTCGACCATGAGGCGGTCCGCGCTTACCTGACCTCCACCTCCGGCGATTGGAGCAACTACGTGCTGGCGGCGGCCCTTTATCAGCAGCATCGCCACCCGGATCGGCGGCTTCGCGGTATGGACCTGGCAGTCCACGGCAACGTGCCGATGGCGGCCGGGCTGTCGAGCAGCTCTTCGCTCGTAGTGGCCTCGATGGAGGCGATCACCGCGGTCAACGGTATTGCCGGCGGGGGCTCGGATATTGTCTCGGCCTGCGGTCAGGCGGAATGGTTTGTGGGTTCGCGCGGGGGCAGCGCGGATCACGCCGCCATTCGCCTGGCCCGGGCCGGCCACGTTGCCCGGATGGGTTTCCTTCCCTTTCGGCTGTCACGGTACGTGCCCATCCCGGCTGACGCCGCCGTGCTGCTCGCCTACAGCGGCGAGCATGCGGTCAAGATCGCCGGGGCCCGGGACCGGTTCAATGAGCGGGTCGCCTGTTATCGCCTGGGGATTCTGCTGCTGCAGCGCAGGTGGCCGCGTCTGGCCCCGCGGCTCGAATATGTTCGCGACCTGTTGCCCTCGCGGCTGGGCCTCGGGCCGGGCGAGGTTCGCAGGATGCTCGACCGGCTGCCGGAATACATCTCCCGGGCCGCGCTTCGCCGTCAGCTCGGGGGCTCGTTTGCCGATCGCCTGGACCGGGTCTTCTCGTCACACCGCGATCCCGGCGGTTACACCATCCGCGACGTGATGACCTTCGGAGTGGGTGAGTGTGAGCGGAGCCGGATGGCGGCGAGCCGCCTCCAGCGGAACGATCTGGCCGGATTCGGTGAGCTGATGCTCATTTCGCACGAGGGGGACCGGGTCAGTGCCCGGGGGGGCCGCAAGGGTTATCCGCCCGGCGATGCGGCGGGCCCGGTCTCACGCCCGGGCCCACTCTACCGCCTGGTAGGTGCCTACGGGTGCAGCACCGTGAACCTCGATCGCCTGGTAGACCTGGCCCGGGCGGCGCCGGGCGTGTACGGGGCACAACTGGCCGGCGCCGGCCTTGGGGGTTGCGTTATGATCCTCGCCAGGCGCGACGCCGCCGCTCGGGTGAAAAAGGCCCTGGCCAGAAGCTACTACCAACCCCGAGGCATGGCCCCGGCGGTCTGGCGGGTCCGATCGGTCTGTGGCGGGGGCACAATCCGCCCGTGACCTGCATGACCGCCGTCGGGCCGCTCACGGCTTGATGAGGGGGGGTATCCGGCCATATAATACACTGTGCTGGCACGCAGTGCCCCCGGGGTAGGCGGCAGGTAACCGCGGCGGCTGCCAACAGTCCTCGGCGGCCGGTGTTGTGTCTTTCCCTGGACTGCAAGAACTCCACGCACCATGGCCCGGCGGCAGAAGAAACTCGGCGAAATACTGGTCGGCTGGAACATCATCGGCTCCAAAGCCCTCCAGGATGCTCAGACCTATGCCCAGCAGCATGACAAGCCGCTCGGCGAGGCCCTGGTCGAGCTCGAGCTGTGCAAGGAGGAGGACGTAACCAAGGCTTTGGCGACCCAGTTCGACATGGACTACGTCGACCTCGACCAGACCTCCACCGTGGGAGCGAATCTCCATCTCATCCCTCCAAACATCGTCAAGGAACACCTGGTCCTCCCGCTGGGGGAGAACAACGGCAGGCTCAAGGTAATCATCAGCGATCCGCTCGACCTGGATACCCTGGACCTCCTGCGGTTCCGCCTGAACCCGAACATAGAGACCTGCCTGGCTCCGCGGTCCAAGATCAAGCGGTTCATCGACACGTTCATGACCGGGTTCGGGGGCGAGATCGAGCGGACCATGGACAGCATCGACCAGGAGATGCCCGAGGAGGACGATGAAAAGCTCCTGATCGCCGGCGAGGACGCCGACGCCCCGATCATCAAGCTGATCAACCAGTTGATCAGCGAGGCCGTCCG
>Ga0180432_10008733_pt1 | contig 12529 bp, 16 predicted proteins | sample SS_ome_10_FD_132414 | JGI IMG/M metagenome (GOLD analysis project Ga0180432, IMG submission 132414) | Hypersaline lake sediment archaeal communities from the Salton Sea, California, USA - SS_1_MS_2 metaG | ecosystem: Environmental > Aquatic > Non-marine Saline and Alkaline > Hypersaline >...
ACGTGTCAATGAACTTATAGCAGAGATAAAAAAGCGAATGAGGAAGGCTTACAGCGAAGTATTTCACTTTGGGATGATCCAGAAGATAGCTAGATACGAGTTGGCCATATACGAACTCGATAAAATCATTCAAAACGGAAAGACTTTTGATGAACAAGCCATGAAGGATAAAAAAGCATACGAAAACGAGCTGAATAAGTTATGGTCTAATATGCAGATAGATATGAAAGGACAGCGTGGAGACACTAAGAACGTCCAAGTAGATTACAGGGACTTTTCAGAGTTTATGGCTGATGCTTTAAAAGAAATAGCGGGGGAAGATTAATGAGACGACATGTGGTTACATTCTCGCCAGAGGTTTACCAAATAATCATGGAAAGATCGACTATACCTTACGAGAACCCGATAGTGGAGGCAAATATAAATGACTCTTAAATTCGTAGTGGGAGACAAAAAATTGATAGAGTTTCAAGCAGTCATGCTTGATCCAGACCCGCCATATAAGGCGGAAGCAATAGATTTAGATAACTATACTTCAGCAACGTTATTCTGTAAACAAGTAGGACCAAGACCATCGGACCCTACTACGTTTTCGCCAAAGGAGTTCTCTCTGATGGGTTCTTTTGTCGTTCCTATAAGTCAAGGGTATATTAGTTTCTCTTTCGAACCCACCAATCTCGATACTGCCGGAATTTATATATGCACATTGAAGCTTTACAATGGGACAGAAGAAGTGTGGAGTTCTGCACATAATTTCGAGATGTATGTCAGGGAATTCTAAAAATGATTGCTCATGGACGGTCTTTTCGGAAACGTCTTGAACGATGAAGGTAACTGACCACCTCCACTGTGGATAACGTTCTGTCCACCTACGGCGACTTGCTTCACCCTTCTTCCATCTGGGGTCCACATTCTACCACGCATGGATTTGTGAGCCTTAACACCTAGCATTACAGCGTTGCAAATATCGTTGTTTATTCCTTTGTCAGATACGAACTTTATTCTTCCACTCTCTAACCTAACAGCTTTGAATGCTAACATCTGGTTCTTTACTTCCGGTAGCGTGGACAAGCATAGCCCATTCTGGTTCATCATTTCTTGGGCTTCATCGGTCATTACATCTCCGAAACGTTCTTCTATTTGATCTTTAGTAAACTTATTCTGGCAGAGTAACTTATCTACATCAGAAACCATCTCGGTCTTGAGTGGGTTGGTGTAAACTACGTCTTCTAAACATTTCTTCGCCCATCTCTTCCATTCGTCGCCATATCTCCTAACTTCTTGCACGAAGAAATCGAAGGCAGGTTGCCCAATTCCAGTAGCATCGAAACACATGTATGATGGTTTATATGCTACTACTCCTTCGAGAGAGTCATGAATCATTTCCGGCCAGTCCGTACTACCGACTCTATTTATGTAAACCTGTTGTAGCGTATTCATTTTAGTCACTTTCGCTACCCAAAGGACCGTTTCAGCAGGCGATTTAGCTACATCGAGACCAGCAACGTATGGAGTTTTCTTCTCTGGTGGTATGTTGTATTCTGGCATGATTAACGAATTGACTACTATCTCATAGTCCCAAGCGAAGCCTTCATCAAGATCCCACTTACACAAATATTCTTGCTCGAAAGCTTTCCTTGGCATGTTCTCCATCTGTTCTTCGATATAGGATTTCTTGATGAACGGGCACTCATGCCAACGCTGTATTACTATTTTGTATCTAGATTTTACACCGTGAGTCTTCGCATTGTGGTAAGTCTTGTAAAAGTGATTACGACCAGCAGGAGTACCTATCTCTTGTATCTTAGCATCCGTCGCCGACCCCGAAGGTATGATAGCTTCATAATACTGCTTATCACAGACTCCCTGGCTCTCATCTACTTGTATTTTTGTAGGAGAATCGCCCCTTATGTTGGCATTTGGAGAAGCAGACTTTGACATCATCTTGTTACCGTTCTTCATCTGTATGAAGCCAGTATGGTTATGTCTTTCAATAAACTGCCTCGTGATCGGATTTTTATCTAGTATATCATAAACTTTCCCAAAAATAAGCCTCGACTGTTCTTGGACAGGAGCATAAACATTTATCCACTCCTCATGCCCATCGGAGTAATCCTTATACAGAAGATCGTGCGCATCGTCGATCCCGAATATAGTTGACTTCCCACCTTGCCTATTGAACACTGCAACTACATTCTGATATTTATTCATCTTATTAAGCAATTCCGTCTGTTTTGGAGTGGGATCTACCCCACAGATGTACTTGGAAAAAAATGGTTTACTCTTCTCGCAACGTTCGGTGAATTTTGCTATATCTTTCTTCGTGAACGTCACGTTCCCATTTGATAGCTCATCCCAATAACTCATCTCTATCGACCTACGTGTTAAAAGAATTTATTTAGTGTCTGTATTGGTCGTTTCAATTTGTGGGTTTTCTTTATGCCTTTCAGTGATAATGGTGCTAACAGTAAGATATACCCACTTCCTACATTGAAATAGGCTGGGTAATTTATATCTGGTACATTTATCTCGGTTGGGTTCGTTTCCTTCAGTACGTGGTGTATATGAATCAAATTATATCCATAAACGTCGTTGTTAGCTACTATAGGATATTTCTCCAAACCCTCTATACTGTATGGCTTGTAGTTTGGTTTTAGGTTTCTTTTTTCAGACACCTTTGCAAACCCGTATATGCCGGACACATTTTCGAGAACATTTATACCGAAGCATTCTTTTTCTACGAATTCTTCGCCTGTTCTCTCCAAGAAGTCCGATAAAGTCATACAGGCATATATACGCTATACTTCTATATTAACTTAACGGTATACTTTAGTTAAACTTGTAGCTTAACATAGAAAACTTTATTAATAAGTTATGTTAACATAGTAATGCTTAAATATAACTATGTTACATTAAACTATTTGATACTTTTGGCTGAGAAGAAAAAAGAAAGCAAGAAGAAGAAAGTAATATTCATACCTAGTTCCGAAAAAGGGAAGTCGAAGTTGAGCTTTTGGAACAAGCTCTACGGCGATACAGATTATAATCCAGACAATATAAGCATCAGAACTTATGAGAAGATGCTCAATGACCCACAAGCCTATGCTGGTCTGAAGATTCTCTCTCTTAGTATTTTTGCCAAAGGTTACGACTTCAAGTATCCTGGCGAGGACAAGGAAAAAGGAGATGAAATGAGAAAATATCTCCAAAAAGCTTTCAAGAACGTGAATAGAACGTTAGTAAATGTTGGAGGCGTTCAGGATACATTTGAAGCGTTTACAGAAAACGCACTCAGTATAGGGTATTCAGTATCAGAAATCGTTTACGACGAACCAGCCGACGATGGCTATATCTACATGAAGAAGTGGAAAGTCCTACCCGCCAGGAGTTTAGATAATTGTTTTGATACTGATGATTACGGGAACTTAGAAAGGGTAGTGCAGTTCAAAGGACTCGGTAAGGATAATGAGGTAATATTCAAAGGCGAACAGGACTTCTTCAGGTTGCTCGTGTGGTCCCACAACATGAAGGGCGGTAACTGGTATGGGAACTCTGAGTATAAGCGAATATACGACGATTGGTATTCCAAAGGGTTTTTGATAAAGTTCTGGAACATTGCCCTTGAACGCTACGGGGCTCCCTGGATAGTCGCTTACATCAATGATGAGGACGCTCTGGACGATGTAATGCAACATCTAGACAAAGCTAGGACAAAGACTAACTTTGGCATACTCGAAGGCAACAAACTCGAAGTCCTGGAATCCAAGACTAATGGGATGTTCGGTTATAGAGATGCCATAAAATATCACGATGAACAGATAATGAGAGGTATGCTTATACCAACTCTTATTATGGGTATTGAGCAAACTGGTGCAAGGGCATTGGGCGAAACTCACTTCGATCTCTTTAGCTGGAGGATCATCGAACTTCAGAATGAGTTTTCATCCGTTGTTCAGACGCTTATTAATAGGCTTATCGATATTAACTTTGGCCCGCAGGAAGAATATCCATATATCACGTTCCCACCACTTATTTCGAAAGATAAGAAAATACTTGCAGATATGGTAGTTAGTCTTGTGGAAAAGGCTATAGTAAATCCAGATGAAGAATGGATAAGAGATTTCTTAAGCATCCCGCAGAAGTTGGAAGATGAAGATAGTGGAGAGAAGCCAAAGGAGGAAGGTGAAGATGATGAACAATGAAAACGTAACTATAGTAAACAAGAGCGAAAGGTTGGAAGCAGGTTTTAAGGATGCTATCTTTAGCCGAGTTTGCAATAGTTTCAAGTGTGAACTCGTACCTCTAAATGTAGAGAAACATGGGTTGTCCAAGAATAAACTGCTCATTACAGGTCTTGCCATTACGCATAGACCAAGGACAGGTATATATATCCCGAAGGAGACTTTCGATAAATACGGAAAAACTCTAGTAGGGAAACCGTTGGCAGATGGCCACGGTAGCTTTCCGTGGTCGGACATTACGGTGGACGAGATATTAGGTGTGGTGACCGAAGAATGGTATGATGAAAAGTATGAAGCTCAGATGTTCAAGGCTGAAGTGTGGGATGAGAAAGCAGTCCAAGTCCTGAAGTCCGGGATGTATAACAAGTTCTCCGTAGCTTACTATTACAATTACAAGTACGGTACTATAATCAATGAATACGATGAAGAGGAAGACGTCGTAGTAGTCACGGAATTAGATTACGACCATATAGCTTTTCTAAACAGCCCACAAGTCCCAGAAGCCGAAGTGAAGGAAATGGAAGATCTGAGTTGCCAAGAACCTCAGTATATGGATGCTGAGATATTCTCAGGCAATGATTTAGATTATCTTGCCACGACGTATAGGCACAACTCCACGATTAAGGACGACGAGCCGGGTTGGGGAGAAATCGATAAAACAAGATTGCCTTGGAATGCTTTCGCTAATTGGGATGCGATTGACAAGGACAAGAAATCTACTTGGAAATATCCACATCACTGGATAAACATGGGTAAAATGTATCTGCACCAGGGCGGACTCATATATGCGTTGGCTGCCGCCAAAGGTGCGAGATCGGGAAAGAAAGCACCGAAAGAAGTGTTTACCCATCTAAACAAGCACGTAAAGGCCATAAAGCTAAGTGCTGAAGATATGAAAGAAGGACTTGCATTATCAGGGTTAGAAGATTCGGCAATCGAAGAGTTGATAGCCGAACTTTATCAAGAAACCAGAGGTATTGATATGTCTAAAGAAAAGGAAGACAAAGACGATTCCACTGAGGAAGAGGTCGAAGATACCGAGGTCGATGAGCAGAATCAGCAGCAGGAAGAAGAACAAACTGCTGAGGACCAGACCGAGGAGGAAACCGACCAGGATTCCCAGCAGGAAAAGGACGCTGAAGAGGAAGAGGTCCAGGACAAGGAAACTGACGATAGTCAGACTGATAAGGATCAGGAAACTGATAAGGATCAGGAAACCAAGTCCGTAGAGGCCGAAACCGAACAGCTTGCCGAAGATTCTTCTGCTGTTGACAAGATCGCTAAGATGAGCGTTCAACTCAACGAGAAGGATAAAGAGATCGCTAGTCTGAATGAGACAATCTCTAAGTACGAGGAAGAAAAACTCGAAAAAGAGGTTGAACTAAGGGTTGCCGAGCTGTTGAAAGATGGCAAGATAACCCCGGCGAAGAAAGACGAAACCATCGCTCTCTATAAATCCATGCAAGAGGAGCAGTGGGAGAATTTCGAGAAAATCATCGAAAAGAATTCCGCAGTTCCCATCAAGCAGGAGAAGGGCAAGATGGGAGGCGTGGATTCCGATAAGGATTCCGAAGAAACTGAAGAAAAGGGTTTCTTCAATTAGAAAAAATGAGGTGATTTGAAATGACAAAAGAAGCTGGAAAGAGTTCTCCCTGTCAACAGGATGAGGACGACCCCAACACCATAATCGAGGGTGTCACACTCACGAGAGTTGAGGTCGGCGGTCTTAACAGGGATCAGCTCGGGAAGTCCTGGTATGTAAGAGTTGGAACGGATGGAGATCCGTTCTTCGGCTTTGCGCAACAGGCTCCCGATTATAATGGATATCTTGCATCACTCCACACCGGAGTTGTGAAGGCATTGCCTGATCTCGACGACACTGAAGAGAGTGGTGTAGTGGATCTTGATGTAGATGACCCTGTTACACAGGGAACGACCGCAGGAAGGGTGCGGCTTTGGGTAGACGGAGTAGACGACCCTGCAGACCTAGTAGGATGGGTTCACACACCTGTTCAGGCTGACGACCCCAACCAATACATCCAAGTGAGGATGAACTAGAGGTGATATGAATGGCTCCAATTTTACCTAGATCCGACATTGGACTCGTTAAGTCGAGTGAAGCTATCTCAGAAAAGGTAGCTAAGAGACTCGGCCACATGTATGACGAAATAATGGGTGTAGTCAACAAGACATCTATTCTCCCCGAGCTGGTGAAAGAATACCAGATGTCCGAGGAAGACGGTCTTGAGATGACCATCTATGATACTACGCAGAATGTGGCTTATAGGAAGCCCGAAGGTTCAGAGACCGATCAGCAGAAGCCCGAAGTCGAGGAGATCACAAAGATCCGACTCGAACAGTGGGAAACTCGCATCGCTCTTACCGACGAAGCTAAGATAGACTCCGGAGAGGTCAACATGACCGCTTCCGAGAGGCAACAGGCTGGAAAGTCTGGTGTCGCTTTCAGGAACGCCATCGACGCAGAAGGTTTGGGTGCTGTCTATGCTGGGCGGACTCCTGTAGCTGCCACGGCTGCTTGGAATGTTGCACCCGACAACACGATCAGTAACGACATATCCACTGCTGTCGATATCATCGAGATGGCTGGTTTTACACCAGACAAGATAGTTCTTACAAGGCAACAGTACAATAGGATTTCCGACACCAACTGGGTTATCCAGGGTCGGACCGTCGAGGAATATCTCATGATGAAGTTCGGGCTGAAGCCCATTCTTGCACGGAGAGTTACCTATAAGGACATGTCCGGTGCACCTGTATGGCTGTTCAATCCGACTGGACAGTTAGTCATTCTGGACTCAAGCCAGACGGCGTTGTTCTGCCAAAAGCCCATGACTGTCGAGATGGACAGGGTTGTAGCTAGGGGAGTAGATGAATCCTTCTGGCGGAAGTTCTTCAGGACCAAGGTCATTGAAGACGAGGCCATGTTCGTCTATAACGGTATTGGCTACTAAGACCAATCTGAGGGGTCTTTTTGACCCCTCACATTTTATTTCCAATGGAGGAATGAAAAATGGATTACGATGATATGTCATATTCAGAGCTTTGGAACGAAGTAAAGAGGTATAGGGACGAAGGAGTAGACATAGGCGAACTGAAATATGGTTCGACCAAGGAAGAGTACATCACATTCCTGAAGGAACAAGAAGAAGAGGAAAAGAAGCCAGACTACGGCGACGAAGAAGACGTTCCTTATATAGAGAGTATAGACGACGTTCCTGAAGACGAAGTAGATGAGGATGAGGAAACTCAAGAATTCTTCGACGACCCAGAGAATGCTTTGGAAGAAGAGGAAGAGGAAGAAGAGGAAGAAGAAGAAGAGGAAGAAGAAGAAGAGGAAGAAGAAGACGATGAACCTATTCCAGAGGTTGTTAAACCTATTCCTAAGCCGAAACCTGCTAAGAAGTTCCATAGACTGTTCAACGATACTGATTTGAAGTCATATATAGGTAAGTACGTTGAGTTCAAAGCAGACTGGTATAGAGGTTCTACAAGCCATCTTGCTCATGGAGCTTTCATCATGAAGAAGTTTCAGAAAGGCGTTCTCTATAAGGGTAAGCTCACCGTCAGGATCTACAATTGGATCAAGACCAAAAGGATCAAGATAGCGAGGTGGTAGAGTTGGCTCTCTACGAGTCTAGGCGGTTCGCACAGACGCAGAACGATGTATCGCTCTCAGATGAAGAATGGACTACCGTTTACGTTGTAGATGGTGATGGTAATCCATTCGGATCAGATAGTTTGATAATAAGGAACAACGACGGTGGGATTATATATTTCCGGGAGAGTCCTGAAGGGAATATCATACCTATCGACCCCGGAGAAATATACGAAACGTCCTTAGAGTTGAGGACAGACTTCCAACTCATGGGCGAGAATGACGACCCAGACTATAAAGTTATAGCTTCCGTAAATTGAAGAGGTAGATAAAATGCGTAATGGCGATCGTTTGAGAACAATATTTGATCCCGATATCGACAATGATATCGGAAACCCATCGGGAAGAACAAATTCCAATTCGATTGAGGACATGATCGGGATACCGGATGCTCCTAACTCGTCACTGTTCGACATACTTGTTACAGGTTACGATTCTACGGGTGTTCTTCCTAATGCTGATGGCGGACTCGCCGAACGGATGGAATGGATTGCGACTAATATTGCAACTCCAACAGACGTGTGGTCTCCTGAAGACCCACAGTCTGGTGATATCACACTAACGAACATGAACCAATGGTATTCAGTGTTTACCGCATACACATCCACTGACTATGTTATCAAAGGTGATATCACTCTTGACTTTCCCGCAAACCAGACATACGAAGTCAGAATGACACGACACGATGCTGCTGCGAGTTCTGGTGCCGTGGCAACATTTATAATTGGTGCAAACACCGAAGCCAGAACATTTATTGTTGACCCAACAGAATATTTAGACATCGAATGTAGATGTACCACCGCAGCCGGACAGGTTGTGGATTATTACAGAGCATTTGAATATGCTGAGAATAGTGGCATACCTGCTCCAACTTGAGGAAATGATATGAAAAGAATAAGGAAGTTCCGAAGAGAGGTCAATCCCTTACTCGAGGTCGTCAAAGCCCGCAAATCGCCTGGTGGGATACAGGTTAAAGTAAAGTTACCTATGTCTGGAATTAGCGGTGACGCTAACAGCAATTGGCTGAAGATGCATATGAAATATTACTGGCGTGGTGAAAAGCAATTTCGCGTTAAGAAGATCAATGGCGATGTAAATGCGACCCTGAAGGGTGCGAAAGTGCGCATCCCAAAGTTCGAGAAAGAGCATCGCATTGCTATCAGAAAGCAAAAAAATGTATTATGGAGACGGAATAGATGAACAGAAAAGCAATTGTGGAAGGTAAGTTCTATGGAGAGCCAGAGCCAGGACTTTTTTCATATGCCAAGACCCGAAAATTGATAACGGAAAAAGTTCTGAACTACGAGAGAGATGACAACCATGTGTTTGTTGGTGTGATTTCTTTCAATGTGTCTGATGATGGGTTCACACTGGAACTTCGAATTTCACGCCATAAGTACACCCAAGAATCCGATGGCTTGAGAAAAGAAGAAGCTGTCCTCGAGGTCTTAGATGGTCTCGAATCAGCCTTCGGCATCGGAGAAAAGATGTCTCGCGACGAAATCGAGTCGATGGAGAAGCAGGGAATTCTTATGGTGGGATATTTCACGGAATTCAAGGAAGAGGAAGACTGAATGACAGATTGGGTGCATTGGACGGAGAAAGGGAATAAAATCCCGAAGAACGCTAAGGAGTCCTGGCTCAAGGAATTGGGATCGGATGACACGCTTAGCATCCGTGCTGCGATATACTTCGGAATAGAGATAGTATTCGCAATGGATATCGAAGTTCTCTGCACACTTGCAGAATTAGAGACAAGCTATAAGGAGCTTGATGACCGGGAGTTACGGCTCCTGATGGAATCGGTGGACATGCCACCGCCGAAGAACCCAACTTCCGGGACTATCCATCGTGACGATTGGATGGCCTGGCGGGAGATGGGTATTATTACTCACGATGACAATGGACATCAATGGAACTATGATGGCTCATATTACTGCTCGTACGGAGCATTCGACGATAACGGTTATTTAGTGTTCGGAACCGATTACACCTGGACTGACGGGACATCCGGTAATACCGACTGGACCGAAGTGGATAATTGGGGTGGAGCAGGGTATCCAGATGATAATGGAGATACAGCTACATTCGATAACACCTGGACAAGTAATTGTGATGTCGATTCGAACATCACTTGTGGAGAGATAACACTCGATACAGGTTATACCGGGACCGTCACACAATCAGCCACCATGACCGTTGATGATGCAGGGACAGAAACTGGTGACCTGACAATCACTGAAGGCACTTGGACCAATGGAGCAAATACATTAAATATTGATAATGACCTGACAATTACAGACACTTTCGGGGACGGGTCCGATACAGGCGACCTGACCATCGGCGGGAGCATGTCCGGGACCGGGACGTATACGCACGGGAACCAAAATGCTATATTTGAACCTCCTGTAGAGGAATTTATAGAAGACGGCCCCTGGACGTTCTATGATTTAACGGCGAATGGGGGTTATACGACCATCTCGACTGATATAATTGTCGAGCACACTCTTACGATAAATAGTGGTAAGAGATGCGGCACAACAGGTAGCAATTCCCCAACTATCACAATTGGAACCGCTTTGGCCTCTGGCGAAATTGCCAATGCTGGAACATTCTATATGGGAAATAATTCTGGTGAAAGTCATTTATATGCTGCTGACGCTGCTCATTATGCCGACCTTACTGGGGCAGGAATTTATGATTGGGATTATCAAACGGGTAATGATAATCACTGGAAGTGGCTTGACCATCAAGGCACTGATGCAACCGCAAAGACCACCGGCGGTGGCGGGGTAACCATAGTATTGGACGGCACAGTAGCCTTCTACGAAGACTGGACTGCTGCTGCCAATGACACATTCGACGTAAGTGGCGAAGTAATACTTATTAATAAAGACCTTACTGAAATTGGCACAGTCACAAACCAATCAAGCCTCTACTTGAGCAGTACATCAACAACGGGTGGTATAATCACTGACTGGAGTTGCACAAAATTAAAATCCTATTCCAACGAAACCTGGTCATTTGACGGAACAGTGACTTCAACCGGGGATGTTGAATGGAATGCTGGAAAAACAGGCCCGATTATCGCATACGACTCCGCATCAATCCTGAATGCTACTGGCGACATAACCGTTCCTGCCGGAGCATATTTAGGTGCAGACGCAGCTGGTGACATGGGTGATGGCAACCCAGCATCAGGATGGAGTGCAGATATGTCCTTCGGTTCACTCACCACTGCTGGGAACACCACCTTCTCCTCTGGGAACACAACGATAACCAGCGATAGTCCTACGAACTACATGTTACAAAACAACGGTGGTGCAATAACACACAACGATGGGACAATCACGATGGACTTCAACACATTTATTGCACCATATATCGACACTGATGGAGACAACTTATACGATCTTGTTATCGACAATGCGGGTCTTTCATTAGCTTTGACAGGAACGGACCTGACGTTGGATAATGATTTAGATATAACAACAGGTCGCCTCGATACATTCGATGGAACAAATGACTGGGACTTGACAGTGACAAATACTGCAACCATCGCCGGGATACTAACAGGCCATGATAGTGATAAGATTTCCTTCGGAGGAGGTTCAATCTCCTCTGGTGGAGAGTACGATGCGACAACAGAAGTGACAGAATTTACAGGAGACTTCACAGTGGATTCCGGTGGCAGCTACAAAAATCATGGAAGCAAAATAGAAGGAATCGGGTCTCCAACACTCACAATAGAAAACTGCGAATCTTGGAGCAATGAAGCATCCACAAGAGGAATGATAATCAGAGGAGACATCCACTCTGGGATGTTCATAGATGATGGTAACAATGATTTCGGACAAATGAGTTCAATGAGGAGGGCACCTTAATGAAAATCGAAAAAGACAAAATACTGCATGCACTTGGATCAGGGACAATAGCGATAGCAGTTTCCTTTATCCTGAGTAGGATAGGGTTCGGGCCGTTGAGCATATTATTCGGAGCTATGGTTGCTTTGGTTGTTGGATTACTCAAAGAAATCTACGACTCGAAAACAGGCGGTGTGAACGACCCTGGAGATGTGAAAGCAGACATTATCGGGATAATAATCGGAGCTGTGATAAGTGGGGCCGTGATAATTTGATAGATAAAAAACGTATAGCCTGGAAAACATCGTTAACATCCATTGCGATGTTTCTCCTTGGTGTGGGAGCATACAGAATAGCAGAAGCATCTAACACAACAGAATATGGAATGGCATTCGGAATGCTCTTGCTCGGAATAGCAATAATGCTTCTCAGGGAGCTTTGTAATGCAATGATAAAGATCAAAACAGATGATGAAAACGGAGGAAACTAAGTGACGGAATTGACTAAGGAAGTGGTAAAAACTCTTTCTAGAGGTTTACCGATTCACAACCCTATGTTATTTCATAATAGGAAAGATCGTACATCTCACTTCCCAGTTTTCAAATCCTCATTCAAATTCCAAAGAAACAAGGTAGAGATAGAAATAAACGACGGTGGGATATTTAAATATCATTATACATTCCCAAAAGGTTGGAATATAATAGATAAGGATGATGAGTCTATAACCTATGGGATATATAATGAAGTTA
>Ga0180432_10008734_pt1 | contig 12529 bp, 8 predicted proteins | sample SS_ome_10_FD_132414 | JGI IMG/M metagenome (GOLD analysis project Ga0180432, IMG submission 132414) | Hypersaline lake sediment archaeal communities from the Salton Sea, California, USA - SS_1_MS_2 metaG | ecosystem: Environmental > Aquatic > Non-marine Saline and Alkaline > Hypersaline >...
CCGGGCAGCGCGGGGGCGTCCACCGGGCCGCCGCGTTGCCGTGTGCGCCGCGGGCCTGCAAGCCTGGCGGTTGTGGCCGGGGGGCGTGGTTGAGTGTACCGGTCACCAGGCTGGCGCCTGGTGGTCTGATCGCGTCAGGCGAGGGTTCCCGGGGGGCTGGTGCGGAATCAGAGCCGTGGGCGCGAGCCCGCGGACCGGGCAGCGCGGGGGCGTCCACCGGGCCGCCGCGTTGCCGTGTGCGCCGCGGGCCTGCAAGTCTGGCGGTTGTGGCCGGGGGGCGTGGTTGAGTGTACCGGTCACCAGGCTGGCGCCTGGTGCTCTGATCGGGGTTTGCGCCGCGACGGCTCAGGTTCTGCGGGATTTCGTGTAAGAAATCGTGCGTACCGGCGACTCCCCCCACAGAGGCCCCTGGCGACTGGCGCGGGATCCCGGGGCGCCGAACGTGGGGCGGGAGGGGAGCGGGGCGAGCCTCCCCGGAAGTAACTTAACCGAAATTTAGCGCTCCAGGATTGTTTCGTTGGTTGCCCGGCAGCTACGTTGAGAGTTCGTCTGGAGGCCATTTCGCAGGAGCGGTGTTCGATGAACGGATCAGGTGTGAGGGTGCCGGTTGGCGTGGCGTGGGGAAGGGGCCGGGGGGCCAGTCTGGCGGAGGTGGTGGCCGTCGTGGCGGCCCTGAGCATCGCCGTCAGCGTGGCGGCGCTGGCGGTCGATCACAACCGGGACGAGTCGTACACGGTGGTCTGCGCCCGGAATCTGCAGGGGATCGGGCAGGCGTTGTCGCGGTACCTGGCGGACAACGGGGGGGTGTATCCGCCGTCGTACGCGTATCCGAGCGACGCGGAGGGTACCTGGGATCCCGAGGACCAGGACCCCGCGCACCCCTACGGTTACGCGCACTGGTCGTGGCTGTTGTACGACGGGGGAGGGACGCGGCCGACGGCATTCCAATGTCCGGCCATGACGGCCGGCGGGGCGCCCCGCACCAACCCGGGACCCGACGCCGCGGATTGGGAGGCCGGCCAGGTGGACCAGAATCAGGCCTCCGCACCGAACCCCTTCGTAGACCGGCAGACGCCCAGGATCGCGTACACGGCCAACGCGGCCATGCTCCCGAGGAACAAGTTCACGCAGTTCCTCTCCGGGGCCAATCGGATCAACGTGTTCGTCCCGTCTGCCGGGGTGAACCGTCCGGACGAAACGACCGTGATGACCGAGTTCCTGGACAACTGGAAGGGGCTCTGCATTCAGGCCGGCGGCAGCCTGGTCAGCAAGTCTCACCGGCCGATCAACCCGTTCTACCACCTGGCCAGTGGCTGGAACGAGTACCAGTCGATGCCCGGCAGCCCTGGTTTCCTCTACGGTCTCCAGCAGAGCGGCTACGAGATCCATACTGATCCGGAGGATTACGGGCTACTGCCCTGGCAGGGCGTCAGGAACAGGACGAACATCCTCGACCACACCTCGGGTCTCGCCCAGATCAACGCCGTCGGGCGGCACCACCCGGGGGGCGATAGCCTGTACGGCGGGACGGCCAACTTCCTGATGGGCGACGGTCACGGCGAGCGGATGACCGTGCTGGACTCCCTGATCGAGCGGAAGTGGGGGGATCGCTACTACGGGCTCTCGGGACACAACTTGGTTCTGAACTACTCGATGGCGGACTGGGCGGCTGACAGCGAGTGATCGCCTGCCGGGTGGCGGTTGGAGATAAGGAGGTCGGAATGATCGCGATGCGACGACGCTGCGGCGAGCAAGGGTGGTGGTGGGCGGCCTCCGTAACGCTGGTCGCTGCGGGCGCACTGTGCGGTGAAGCAGGGGCGGCCGGGGAGGCCGAACTGGTCGTGGACCTCAACGTGCAAGAGCCCGGTTCGTCGCCGGCAGGCTTCATCGAAGCCGGCGGCGTGGTGTACTTCGTGGCTCATGATCAGCCCCACGGTCAGGAGCTGTGGCGGACCAACGGGACCGGGTCGGGCACGTCGCTGGTGAAGGACATCCGCCCGGGCCCGGCGGGATCGGCCCCGGGCGAGTTGACCGCGTTCGGCGGGCTGCTGGTGTTCGTGGCAGACGACGGCGTCCAGGGCGCCGAGCTATGGCGCAGCGACGGCACGCCGGAGGGGACGTTCGTGCTCCACGACCTGGAGCCCGGGCCGGGGTCGTCGCGACCGTGCCGGTTGACCGCGGTGGAGGGTCGGCTGTTCTTCGCCGCGTTCGGTGATTTCCTGGACATCCAGCTCTGGGTGACGGACGGGACGCCCGGTGGCGCCGCCCTGGTGAGTGAATTCGAGTACGGAACAGAGACCGCAGATCTGCTCAGCGAACTGACCGCGAGCAACGGGCTGCTGTTTTTCTCGCTGCACCAGGGGCTCTGGGTGAGCGACGGCACGGAGACCGGCACCGCCGAGTTGGTGGCCGACGTACGTCCGCAGCATCTGACACCGTGGGGCGAGTGGTGCTTCTTCGCCGCCGACGCCGACCCGTCGAGCGGGAGCAACGTCGAGCTGTGGAAGTCCGACGGCACCGTGGCGGGCACGGAGCTGGCGGCCGACGTGAACCCGGCCGGCTCGTCCGACCCGCGAGAGCTGGTGCCGGCCGGCGGCGGTCTCTACTTCTCGGCAGCCCCGGGGGCGAGCGGAAGCCCCGGTTCGCGCGGCCTGTGGAAGACCGACGGCACCACCGCGGGGACCGAGCTGGTGGCCGGCGATCCGGCCACGGCGGCCTGCGACCCGCAGAACCTGGTCGATTTCGCCGGGTCGCTGCTGTTCGCCGCGCAGGACGCGGCCGGGCTGACGGGCATCGAGCCGTGGTCCAGCGACGGGACCGGGGCGGGCACCTCCCTGGTGGCCGACATCGCCGCGGGGGAGGCGTCGTCGCTGCCGCGCTGGCTCACCAGCCTGGGAAGCGTCGTGCTGTTCACCGCGGAAGAGGCGGTCAGCGGGCGGGAGCTCTGGCTGACGGACGGCACGGGGGCGGGCACGGAGCTGATCGGCGACCTCCGCCCGGGCGAAGCGGGTTCGACCCCCGCGGGGCTGACCGCGGTCGGCGGAGAGGTCTTCTTCCGGGCCAACGACGGGCAGCACGGGCTGGAGCTGTGGGCCTCCGACGGCTCGGCCGCCGGCACGGCGCTGGTGGCCAACCTGGAGGCGGGCACCGACTCGTCCTGGGTCCGGGATCTTACCGTTCTGGGGGGCCGGGTCTTCTTCGCCGCCGAAGACAGTCTCTACGGCACCGAGCTGTGGTCCAGCGACGGCACGGCCGCCGGGACGACCCTGATCCAGGACCTGCGGCCCGGCACCGCGGGTTCGATGCCGCGCCAGGTGTTCTCGGCCGACGGCTTCGTCTACTTCACCGCCAACGACGGCACCACCGGCTTCGAGCTGTGGCGCTGTGACGGCGTCGGTGCCCCGGAGTTGGTGGCCGACCTCAACACGGGGGGCGGAAACTCGCATCCGCATGGCTTTGTGCCGTTCCTGGGCGATGTGGTCTTCTTCGCCGCCGCTGACGCCGGCGACGTCGGCCTGTACCGCAGCGACGGCACGCCGCCGGGAACCGTGCTGCTCGAGGTGGTGGACGGCGAGGACCTCGTCGCCCTGGGGGACCTGCTGTTCCTCGCGGACGACCGGGAGATCTGGCTGTCGGACGGCACGCCCGGGGGGGCGACGCTGGTGGGCCAGACGGGTAGCGATTCGTGGGGGTCGCAGCCCGACCTGCTGACCGCCTGCGGCGAGCGGATCTACTTCCGCGGCGGGGACACCGCCCACGGCATCGAGCTGTGGCAGGTCAAGGAGGATCGGGACGGGTGGGCGCTCGGCGCCGTGATCGACTTGTATGCCGGCGAGGAGTCGTCGAACCCGGAGCAACTGATCTGTCACAACGGCACGTTGTTCTTCACCGCCGAGGACGGGACGCACGGGCGCGAGCTCTGGCGGCTGACGCCGGGCGCCGACCCGGAGGATCCGACCGTGGTGATGGTGGCGGACCTGAACGCGGGGCCCGACTCCTCGGCGGCGGGGCAGTTTGTCGTCTCGGGAGACTGGGTGTACTTCACCGCCGACGACGGCCTGACGGGGGTGGAGCTGTGGCGGGTGCATGCCGGGACGTTTGCGGTCGAGCAGGTGGCCGACATCGAGGCGGGGCCGGCGGGTGGGCGGCCGCGGGGGCTGCTGCCCGGCCCGGCCGGCGGCGAGGTGCTGTTCGTGGCGGATCAGGCCGCCTTTGGGGCGGAGGCCTGGCTGTCGGACGGAACGCCGCAGGGCACCGGGCCGGTGGCCGACGTGGTGCCCGGGCCGGTCGGCTCGAATCCGCGGGACCTGGCGGTCTGCGGGGCGCGGCTGTTCTTCGCGGCGAACAACCGGGTCGTGGACGACGAGCTGTGGACGCTGTGCCTGGGGGCCACCGGCGATTTCGACTGCGACGGGTCGGTCGATCTGGCGGATCACGCCGTGCTGGCCGGGTGCCTGACCGGCCCGGGCGCGGAGCCGCTCCCCGAGTGCGAGCGGGCCGACCTGGACGGGGACCAGGATGTGGATCTGGCCGATCATGCCCTGCTCCAGGCGGCGTTCGGTGGGTAGCGGCGTAGCGCCACAACAGTGACACGCCATGACTCTCCGCTGGGGCGAGCCCTCCGAGCGGCGAGCTTCAGTCCGCGCGGAGGGCAGACGGTGACGAGCCGCGAACTTCAGTTCGCGCGGCCGTCCGAATACCCGGGAAACTCGTCCGGCGGGTGCTTCGAGAGGAACCGGGGGCTCGAACAGGCGTTTGAAGCCTCCTGACCCTGTGGCTGGCGCCGGACGGCGGACCCGGCCTGCCGGGAATGTTCCCGTGACGGCCTGCTCCGCTGCCTCGGTTCTCATGAGAACTCCCGACGACCTGCACTGCCGAACGTTTCCGTCGCCCGCGTCGCGGGCTCAGGTGGTTGCGGGCTGCCCCCCAGGGCTCCCTGCGGTCGCCCTGGGCTTCAATCCTCCGCCCCCGTTGGGGGCTGAACTGCCCGGGCGCCGGGGGGGCTGCTGGTCACGCACAAGTCTGCGGCTTGGCCGCATGATGATTTCGGACCGAGAGGTCGTCTCGTCGATGAACCTCCGCTGCCGGGTGCGAAGCGCCGGGGGGTAAGCGGCAGGATCCGGCATGCGTTTGGCCGATAACGTGAGCCGGGGCGCCAGGCCCGTGCGGCCCGGGTGACCGGGCGTCTCAAGTCAGGATGAAGGCCTGCCGAAGCTTCTGGCAGCCCGTCAGCAGGGCCGTCTGTCCGCCCAGGTCGGGTGAGGTCTGGGCGGCTCACTGGCCAGGTCGCTGAAACGCCCGGGCGTTGTCTCGCCGGGACGTGGGGCGTGGGGGTGGTGGCATGCTCAAGCAAGTCCCCAGAGATCGGATCCGACCGGGTTACCGTCTGCCCGGCGCCCTGCGGGACCGCGACGGACACGTCCTGCTCGGGGCGGGCACGTGTGTTACGGAGCGGGACATCTCCAGACTGGGGTGTCGGCTGATTGTGGGGGTCTACGGCGGCGAAGACTGGCCGGCCGAGGACACGGCCTGCGAGGGGGGCGCCGCGGAGGTGGCTGCTTCCGACACCTCGTGGTCCGCGACAGAGTCGGGGCGGGCAGAGGGGACTGCGGACCGGGGATCCGGCCGGACGTGTTCGCACGTGGAGACGTCGGTGCTCCGCGTGGGGCTGGTGCTCGAGCAGGACATCCTGGACGCCTCGAGCGTGCTGCTGCTGGCGGCGGGCACCGAGATCACGCCCAGTTTTCTCGCGGGTCTGCGGCAGCGGGGCATCTGTTCGGTGACGCTGGCGGCGCCGCAGACCTGGTCGGACGGGGGAGAACTGCAGTCGGTCCACAGCCAGGAGATCGATGCGCTCTTGACCGCGGAGCTCGAGCGGCCCGTCGCCCTGCGGACCATCAGCCCCGCGGAGCGCCCGCGGTTGCCACTGGCCGGCCTGCGGGCCGAGACGGCCCGCGGCGTGGAGCGGGCCGGCCGGAACGCCCAGATCCTCGCGGAGATGTGTGCCTCGCTCGGGGGGCAGAGCGCCGTCTCGGCGGGGGAGATCCGGGCCGGGCTGCGCGGGTTCATGAACCTCATCGCCCGGGACTTCGATCTGCTGCCCGCGATCGTGGCGGAGCAGAGGGTGCAGGAGGAGTACCTCTACGACCACTGCACCAACGTGGCACTGTTGAGCATGGCCGTCGGCGCCCAAATGGGCATGAACCGCGAGCAGGTCGTGGAGATGGGCCTGGGGGCCATGCTCCAGGACGTGGGCATGCTGCGGGTGCCCGAATCGATCCGCTTCAACCGGGGCACGCTGACGCCCGACGAGCGGTTCGAGGTGCTGCGCCACCCGGTGCACACGCTGGATTTGCTGGAACGCATCCCCGGTCTGAGCGCGGCCATGCGGATCATCGGCTACCAGGCTCACGAACGCGACGACGGCAGCGGTTACCCCCGGCGACGCTCGGGGATGTTCATCCACCACTACGCCAAGATCGTGGCCATCGCCGACGCCTACACGGCGATGACCAGCCGGCGTCCCTACCGCAGCCCCATGCTGCCCTACGAGGCCGCCAAGACGCTGCTGGTCGACGGCAGCCGGGGCAAGTTCGACCGGACGGTGCTGCGTGCGTTTCTCGATGCTCTCTCCCTGTTCCCGATCGGCAGCCGGGTGGCGCTGAACGACGGGACGGTGGCCGAGGTGGTGCGGGCCAACCCCGGGGCCCATACCCGCCCGGTGGTGGCCGTCGTTGACGCCCGGGGCGGACCGACCGATACCCTCATCGATTTGTCCCAACAGACCGAGTACCGCGTGGCCCGGGCCCTGCCTCGCCCGGCGGAGGCCGGGCCGGCCGGTTCCTGATTCCGTTGGCGGCAGGTTCCGTTTGCAGCTCGCGGGACACCCTGCGGACAATACACCGGCCTGGCGGCCGGAAACGGCGGACGTGGGCCGATCGCTCGCGGATTGGCCGGGCGGTTCTGTCCTTGCCGTCCGATAACGCCCCCGGGGGCGGCACGGCGCTGCCGCTTGGCCGGCGGTGAACGCCGGCGTGGTCGCCCCTGGGCGGCTTGGCCCGCGGGACGGGATGCGGTACCCTGCCGGGGTCGGCTCAGCGTGGTATTCTCTCGGGGGTCTGCCGGCGACTTCGATCAATAGCCTAAGGAAAGGACAGTCAATGAGTTTTCGTGCAATCGCAGCGGCGTGTGTCCTGCTCACCTCGACGCTGGTGGCAGCGCCGCCCCAGACGACACCCCCCGCCTCGCAGCCGGCCGAGAGCCCGGCGGGCGGGCAGGCGGACGAGGTCGCCGTCACCGTCAACGGGGCCGTCATCACCGAGGGCGAGGTGAACACCCTGGTCGGGGCGGTGATCGCCCAGCAGACCCGGGGCGCCCAACTGCCCGAGCCGCTGCTGCGAGACGCCCGCGAGCGGCTGCGCCCGCAGATCCTGGAGACGCTGATCGACGACCGGCTGCTGGACGCGGCGGTGCAGGGCGCGGGCATCACCGTCGAGGAGACCGACTACCGGGCCATGCTCGAGAAGCGGCTCAACGACCACCTGATCCGCAGCGGCACGAGCCAGGCGGAGTTCGAGGAGCAGCTCCGCAGCCGGATGAAGACCTCGCTGGCGGATTTCCTGACCGAGCGGTCGAGCGACCCGGACTTCCGCCGCTCGGTGCAGCACGAGCGACTGCTGGAGAAGAAGTACCCCGACCGGTTCGCCGTGAGCGGCGAGGAGATCCAGGCGCGCTACGAGCGTGACCGGGAGAACGTCTACGCCAACCCTGCCATGGTCAAGGCGAGCCACATCCTGTTCCGCACGACCACCAGCATGAGCGAGGAGGAGAAGGCCGCGGCTCGCCAGCAGGCGGAGAAGGTGCTGGCGGAGGCCCGCAAGCCGGATGCCGATTTCGCCGCCCTGGCTGCGGAACACTCGGCGTGCCCGTCGAAGGCCCAGGGGGGCGACCTGGGCTTCTTCCCGCGGGAGGGGGCCATGGTGGAGCCCTTCGCGGCGGCGGCCTTCGCTCTGCAGGCGGGCCAGATCAGCGACGTGGTCGAGACCCGTTTCGGGTACCACGTCATCCAGGTGACCGATCGGAAGGAAGCGAGCGTGACGCCGCTGGAGGAAGCCCGGTCGGCCATCCGGGACGAGCTGGTTGCGGAGAAGTCGATCACTCTGCGGAAGGAGCTGGTGGCCGAGTTGCGGCAGAACGCCGAGATCAGCTACCCCGCGGGGAAGGCCCCGAAGCAGGAGGTGGCCGCTCCGCCGTCGCCGCCGGCTCCCCAGGCGCCGCCCGCCGAGCAGGGCTCCAACGCCGGCGAGTAGGGCCGTCCGGGGCCGCGTGTCTCCGGGGTTGGGTGATTGAGCACGACCTGCGTGTGGTCGGGGCGCCAGCGCGCCTGGACGCCAGGGAGGTTCCATGACGGCGCGGAGAGCACGGGCGGCGGCTTGCGGGCTGGTGCTGCTGGTCGGAATCGGTTGGCTGGGATCGGGAGCCGTTGTCGGCGGCGGCCCGGAGCATGCGGCGAAAGAGCGCGACAGCCGGACGTATGTGGCGGCCATCTACCGGCGCGGTCCGGGCTGGGTGCCGGGCAGGCCGTTTCTGGAGCAACCCTCCCTCGCGGAGCACGGGGCCTTCATGGAGGGGCTGGACAACCTGGTGCTGGGCGGGGCTTTCAAGGACGACACCGGCGGTATCGCCGTCTTCGCGTTCGAGAATCTCGAGGCGGCAGAGCGAACCCTCCGCGGCGATCCCATTCTCAAGTCGAAGGTCTGCACCGTGGAACTGCACGAGTTCTTCCCCACCGCTCCCGGCTGCGTGGAGAAACAGGCCTGGTAGACGGGCGGAGCGGGTGCGGTTACGCCCGTTCTGCCGGAGGGCCCTGCTGAGCTCGAAGGCCCGCTGGCGGCACCCGGTGTCGCCGGCCGGCCGGTGACCGCCGCCGCAGACGCGGCAGGTCGCGCGGATTGTGCTTGACAAGGGGCGGTCCGCGCTGCTCTCATGCAGTTTGCAGGTCTCCCCCTGGGCGCATTTCCGGGGAATCTTCTGATACCTGGCGGAGAGAGTGTGAGTGCGGCGGCCGCGGGCCGTGGGTGCGCACCGGTTGCCCACGGACCGCATGCACGGATGCGCGGCCGCGAACCGCCGTGTCTGACGCTCGCGTCTTCGGCAGAGGCGATGGGTTGTTTCACGGAATGCCCGCCTCGACGCGGAGAGGCGGACGGGTTGGCGTGCGCTCTGTGCGTGTTGGACGGCGCCCGCGGCCCGTGCGTCTGCAGGCAGCGTCACCCGGGTCGCTGCCGGCCCGCAACGGGAGGGTGCAAAAGGAGGATGTGTCATGAGAAAAGCGATTGCAGTTGTGGTCGGGGTGGCCCTGCTGGGCGGCGTCGCCGCGACGGCGAACGCCCTGGAGCCGGGCCTGTATGGCATCCAGTCCTGGTCCAACGGCGTGTTCAAGATCGATGAGACGACGGGGGTGGCCACGCAGCTCTCCACCTGCTCGGCGTTCCTCAGTCTGTCCGGGGCGTCGTTCCTGCACGGCGAACTCTACGCAACGGATGTTCTGGGGGGGCCCGGGCTGTACTACGGCAGCATCGACGTACCCACGGGTGCCTACACCGGTGTCCATGGGCAGGACGGCGGAGTGAACTGGCACGGGCTGGCGTCTTCGGACGCCAAGGGCCTGACCTGGAGCATTGATCAGGATGCCGGTGACATCCTGAAGTCGACGGATGCGTCCGGGGCGACCACCACGATCGGGTACGCCGGCATCGACGGACGGGGAATGGCGTACGATGACAACCACGGCATCCTGTACGCCACCACGTTCCCGGGTCAGCTCTACACGGTGGACATCGACACGGCCGAGGCCACGCTGATCGGTGACATGGGCATTGCCACGGATCTGGTCGGGCTGGCGTACGACGAGTTCACGGACACCCTGTATGCCAACGAGGGCGGCAGCAGCATGTCGCTGTACACCGTGGACACGGCCACCGGCGCGGCCACGCTGGTGGGGGCCAACGGCTTCGTCAACATCGATGGTCTGGCCTGGATCCCCGAGCCCTGCTCGCTGGGGCTGCTGGTGGTCGGGGTGCTGGTAGCGCGGCGCCGCCGTTAGTGATCCCTCGGATGAAGGGACTGCGCAGCGTGCGGGCGCGGAGCGGGTCGCTGCTTGTGCCGGGGCCGATCGTGGCGGGGTGAAAGCCAGCGACTGACCGGCCAGCGCCGGGCGGCGCTGCCGCGAGGATGACCAAGCGGGGAGAATCTGCGTCTGGCAGGTTCTCCCCGCCCTGCTTGCCGGACCCGGAGGGTACGAGGCCCTGGGCTCGGGGCCGCCCGCGGTCCGATCATCAGCCCCCTGTTGCGCTGCGTGGACCGATCCTGAAGGCTCCCTCCCCGGCGGGCGTCCGGAACCGACAGTCGTGCTGCCGGCCCGTCGATATCGCCAGCAGGGCGGAGGGCCAACGCTGCGGTTGGCGGCGTTCGGGGCACCGCCTGCAGCAGCGCCGCCCGACCGTCCGGTGGGGGGCGGTGCGGCCCGTCGCGACCTTGCTCGAGGGAGACACGCTGATGACCCGCATTCGTTGCCTGGCTGCCTTGCTGGCGATTCTGCTGTTTCTGCTGGTCAATCGCCCGTGCGGCGGCGGGGACCTGAGCTCCGGGGAGGCGGGGGCCGCCGCCGCTGACGCCGCTGCCCAGGTGCGCTTCCTGGACATCAATGGTGACGGAGCGGTCGACGCCGGCGAGTTCGCCGCCGGGCAGTCGGCCGCCCGGGTGATGGCAACGCTGCGATGGGAGGAGTGCGATACGGACGGCGACGGGGCTGTGAGTGGCGCAGAGTACGTGGCGGCCCTGGTGGCGACCGCTGACACGGTGGAGAACTCGGCGATCGGCAGCGAGGCGGACAGCGAGGCCGAAGCGGCGCTCGCCCGGGCCCTGCCCGTGAGCGTGCTGCTGGATCGGCTGGCCGGCGAGGCCCGTTATGCCGACGAGATCGCCGCCCTGCGGGCGGCGGTGGAAGACCTGGACGACGACGAGGCGGTGGTCACCTGCCTGAACGCCCATCCGGCGCGCTACGCGCGGCTCCGGCCGGTGATCCATCACTGGGCACGACACTACCCCGTACGGCCGGGCGTGCGCCGCCTGATCAAGCCACGGTCGGCCCAGGCCAAGCCGTCAGCGAGGCAGGCGCCGCCGGGCGGGAGAAGGAACCCGCAGATGGCCAGGCCCAGCGGAGCGAAGCCGCACAAACCGCCGCGCAAAACGGCCAAGGCGGGTCCGAAGCGGCGCGGGCCCGGACGACGCTGACCCGCTTCCCGGCAGACCCCAGGCCACAAGGAGCCGCGGATTCCAGTTCGCGCGGGCATCGAAACGGCCGGACGCCGGCGAGGCGCATCGACGCGGAGAGGCGACACTTCGCCGACACCACACGGGCCAACACGCTCGCCCGCATCCGGTGCCTGTGCCTCTGCGGACGTACCGCGGGGGCGCATCCCGGGGGCTGCCCGGCGAGGCCCCGGTACTCGGGATCCTCTCCGGCCGATCAGCCGGCCTTGGTCATCCGCATAACGGCGGCAGCCGGTTGATCGAACTCGAACCGGGCGCCGATGGTGTAGCCGGTCAGGCCCGGCGTGCAGTCCACGGTGACCGCGGACAGGCCGGTCATCTCGCCGGCCCGGCAGATGCGGATCGGCGTATACAGCGGGATCGGCTCGCGGCAGCGGAAGCCGATGCCGCCCGCGGCGATATCACAGGAAGTCGCGTAGTGGGTCGCCGTGCACCGTCCTTCGGACAAGACGTGCACTTCGAGGTGGACGTGCCAACTGGTGCGTGGATCGCGGTGTCGCCGGGTGAATGTGTCGGTGACACCTGTCTCCTGAGCTTCTTCCAGCCACTGTCGGGCGAGGCTCTCCCCGCCGGCTTCGGGCGCCAGCTTGACGGTTGAGGACATTGCTTTCTCTCCCTTCCACATGAAACACGAGTCGGTTCCTCCAACAAGACATCCGTGGGCCTCGATCGGTTAGCCGGCGAGATGCGATACAGCCGGGACTTCCTACAGGGATGTTGGAACGGTACGATTCGCGGTTTGGCATCGCAACTCCTTGTGTAACAACTGTTTACGGTCTCTTATCGCCCGCACTGAGCGTTACAGCATGCCCAGGTTCACAGGTTTCGCTCGCCCGCCTGGGGGCAAACACCCAGCGCGAGACAGGTGGGGAGGGCGTTGTACGGCAAGACCGGTGGGGCGGTACGCCGGAACGTTTTCGGTGAAACGTCGGGTTTTTCGTGAGCGCGCCGGGCGCCGATCTCGCTAAGCTTCCAGGCGGCCTGTCCGGCTGGGATGTTCGCGGGACCCGACCACCCCGGGTGGGCCGCCCGATTTCCTTCCTGCCGGCAGGCCGGCTGCGCGGGTCGCCGGCACCTGCACCTGCCTTTGAGCCGGCTTCCTGGGCCTGCTCATCCGCCCGCCTGCGGCTCGCGTTCCCAGCGGAGTGGTTGACCCGGTGTGGCCGGCGTTTCTCGGACGCCCCCGGCGGCGCCG
>Ga0180432_10008735_pt1 | contig 12526 bp, 7 predicted proteins | sample SS_ome_10_FD_132414 | JGI IMG/M metagenome (GOLD analysis project Ga0180432, IMG submission 132414) | Hypersaline lake sediment archaeal communities from the Salton Sea, California, USA - SS_1_MS_2 metaG | ecosystem: Environmental > Aquatic > Non-marine Saline and Alkaline > Hypersaline >...
AAAATTAAAGAACGAAGCCCAAAAAGAGCAAACCGTCCTCACCCCGCTTGCAGAGAGTCTGGCAACAGCAGATAATGCTGTTAAATTCGAAAAAGTGGCTCAGGCACAGGATGCCCAAATTGATTTGATCCGTCAAGGGCACTTGTCTGACTCAACCCGACTTTTCAACCCAAACACCTGGATAATGCCCGTGCTCACTGCTTTACGTACCGACCCTGTAGCCATGCACAATGTCATAGAAGGTGAAATAAACAAGCTAACAGCTATCAAGGACGATCCGCAGACACTGCCTCTCACCCGGCAAATTCTACAGGAAATTTTGGCCAACAGAGCAAACATCACGACAACAGAAGCCCAGGGCAACCCAGAGACCAAACTCAGAACCCCTGGAGATTTCACCGCGGGGTACGAGGTAGGTCACATGCTGCAGGCCCCGGGAGGGAGCGCGGAACGATTGGGTTCCCTGGCCCACGAATTCACCCACGCATCAGTTGCAAACTCGTTCCGCAATTCAGACCTCTACGCCATGGCTTTTCAAGTGGGGACACCTGATGCCACGATTGTAGCGCTGAGTGCCAAGCGCACCCGACAGTTAGAAGAACTCGAGACGCTCATGGAGACCGAAAAGTTCACCGGTGACCAAAAAAATCTTTTGCGGGCCAAACTGCAATACCCCAACCCGAACAAAGACGCAAGAGGTTATCTACAGCGATACATCAAGCCCAACATCATCCCCGATGCTGCTGCACGAGCCCGTGTGCAGGCGCTGGCAAACGGGGGAGTCAACAACACAGTAATCGAGTTCGACACAGTGATCAACCAAACGATGCTCTATATGCAAATTTGGGGAATACCGGCGAACAATAAATTCTACAAAAGACTAAAAGCTGTAGCTCAAGAAGCCTACAACTACCGGGCAGCCGCACGGGCATAATTCCCTAAATATAACCGGTGAGAACAATCATAACTTACCGATATTATCACAAACGGACCCCTTTAAAACTTTTTGTGTCAAAATTGTTACAAAGGAGCAACAAAATAAAAAATCGAACAGACGCCCATCGAACAAGGGAAATCGACCACAACAGACAGTATTCCAATACCCCTGACTTACCTATCCCTTGTAGGTAATCGTTCGATTTTACCAATCATCAAGCAAGCCAAACGATCGTCATTTGACAAATCGCCGGGAATGAGTATAATTGTGGCGTATAATGACCAAAGAAGCTCGTAGAGCGATGGGGGGAGTCCTCGTTCGCTCTTTTTGTGTCTATTGAAACTTTTACCTTTACATTTTCCCCATGACCGAGCAAATAGATACCCAACTTATCATCTCATTCCAGGAATACCTCATCCACCAAGGCATGGCGCCAGCGACGATCAAGAATTACCTGGCCGATCTCAGCGCCTTTGCACGGCGGTTTGGTACCCAGGCGAAAAACGATGCTTCCCTGCTGACTTTTTCTGCGGCCGACCTGCGTGCCTATTGTACCGAACTGCGCAATGATGGCCTGGCGACGAGCACGATCAACCGTCGCCTGCAAGCGTTGCGCAAATTCGGACAGTTTGCTGTAGAAACAGGGCTGCGGACAGATAACCCGGCCCATGACGTGGCACGCCTGCGATCGGGGCAACCGCCGCCACCCCGCCTTCTCAGCAAAGCCAAAGCCGACGATTTGTTAGAGACGGTGCTGGCCGAGGCCAAACCCAGCCAGGTACACCGGGATTATGCCATCTTTTTGACCTTGCTAAGTTGCGGCATCCGACTGCGAGAACTTGTAGACTTGAGGCTGGAAGACGTGGTATTGAGCGAGGATGAAGGATACTTGATGGTCGGATCATCTTCCTCGGAGGGAGGGCGCGTCATTCCTTTTGGAGCAGGCACCTCCGCAGCGCTGATGACCTACCTGCGGGTGCGTCCCAACCTGCCCGACGAGGATCACTTTTTCCTCAGCCGCGAAGGGCGTCCTATATCCTCACGCAGTGTTCAACGCCTGGTGACGTGCTATACGCGGGCAGCCGGCCTGAAAAACGTGTCGGCACAAACATTGAGGACAACCTTTGCCCACGCCATGCTCGAGGGCACCGGAGACATGGAAATCGTAGCTAAACTCATGGGACATCGTTCAAAAGCCATTACAGCCCGTTATTTTGCTCGCTCAAACCAGGTTACCATCCAATCTTTTTAAAAAGGGAGGGAAACATTGGACCTCAAAAATTTTAGCGCGTTGCGCATCAGTCTGGCATCGCCGGAGCAGATCCGATCCTGGTCCTATGGAGAAGTTCTGAAACCGGAAACCATCAACTACCGGCGGTTGCGACCAGAAAAAGATGGCCTCTTTTGCGAGGCGATCTTTGGCCCGACCAAAGACTGGCAATGCTACTGTGGCAAATACAAAAATGTGCGCTACAAAGGCATCATCTGCGACAAGTGTGGCGTCGAGGTAACCCGCTCGTCAGTGCGACGGGAGCGAATGGGCCACATCGAACTGGCTGCGCCAGTAGCTCACGTCTGGTATGCCCGGCGTACCCCCAACTATTTGAGCTTGCTGCTAAACATTTCCCGGCGGAACCTGGATCGCACACTCTACTTTGCCCAATACGTCATCACAGAGGTAGACGAAGAAGCGCGCCAACGCGCCATACGTCGTCTCGACGAAGAAGTAGAACGGGAACAGAGTCGCCTGCAAAAAACGACAGAGGAAGCTATCCAGGCCATCGAAAATCGGCGGGATGAAGAGAGCCAGGTACTCAAAGCTGACCAGAATGCCGTGTTGGAGCAACTAGACGGAAACCTGGATGCCAAAACCGAAGACATTATGCGCGAGGCCAAGTCACTTCAATCCTGGCTCGAACGCGATATTGGCAAGCCCGCACGAGAGCCAGTGGTCTTTACGCCATCGGGAACCGTGATCCTTCCCCTGGGAGATGTCATCGCCCAGGAACACATGAGCCAACTCAACGAGGCGGTGCAGGCCCACTTGAGCGAAATTCAAATAGATGTGCAGGACGAAAAAAACCGCAACCTGGCCATCTCTGAAGGCCAGGTGTCTGATGCCCGGCACGCCGCCGCTCGAGAGATTGAGACACTTAGAAGTAAACTGGCACAACAGTTAGAAGCTCTTTCCTCCGCTGCAGAACTGCGCCTTGACGAGCTCAAAAGCCTGGCCTCGCTCCAATTTTTTGGTGAATCTCGGTATCGGGAGCTAAAAGGCCGCTGGGGACAGGTGTTCAAAGCCGGCATGGGGGCTGAAGCCTTCTATGACCTCCTGGCAGCCATGGAACTGGACACGATGGCCAAAGAACTGTGGTACGAGGTCCGAACAACCCGATCTAAACAGCGTCGTAAAAAGGCCGTGAAACGACTCCGTGTCGTCGAGTCATTGCGCGAATCGGGCAACCGCCCCGAGTGGATGATCCTGACCGTGTTGCCAGTTATCCCTCCCGACCTGCGCCCGATGGTTCAGCTGGACGGCGGGCGCTTTGCCACCTCCGACCTCAACGATCTCTACCGGCGCGTCATCAACCGCAACAATCGCCTCAAGCGACTGCTCGAACTGGGCGCGCCCGATGTCATCGTCCGCAACGAAAAACGTATGCTGCAGGAGGCGGTCGACTCGCTCATTGACAACTCGCGACGGGGCAAAGCCATGTCCCGCCGAGGCCGGCGCGAACTCAAGTCCCTCTCCGACATGCTCAAAGGAAAAAAGGGCCGTTTCCGCCGCAACCTGCTCGGCAAGCGCGTCGACTATTCGGGGCGATCGGTTATCGTCATCGGGCCGGACCTGAAACTGCAACAATGTGGCCTTCCCAAGAGCATGGCCTTGGAATTGTATCGTCCCTTTGTCATTGCCCAACTGGTGGAACGCAACTATGCCAACAATGTCAAAGGCGCCAAGCGGATCATTGAGCGCGAGCGCCCAGAAGTGTGGGAAGTGCTGGAAGAAGTTATCCGCGAGCGCCCCGTGTTGCTCAACCGTGCGCCCACCCTCCACCGCCTGGGCATCCAGGCATTTGAACCGGTATTGGTTGAAGGAAAGGCAATCCACATCCACCCCCTGGTCTGCGCCGCCTTCAACGCCGACTTTGACGGCGACCAGATGGCCGTTCACGTGCCCCTTTCCAAGCGCGCCGTAGAAGAAGCTCGCCAGTTGATGCTTTCCACCAGAAACCTCATGCTTCCAGCCAGCGGGGAACCTGTTGTGGGTCCAACCAAAGATATGGTGATGGGTTGCTATTACCTCACCATGGAACAAGAGGGCCGCAAGGGCGAAGGAATGACCTTTATCGACATTGATGAAACCATGTTGGCATACAGCCTGGGCAAGGTAGAACTTCACTCCCGCATCAAACTGTTGAATCCTTACTCAACACCCATCCAAGATCAAGCCCCTACCCAATTGATCGAAACAACCGTAGGCCGTGCTCTGTTTAACGACATCCTACCCGACGAGATCCGCTATGTAAATGAAACGTTGGATAAGGGACGCCTGAAACGGCTGGTCGCACGATGTTACCAAAAAATGGGCATGGGAATCACCGCCGAGGTGGTCGATAGAATCAAAAACATCGGCTTCAAATACGCCACCCGATCTGGAGTCAGTATCGCCGTGGGCGACTTGACGGTGCCAGAAGAAAAACAGCAGATCATCAAGGATACCGAAGATATGGTACAAGAAGTAGACCGCCAGTACCGTCGCGGTCTGCTTACCGAAGACGAACAGTACACCCGCACCATCGAACTCTGGTCACGAGCCAAAGATGATGTGACAGAAGTCGTCGCCAGTTCACTCAATCCGGCAGGCCCTATCCGCATCATGGCCGAGTCCGGCTCTACCAAGGGCGGTTATCAGCCCATCTCCCAGTTGGCTGGTATGCGTGGCCTCATGGCCGATCCCTCCGGACGCATCATCTCAATGCCTATTGTCTCCAACTTTCGAGAAGGCTTGAGCTCACTGGAGTATTTCATCTCGACCCACGGTGCTCGCAAGGGCCTGGCCGACACCGCTCTTCGTACAGCCGACGCGGGCTACCTCACCCGGCGGCTGGTCGACGTCGCTCAAGACATTATCATCAACAACCACGATTGCGGCACTCAAAGTGGAATCTGGCTTCGCAAGGCCGATAACGTGGGCGGCCAGACGCTGGCAGAACGCATCGTAGGCCGGGTAGCAACGGGCAAAGCCATACACCCGGAAACCGGGGAAATCCTGGTGGATATAGGTGAGCTGATAAGTGAAGACCAGGCAGAGGCCATCGAAGCCGCGGGCATTACAGAAGCCTATGTCCGTTCGCCCATGACCTGCCAGCTCCGTCACGGCATCTGCGCTCAATGCTACGGGCGCGATCTGGGCCGGGGCAAACTGGTAGAAATTGGCACCGCAGTCGGCATCATGGCTGCCCAGTCCATCGGTGAACCGGGCACCCAGTTGACCCTCCGAACCTTTCACACCGGCGGCGTGGCTCACGGTGGCGACATCACCCACGGCCTGCCCCGCGTGGAAGAATTGTTCGAAGCCCGCAAACATCCCAAAGGCGAAGCCGAGATGGCAGACATTACCGGCCGGGTAGAAATTCGCCGCGAGGACGGCGTGCGCGTCGCCTCCATCGTCCACACCGAGTTGATGCGCGACGAGTACACGGTCCCGGCCAACTGGGCCCTCAAAGTTCAAGACCAACAAGAACTCGAAGAAGGTCAACTGATCGCCCAGAGAGGCGATAAGCAAATCATAGCCGTGCATGGTGGGCGCGTGGTCTGCGATGATGCCGATGGCCTGGTAACCGTGGTGTACGAAGTACGGGACGAGCGCAAATACAAAATCCCATCAGCAGCCCGTCTCCTCATCGATGACGGCGCCAGGGTGGAAGCCGGGCAGCAATTAACGGAAGGCACCAAGAACCCCCTTCACATCCTCCGCATCCTGGGTCGTGAGGCCACCCAGGGCTACCTGGTGCGAGAAATCCAAAAAGTCTATCGCTCCCAGGGCGTGCCTATCAATGACAAACACTTTGAAGTGATCATTCGAAAAATGCTCAGCAAAGTTCAAATCACCGCCTCGGGCGATACGGAACTGCTGCCGGGCGAGTTGATCGACCGGGCAATTTTTGCCGAAGCCAATAGAACAGCCACAGCCGCCGGCGGACAACCGGCACGTGCAACACCGGTCTTGCTAGGGGTAACCAAGGTAGCCCTTAACACTGATAGCTTTCTCTCCGCAGCGTCTTTCCAGCACACCATCAAAGTGTTGGCTCAGGCTGCCATCCAAGGAAAGCAAGACAACCTGCTGGGCCTCAAAGAGAACGTGATCCTGGGCAAGCGAATTCCAGCCGGTACTGGCTTTCGTAGAGCGCCTGGTGATCAGGCACTTCCCACCCCTACCAACTTTGAGGGGATCCCCCTGATCAAAGAAACGGCCAAACCATCGTTGGCCAGAGGTCGAGGGGCTATCGAAAAAAGAGCACCGTCGCCCGAGATGGCCATGGTCGAAGCGCTCCTAAGCGATGCCGCAAGCGAATAGGTCAACCCGTCGATCGATGCTTAAAGGCAGCAATCCTGATCTCAGGATTGCTGCCTTTTCATTTCCCTCTCTGGAACATTTGTTTGACAAATGATGGGAAATCGTCTATAGTTGTGCTAACTATTGTAAACTATTCCTTAAAGGAACAAAGCTTATGGAAGTAGGTACGGTCCACTTGGTAGACATCGAACACGAAATGCAAACAGCATACCTGGATTACGCCATGAGCGTCATCGTTTCGAGGGCACTGCCCGACGTGCGCGATGGCCTAAAGCCAGTGCAGCGACGTATTCTTTACGCCATGTACGACATGGGACTGCGCCCAGCGTCGCCCTATCGCAAGAGCGCACGTATCGTCGGTGAGGTGCTGGGCAAGTATCATCCTCATGGCGATGCAGCAGTCTATGACGCCATGGCCCGCATGGCCCAGGACTTTTCGCTGCGCTATCCCCTGGTCGACGGCCAGGGCAACTTTGGCAGCATCGATGGCGACGCACCAGCCGCCATGCGCTACACCGAGGCCCGCATAGCCAACATCGCCCAGGAAATTCTGGCTGACATCGACCAGCAAACGGTGGACCTGGGCCCCAATTTTGACGATACGCTCCAGGAGCCGCTCGTACTGCCGGCTCGCTTGCCCAATCTGCTGGTCAACGGGGTGATGGGCATCGCCGTCGGCACCGCCACCAACATCCCGCCCCACAACCTGGGCGAGGTGTGCGACGCCCTGGCCTACTTGATCGATCGCTACCAAAAACTGGATGACGTCACCATAGAAGACCTAATGCACTTTATCCAGGGGCCAGATTTTCCCACCGGCGGCGTTATTTACCGCCAACGAAAACAAGAGAGCGATGGCAACGTTCTCCGATCGGCCTATGCCATGGGCCGGGGACAGATCGTTGTCCAGGCCAAAACCCACATCGAAGAAATGACCCGCAACCGCAGCCGCATCGTCGTTACCGAGTTGCCCTACCAGATCAACAAAACCAACCTCATCGAGCGCATTGCCAGGTTGGTGCGCGATGGGCGAATAGAGGGCATCGTCGACTTGCGGGACGAGTCAGACCGCCGGGGAATGCGCATCGCCATCGAGTTGACTCGCACTGTCGACCCCAAAGACATATTGGAGCAACTGTACAAATCCACACCGTTGCGGACAACCTTTGGCGTCAACATGGTCGCACTGGTGGACGGCGTGCCCCGCCTGCTCTCTCTCAAAAAGGTGCTCGAACACTACCTGGAACACCGGCGAGAGGTCGTCACCCGGCGCACCGAGTACCAATTAGAGCAAGCCAAACACCGCGCGCATGTGCTGGAAGGATTGCTCGTGGCCCTCGATCACCTGGACGAGGTGATCCAGACCATCCGTCGATCTCGCACGACGGACACAGCCCGCACCAACCTGCGCCGGCGTTTCAAGTTGACCCAGGTACAGGCCCAGGCGATCCTGGATATGCCTCTGAAACGCCTGGCTGCCCTGGAACGGCGCAAGCTGGCCGATGAGTACAAGGAACTTCAGAACCGGATCAAGTACTTGCAATCGCTGCTCAAGAGCCAGACCAAACTCCTGGCGCTGATCAAAGAAGAGTTGTTGGCCCTCAAGGAAAAATACAATGACCCACGACGCACCACCATCGCCGGGCAGGTGAGCGCCACGTTGACAGAGATCGTCCAGGAAAAAGAGGCGTGGGTGTCTGTGACCCGGCGAGGCCACATCCGGCGAGGAGATACCGATCGACGACGCTCCGTCTCGGCAGGGCGGGGCAAAGACGTCGTGACACATCTGCTGCATGTCAACGGCGGCGACGCCCTCTATCTCATCACAGCGGACGGCCGGGCGACCTGGCTGCCCGTCCACCAGGTGCCGGATATTGCCTCTCAGCCTGGCGGCCTGCCCCTGGCAGATCTTCGCCCCGAGCTCAGCGAGACAGAGATTGTCTCGGTGCTGGCGCTGCCAAAAGGGGAAAACCCAGAGGGCTACTTGCTCCTGGCAACAGCAGGCGGCAAAGTAAAACGATCCACCCTGGCCGACTTTGTCTCGGCGTCCGGCAAAGAAGTGGCCACCGTCATTGGCCTGGATCAGGGCGACTGGGTGGTGAACGCCCACATGACAACCGGCGACGAACAAGTATTGGTTGTAACGCGGCAAGGAAAAGGCATCCGCTTTACCCAAGACCAGGTTCGTCCCATGGGGCTGCCGGCCAGCGGCGTAGGCGCCATCCGATTAGCGCCAGCAGATACCATCGTAGCGGCACAATTGGTTTGCCAACAAAGCCATCTCTTGACGCTGACGACCAAGGGCTGGGCCAAGCTTTCTTCCCTGCCCAGAATCCCTGCACAAAAACGCTACGGCAGCGGCGTAATCATCCACAAAGTCTCGCGCCGTAACGGCGAGATAGCCGTGGCCCAGGTAGCGAACGAGCGAGACAACATTATCGCCCTGACAACCAAAGGCAACGTGGAGCGCCTGGTGTTAAAAGACCTGCCCCACATGAGACGGGCCACGCTGGGCAAACTAGCCGTCACGCTCAAAAAAGACGACGAGTTGGCAGCCCTGCGGAAACAAACCGTTTCGACTTCCTTAAAAAAAACCTGACAAAAGAGAAACCAAAGGCAAAATCCAAGAAAACGAAACGCAGAGGATAACATGAACTTTAGAGACACCATGCTGACTTGTGAGAAATGTGACCGAAATTTTGTGTTCACTGTCGAAGAGCAACGCCGCTTGCACAAGATGGGCATGGCTGATTATGAACCCTCAGAGTGCCCAACCTGCCGCCAGATGAGTGAAAAAGGGGTCAAGCTTATCGGGCAAGTCAAATGGTACGACGCCGGCAAGGGCTACGGCTTTATCACCAAGGCCGATGGTAGCGAAATATTTGTCCATCGCACCAGCCTGAGTACCGGCGTCTATTCCCTTTCCGATGGCGAATCGGTCGAGTTCGAGATACAACAATCGAACAAAGGACCGGAAGCAGTCAACGTCGCCCCCTTGGGAAACTAGGAGCGACAGACTCTAACACGCTGTCATAGATGCCGGCCATCTTTGACCAATCGTAGCGAGCGACGCGATCCCGAAAACTGATCCGTCGAGTTTGTTTGTCTCCCCCAATCGCCGCCCGTAGCAGGGCCACCAGCTCGTCAAAGTCGTGATACAGGCAACGCGAATGATACTCGGGAGACATATAATTGGGATAAGTCAGCCGCCAGGGCAGCACCGGGAAGCAATTGCAGTATAACGCCTCGACGACCGCCGCACCAAAGAATTCGTGAATCGCCGTGCTGACGACAATGTCAGCCTGCCACAACCAGCGGGCGTAGGTGGCCGGATCCGCGACGTAGCCAAAATGGACAATGCGCTCACCCAATCGCTCCCGCGCCATCTCAAACTCGGGAGGAACCCTCACAAAGCGCTCGCCCAACAATGCCACGCCAAAATCGAGCCCCTCACCCTGCAAAACGTACAACGCCCTAAATAATTCGCCAGGGTTCTTGTCGTATTCCCACCGCTGGTTCCATAGCAGAATTGGAAGCTCATCGCCATAGAGGGCACTTGGTGGACGGTGTGCGTCGAAACGGCAGAGGTCGAGACCGAGAGAAAGAACGTAGCTTTTATCTTGCAAACCCCTGACGGTATTCAACTCGTTATAGTCAGGAAAATGTTTGAGAAGACGGGGCAACTCGTCGAAAAAAGCCTCCCGGTGAAACGCCGAGTTAAAGAAAACAGCGTCGGCAACCAGCGCGCTGGCATAGTTGATAAAACCATAATGCAAATCGCGCTTTTCGCCTGGCCGCAAGGAATAAGTCAACTGGTTTTCGTGCAAATACAGGGCCACAGGCGTGTCGTACGTCAAATCGCGGGTGAGAGCCAGAAAAGTAGTCAGATCCAGCATGTCGGTAGCCAGCAAGAGATCGACAGCCAGATCTTGCTCCCGGAAACGACGGGCCAGCGTCACCGCCCCACCGTGCATCCGCCATTTCCAGAATTGGCCCTTGAGCACCAGCGGGATGACCTCGTGGCCGCTGGCGGTGGCGTATCCGTCGACCCAGGCAGCGTGCGATCCGGTGTAATACGGTTCCAAAAGGGCAATGCGCATTTCTACAACTCTCCCTGCCGTGCCTTTATAAAAGCAATCCTGAATTTACCGCTAGCATAACACAACAACATAAGGGAGGCAAGAAACAATTCCCCTCCCTTAAAAATACTGAGGAGGTTTTTACCATGCCACATCTTTTCTCTCCCTTGACTTTGCGGGATCTGACACTGCGCAACCGGATCGTCATGGCCCCCATGTGCATGTATGCCGCCGGCGACGATGGACGAGCCACCGACTGGCACCTGGCCCACTATATGGCCCGTGCCATCGGCGGAGCAGGCCTGCTGATCACAGAAGCCACCGCCGTCGAGCCGCGAGGCCGCATCAGCCAGCACGACCTTGGCCTGTGGGACGACGCCCAGATCGAACCGTTGGCCCGCATGGTAAAGCTCATCCACACAGAGGGGGCAGCCATCGGGACTCAACTGGCCCACGCCGGTCGCAAGGCCTGGAGCTCCAACAAAGGCCAGGGACCGGAACCTCCGGTCTCCCCCACTCCCTTACCCTTTGCAGAGGGGTGGCGCGCACCCCTTCAACTTGTCCCTGCCGAGATCGACCAGATCGTCGCCAACTGGCAAACCGCCGCTGCACGGGCCGGGCGCGCCGGCTTTGACGTGATCGAGATTCACGCGGCCCATGGCTACCTCAACCACCAATTCCTCTCCCCCCTCTCCAACCACCGCACCGATGACTATGGCGGCCACCTCGTCAATCGAATGCGCTTCCTGCTCCGCGTGACCGAGGCCGTGCGCCAGGTCTGGCCGCAGAGCAAGCCACTTTTTGTCCGTGTCTCAGCCACCGACTGGGCAAAAGGGGGACTGACGCCAGACGATATCGTCGTCGTCGCCCGCGCACTCGAGGAACACGGCGTGGACTTGATAGATTGCTCCTCGGGCGGCACGCTGCCGGTCAGACCGCCTGAGATTGGCCCGGGCTACCAGGTACCCTTTGCCCATCAAATCCGCCGCGAGGCAGGAATAGCCACAGCAGCCGTGGGCCTCATCACCACCGCAGAACTGGCCGACGAGATCGTCCGCAATGGCCGCGCCGACTTGGTGGCTCTAGGCCGCACACTGTTACGCCACCCCTATTGGCCGTTGGAGGCTGCCCGGACGCTGGGCCACGAGATAGACTGGCCCAGGCAGTATCAGCATGCCCGCCTGCCCTGAGCCCTATCACCTGACCAGATATACTATAGCAGAGAAACTATTTCTGCTAGAAAAAAAATATCTATGCCTTCTCAAACAAACTTTCAGACAACTCTCGAGGCCATCGGCGTCGTCAGATCCCCGGCCACAGAACCGGTGGACCAAGATTGGGGGCGCGTGACAGCCGAGATACACTTGAACCAGGAACTCGCTCCAGGCCTGCGTGGCCTGGAGCAATTCTCGCACGCCATCATTGTCTTTTTGATGCACCGCGCTACCTTTGAGCCGGCAACCGACCTCGTACGGCAACCGCAAGGCCGGCCAGAAATGCCAAAAATCGGCATCTTTGCCCAACGCGCCAAACACCGGCCCAATCCCATCGGCGTGACAGCAGTCCAGATCCTCGACGTGACGGACAACGTGTTAAAAATAAAAGGACTTGACGCCATTGACGGCACACCCATCCTGGACATCAAGCCCTACTTCCCCCTGTTTGACCGGCTTAACCAGCCGGCGACACCGCCCTGGGTAGACGAATTGATGCAATCGTACTTTTAGGCCTCCTCCTTCAAAATATCCTTGAACCGGTACTTGGCAAACACCTCTTGCAAATCAGGATTCAACTGGCGTAACACCTGCCCAAAGGCTTTCCTTGTCCGTTCCTGGCCAAACCACCCCTCGATCACAGCGTACTGCGTGCGCAAAAATGTCCGGTAAAGATCGGCCAACTCCCTGGTTTTCAGAGCAGGATCGGTCTGAT
>Ga0180432_10008736_pt1 | contig 12526 bp, 9 predicted proteins | sample SS_ome_10_FD_132414 | JGI IMG/M metagenome (GOLD analysis project Ga0180432, IMG submission 132414) | Hypersaline lake sediment archaeal communities from the Salton Sea, California, USA - SS_1_MS_2 metaG | ecosystem: Environmental > Aquatic > Non-marine Saline and Alkaline > Hypersaline >...
CTCCTTCCGAGCTGTCGATTCTGTTTTCGATGCTTATCGGTGTTGAGGAAAAGCACTGGATTATCTTCCCTTTTAACATGGGATATATGGTATTGGAGATGACATTCAGAACACGATTTTCAAATTCCGTTTTAAACTCATGGTACCATCCTGCTTCTTGCACTTTTCTGAATAAATCGTATTCAGCAAGTAAACTGATAATCAAACCCGTCTTTCCTAAAGGGGCACATTCAGGATCTTTAAGTCCGGGAATTGAAATCTCATAGGTGTTTAATTGGGTGAATTTATCGAGCCAGGATAAAATCGCCTCTTTTTTGTTGTTTTCAAAATGAATAAGCAGATCATGCAGCTCATTCCAGTGGGTTTCCCCCAGCCCGTGTTTGGATGGAGTATAAAAGAAATGACCATGTGCAATTTTTCTGAAACTTTCAAGCGGCTCATCTGCTTCTAAAAAGAGGGTGAAAACAGAGTCTCCGCCGCGATGGCTCAGCAGCTTTTTTTTGTCATTTTCGAATTCTGATCTTGTTTTGGACGGCAAACCATCAGTGTCCGTAATTTGATAAAGTGTTTTTAAATCGGCCGCCCAGATTAAATTGTCATATCCGTACGTCATGCCTTCTTGATCGATAACGATGCATTTATCAGCCATGACTTCAATGATTATCGTCTCAGTCTTAATTTCTCCGCCATATTCACCTATTTTGTTTTTCAATGCATCCGACAATTTTCCGACGCCGCCTTTAGGATAGAAATAATCCAGGTATAAAGAAAAATAACTCAGTGCGAAAAAAGCAGGTGTATTTTTGAAGAAATGCTGCGAAATGATATCTTTGAGTGAGGGATTTTTGACAATGGTTCCCAAATATTCCTCTACCGGCATGTTCATTCTGTTAATTTTTCCAACAGTCAATAAAAATTTGGGCAGCCAGGGCAAAAGCTTTTTTAGAATGAAGCGCTTATCATGTTTTAAATCTTTGAACACGGGATTCTCTATCCCATAGAGCACATCCATGTGCCTCATGATTTTTCTTATGATTTTTAAAACCGCATCAATCTCTGCTTCGCTTTCCGGATATGTTCTTTCCAGCAATTCCTTGTATGCGATTAAGCTGTTCATATTCTCTATATGGATGATCTTATCCTCGATTCCCAGAGAGACAGGACTTTTAACAACTTCCAGATTAATGCCCAAATCATTCAACATGGGGAAGATAATACCCGCATCTTCCAGGGCCCTGACTCCGGCATCAAAATGAAACCCATCCCGGGAAAAGGAATTAACCAACCCGCCGCATTCCTTGTTCTTTTCAATCAGCAATACTTTTTGTCTTTCACGGGAAACATAAGCCGCCGATGTCAATCCAGCTATGCCTCCTCCCACAATGATAGTATCGTATGTGTATTCAGCCATATTCTTTGCTTTTAATGAAAACCGGATCCTTCAACGCCTTTTACGATTTTGCACCTCCCAATCCACTCAATTCGAGACTTTTCTCCCAGAGCTCATATGCGATCTCTCGATCCCGGGCCGGAGGGGCGGGCTCTTCAACCGTGGTTAAATTAAAGAATTTTCCACTTACGTCTCCGATCTCATTTGAAACGCCAAGGTAATACAACGCTTCCGCCGACAATTCAGGGGATTTTAATGTTTTGTCGATGAAATTTCTTTTAAACCAGAGGTAAACGGGTCCGTTGTCCCGGCCCGTATCCGTTTTTACCGCTCCCGGATGCATGGCATTGATCGACACTCCGGTATTTTTGAGCAGATCGTTAAAAACGATCATGGATAAAAGCTGGGCCGTTTTAGCAGAACCATAGCTTCTTAAACCTGTATAATGACGTTTTTCCCAGTTTAAATCATCCAAATGCAATCCCCAGGCGGCAAAACGATGCCCCTCCGAATTAACCAGGAGAATTCTGGCGCGTTCCTGGGATTTCAGTTTGTCTAGCAAAATATAATCGATTATGAAGGACGAAAGATATTGAATCATAAAAACGGTTTCAATCCCATCGGGGGTAACCTCTCTTTTTGTGAGGTAGATACCTGCATTATGTATCAGCACATCGATCGGAATATTGATTTCGCTGAGTTTTTTGGCTACCTGATGGACATCCTTCAAGCGGCTCAAATCGGCCAACATGTAATTGCATCGGACGCCGTAGTCGCTCTCTATCTCACGGCGCAAGGCCTCTGATTTCTGTTGGTTGCGGTTGACACATAGGATGTTTGCCCCGTGAGAAGAATATTTTCGGGCTGTTAAATACCCTATTCCCGATGTGGCGCCCGTGATGACAACCCATTTTTCATGGAAATCATCAGTGCAAATCCTGGGATTTTGCCGGTTGTTATGAATCATGGCAAAGATGTTGGACCATTGATATTCTTTCCAGTATTTAAAGAATTTTTTGTTTCTCTTCATCCTGAATTTCTAACCAAACTTTCTCTTCATGAATTTTCTGTACGTTTTACCGAACCTCGGTATGTTGTCAAAAATATCACCCCATAAGTCGAAATAATCTCTCTGTTCCGCTATTTTGCCTTCCTCGTTGATCGTCAGGCGGCTTGAACCGTACAATACGGAATTTGGGTTCTTTTTGAAACGGATCGTCATTTCCCATTCCATGAAAATAACATTGTCCTGATTGACAACATTGACGATGTTCATTTTTAAATCTTTGGACCGCTTTGCCAAGCGTTCTGTCATGGCTTTAAAGGCTTCAATCCCACGAATTTCCTGAATGGAATCCCTAAAATAGATTTGATCATCGTAATAGGGCAAGATATGGGACCAATCGGGTTTTCCTTCTTTATTGTAGGTTTTAGACCACAATTCTCTAATGGTTTCAACATCCAAAATGGATATTCGATTCGTACCGTTTTCTCCCATGACTTATACCTGTTCCCATGGCTGAAAACACATCTCAATGCGCTGTGCGGCTTTCATTACAGCCATGCGAAAGAGAGACGGTGCTTTAAACCAAATTTTAAAAATACATCCCCAATGTAAAAGTATAATCCTGGTTCCGCAAAGGCGCGGGATCCTCGCCTTCAGAAGTCGGCATCATCAGTGTGTTCCATCCTATGGTAAAGCGGCCTTCAAAAAAACAATCCATCCCCAAAAAATTAAATTCCACCCCATTTCCATAAATAAAGGAGTAGTCAAAGGTGTCCACTCCCTCGATTTTATTCGATTCGCTGAAGGATGCGGAAACGCCCCCAAATTCAGCGGTCCCTTTTATCCGGTAATCTCCGTTTAATAAAATAGAGAGAGCGAATCCGCTGGCCCCGTAAATGTTCAGTTTCTCCATTCGGATGAATGCGAAGCGAAAAACAAGGGGGATTTCAAAATAACTCAAATCATATTCGGTGTGGGTTTTAACAGGAAGGGTTGTCATGGCAATGTCTTGTTCAGAACCTTTCTGAACAAAAAGAAACTCCTGCTGTATACCAAAAGAGTCGGTGATGGGGAAATAAACAAGAAGCCCCCCGCCCAGTCCATGCCTGTAAGAAGAATCCACTGTGTATGGAATATCTGGAATGGTGATTCCATACTGGGTTGCCATGCTGTATCCGGCCCTGAATCCAAAACGGATTTTTTCTTGAGCCGATAAAGCAACGTTCAAAAGAAGCAAAAGGAACAGCCACATACAATTGAATTTTCGAATCGTTACCTCCTTTTTTTTTAAACAAATAAACAATGCAAGAACGTTTTGATTAAGGGGGTAAATATTTGTCTATATATAATATGTTTCATTTAAAAAAATCAATGTTTTAAATATATTCCTCGCCGTATTATATATTAGTAGAATTATTTGGGCTCATAAAAAAGATCCAAAATTTCGCGAACCGGCTGTCTGATCAATGATTCCTTTATTTTTTTTGCCCCCCAAATGTGCCCTTGGCAAAATATGACATTTCCGGTCTATTCTTGAAGTCATTATCCTGTAGACCTAAATTATCAATATATTTATTGGCAGTCGCCGGAGTGAGGGCCGGAGTGGAGGTGATCAGGTTCAATCATCGGATTCGGTCAGGAACTGCCTGATGCGATCATTTATGTTGGATCCGAGAACCTTGTTGATACCGACCTTCCCGGGACGGCCATCATCGTGGCTGCAGGAAGTTTGTCATTGATAAATAACGGTTGATTTCATAAGATGAGGATGGTCCGGATCATGAACCAAGACATCGCCATTGAGGTTGAAGATCTCCAAAAATCATACGGCAAGACAAAGGCCGTAGACCACCTGTCTTTTTCAGTTCGTAAAGGGGAGATTTTCGGCCTTGTCGGACCCAACGGGGCGGGTAAAACAACGACTCTGGAATGCCTGGAAGGACTTCGCCGTCAGGACGGCGGGGTGATTCGTGTTCTGGGCTTTAATCCTCAAAAGGACAGGCGGGCTCTCAACACCCATATCGGGGTGCAGCTCCAGGACTCTTCCCTGGCGCATCAGATCAGGGTGGGGGAGGCGATGGATCTGTTTGCGTCTTTTTACAAGCATCATCAAACGCCTTCCGAGCTTTTGGAACAATTGGGTTTATCCTATCAGCGAGACACCGCCTTTGCCAAGCTGTCAGGGGGACAGAAACAGAGATTATTCATCGCCCTGGCCTTGATCCATGATCCGGAACTGTTGTTTTTGGATGAGCTTACGACCGGACTCGATCCCCAAGGCCGAAGATTGATCTGGGAGCGTATCCGGGACATCAACGGTCGGGGAAAGACCATTGTATTGTCCACCCATTTCATGGAGGAAGCCGAACGACTTTGCGATCGTGTTCTGATCATCGATCATGGCAAAACAGTCGCCTTGGATTCGACTGAAAATCTGATTCGGGAGCTGACAGTCGATCATAAGGTTATTTTTTCCGTCAACGGCAGATTTGACGTCTCATTATTTCAAGGCCTGACCTCGGTGACGGGGGTGGATGTTTTCAAAGACCGGGTCACCGTATCAGGCCGGAGCGAACACCTTGTGGCCGATGTTGTGAAAGTCCTTATCAATGAGAAAAGCCGCTACTTCGATCTCCATGTCCAGCAACCCAATTTGGAGGATGTGTTTCTCAAATTAACAGGTAAAGAAATCCGGGATTAGAAATCAATGAAAGCACTCTTCAAATTGACCTGGGTGGAAGCCAAGCTTTTTCTGCGCGAACCTCAAGCCTTTTTTTTTACTTTGATATTTCCCCTTATGCTCCTTTTCGTCTACGGCGGCATCTACGGCAATGCTCCCAAGGCCCTGTTCGGCGGATTCGGTAGTGTCGATGTCTCTGTCCCCTCCTATACGGCCATGATCATCGCCACCAGCAGCCTGATCTCCATCCCTGTCATTATCGCGACGTATCGGGAGACAGGGATCCTTCGCCGGTTCAAATGCACACCCCTGACCCCTCTGACTCTCTTGACGGCGGATGTGATCGTGATTTCAATCATGACCGCCCTGGGAATGCTTTTACTGATTTTGGCCGCTAAGCTGGTGTTTGGATTAAGATTTTCCGGAAGTTACCTCTCGATCGGCCTGGCGTTTGTATTGGGTTGCCTCAGCTTTTTCAGCCTTGGTTTTGTTTTATCCGGGATGATCCGAACAGCCCGTACGGCTCAGATCGTCGGTATGGCCCTGTTCTTCCCCATGATCCTACTTTCAGGCGCCACCATCCCTCTGGAGACCATGCCGGCGGCTCTTCAGTCTTTTGCCAAGTATCTCCCGCTCAGTTTTGTCGTCCGCCTTTTAAAAGGACTCTGGTTTGGTCAGGATTGGCTCGGGTTGATGCCTGAAGTGATTGTCCTCGTCTCGATGTGTGTTTTCGGGATCGCCCTCACCGCCGCGACATTCCGCTGGGATTGAGGTCCCTTGTGACCTGCCTCCCTCATGTAGATCCAGTGTATGATGTATAATTTTGCTGGAGATAGGAAGGGTGCAGGTCAAAGCCGGAAGGAGAACAGTTGAACGTCCATTCCCTGGAGACGCACTTCGGGCGGCTGCTGAGGAAACTGGAGATTGAGAACGCGAGCCTGCATACGTGGAGGCACACTTTCGCGAGCTATCTGATGATGAGATCCGGGAACATCCGGGTGATCCAGAAGCTGCTGGGACACAAGTCGATACGGACGACGGAGATCTACGTGCACCTCAGCGATAAGCACTTCTGCCACGTTGTCAGCATTCTGCCGAATCCGGTTTCGGGCACAGTTGCTGATTTTCCGGTGATGGGGGGGAGTAATCAGAGGGAACATAAGGTAAGCTTTTTGTATGCCGAATCCGCCGTTTGAATTGAGTAGGCCGATTAATCCGCTTGGCCTCAATGGAAATCAGGTAGAACAATGGTTCCTTTAAGGGAGGAAGGGCGGGGGAGGAAAGGATGGTGTCATGCCGATGCCACCGTTTACACTGAACAAGCCTGTTAACCCTCTCCGGCTCCTCCTGGGGAATCAGGGGGAGAGAATTGTGGGTGGATTGGGAAAGGTGTGGTGGGCGATACAGGATTTGAACCTGTGACTTTTACCGTTTGAAGTTCAGGTAGCAAAAAAAAGCCCTGAAAACAAACGTATTCCTCTCTAAAACGCAGAAAAACCAGGCTTTCAGGATTGCGATATATTTTAATGGGATTATGTGCATCACACGATTTTTTGGACACAGTGTAGTCACGGCCTTGTTTTTTCTTAAGTCGATCATGTTGCCCCAATCAAGATGAAACAGAATCAATGAAAGATGATTCTCCGGAGATCTTCCCCCCCCCCCGAAGCTGTTAGCATATTATCAAGTCGAGAGGGAAAGCGGAATCCAGTTCGTTAGCTCATTAATTTGCTATTGACAATGGGCGAAAATTTTATTTAGATAAGGTATTACCAAGTAATACCATGAAGGGGGGGCAATGAATAAGCCAAAAGAGGCTGTACCATTCAACGTTGATTTCGCCTTATACAAGAAAATTGACGACATCCCCAACCGGTCAGATTTTCTCCGGAACGCTATTTCTAAGGAGCTGGGATCTGTTTGCCCTCTCCGCGCTGACATGGGTATGTTGGATGCAGTCCAAATAAGCCATTGGGATGCTTTTGCTGCTAACCATCCTCTTGCGAGTTGCGAACCTTGTAAGTCTGCCAATATCAGCGATTCGCGTTCATCGTAGGGCTTGGTCAATGTGTCTTGATTCGTATTTCAGAGGGTTTCAATGAAATGGCAACATTATTTTTTGATTTTCATCTTTGTCTTAACCTTTTCTATTATCGTGAACGGGGATCAAGGCGGGTCAATAGTCGGCCAGGTGACGGATACATTCGATGTAAATCTAGCTGATGTGGTAGTCAGAATCCCTCAGTTGGATAGGGAAACGGCCACTGATGAACACGGTCTATACCGCTTTGAAAATATCCCGGCGGGAACCTACCTGGTCAAATTTCAATTCTACGGATATGCCTTGACCAGCCGAAAGATTACTGCTCTGGCGGGAGGGATTGTGACATTGGACGTCAAACTGCAGCTCCTTCCACTCGAGATGCACACGATCACAGTCACGGGGACTCCTTCTATAAGCGATCCTCTTTCCGCTTCGCCCGACACGGATGTTTTCACAGGGCGGGAGAAAATGGTTCGTCAAAGCTCGGCTCTGGGAGCTTCGTTGGAAAAGATGCCCGGAGTGACGAATATTTCCACGGGATCGCAAGTAGGAAAGCCTGTGATACGAGGGCAAAACAGCAATAGAATCCGCATCCTAACAGACGGAATCGGCATGGACTACCAACAATATGGAGTTCGTCACTCACCGAATGTCGATCCTTTTCTCGTGGACAGTATCGAAGTCGTCAGGGGCGCGTCTTGTGTTTTGTATGGCTCGGATGCAATGGGCGGCGTTGTCAATATGATTCCGAGACACATCCCATCTTCTTCAGAAGGGAGTTTTTTCCTCAGGGGAAATGTGTTGACTGAGTACTATTCAAACAATTCTGAGAGAGTAGGAGGATTGACTCTGGATGGAGCTTTTGGATCTTTGGGATGGATATCTTCGATCATTGGTCGCAAATCGGATAATCTGACTGTTCCAAGCAACAGAACATCTGCAGAGACAGGGATAGGAACAGATCCAAAGTTTACCGGGGAGTTGGATTTTACGGACTTTGAACAGTTCAACTTCAGCTTGGGGATCGGATATCAAGCGCACTTCGGAAAAATCTTTGCCAACTATTATCGATGGAGCAATGAGCACAACTTTCTGCTTACTGATGGACAGGGTGTCGGGCAGAACCTTGAAAACGATACCTTTCAATTGAATGGACTTTTTCCCCTGGGCAACAATTGGATCCTCAAACTGAAGTCAAGTTTCTTGAAAAATCTGCGGCAATCCAATAAAGAGGGAAGTCCCCGCAATAAATTGCCCGGGGATATTGTCGTCGACCTTCTGCTTGAAAATTACAATGCCCGGTGTGTTCTGGAACACGGCCCTATAGGGCCGGTCTCAGGGCAACTCGGCTTTGAATACCTATACAGTGATCAAGATACCCGGGGAGAAGTTCCCCTGGTTCCAAGCGCTGAAATCCGCAATTTTGCCGGCTTCGCCTACGAGGAGGTTCAATGGGGCTCTTTTTCCCTTTCTCTAGGAGCACGGTTGGATATCCGGAGCCAAGAAGCGATGCCCAACGAAATCCTGAGACTTCCGGATTACGATGCAGCGGAGACAGATGAGGTTTTGAGACAAAATTACTCAGTCTTTAGTGGCGCAGCCGGGCTCGTGTATCGTCTATCGGAGAATCTGGCAATAGCAGGAAATATCGGTCGGGGATTCAGGGCGCCTAGTATTTTTGAGCTCCATGTCTATGGTATTCATGGAGGCATTGCTGCGTTCCAGATCGGTGATCCTTTCATGAGGGAGGAGACATCTATGAATATAGACCTTTCGCTCAGATGGCAGTCTCCTCGGATTCAAGCCAAAGGAACAATTTACCACAGCAATTTCGAAAATTATATCTACCTAATCAACACTGGAGAATTCTTTAAGCAGCCAAGCGGTTCCCAGGTTCCTGTCATGAAAACCATCCAAGGTGACGCGGTGATTTCGGGAGCGGATTTAAGCGTCCAGGCACAACTCTTTGATTGGCTGCAAATAAGAGGCGCCTTCGAGACAGTAATTGGCGAAAACATCGATACCAATGATAAATTGCCGCTTTTACCTGCTACCAAAACCTGGGCGGAATTGAGATGGACACAGAACGCCTGGGGTTCTTTGAGAAATGTTTTCTTAAGTCTCGGCGTGAGATATGCGGCAAGAAAAGAAGCCGCAGGGCGCTATGAGCCTTTCTGGCAATTCGATCAAAATCACAATTTCGGAGTGGCTTCGACAGATGCCTACACGCTTCTTGATGTCACCCTGGGATTTGATGTTCCGGTGAGTGGTCAGAATTTCGGTATAAGCCTGATGGTTAATAACATCTTTAATACCGCTTATCGTGATTTTTTGGATACATATAAAGGTTATGCCCTTAGCCCTGGACGTGATGTAAGGCTTAATCTGACCATCCCCTTCAATATTGGGAAAAGATGAAACAGGATGTATGCACTGATTTTGTGTCCGTTTGCAGCCAGGCTGGCCTAAGTGATTTATTAATTGATAGATACGAAAAATTTCTAGGGGAAGGTTTTTCTTAGAACCGATTTTTGGGCCCGAAAACAGCTTCTAAACATGATCGGCAAGAATGATCGAAAATCCGGCCGCCATGCTTAGAGTCGATTTTTTAGCCAAAAAATAAGCTTTAAGAATTTTCTTTTGGGGAAACGATATTTTTATCCCTCTTATTATAAATGGGATATATCAGTCTGGCTGGATAGCGACTTGGATGAGAACGACCTCCTAGTGAATTAGGAGGAGACAGCAGGAAAACGTTTCGGTAGCCGAAGCTACCGTTTAAATTGAACAAGCCTATTAGCCCTCTCCGGCTCCCCCTGGGGAATCAGGGGGAGAGAATTGTGGGTGGCTTCGGAAAGGAGTGGTGGGCGATACAGGATTTGAACCTGTGACTTCTACCGTGTGTGAGAAGCACAAAAAGAAACCCAATCAGATATTATAAGAGGTGACCTCTGTTGAGGGCAGATTTATCAGCTCAATAGGTTTTATATATTCTTAGATATATTTGCATATTTTTCGATATTTCTGACAGATTTTGGGCACAGTTTGGGCACAGTTCCTAAAATTCAATAATTTCACTCTAACTCAGTCGTACACTTTTAGATTTGGAAGACACTACCATTTGTCAAAATGGACTATTTCGTTTAATGATCTTTTTTGAGGTTGTCGTGGTTTTTCATCAGGTATACCAAATGCGATTGCACCGACCAGCCTTGAATCAGCCGGCAAGTTTAAGGTTTCATTGAGTCTTGGTTCATCGAACGCGCCCATCCAACATGAACCTACTCCTTGAACCCACGCTGCAATGACCATGTTTTGAAGGGCTATCGTTACATCCATCAAACTTAGTTTTTCTATTATCACCTCAGATAACTTGTAAAGGCCCAAAACAATAAAATCAGCATCTTTGACAAACGTGTTGAATCCTCCGAATGAAAAAGATTCTTTCGCTGCTCCTTGTCTTGCCAGAACGAAATGCCAGGGCTGATTATTTGTCGCCGTTGGCGCGAATCGACCAGCTTCCAGTATGTTTTGCCGTACTTTGTCAGAGATTGGCTCATCTTTGAATTTCCGGATGCTTCTGCGAGTTAATATTCTTTCAATACAGTCCACACTTACATTTTTTTCCAATTTATGCGGGAGGTCTTTTGGAAGCGAATTACTTTTAATTGCTAACCCATTCTGTCTTTTATTCTCCATTATTTTCACGTTGCTTTCCTATATCTTTAAAGTTTTTATAATCCAAGAAAGGTCAGCTTTAAGATGTGCAATTTGGTACTGCTATTCTTTCTTGAAACTCAGAGTCACTGTCACGCCTCTACCCTTGTTGTTTGATATCTCAATCTTTCCACCATGTGCATCCATAATTTTCTTAGATAAGCTGAGGCCAAGCCCATACCCCCCAGTCTTTTTTGAACGGGAACGATCAACACGATAAAAAGGCTCGAATAATTGTGGGATGTCTTCTTCCGGGATGCCTGGGCCATCATCAATAATTTTGACTATTGTTACATCATTATCAGCCCGGATTGATATCTCTACTGGATTGCTATCCGCTCTTGAGTATTTGAAAGCATTATCAAGTAAATTTTTAAACACAATTCTGATCCGTTCTGCATCCATGTTTAATAATAATTTTTCTGGAAGGGACACCCACCTTATGCCGGGAGTCTTGTTTTCATACTCTTTCCCCGTATCTTTCATGATGCTGACGATGTCATGGTTATCAAGTGCTAATTTCCCATAACCTTCCTTCAACCGTTCTGACTCCAGTATCTCAGTAATCATAGCCTCGATCACTTCCAAATCTTTCTGCAGACTTTCCTTTTTATCCACCTCTGGAATAAACTCAAGAGCCAGTTTCATCCTAGTGATAGGGGAGCGGAGCTCATGACTTACATCCAAGAGTAATTGATTTCGTGCTTCGATCATCGTACGAATACGTTGTGTCATATCGTTTATAGCTTCTGTTAAATGGCCTAATTCATCCCCCCTTTTGATAGGAATTTGAACATTTAAGTTACCTTGTCCAATTTCATTCACTCCTCGTTGCAGCCACTTGACAGGCCGCAGGATACGTCGAATGAAGATATGCATCGTGATGAATATGACTAAAAGCAAAAGGAGTAATATAATGAATATTTCTGTATGAGCAGTTTCCAGGATGCCGAAATTCCATCTGAATAGAAAATCACCTCCATCACTACCGGAGATCACATAATACTGATACCAGAACGAGGAGGGGATGACTCCATGATGAGTGGAGGATTGTTTTGCCTTTTCGATATTTGGCAACCTTTCCGAAGTTGACCAACTTACGTCCTGGTTCTCATACCGGATTTCGATGTTGTAGTTTTCTGCGAGTTTTTCTGCTTTGGAGTGGTCTGGAGGGGAACCCATTTCCTTTATAAGGAAACCGGCGTAATTTTTAATGTTTTCTTCTATAGGACCCTGGACGCGTGAACCCCACAGCATTCCGAATGTTAAAACGACGGCCACATAAACAAGGAATGCCATACCCAATTGGATAAGCAGAAGCTTCATAAAAATGGAAAATCTTATCTGCCGTTTCTGATCCTGTCTATTCCCCACTTCCTTCTCCTATGAACTTATACCCTCGTCCCCAGATGGTACGGATAAATCGGGGAGATTTTGGATCGTCTCTCAGTTTATGGCGCAGCCGACTGACTAATACATCGACCGAACGGTCGAAGGCCTCCCACTCTAGACCTCGTAAGCTATCCATGATCTGGTCACGGTCAAGGACCTTGTCCGGATTGTTTATTAAAAGATGGAGAATTTCAAACTCCATTGTGGTCAGTTCAACTGCCTCTCCCTCCAAAAGTACTAGTTGTTTATCAATATCAATGACTAAGCTTTTAAAATGAAACCGGCCGGTTTTTCCAA
>Ga0180432_10008737_pt1 | contig 12525 bp, 12 predicted proteins | sample SS_ome_10_FD_132414 | JGI IMG/M metagenome (GOLD analysis project Ga0180432, IMG submission 132414) | Hypersaline lake sediment archaeal communities from the Salton Sea, California, USA - SS_1_MS_2 metaG | ecosystem: Environmental > Aquatic > Non-marine Saline and Alkaline > Hypersaline >...
CTCGTGGTGGTGGCGAGTTTCAGGACTTCCTCTGCAACCGCCGAACCGGTCCCCAGGATCACAATGAATGCCGCCAGTGCCGCCAGACCTTTTCTCATGCTTTCCTCCTGTTCCTAGCCGCGCGGCCGAAGATACGGCGAAAGCGCCCATCCGCGAACGCCTTGACCTGTTCCTCCATCCTGCCGAACTCCCGGACGAGTTCCTTCGCGTAGGGCGTCAGGGCGGCGCCGCCGCGCCGCGCACCGCCGCGCCGGACGACCAGCAGGCGCCGGCCGAGCCGCGTTTCCGCCGCGCGGATCGCGCTCCAGGCATGGCGATAGGACATGTTCAACTCGCGGGCCGCCGCGCTCAGGGAGCCGGTCCTCTCGACCGCCTCGAGAATCGCCGCCTTCCCCGCCCCGAAGCTGAGCTTCCCGTCCTTTTCCAGCCAGACCTTGGACCGGACCCTCATCCGGCTCTCGTTATGCGTAGCATGCATATCGAGATTGCCAGGAAGCTATCGGAAGCGTAGAATCCCGGCAAGCACAATATCTCAGGTAGGTCGGAGGAACGAAGCCATGGAAGACGAAACGCTCGATCGGCGGGTGGCGGAAGCGGCGTTCGAGGAGGACGGCCGCAAGAAACTGACCTGCGCCGCGGCGTTCCGGCTGGCAGCCGAGCACGGCGTCCAGGTGCGCGAGATCGGCAAGGCCTGCAACCGCACCGGCATCAAAATCGCCCGATGCCAGCTCGGATGCTTCCGGTAGGTCGACGGCAGAGAGGGTGGCCACAGCCCATGCGACGGGTGTCCGGGATGCTGCTGATCGGGTCCGCGGGAAGAAATTCCGGCAAGACGGAATTTGCCTGCTCGCTGATCCGGAAATGCGCCGCGCGGGTCGTCGGCGTGAAGGTGACGGCCATCCGGCGGAAGGACGGCGCCTGCCCACGCGGCGGCAAAGGCTGCGGCGTGTGCACATCGCTGGAAGGCAACTTCTGCCTCACCGAGGAGACCGACGAACGGTCCGCCAAGGATACGGCCCGTCTTCTCGCCGCCGGGGCCGACCGGGTGTTCTGGCTGCGGGCCCTGATTTCTCACCTCACCGAGGGCACCGATGCCCTGCTGAAAGCCGTCGGACCCGGGGCCGCTTTGATCTGCGAATCCAACAGCCTGCGCCGCGCCGTCGAGCCCGACCTGTTCTTCCTGGTTCAAGAAAAGGGCTCGCGGGAATACAAGGATTCCGCGCGCGCCGTCCGGGAGTGTGCCGACCGCACGGTCTTCTCCGACGGCCGGCAATTCGATTTCGACCTCGATGCGGTCCGCTGGAACGGCAGAAGGTGGATCCTGCGGGAGCACGCGGCCGCGATCGTCCTCGCGGGCGGCAGCAGCCGCCGCATGCAGCAGGACAAGGCCCTGTTGCAGATCGGAGACCGTCCCCTGATTCAGCATGTGTGCGATCAGCTCCGGGATCATTTTGACGAAGTGCTCGTGAGCGCCAATGATCCCGAAAAGTACGCTTTTCTCGGTGTGCCCGTCATCCCCGACCGGGTTCCCGGGTTGGGTCCGTTGATGGGCATTGCCTCGGCCCTGGAGGCCTCCCGCCACGATCTGAACCTGGTGGTCGCCTGCGACATCCCGGAACTCGACCTCTCTCTTGCCCATCGCCTGCTGGACCGGGCCGAGGATTCCGATGCCGTGGTCCCCCGTCTGAACAACGGCCGGCTTGAGCCGCTGTTCGCCGTTTACCGCAAACGCGCGGCCGGGAGGATGCACGGTCTCCTCGCCGCGGGTGAAAGACGGATCCGGGGGTTGTTTGACGTCTGCCCCACCCGGTTCATCGATCTCCCGCGCGGCCGGATCATCAAGAACCTGAACACGATGGAGGCGTACGTCGCGTATGTCGGCGCAAAGAATGCAGCTCTTCGATGACGCGAGCCGGATCGTCCAGGCGCAGGCGCGGTTTCTGGGCGCCGAACGCGTGCCCCTGGCCTCGGCGCTCAACCGGATCCTGGCGGAGGACGTCACAGCCGATCTCGACATGCCCCCCTTCGATAAGTCGGCCATGGACGGGTATGCCTGCCGCCGGGAGGATCTCGACCGGGAGCTAACCGTGGTGGAGACCATTCCGGCCGGTCGTCCCCCGGCCCGCCGCATCGGACGCAACGAGTGCGCCAAGATCATGACCGGCGCCGTCGTGCCCGAGGGCGCCGACTGCGTCATCAAGGTCGAGAACACGGAACAGACGGGGGAGGCGACGGTGCGGTTTGACGGAAGCGAGACCCCCGACAATATCTGCCGACGCGGCGAGGATATCGGGCGGGGGGACATCGTCCTGCAACGCGGCCGGAAACTGTGCGCGCAGCAGATTGCCGTCCTGGCCACGGTCGGCTGCGTCCGCCCCCTTGTTGCGCGGCAGCCGCGCGTGGGGATCGTGCCCACGGGCAGCGAACTGGTGGAGCCCGATCGCAAACCCCGCGAATCGCAGATCCGCAACAGCAACGGCTACCAGCTCTGCGCCCAGGCCGCTGCCGCGGATGTCATTTCCCGCCGCTACGGCATCGCGCCGGACACCGGACCGGACCTGGAAGGTGTCGTGAAACAGGCGGCGCGGGAGAACGATGTCGTGCTCCTCTCAGGCGGTGTTTCCATGGGCGACTTCGATCTCGTTCCCGACGTGCTCACGCGGAACGGCGTGCGGCTCCTGTTCCGGAAGGTGGCCGTCAAGCCGGGCATGCCGACCGTCTTCGGCGTATCCGAGGAGGCGTTCTTCTTCGGGCTGCCGGGCAACCCGGTGTCCACGTTCGTCCTTTTCGAACTCCTTGTGAAACCGTTCCTCTGCAAGCTGATGGGGCACGATTTCCATCCCGCGGTTGCCCGCATGCGACTGGCAAAGACGGTCACCCGGAAGAAGGTGGCGCGCGACTCGTGGCTGCCGGTCCGGTGCACGGGTGAGGGCGAGGTATCGGCGATCGAGTATCACGGATCCGCCCACATCAACGCCCTGGCCTGGGCGGACGGTATGATTTGCATCCCACGCGGTATCCGCGAACTCCGGCAGGGGGACCTTGTGGATGTTCGACAGATTTAGCCGGAAGATCAACTACCTGCGCATCTCGGTCACCGACCGCTGCAACCTGCGCTGCGTCTACTGCATGCCGGCTGAAGGTGTCCCGCTCAAGCGGCACGAGGACATCCTGTCCTACGAGCAGATCGAAACGTTCGCGCGGGAAGCGGCGCGCATGGGGATCACCAAGATTCGTCTCACCGGCGGCGAACCGCTCGTCCGCCGCAACGTGGCGCGCCTGGTGCAACGTCTTTCGCGGATCCGGGGCCTGCGCGAGCTGTGCATGACCACGAACGGGAGCTTTCTGGGAACCCTGGCGCAGGACCTGGCGGAAAGCGGGCTGGACCGCGTCAACGTGTCGCTCGACACCCTGGATCCGGACCGATACCGGGAGCTGACGCGTGGCGGCGACCTCCAAGCCGTGTTGGAGGGGGTGGACGCCGCGCTGGCGGCGGGGCTGACCCCGGTCAAGATCAACATGGTGATCCTCGCGAGCACGACCGAGGCGGACGTGACGGCCATGCGCGAATTCTGCCGACAGAAGGGCGTCAAGCTGCAGAAGATCATGCAGTTCTCGCTGTACGACCGGCACGACCTGAGCAGACGGTTCCACGCCGAGCGGCCGCCGTCCTGCCGCACGTGCAACCGCTTACGCCTGACGGCCGACGGCTGTCTCAAGCCATGCCTGTTCTCTGAAGAGGAGATCCCGGTAGACTTCCGCGACGTGCGGGGCTCGATCCTGCGGGCGGTCGCCCGGAAGCCGGAGAACGGCTCGGCGTGCGCGAACCGGCAGATGTGCCAGATCGGCGGATAACGACAAGGAAATCGCCATGAAGCTCTCCCATCTCGATCCAGACGGCGCGGCGAAGATGGTGGACGTCTCCGGCAAGCCGGCGGTCAGGCGGACCGCCCGGGCGCGGGGCGGGATCCGGCTGCGCCCCGAGACGATCCGGCTCGTGCGGGAAGGTCTGGTCAAGAAAGGAGACGTGCTGGCCGCCGCCCGGCTCGCGGGGATTGCGGCGGCCAAGAAGACGTGGGACCTGATTCCGCTTTGTCATCCCATCCGGATCGACGCGGTCGACGTGGACCTGCGTTTGAGCGAGACCGGCGTCGAGATCGAGAGCACGGCCGTCTGCACGGACCGAACCGGCATTGAAATGGAAGCGCTGACGGCCGCGGCCGTAGCCGCGCTCACCGTGTACGACATGTGCAAGGCGGTCGACGGGGAGATGGTCATCGAGAAGATCGAACTCGTACACAAGACGAAGTCGGCAGCACGGGGGCAGACGAGGGAGAATCCGGCATGAGCGATGAGGCGGCGCGGACGGAAACGGGCGAAGTCGTGTCGGTCAACGTATCGGCCGAAAAGGGGACCATCAAGCGGCCGGCGCCGTACATCCGCCTGTACGAACACGGCGTGGCGGACGACGCCCACGCCGGGGCCTGGCACCGGCAGGTCAGCCTGCTGTCCGAAGAGGTGATACGGGAGTTCGAGCGCGAGGCCGGCCGTCGCATCGCGCCCGGCGAGTTTGCCGAGAACATCACGACGCGCGGGCTGAGCCTGCGGAACATGTGTCCGCTCGACCGCATCGCGGCGAACCAAGCGGAGCTGGAAGTGACACAAATCGGCAAGGAATGTCACGGCGAAACCTGTGCCATCTTCCGCGAAGTCGGCCGCTGCGTCATGCCGAAGGAGGGGATCTTCTGCCGCGTCGTGACCGGCGGGCGCATTGCGCCTGGCGACCGGATTGCATTCCGTCCGCGGCCGCTACGGGTGACGATCCTCACGGTGAGTGACCGGGCGAGCCGCGGCGACTATGCGGACCGGAGCGGGCCACGTCTGCGGGAGCGGCTCGAGGGGTTCTTCTCGGGCAAACGTTGGCACCCGCAGATCGAGACCCGGGTCTTGCCCGACGAGGCGCGGCGGCTCGAGACCGAGTTGAGAGCGGCCTGTGACGGCGGAGCGGACGTGGTCTTCACCACGGGCGGCACCGGCGTGGGGCCCCGGGATGTCACGCCGGACGTGGTCGCTGCGCTCGCCGACCGCACGATCCCAGGCATCATGGAACACATCCGCGTCAAGTACGGACAGTCAAACCCCAAGGCCCTGCTGAGCCGGGGGGTGGCGGCCGTCCTGGGCCGGACGCTGGTCTACACGCTGCCGGGCAGCGTGCGGGCGGTCGGCGAATACGTGGAGGAAATCCTGGCCACCTTGGAGCATACGGTTCTGATGCTGCACGGCGTGGACGCCCACGGCAGCTCAGGGTAACGGCAGCTCGCCCGACGCGATCCGCCCGAGTGTGGCCGTAAGCAGGCGGTGCTCCTGCTCGAGCACCCGCGCCGCGAGCGAATCGGGCGTGTCGCCCGGCAGGACCGGGACCCGCTCCTGCGCGATGACGGGCCCGGTGTCGTAATCGGCGTCCACGATGTGGATCGAAACCCCGCTCTCCTTCTCCCCGGCGGCCAGGACCGCCTCGTGCACGCGCCGGCCGTACATACCCGGCCCACCGAACTTGGGCAGCAACGCGGGATGGATGTTCAAAATTCTTCCCTTGAACCGTTCCAGGGTGGCCGGGCCGAGCTTCTTCATATAGCCCGCCAGCAAGACGAGGTCCGTCCCGTGCCGTTCCAGCGCCTCGACGATGGCGCGGTCCAGGTCCGCGGGGTCCGGATGGGTCACGGAGCTCAAGTGGTACCGCGCAAGGCCCTCCTTCTCCGCCCGTTCCATGGCGCCGGAGCCGCTGTTGTTGCTGACCACGGCCACCGGTACAGCGTTGATCTTCCCCTGCCGGCACGCGTCGATCACGGCCTGCATGTTGCTCCCGCGGCCCGAGGCAAGGAAACCGATCTTCATGTGGGTCCGCCTCCTCCGGTTCACGTGCGATAACAGTCCGCGACGTCACCGAAATCGCGCGCGGCCAGGTAGGCCGAGATCGCGGTATCGTATTCCGCGGTGTGGGCAAACGCTTTCCGGGCCAGCTCGAACCGCGTGCGCAGGCCGAGGCAGCCGTCCGCCTCGCGCAGCTCGGCGAGGACCCGGCCGTAGTCGGCCGGATCGGTGACCGACGCCACGCGCAGGAAGTTCTTGGCCGACGCCCGGACCATGCACGGTCCGCCGATATCGATGTTCGTGCGGGCCCTTTCGGGCGTTACGTCGGGCCGGGCCACGGTCTGCTTGAATGGATACAGATTCACGACCACCATGTCGATGGCCGCCGCGCCGGTCCGCTTGAGGTCGTTCGCGTGGTCTTCGTTATAGGTCTCGCTCAGGAGGCCCAGGTAGATCTTGAAGTCCAGTGTCTTGACCAGGCCGCCCTGCATTTCGGGCTGACCCGTGTAGTCCGAGACCGCGACCAGGTTGGCGGCGGCTTTCTCTTCTCCCAGCAGCTCCCGGATCGCCTTGTAGGTCCCGCCCGTCGAGTAGATCCTGACGCCGGGATGAACTTCAACGAGCCCGGGAATCAGAACGTCCAGGCCGGCCTTGTCGGAAACGCTGGCCAGCACGTGCCGGATTTTGACCGCATCATCAATTCTCTCCACAATATTGAGCGCCATCCGGTCCTCCTCTTGTTCAGGCTCCCCTCGTAAGCAGCAGATCGTATCGGGAAGTTACGGCCCCGTTCAAGTCCGTTCGCCCCGCGCACCCGGGCGCAGGACGCGGGCACCATCCGTCTCCACGGCGCCCTGCTGCTTTAGAATGACCAGCGCGGAATTCAGGGCGGCAACGGATACGGCGCGGGTACGCCGGAGCTCGGCCAACGCCACGGCAGCCCGGTCGGAAAGGGCGTCCAGGATGAGCGCCTTGGCCCGTTCGATGTTGGCCAGATTCTCCCTGGGCGCGACCGGCTTCTGGACCGCGGCGCCAAGGGGAGAGACAACCATGCCGCTGTCCAGGCCGGCGACCCGTTTGTAGGGCGCGAGCATCGCGTAGTGTGCCTGACCTGCCACGTGGAGCGCTGTTTCGCCGGCGAGTTCGGGGTCCCGTTCCATGCTGGCCGTGCAAGGGTAACTGTGCCACCGCTTGGAGATCACCTCGATCTCGATATTCTCGCGAAGGTTCCTGCCCGCAAGCCATCGTGCCACGCAATAGGTTGCCCCGCACGCGGCGGAAACGTTCACGAACGCGTCCGTGATGCGGCCGTCTTCTGCCACGTCCAAGCGTACGTCCGGGCAGCCGATATGGAAGCGCTCCCGGAACGCGGCCAGCAGGCTGCCGCGCGGCGGCCGGAAGCTGCAGAACGGTTTCGGGAACGCGATCTCCACGCCCAGTCTCTCGCAGATCTCCCGGGCCGTTGCTCGCGTCCCGCCGCGCACCCAGTCCGGCGCCTCCAGCGGCACGACCACCGCCTTCGTCCCCCAGCCCGCGCAGGCCCGCAGCACCTCGATCAGGATCTGCTCGTGGATATGGATGACGAGCAGTACGTCGTGGGGCGGGACCTCGCCGGGCACATGCCGGCCCGGGTCCTCGAGCACGCAGGGCAGCGCGGCCGGGAAATCGATCACGGCCGCAAGATCTGGCCCGTGCCGACGGCCGTACCGCTCCCGGCAAGCCGTGCAGTCGGGGCCGCAGACAGTGCAGAAGCCGGCCTCGCCCCGCAGGTTGCCGAGCACCCGCTCGGCGAACCGGGTGTCGAACTTCTGAACGTAGGCCCCCTCCCCCTTCTTCCTCTGCCCGCGTTCGCGGCTGCGCAAGACGGCCAGTTTCATAATCAGCCGGAGGCCCCGGCATAGATCCCCGCGGCCTTGGCGACCGCCTCGCCCGCGGAAAACGGGAGGCCCGCCGACGAAAGAATGTCCGCCAGGGCCGCCAGCAGGAGCAGGACGTTTCGCCTGGCCGAGGAGTGTCCCATGAGCCCGATGCGCCAGACCTTGCCCTTGCCGGCGCCGAGCCCGCCGCCGATCTCGATCCCGTAGTCGTTCAGGAGCCGCCTTCTCACCGGGGCGTCCTCGACACCGGCCGGGATGTTGACCGCATTAAGCATCCACAACCGGTGCCCCTCCTGCGCAAAGGGCGTCATGCCCATGGCCGAAAGACCGGCCATCAGCGCCCGGTGATTCAACTCGTGCCGGGCAAACCGGGCCTCGAATCCCTCCTCCCGGATCAGCCGCAGGCTTTCGTACAGGGCATAAATCATGGAGACGGGCGCCGTGTGGTGGTAGAAGCGCTCCTGTCCCCAGTATTTCCTGACCATCGTCATGTCGAGATACCAGGAGGGCACCTTCGACTTTCGCGCCTCGATCTTTGCCACGGCGCGCGGACTGAACGTGACCGGCGCCAGGCCCGGCGGACAGGAAAGGCACTTTTGCGTCCCGCTGTAGGCGCCGTCGATGCCCCATGCATCGATATTCACCTCGCACCCCCCGAGCGACGTGACGTGATCGGTCACGAACAGGGCCCCATGCTCCCGCGCGATCCGACTGATCTCTTCCAGCGGCTGCCAGGCGCCGGTCGAGGTTTCGGCATGAACGATCGCCACGACCTTGGCCCGACACTTCGCCAGCACGGCCCGCACGTCCGACGGGTCGATGATCCGCCCCCAGGGCGCCTCGATGCGGATCAGCTTGCCGCGACACCGCTCCACGATGTCGGCCATGCGCTCCCCGAAAACGCCGTTCTCGCAGACCACGACCTCGTCGCCTTCCTCCACGAGATTCACCAAGACCGTTTCCATGCCGGCGCTGCCGGTGCCCGATACGGCGAACGTCAACTCGTTCTCCGTGCGGAACAGCCATCTCAATTCGGACTGCAGCGCGTCCATGATCGCCAGGAATTCGGGATCGAGATGCCCGACCAGCGGCGTGGCCATGGCCTTGAGCACACGCGGATGCACATTGCTCGGGCCGGGGCCCATCAGGATCCGTTCCGTCACGTTGATCTCACCACCCATGCCCGTCCTCCTTTGCATTTCCGCGGAGTCTAGCGGCCGGTGACCGGCGTGGCAAGGGCGCGACAGGCGTCCGCTCCTTCCGCCTTGCCTTGTTCTGCTTTTCTTTTTAGCGTTTGGGCCCGCAAAGGAGATCCCATGGAAAAGGCCTACAGCCGGGTGGATGAGGCGCTGCTGGCGCGCCTGCGCGAGATCGTCGGCGAAGAAAACGTGTTGGTGTCGGGCGAAGAAAAGGAACCGTACACGCACGACGAGGTCGCGGAACTGCACCACGAGCCCGAAGCGGTTGTACAGGCCGTGCGGACCGAGCAGATCTGTGCGATCCTGCGCCTCGCGGGAGCATCCAACGTTCCGGTCACGCCGCGGGGCGCCGGGCAGGGCCTGAGCGGCGGCTCCGTGCCCGTTCTGGGCGGCATCGTGCTTTCCCTGGAGAAGATGAACCGGATCCTGGAAATCGACCCGGACAACCTGATGGTGACTGTCGAGCCCGGTGTGATCACCGGCGAGCTCCATCGGGCGGTCGAGGCCGAGGGCCTCTTCTATCCCCCCGATCCGGCGAGTCTCGATTCGTGCTCGATCGGCGGCAATATCGCCGAGAACGCGGGCGGGCCGCGCGCCGTGAAGTACGGCGTCACGCGCCATTACGTCTGCGGCCTGGAGGCCGTGCTTCCGTCGGGCGAGGTCGTGACCATGGGCGGCAAGCTGGTCAAGGACGTAACCGGCTACGACCTGATGCAGCTCCTGATCGGGTCGGAGGGCACTTTGGCCGTGGTCACGAAGATCATCCTGCGCCTGCTGCCGCTGCCGACCGTGCGCGTGGACCTGCTCGTTCCGTTCAACGACTTTCTGGCGGCGTCGCGTACGGTCTCCGAGATCATCCGGAGCCGCGTGGTGCCGACCGCGCTGGAGTTCATGCAGAAAGACAGCATTCTCGCGGTCGAAGCGCTCTCCGAGAAGGAGATCCCGTTTCACGACGCGGAGGCGCACCTTCTGATCACCCTCGACGGCAACGACCAGCCGGCCGTGGACGCCGCGTACGAGAAGGTGGGCGAGATCTGCCTGAAGAACGGCGCCGTCGACGTCCTGGTAGCCGACACGCCCAAGCTCCGCGACAAGCTGTGGGAGGCCCGGCGCCTGATCATCGAGGCCCTTCAGCACCTGAGCCCGGAACGCATCATGGAAACCGAGGACCTGGCCGTGCCGCGCTCCAGGATCCCCGACCTGCTCGAGCAGATCCGTACGATCTCGCAGAAGTACGGAATGAACATCATCTCCTTCGGGCATGCCGGGGACGGGAACGTGCACGTCAACGTCATCAAGGACATGCCCGAAGCGGAATGGCAGACGAAGAAACGGGCGGTATCCGAGGACCTGTACCGGGCGGCGCTCTCCCTGGGCGGCGTGATCACGGGCGAACACGGTATCGGCCTGACCCGGAGGGAATTCCTGCCGATGGCGGTGGACGCCCAACAGATCGCGCTGATGAAGCAGATCAAGGAAGCGTTCGACCCCGCCGGCATTCTGAACCCGGGCAAGATCTTTCCCTGAAGCCGACGCGCGGGCGGCGTAAACGAGATCCGTGTCCGGCACGACGCGCTTACCCACGGACGCAAGATCGATAGAAAGAACTTGAAGCGCTGACTCCTGTGCCTTACCCTTCCCCGGTAAGCCTACCGTTGGGCCCAAACCGCAAACGGCGGCGGAATGGGACCCCGAAAGGGAAAGCAGCATGCCCACCGGCTTGACATACGCCCACACCATCTGCCCCTACTGCACATCCGGCTGTGCGCTGTCTCTGGTGCTGAAAGACAACCGCATTATCGGCCAGGAATCCGTCAAATCCTACCCTCTCAACGAGGGCAAGAACTGCATCAAGGGCAATAGCGCCCACAAGTTCCTGGACCATCCCGACCGGCTCAAGAAGCCACGGATTCGCGGGAAGGAATCCTCATGGGAAGACGCCCTGGCACTGACGGCGGAGACGTTCAAGAAGGCGGCGCCGGACCGTTTTGGCGTGCTGGCTTCGGGGAAGACGTCAAACGAGGAAAGCTACCTTCTGCAGAAATTTGCCCGCGCGGTCCTGCACACCAACAATATCGACTACTGCGCAAGGTTCTGCCACGCGAGTACGGTCGCCGGGCTTCTGCCGACGGTCGGAAGCGGCGTGATGCAGTGCTCGCAACTGGACCTCGACCAACCCGACGCCGTGATTCTCGCCGGCGTGAATGTGGCGGAGAATTTCCCCGGTATCGCCCGGAGACTCAAGAGGGCCAGAGCGCGCGGCACCAAGGTGGTGGTCATAGATCCCAGAGCCACCCTGACGGCCAAAGTCCTGGCGGATCTCCACCTGCCGTTGATGCCCGGAACCGATGTTGCGCTGCTGCAAGGCATGGTAAAGGTCCTCATCGACCGGGGCCTGGTGAACCGTGAATTCGTCCGCACGCGAACGGTGGGCTTCGAGGAACTGGCGCGATCCGTAGCCGAAACGGATCTTGGTGAGATTGAGAAGATCACCTCCGTCCCTCGGGAAAAAATCGCGGAGGCGGCCGTCTGCTACGGCTCGGCGGACAGGGGATCCATCCTGTTTGACGAGGGCATCACACAACACGTTTCGGGTTCCGACAATGTGAAGATGCTTGCGGCGCTCGCGTTGCTGACGGGACACATCGGCAAGGCCGGCGCCGGGGTCAACCCGTTGAGAGGCCAGATCAGCGGCGAAGGCAGCGGGGACATGGGCTGCGTCAATGTGTTCTATCCCGGTTTCAAGAAGGTGGGTCCGGAGTCCGCTCATCTGTTCGAGGGGCTCTGGGGCGCAAAGGCCCTGCCGTCGGAACGCGGCAAAACATACATGGATATTCTGAACGACTGCGGGATCGTGTATGCGGTCGGCGTGAACCCGATGATCAGCGCGCCCGACACGACGAGCGTCCGGCGAGCCATAGAGAAGCTCGACTTCTTCGTGGTCCAGGACATCTTCATGACCGAAACGGCAGAGCTCGCGGATGTCGTGCTGCCGGCGGCGGCGTGGGTCGAACGGGAGGGAACCCACACCGGCGTGGACCGCAGGGTCGTCAAGATCGACAAGCTGGTAGATCCGCCGGGCGAGGCCAGGCCGGATTGGTGGATCATCACCCGGCTGGCAGAGAAGATGGGATCCGGCGAACGGTTCGCCTACGATTCGGCCCGCGAGATCTTTGACGAGATCCGCAACTGCATCCCGCCCTACGCCGGCATCACCTATGAAAGACTCGCGCAAACGAACGGTGGAATCCACTGGCCCTGCCCGTCCGAGGATCATCCCGGGACGCCGACCATGTTTGCGGAGAAATTCAACACGCCCGACGGGAAGGGCCACTTTCTCCCCGTGGAATTCAAGCCGCCGGCGGAATCCCCGGACGACGAGTACCCATACGTGCTGACCACGGGGCGAGTGATCTTCCATTACCACACGGGCACGACCACCCGGCGAACCGAGAACCTCAACCGCGAGCTTTCCGACGGCTTTGTGCAGATGAATCCGGCAGACGCTCGGCAGCTGCACGTCCAAAACGGCGAGGCCGTCAAGCTGCGGTCCAGACGCGGAGAAATCATAGTCCAAA
>Ga0180432_10008739_pt1 | contig 12524 bp, 8 predicted proteins | sample SS_ome_10_FD_132414 | JGI IMG/M metagenome (GOLD analysis project Ga0180432, IMG submission 132414) | Hypersaline lake sediment archaeal communities from the Salton Sea, California, USA - SS_1_MS_2 metaG | ecosystem: Environmental > Aquatic > Non-marine Saline and Alkaline > Hypersaline >...
CCCCGTTTCCAACGCGCCTGCAGCTTGCGTTGCTTGGCGAGGGCCTGGACGCCCTCAGGCGGCAGCGTGACCGTTCGCACGCCCGCCCGCGTCTTGGGTGTGGTCACCACCCACTCGCCCCCGATGCGGGCCAGGGTCTTGGTCACTGCGATGGTACCGGCGTCCAGGTCCACGTCGTCCCATGTGAGTGCCCGCAACTCGCCAGGGCGGCAGCCTGTCACGATGCCTAGAAGCCAAAGCGGGTAGAGGACGTGGCCGCTGGCCATGGCCACGAAAACGGCCAGTTCGGCAGGCGTCCACACGTCCTTGCGTTCGGGACGGTAGCGCGGCGCCACCACACGGTCAGTCGGGTTGTGTCCAAGCCACCCCCAGCGCACGCCTAACTCACACGCCCGATGCAAAAGGGCGTGGGCCTTGGACGGGGCGCGTTTCAAGCCCTTGGCCTGCAGGGACGCGTAGTGGCGTTGGATGCGGTCGGGGGTCAGGCGGTCCAAGCGCACGTCTGCCAGGGCTGCCAGGTAGAGGCGCGTCACCTTGGCATAGTCGGCCATGGTGGCGGGTTTCAGTGTGGGGGCCATCGTGTCCAGCCAAGCGTCTAGCAAGTCTCGCACGGTTCGGCCGTGGGCGTCGGGTAGCTGGCCCGCCCGTCGGGCTTGGCGCTGTAGGGCCTCTAGCTTGCGGGCGGCCTCTTGGCGCGTGTGCCCATAAACGGTCTTGCGCACACCCCCAGCCTGCAGGCGTGCCTCCCAACGGCCGTCCGCACGTCGGTAGATAGTCCCCTCGCCATTGCTTCTGCGGCCCATGATACCCTCCAAGTGTCGTCAAAACGTCGTCACGATGCCCGCCCGCATCGCACACCACTACCCCTAGGGCGACGTAGCCAAGTGGTTAAGGCAGGGGTCTGCAAAACCCCCACCGTCGGTTCGAGTCCGACCGTCGCCTCTCTCTGACCAGGGGCCCCTTGAGGTTGGTTGCGGTGCTCTAGGATCTGGCTCTGAGGACGCCTAGCGTCGAATGCTGCAAAAACGCTGTATGCGAAAGCCCCGCCCTTGGTGATTTGCCACCTTGGGCGGGGCTTTCGCGTTCTAGTAGGCGACCGCTGGGGTTCGGGCTGTGCCTATCCCGCTCACCGGACACGCGTGTGTTGCGGAGTTTACCCGAACCAACGCGGCGATGCATGCCCTCCTGCCTTGACGCATGCTCCGCTCGATTCCTATAATGGCTGCGTGGATGATGTGGCCGCGGGATTCCGTCGGGCCGGGAGCATGTGACGGGAGGGCAGTATGACCTTCGCAGACGCGGCAATCGTGGTTCTACGCCAGGCGGCAGAGCCGCTGCACTTCCGCGAGATCACCGATCGCGCCATGGCGCAGGACCTAGTCGAAGTGACAGGCAGCACCCCTTGGCATTCTATGAATGGCGCTCTGCGACGCTGGATCCGTAGCGAAGGGGCCGAGGCGCCGATCGTGTCACTGGGCGATGGTTACTTTGCCCTTCGCGCGTGGGGGCTACCTGTGCCAGAGGAAGGCCGCGCGCTAGAGAGCGAGGCCGAGGATACCATCGACTCTGAGATCCCTGGCGAGATCACCGTGAGCCCTCGACCGTCCGATGTCTCAAACGTGGGCTGGAAGTGGCACCAGATCAGTGACCGTATGCGGACGCTGGTCGGCAAGGTGCCGCGACACCCATCGCTCGCGCATGCTTTTGTCAGCTTCCGTTCGCTTTTTGTGTGGTCGCTGGCGAGCTTTGCGGCTGGGGTGGGCTTGCGCTTCGGCAGACGTTCAAAGCTACTTGCTGCCGTGTCGCAGCAGCTCATCGGCTGGGGCGGTGCTGGGTCTGCGATGTCGCTACGAGGCATGTACGAGACCCAGCGCTATGACAAAGCGGTCTTTGCTGGCACGACCAATCGTCGGGTGCTTGGCACCCATGTGAGCGGATTCCAGCGGCTATTTCGTGGGTTGCTGCTTGGGGGCATCGTAGCGAGCTTGTTGGGGTGGATGCTGCGACAGGCCAGCGATGAGCATCCGCGCATCAAGGGCACGGGCATCGGGTTGCTGGTTCAGGGGGCTGTCTTGGGGGCTGTCGGCGGTCTGGCGAGATGGATGGATCCAGCTCGCGTATCGGCCGAGAGCCGTCAGCGCTTGAGCGGTGACGGCTCCCGACCAACGACCTAGCTTGGGACGCCTAGCCGCCGTCGGCCTTGATCTTGGCGGCAGCGTGGTTCTTGCCACACGCGTTGCAGTGATAGTAGGGACCATAGCGTCCCTGGCGATGTTCCATCTCTGCCTTGCCGCAAGCAGGGCAGGGGATCTCCACGGGTTTGGCTTTCTTGCTCGCTACGCCCAGTTTGCGTAGGGACCAGTTCTTCTCGCACGTTGGGCAGTAGAGATACTCCCCGTATCGGCCGTTACGCGCTTCCATTGTTTGGGTGCCGCATTTGGGACAGGGTGTGGTGCGGGCAAGCGCTTTGATGCGCTCGCTCAGAATCGGTCGCGTGTGCTTGCACTCGGGATAGTTCTCGCACCCGAGGAATCGCCTGCCGCGCCACTCTACGATCTTCATGCGCCCCCCGCAGACGTCGCAGATCTCGCCTTCGGCGTATACGTCTTGAGGTTCCTTGGGCTCCTCCGGGTTGCTCAGATCGAGGACATAGCGACATTCGGGGAATCCTGTGCACCCCAGAAAGCGCCCCGCCTTGCTAACGCGCACCGTGAGTGGCTTTCCACAACGCGGACACGTCTTGTCGCGAAGCTCCTTGGGTAGACCTGCCTTGAGGGCCTCGGAGACTGCCTCGGGCATCTTCTGTTCTGCGGCCACGAGGTGGGGCTCAAACGTCTCGTAGAAGCTCTCTAGCATCTCGGTGTAGGCCACTTCTCCTCTGGCGATGCCATCGAGCTGCTCCTCCATGCTCGCCGTGTACGCGACATCCATGATGTCGGGAAACGTGGCAACGAGGCTGTCGCATACCACAAACCCCATATCGGTGGGCTTGAGCTGTTTGCCTTCCTTTTCCACATAGTCACGATCCTGGATGACGCCGATGATGGAGGCGTACGTAGAGGGCCGGCCTACGCCATGCTCTTCCAAGGAGCGGATGAGGCTGGTCTCATTGTAGCGAGGCGGTGGCTGCGTAAAGTGCTGCTCGGGCAGGAGCTTTCTCAGATCCAGCACATCGCCCTTGGACAGCTTTGGCAGTGACCGCTCCTGAGCGCTCTTTCGGTCGCGGGCATCTGCGTAGACGATGGTGTAGCCCGCGAAAAGCAGCGACGATCCGGTCGCGCGGAATAGGCACTCTTGCCCCGCGCGGATGTCCACCGACGTCGTAGCATAGACTGCAGCCTTCATCTGGCTAGCGACGAACCTCCGCCAGATCAGCTCATAGAGTCGCGCTTGGGGTTTGGTCAGATGCTTGGCCAGCTCGTTGGGCGTGCGCTCGACGGACGTTGGGCGGATGGCCTCGTGCGCCTCCTGCGCGTTGGCGACCTTGGAGCTGTACTTGGGCGGGTGTTGCGGGCGGTAGTCGCTGCCCCAGGTCCGATCAATGTATGCTTGTGCCTCACGCTGGGCCTCGGGGGCCACGTGCGTCGCGTCGGTGCGCATGTAGGTGATGAGGCCCACCGCCTCGCCATCTACTTCGATGCCCTCGTAGAGCTGCTGGGCCAATCGCATGGTGCGCCTGGGGCTCATGTTCAGCTTGCTCGATGCAGCGGCTTGGAGCGTGCTCGTCACAAAGGGGGGGCGCGGTTTGCGGTGACGCTTTCCCTTGCGTACCGCTTCCACCGTCCAGGGCACCCCTTCCAACGACGCGACTAGGGTGTCCATTTGCTTTTGGGAGCCAATAGATGGCTTCTCACCCGATACGCGGTGGAGCTTGGCGCGAAAGATGTCGCTCTGCCCGGCGCGCGCCAGATCCGCTTCCAGTGTCCAGTATTCCTCCGGCACAAAGGCCATGATCTCCCGTTCGCGCTCCACGACGAGCCGAAGGGCTACCGACTGGACACGCCCTGCCGAGAGCGCGTTGCGAAAGTCCTTGGTGATGGCGCGGGTCAGTAGCGGGCTGATTTTGTAGCCGACCAGGCGGTCGAGCACCCGACGTGCCTGTTGGGCATCTACTAGGTCATCGTCGAGATCGCGAGGCTCCGCGATGGCGCGCGTGACGGCGGTCTTGGTCACCTGGTCAAAGCTCACCCGACGTGTGCGAGCTGCTGGAAGATCGATGCTCTTAGCCACGTGCCACGCAATAGCCTCGCCCTCGCGGTCCGGGTCGGTGGCCAAGTAGACAGCCTCGGATGTGGCCGCAGCTTCCCTGAGCTCCGCCACGACACCGAGCTTGGCTTCGGAGATGACGTACGTCGGTCGAAAGCCGTTCTCGATGTCCACGCCTAGCTCGCGCGTTGGCAGGTCACGCACGTGTCCGACCGATGCCTTGACAGCGTAGCGATTGCCCAGGTACTTGCGGATGGTCTTGGCCTTGGCTGGCGACTCGACGATGACCAGGTTCTTTGCCACGAATCTCCTTGTTGACGGCAGATGCTTTGTGCAGTCACTTCACACGCGTATTATAGGACGCTGAGCGCTACCCTCAATCTGGGTGGCGCAACCACATGAGGAGGGATGCCATGGGATTGACGCCGCGGGAACGCGTGTACCGAACCCTACGGTTCGAGGGAGTGGACCGCATTGCGCGAGATGTCTGGACGCTGCCGGCGCTCTACTACGGACGGCGGGAGCAGGTCGAGTCGCTGCTTGCACAGTACCCTTCGGATTTCGGGCCAAGTGGCTTTGTGGAGCCAGTGGACGAGTCACCACTCTATGAACCGGGAGAGTGGGTTGATCCTTGGGGCAGCACCTGGGTCAACATCCAGCCGGGCATGATCGGCGAAGTCAAGCGACCCGCTATCGATGATTGGTCCAAGCTGGAGCACTGGAAGCCTCCCTACTGGATGCTGGGGAAAGGGTTTGAGGACGTGAACCGCACGTGCGCATCGCATGATCGGTTCACGCTACTGGGGTTACCTCGGCCTTTCGAGCGGCTGCAATTCGTACGCGGTACCGAGAACGTCTACAACGATCTCGGTTGGGGCGTCAAAGAGGTGTTCAAGCTGCTCGAGAGGATCCACGATTACTACATGCAGCACTTGTCCCACGTGGTCAGGACGGACGTGGATGCCGTGTTCTTCATGGACGACTGGGGATCGGCAAACTCGCTGCTCATTTCCCCAAGAATGTGGACGGCCTACTTCAAGCCGCTGTACCGCGACTATTGCGACGTCGCTCACGCGCACGGCAAGGCCGTGTTCATGCATTCTGATGGCTACATCGTGCCTCTGTACGAGCACCTGATCGAGATTGGGGTGGACGCGGTCAACTCGCAGCTTTTCACCATGCCCATCGAGGAGATCGGCGAGCGTTTCAAGGGGCGCATCACCTTCTGGGGCGAGCTGGACCGCCAGCATATTCTGCCGTTTGGCACGCCGGATGACGTCCGCGCAGGCGTGCAGCGTGTGCGAGACGCCCTGGGCGGGGAACAGGGCGGCGTCATAGGCCAGGCCGAGTTCAACAAGGACGTCTCGTTGGAGAATATGCGTGCGTTCTTTGAGGCCTGGTGGGGCGAGCCCGAGGCCTGATCTGGGCTACAATCCCAGTTGCCTGTGCACATAAGGTACCACGCGGGCCACGTCCTCGTCTGGTAGGATGAAGGAGACGCTTCCGCCGGTGGTAGCTTGGGCGACCGCAATGACGCGCTGACGGAGAGCGCCTAGGGCTGCAAACGCCGTGCTGGTCACCTCGGCTGCCCTTGATCGAGGCATCCCCACGACCGATACGGAGGCTACCTGTTGGTGCGTGGCGATGTCGGCCAGCAGGCCCGCTCGTGCGTCGTGCTCAAACTCGCGGCTGAGCAGGCGCAACCCGTGCACCTCATCGGAAGCGCGGACCACAAGGTTCAGGCTGCGTTCGGTGAATGACTGCGAAAACATGAGTACGTCTACGCCTGCCTCGTCTAGGCGACGCAGGGCTCGTGAGGCCATCTGCAGGGTCCAACCCCGGCCGTTGCCCGAAAGGCGGATGAGGCACAGCCCCTCCGTGGAGAGAATGGCCGGCGCGATGGCTCTGCCCTCTGAGGGCTGTGCCACGACTGCGGTGCCAGGATCTACCGGTGAGAAGCTATTCAAGATCGCGAGCCGAATGCCTCGCTTGGCAAGAGGGGCGATGGTCTTGGGGTGTAGCACGTCCGCACCAAAGTAGGCCAGCTCCGCGGCCTCTGCATAGGAGAGCTCGCGCAGAATGGTGGCCTCCGGCACCAGCTTGGGGTCCGCCGTGAGGATGCCGCTGACGTCCGTCCAGATCTCGACGGTCTTGGCGTCCAGAACGGCGCCTAGGATGGCCGCAGAATAGTCGCTGCCACCTCGGCCCAGGGTAGTGGTAACCCCTTGGGTTGTAGCCCCGATGTAGCCCGTCACCACCGGCACCGTGCCATGGGCGAGAAGGGGCAGCAGACGCGACCGCGCCTTGTGCTGAGTTGCAGTCATGTTTGGCGTCGCATTGCCATACTCGTCGTCCGTCTCGACGATCTCGGTGGCGCTGACGGCTTCTGCAGGAATGCCTGCCATTCGCAACACGGCAGCAAGGATGCGGCTGGAGAGCTCCTCGCCCACCGATGCCACGGCATCGTTTCCCCGCATGGTGTATTCACCGAGGGTGGCGATGCTGGCGCAGAGCCGCCCGTAGTTCTCCAGGCGATCGCGGATGGTTTGGATGAGACCGTTGCGGTCGGTGCAGCTGGGCAAGAGCTGCTCGATGGTGCTAACGTGGCGGGACTCTAGTTCCTCGCGGGTTGTCTGATAGACATCGACACGGCCATCGGCAGCGGCACGTGCTCCCTCGATGAGGGCGCTGGTCGTCTTGCTCATGGCCGATACAACGATGACGACTGGCTGCACCAGGCGCGACGTGATGATGTCAGCCGTCGCCGCAAAACGATCGGCCGATCCTACGGATGTCCCCCCGAACTTGCAGACTAGCATGGTTCTATCCCCTCCTGCGTCCCTAGGCTTGGTGGATGACGTCGAGCGCTTGGGAGAGGTCGCGAATGAGGTCTTCCGCATCCTCGATGCCGGCAGCATAGCGGACCAGCTCGCCGGGGATGCCGATGGCCTCACGCTCTTCTTGAGATAGCGAAAAGTGCGACATGAGCGCGGGCTGCTCCACGATGCTTTCTACCCCTCCGAGGCTTGGCCCCATGTAGGGCATCTGGAGCGCGTCGATAAACTTTGCGGTGCCCTCCGCATCGGTATCTAGGGTAAAGGTGACGACGCCGCCAAAGCCGCGCATGATCCGCTTGGCGATCGCATAGTCGGGGTGCGAGGCCAGCCCAGGATACCAGACCTCCGCCACGGCAGGATGCGACGAAAGGAACTCGGCCAGGCGAAGCCCGTTCTCGTTGTGACGAGCTACGCGCAGGCTTAGCGTCTTTAGTCCGCGTAGAAGCAGATAGAGCATCTGGGGATCGGGTACGCCCCCGAGCATGTTGGTGCCTTCGCGCAGCGTCTGGATGAGCTCGCTGCCGCCTGCCACGACGCCGGCTAGCAGATCGTTGTGGCCTCCGAGGTACTTGGTGGCGCTGTGGATCACGAGGTCCACGCCGTGGTCTAGGGGGCGCATGTTAAGCGGGGTGGCAAAGGTGGCGTCGATGATAGTGAGGACGTCGTGTCGGTGAGCGATCTCTGTTGCTGTATCCAGGTCGGGGACGCGCAGGTATGGATTGGTGGGAGCTTCTGTCATCAGGATGCGTGTGGTAGGCCGAAAGGCTGCTTCAAGGCTTTCGATGTCGTCGGGCTCGACGAGGGTGCAGTCGACGCCGAGCCGTCTCAGGAACTCGAGGGCAAACTGGCGTGTCTTGCGGTAGCAGTCCGAGGTCAGAATGATATGGTCCCCAGCATGGACAAGCGTCAGGAGCGTTGACGTGATGGCGGCCATGCCGCTGGCGAATACCAGTGCTTTCTCGGCGGCCTCAAGGGCGGCTAGCTTGCGCTCGACCGTCTCCTGTAAGGGGTTGCCATATCGCCCGTACTCGCCCCTGCGTGGCTCCAGGCCCTCCTCCTTGCGCTGCATATGCGCCCGAAGGGCTTGGGTGTTCTCAAAGCAGTAGGTCGAGGTCTGCACGATGGGCATGGTCACGGCGCCAAAGGGCTTCTCGTGGCTTTCGCCAGCGTGAACGCTTTGGGTTGAAGGCCCGCCTGCGGGCAGTGGCTTGGGAGCGGTGAACATGATGGGATGTCCTCCTCGTAGGCAAGGCTCCGGAAAGGCAGAGCGAGGAGGTGACCGACGTGGGCTAGACCGCGCAACGGAAAAGCCACCTTGTCGGCTTCCGGGCAGATAAGGTGGCTGCATGCATTCGGTTGCGTGCAGAGCATCTCATCTTTCAGCCTCCCCCGCGGGGGGCTGCCGGACTTGGCACCTTTGCGCTGCGATGCGTCGCCGGCTACGGCCGGATGAAGATGACGCACACAGCTCACGGTTGCCGAGGCTTCACAGGGCCGATCCCTCCACCTCTCTCGATAAGAGCTTGCCGAGCTGCTATTCAATTGTTACTCACTCTAGCACGTCTCGGGCATCTCGTCAAAGCGCTCGGTTGACATCGCGCGAGTGTGGGTCTACGCTCAGTTAGGTTCTTGTGAGGAGGTGTCCCTTGCGCGTATGCGTGTTCTGCTCGTCTAGCGATGCCGTGGACGGCGTCTATGTGGAGAGCGCCCGACGACTGGGCGTTCTGTTGGCACAAAGCGGCCACGACCTTGTGTACGGGGGTGCGGCTACGGGTCTGATGCGAGCGGTCGCCGAGGGCGCCGCCGACACCGGTGCCCACGTCCTGGGTATCATGCCGCGCGCTATGGTGGACTATGGCCTGGCTTTCGACCGACTGGATGACCTCATCGTGACCGAGACCATGGCCGAGCGCAAGGCAGAAATGGAACGTCGAGCTGACGCGTTCGTCGTCCTTCCAGGTGGCTTTGGCACCTTGGAGGAGCTCTTTCAGGTGCTCGTGGGCAAGCAGCTCGGGAGTATCCGGGCCCCGGTGCTTCTCGTGAATCTCCACGGGTACTGGGCGAGGCTGCTCCATGCCATGGAGCAAATCTATGCCCTCCGTTTCGCCAAGGAGGACTTTCGCGCGTTGTACGACGTATGCGCTGATGTGGCGGATGCTGTCGCTCGCCTGAGCGAGCCGGAGAGCAACCGCGAGTTGCCTCCCAAGTGGTTCTAGAAGGCTCTATTCTACGAGCGGGTTCCCAGGAATCGTCGCCGGATGAGGGCGAGCAACTGTTCGTATTCGCGGATTCGGAGAAGGCGAGCGCTGACTGCCAAGACCACGGCGCCGATGGCAGCCGGCAGCCCTACGCGCAACGCTTCGGCCACGATGCCAGCCCCAGGAAGAATGCGCTCGCACCCCAGCCAGGCTAGCCAGGCCACCACGCCCATACAGGCCGAAGCTGCGGCCGACTTGAGCAGGGCGGTCAGGACGCCGTAGCCTGCCAACCCTTTGTACCGCCTTCGGAAAAGGATCAGCATCAGCGCAGCGTGAGTCGCGAGCTGCGTCGAGTTTGCCAGCACAAGGCCCAGAAATCCCCACCCCAGCACGAATGCGCTCAGGGGTCCCACGGCCAGATAGACGCCCACGGCGGCTATCCCTACCAGTACGGGCGTGATCGTGTCTTTCTGAGCATAGAAGGCGAATACCAAGGGGAGGTCGATGGCGGCAAAAGGCAGGCCGATGAGATAGATGCGTAGCGCTGCCAGTGTGCGTGAGGTGGAGCTTGCGCCAAAGGCGCCATGCTCGTAGATCAGCTCGATGACCGGTCGCCCCAGCGCGAGCAGGCCTACGCCCGCTGGGATGATGAGTACGAGCACAAGGCGAAGCCCTTGTGAGAGCGTGACGCGGAACTGGTGGAGAGCTTTGCTGGCATCAATGCGCGATAGGGTTGGGAGCACGGCCAGTGAGATCGCCATGGAGACGAGGCCCAGAGGCAACTGGATCAGGTAGGTGGCCTTGGCCATCCAGGTGATGGCCTCGGCCGCGGTCTGCGAGGCAAAACGACGGTCGATCAGGATGCCGAGATTGGCGACGATGACGCTCAGTAGGACTGGTGCATAGAGCTTCAGGATGCGGCTGATGACCGGATGATCGAAACGCAACGATGGGATCAAGCGCGTGCCCCTGAGGCCCGGAAGCTGCACCAGCAGTTGTGTCATGGCGGCCAGCAACACGCCCAGGCTCAGGCTCTTGATGCCGGCCATGCTGGCAAAGACCAGCACGCCGACGATCATGCCAAGGTTGTGTGCGGGAGCCCCCATAGACGGGTAGACAAAGCGCTTGCGGGCATAGTGGTATGCCTGAATGACGCCCGAGATACCATAGATCAGCACCGCGGGGACGATGATGCGCGTCAGCTGGATTCCCAGGTGACGCGTTTCAGAGTCGAGGCCGGGCAGAAGGATAGCGGTAACGGGACCCGCTGCGAGCTCCAGAAGGACTACGGTGCCGATCAGGACAACGACGGCCAGCGAGAGGAGCACGGACAACACATAGTCGAGCTCGTCTTTGCGATCGGGAGCAGTGTACTCGCTCAGCACCGGCACCAGCGCGGCGCTCAGCATGCCGCCGATGAGGAGCTCGTAGACCATCTTGGGAATGCCGCTGACGGCATCCCAGGCCGAGGTAGCGGCTGTGGCGCCAAAGGTACCCGCGATCAGCGCCTCGCGCACCAGCCCCAGGGCGCGGCTGGCCACGTTGCCGGCGGCGTTGATGCCGGCAGATCGGGCTAGCTCACCTACTTGGGCGCGTGCATGGGGCGTAGAAGGCAGGCTGGGATCGGGTTCCGGGGTTTGGCGGCTGCTCAACGGAGTCTCTACCATGGCGTGACCGTGAGGATGCCTATCATCTTCCGCTTGCCCTCTTGCGTTTCTCTGACAAGCAAAGGGGGCGGGCCTATCGCTCGCCCCCGGATGCCAATGCTAGACAACCTACCGACCGAGGACACTGGCCAGGGCGTCAAACACCCCGTCGATATCTGCGATCGTGACATAGCCCATATGCCCGATGCGGATCATCTCTACGCCCGGTGCCTTGCTGGACCCACAGATCACCCCGTGCTGCTCTCGCAACGCAGATAGGATCTCTTTCGAGCTACGATCTGCCTCGAACGTCACCGCCGTCACGGTATTCGAGTAGTGATCAGGGTCGGCGAACAGGCCCAATGCCATGTCCAGGGCCCGCTTGCGGCAGTACGCGCCGATCTCCGCGTGGCGCTTCTCGATGGCGACGGGGCCTTCGGCAACCATCGCCTCGAGGCTCTTGTGGAGACCATAGAGCGCGGCGACGTTGGGCGTCGCCGGCGTCTGATTGCGAGCGGCGTATTTGGATGCCAAGCCAAAGTCCAGATAGTAGCGCGGCATCCGCGCCTGCTCGTAGGCTTCCCATGCCTTGGGGCTGAAGCTCACCATAGCCAGCCCTGGAGGCGCAGCCCATGCTTTCTGGGAACCGCTGACGACAACATCGCAGCCCCAGGCATCCGTCTGCAGGCGGATCGCTCCCAGCCCGCTGATGGCATCGACCAGGATCAGCGGGGCAGGGTCGGCGGCGTCGCGAATGGCGTCGCACAGCGAGGCTACGTCGTTGGTAACAGCACTGGACGTCTCGTTCTGGGTGAGGAGGACGGCCTTGAAAGGCGCGCCTTCTTGGAGCGTGGCGGCTACGACCTCGGGGTCGGCTGCTTGGCCCATCTCGAACTCCAGTCGGGTGACGTCCGCACCATAGGCCTCAGCGATCTTGGCAAAGCGCTCGCCGAACACGCCGATCACCACGGAAAGCACGCGGTCGCCCGGCGAGAGCGTGTTGACCACGGCCGCTTCCATGCCGCCAGTGCCCGAAGTGGTAAGGACGAACAGGTCGTTCTCCGTCTCGTAAAAGACCTTGAGCCACTTGGTCACATCGCCGAAGAGCGCCTCGAATTCGGGACCGCGGTGGTTGATCATCTGCTGGCCAATAGCATCGATGACCTCTGGCGCGAGCGGCGTGGGTCCAGGGATACGTAGGTTCATGATTCCTCCCCAAAGCGTGAAGCAAGGACGGTAGTGAAGGTGACGTAACGGGCTCCACGGCGCTGTGTCGCCAGCGCTATCCGGCATAATCCTTGAGTGCGGCATATGCGATGGCGCTGTCTACGGTGTCGCATGCGACGACTAACAGAGTATACACGGCATCCCCCTCTGGTGCGAGATGCACTTCCTGCATCGTGCCTAGCGTGCGACCTTCGCAACCCTGATCGCTGGCCTCGACATTCGGATGCAGGCTGGTCAGAGCTATGGTCAGGCCCGTCTGGGGATTGTGGGCAACGCCCCAGCGCATCTCGCCCGCCCACGCGCTCCAAGGCGAGGGCTCTCGGTACAAGCCTTCGGTCATCAAGACAATCTCCTCCAGGGAGCCGCCCAGGCTGGCTGCCAGGGTATGCGAGAAGGTGAGCTTCCGCGGC
>Ga0180432_10008740_pt1 | contig 12524 bp, 5 predicted proteins | sample SS_ome_10_FD_132414 | JGI IMG/M metagenome (GOLD analysis project Ga0180432, IMG submission 132414) | Hypersaline lake sediment archaeal communities from the Salton Sea, California, USA - SS_1_MS_2 metaG | ecosystem: Environmental > Aquatic > Non-marine Saline and Alkaline > Hypersaline >...
GGTGGCAATACGATTATTCTTGGTTTTCCAGCTGAAGCAGGTTCCCCTCCATTGGGAGCATCGTTCACCTTGCGAACAAGAGCATTCCAAGTAAGAGTCACTAATATTAATGGTGATAGCGCAGTATTCCCTGTGCCTCTGTCAGCAAATAGGATTGATACGACACAACCAACTATTTTGTCTTTGACAAGTAGTTTGGTAAATGACACTGTGAATATCAGCTCAGCTACACCAGAAGTAACCGTGTATTTCTATACACAACGAACGGATAATGTCTTGGTTACCAGTACGTCAATTGATAATGGTGCAACTTATGTTAGCACTGACAATAATGCAACACCAGCACCAATTGATACTTTTAGTCGTGTTTTCAAATGGTTAGAGCATGATTTTGGGACTACAACTCAGACGTTCCGTGCTACTGTTGGCGACGCAGCCGGAAACGAAACATCAACTGGTGGTGGTTCAGCAGTTCCTGACCTAACCATTACTGTTGTGAATGCTGGAGATGTAACCGATCCAGAGATTCAATCACTTACATTTTCACCAACTAGGATTTTGTTTACGGCAAATACAAGTATTACAATTGATATTATTGGTGTTGTAAGAGATAACTACTATGATTTGGATAATGATGATATTGTTGTTGATAATGGTGCTGTTTATGATTCACAGGAAGATGCTGGTGATGGTTGGAAACGGTTTATCTTCAAACGCACATTTAATGGCGCAGATTATACTTTTAACCAAACTGTAACGCAAGATTTCACTATGACAGTGACAGATACAGCCGGTAATAGCTCATCCTTGACCCAATATATAGAAATTGAGAAACGTGATATTGATGCCCCAGTGATTCAGAGTTTCAATGTAGATAATGCCTCTGTAACGGTTTCGCCAAGCTCTAGAACTGCAACTGTAACTTTTTCAGCAATTGTGACAGATAATAATGCTGTAACATCTGTGATCTTGAGTGGAAGTGACGGAAGTAATACAACCGCAAACGCAACAGGAACAGCAAATGAATATTCCGCTTCTGTTTCTTTCACTTATGAAAACCGTGATTTTGGAACGGAAACATATACATTTGACCTCATAGTGAGCGACGCTGTAAACAATACATTAAATAGTTCTTCAACATCGCAGAGTGTCACTGTATCAGTTTTGAAAGAAGATACACAAGCTCCTACAATTAATAGTTTTGCTTTAGCATTAGGTTCGTCTAGTAACTTTGGATTATATGCTGATTTAGAGGACGACTCACAATTTAGAACAGTTACATTTGTAGTGAGAGCAACTGATGATGATGATATTGAACCAAACACGTTAACAATCTTGCCAAACACATATGAAACTACATCAGGCAGTACAGGAACAGTTACACTTCTTACTGATGAGTTCAGTTATGACGCTGATACACATGTTTGGACATTAAAAATCAAGAAGTCTTATCCTCCACAGATTTATCCTTATGAGGTGGATGGAAAGATTACAGAAACAGCCCAAATTCAGGATAAGGCTGGAAATACAGCCACAAGTGCTTTAGATGGTGGGTTACAACTGACATTTACAAAATCTGCAGTGCCATCCAATGATTTGGTCGACGTTTCGCCAGTAACAATAGGATTATTAGATAGTAACCCTACAGTAACCCAAACATTTGACATTGTGATATGGGACACTTTGTTTTTGGGTTCAATTACAAGTGTTGAACAAGGTGGTCCAAGTGATGCTGTGGAAGTTGGAGCATATGGCCAAACTAAACAATTAGATGGTCAAACATACAATGGCACTGTTTGGCGAATGGAGAAGACATATACAACAGATGAATTATTCAATTATGGACGCAATGATCTTCTCAAAGTAGCAACTATTCAGTTTAGAATTGTTGATGGAACACCTGGTACTTTAGATGGTAACTTAACATATAATGGTCAGGTATTAACACCTGCTGACACAGCAAGTTTTCCAATTACGCTTTCTATGCCATTTGCAACGACAAGTGGAAAGGTTCTCACTTACCTAGAAGGCAAAGATATGACACAAGATTGTCAGTTTAGAGTTGAAGATGGGGTCATTAAAACATCCGTTGATTTCAATAGTGGAGTTGATATATCATTCGTGAAGGTGAATCAAACTGATCAGACGATATACGTTCTTACACAAGGTGGTAGTCCTGATAAGATATCTGGATTAGTTTATTACAATGGTTTGGCCGTTCATCCAAATCAATTAGACAAGTTCCCGCTCGTTTTCACACCACCTTTCGTGAATGATTCTGGTGATATTATAACATCTAAAATAGGATCCGATGGAATGGTTCTCGATCTGACTACTCCATTAATAATCACCAGTGATGGTGCAACAGCGTTTTTGTCTGGAAAACAGTATACTCCAAATGAAGGAATTACGCTGAAAACTGCAACTTATACTTTCAATGTCACAAATGTGCTGAGTCAAACAGAGCAATTCGCATCATCATTTAGCATTAGTCGCACAGATGATATATTACCCGTGATTCAAAATCATACCAACACGCTAACGAATAATACCTTAGATTTGGATGTCACAAACTCTCCATTTGAAGTTTATTTTACAGCTACTATTTCTGATAACAATGCTTTGGCAAGTTATTCACAAAGTAATTCGTCTACAAATTATTCTGCAAATGGGGATGTAAAAACGTTCAGACGCATCTTTAATTGGTATGAGCATCCGCTTGGCACTTCAACACAAACATTCATCATAACCGCACAGGATGTGGCAGGTAATACAACTACTTCTGCACCTATGGAAATAACTATCAACAACACGGGTGATTTCATCTCTCCTGAGATAGATACATTCCAATTGTCTACTACTTCAATATTGTTTACTGCAAATGACGTCACTGAAAATGTGATAATAACAGGTGATGTCAGTGATAATTACCAGATACAAACCCTACAATTGGTGAAAGTTGGCTCTCCAGATATACCGATCACATCAACACCAACCATCACAACACTTCCCAATACATTCAAACGTTATGAGTGGACTTATCCTATCTCATCAAACGATTATGCGTTTGGCAGTGTGACTGGTGAGCAATATAAATTGACGATACAGGACACACAGAATGAACCTGTAGAACGCACCGTGAATTTGACGATTACAAAGTCAGATATTGACCAACCAGTTTTGACAAGTTTTGTTGCGGATACAACATCCATAATATTGACACCGGATATTACAAGTGTTGACGTGACATTTACGGTGGTAGCATCTGATAATGTTGGTATTACCATAGCGAAGATTGTAGAGGCAGACAGCACAGAGCATAATATGAGCAATCCTAGTGCAAACACTTACACATATGTTCATACGTTTGAGTTCACTGATTACATCGTTGGTCAGCAAAGCAGAACATTCACATTAGTGTTGAGGGATTTGGCCGAAAATGAAACAACGGACCAGCAGACAATCACGATTACAAAGGAAAATAAGTTGGATACAACAGATGGTGTGATGAGTTTTGTAATTTATAGTGACACACAGCCACAAGATTACGAGACGATAAACTATGAGTTCATCATATCGTCTACGCAAACACTTGATTTTAATACGGCAACGATTTTACCCAACCAATATGAGGTTGATGCTGGTGAGAATGGGGTAGTAAATCATTTGATTGATAACAAAGTGTTTGATGAAGGACTCCAAGCATGGAAACTATACTTCACGAAGACGTATCCTCCACACATTTATCCTTATGGTTACGAGACTGCTATAGACGAAGAAGTACAAATATTCACTCTATCAGGAACAGAAATACGTGCTTCTTTGAGTGATGACAATTTGCTTCGTTTGACAAAGACTGAAGATCCAAGCGACTTCTACATAGATTCACAACCATCCCAATTAACGATTAGAGACAGTCAGTCAAATGTGGAACAATCATTTTTGTTTACGGTTTGGCGAGGACTAGTTATCGATACTATTGAGATTTTGGAAGCAGGTGGACCAGATGGTGATGTGGCAATTACAGAAGTAAATGCACCAGAAAATCCAACGAAGACATATCCTGATGGTAATGATTATGGTAGCACTATTTGGCAATTGACTAAAACATTTAATCCTAATGATTTCTTTTCTTATGGAAATCAAAATGTTGTAAAACGAGATTCACTGTCATTTGCGATGCAAAGTAACCCTAACAAAATATCCGGAACAGTAAATTACAATGGACAATCATTACACCCTAGCCAAACGGATAGGTTCCCAATATTGTTGGAACCACCATTTGCTACTAGTGATGGTAGAATTGTTACGTCGCTAGAAGGTGTTAATATGTTGCAAAGCTTTGAAATTGTGACTGATGGTGTTACTGCATTTGTATATCCAGCAATGGCTGCGAGCAAATCATTTACATTCTCAAGTGTAACACAATTGAATCAGGTTGTGTCATTTACAATGCAGTTTGACCAGTACAGGTTAAGTGGTGGTATGACTTATAATGGCGAATATATACATCCATCTGCTGGATCAAGTAAATTCCCTATTGTGATAATGCCTCCATTCATAGATAGTAACGACAATCTTATCACGAGTTATACAAGTGTGAATGGACAAAACGAATTTACAGCAGATTTAACTGGTCCGCTTATATTCAGTAGCAATGGTAATACTATAATTGTAAATCAACCATTCGCATATATCGCAAATGTAACTCTCCAAACAGCGGCTTATACGGCAAGAGTCACAAACGTTATTGGTAATACATATGATGTCCCTGTAAAGTTTACTGCTATAAGAGCAGATGATGAGCCGCCTGCTATTACTGGGTTAACAGCAAGCCCTTCGTCAGTGACCTTAACTCAGGATAACCCACAACAAACAATCCAATTTTCTGCTAATATCACGGATGATGCAAGTATTTCATCAACAACATGGGATGACAATGATGTATCATCACCTTCGATTGTTGACAGTACATATACTTGGACACTAACTTTGAATTATGCTGATTATGGTTTTGGAACTATTAGTAAGGATTATACACTTACAGTTAATGATCAGTTTGATAATCAATCAACCGCTCAAGTAAGTGTTTCAGTAACAAAGAGTGATGTGGTTGCTCCGGTTATATCAGGATTTTCATACAGTCCTGACCCAGTAGTATTGGATGATAATAACAAGACGAGTGTTGTAACTATAACAGCAACGCTAACTGATGAAACTGCAATCACCGTATTAGAACATCCAGCTACATTCCAAACACAGGTTGGTGACGTATATACTTGGGAGAAGACGTATTCTTATGATGATTATGGTTCGTATGGGTTCCACTATGATACGTTGTCACTTCGCGTGAAAGATGCTTACGATAATGAGACTACACAAACACTTACTGTAACAGTTAGAAAGGATGATGTCGTCAAACCAGTCATTACAAATTATCAAGCGAGTGTAACGAATATTACTTTCGATGGAAATACTAATTACTTGAGTCAAAATGTGCGGTTATCGGCTACGGTTACTGATAATGGAACTCTTGTGACACCACCTTCATTACCAAACGCTACACTAAATGAGGCTGAAAGTAGTGGTTCAAATTATGTTTGGGATTCTTTAATCCAGTATGCAGATTACCCATTAGGAATAAGCACTGTAGATTATGTTTTGACAGTAACAGATACATACGATAATGTGGAAACAGCCACGATAACCGTTACAATCAATAAATCTGATTCTTATGCGCCAGTAATCACATCGTTTACGAGTGACATATCGAATTATGATTTGACAGTTGATACACCATCCGTAACAGTAACTTTCACCGCGGAGGTGACAGATGTTACACCACTAACATATTCATTCCCAGGTGCTACTTTTAGTTCATTCGGACCAGCGAATTATGATAATGGTAGTGTTTACATATGGACAAAGACTTACTCATATGATGATTATGAGACGTTTGGCGATCATCCAGACACAGTAACTCTTAACTTCACGGATGAGGCTGGGAATACAAGTGCTGATGCATTACTGACAATTGATATCAAGAAATCTGATATTGTCAAACCGGTGATTATCGTTGGAAGTGCCGACACAAGAGTTTTCCCAAGCAGTTTTACTTTGAATGATAGTGATTCACAATTAGTGAGAATTTACGTATCAGCTACTGATAATGCTGAGATTGATACTGTAAGTGTTGATAATGGAATGGTAGCGGATGGTGTCGTGTTTGGTCAGTATGTTTTCGCGAAGACCTATACTGCAGCAGATTGGACCTATGGTTATGGAGAACGTATTGAAGAATTCAATATTATTGTGACGGATATATATGGCAATGTAAGTGACACAGTAACTTTGACTGTAACAGTCACTCGCGAAGACACAACTGCACCAACTCTTCAACAAGTTGTTGGTCCTACATTTTTTGGACAGCTCAATCGTGTTATTATGTCTAATAAAACAGACATAGAATCACGCATTGTCGTAACGATTGAAGATAATGACCCAAATACGATTTTTGCCCCAGGAAGTGAAACGTTAAATCTGAATAGCAGAATTACATTGAAACCAGACTCAATAAATTATATAACGTATAATGACAAGCAAGCCGTAGAGTTTTATTTGATTTTCCCGGCGGCGAATTTTGACTATCAACGTAATATTACTGCTTCATGTTCATTGGTAGTGACAGATGATGGTGGTAATAGTAGCACATTGTCTATGAGTTTTGTTGTATATCGGCAAGATACAGTTAGTCCGGTTATAGCCTCATTTACAACAGATGCTCAAGACAATACAGTTACATTATCAGGCAGTCAGCAAACAGTTCCTATTGGTTTTACTGTTGTTGTTACTGAAGACAATGCTATTAGTAGTGCAATTATATCCTATTCCAAGAATGGAACCGCGACTAATATTCAGTCATCTAGTGTTACGAGAGTGGATGATACACATACGTATTTGTTCACAGAGCAGATAAGTGCAAATGATTATCCTATAGGTGATACTATAGTAACATTTACTCTTACTGTGAAGGACACGGCAAATAGAACAGCAGCGCCACAAACTATCGACATTACAGTTACAAATAATGGTGATGATATTAATCCTGTGATAGAATCATTTACAGCTGATATTACATCTCTGATATTTAATGAAAATGACGACGATTATGCAAACCAGGTTGTCGTGACATTAACGGCGGTTGTAGTGGAGAATGTTGCGATTGACTCATTTACTCTAAGTGGCACTAATAATCAACTAATCTCAATCACACCTGATGCCAATGACGCAACACGTATAACATATGTTTGGGAGCGCACATACAATGTTGCTGAAGTTACTATCGGCAAAACGATAGACACAATTACGTTGAGCTTTACGGATACGAATGGCAATGTATCTGGTGTTGAAGTATTAGATGTATCATTGGAGAGGTATACATTACAAAGGTTGGATATTCCATATTATGTTCAAGTAACTGCAAATATGAACTCATCTATTGAGAAGGTTGGTGATTATTTGGGTATGAAGAATGTGATTGTAAACAGTTCCACTCCTGGCTTTATACCAGAGTATAAGCTTCCAACAGGTTCGGCAAGTGTGCCAGCAGGAATTGTTAATGCGACAACAGAGGATGGCACTATACTTGGCACGTTCAATTGTACTATGAACATAAGTGCTAGTGAAGATGGTAACTTGTCAAACACATTCACAGTAAGTAATGGAACTGTTACAGCCACAATTGAAGATATCCCTAATGAGCGAAACGTGGTTGCTTGGCCACACGAACCTGAGTATGGACAAGAAATAACCAGCGAAACACCAGATAAGTTATCTGCTACAATAACAGATACAAACGTAGTGAGTATACTTAGCGACCAAATCGCAGTTCTACAGCAATTGTATGAAGGCCAAGTTATTAGCTCCTGGCAATTTGAGATTGCGGCTGAGACGCCATCAGAAACAAGCCGCATACAACAATACGCCATTAAGAACGACACAACTTATCCAAACGTATTCCAGCAAGGTGAGTTTATTGTTTTGAACACAACACAAGACTACTCAATCAAAGTAATAGATTTCAATGGTGATGAGGTTACTATTGTAGCAGCCACTCCAATATATGCTCTTTTGAAGCATGATGAGAATGCACCATCATTGACTTAGACTTAGTGTCGTGACATTTAACACATTTAACACATTTAACACATATAACACATATAACACATATAAAACAAGATTGATTGAATTAATATATTAATGAATCTTGAGAATACACATAGAAAAAGGCACTAAAAATAAAGCACTAATGAAACTAACTTAAAGTCAACATACATTACTATAGTGTCAGCCAGGTGGTTGACAGCATCACATACACGACTACAGAAACAGCACGGATTCCCGAGTGGTCAAAGGGGTCAGACTTAAGATCTGCTGCGTAACGCTTCGTGGGTTCGAATCCCACTCCGTGCATATCAAGTGGTCGGATGTGATGTTATTTTTGAATGATATTCAAAAACTTATTATTGATTATCATTTGAATGTTAATACTACTTTATAACTTGTGTATCACATATCACGCATATGGTGTGTTGTTTGATTGAGACAAGGATGTCAACATTCCACCGCCGAAACCAAATAAGAAATACATGAAGTGATAAACGACTAGAGCACCAATTAAAGATGTAACTGCAACAGCAATTGCTTTTTGTTGTTCTGTTAGTGAATCACCAGCGAAGAATGGATTAATGAAGGCATATACACGGCCTTTTTCATTATCAAGTTCTCTACGTGCTTCAATAGCAAGCGTAGCAATGAGTGCACCAGCAATGGCGTTCAATATAAATGCTTTCAAGATAGTAGTTGCTAATAAATTAGGTATTATTGGAAATCGTTTCATAGTAATGACTCTTATTGTATTATGAGACAAAAAAGCAAACACAAACAATTTGTCAAACAATTGATGTCTTAAATGGTATATGAGTATATATATAGTGAAGTGTATTGAGCTAATATGTCTCTACATATATTGAAATTTGCAGACGGTAAGGAAATTATCCGCCGATATTATCCAATTGGCTTGGGTCCAGTATATGAGTTGTTTAAAGAGTTCGGATGGAACGAGGTTCGCAATGATGACCGAGCGCAAAACATTGGAAATACCTGGCCAGTGTCACAATATGCCGATGATGATGATGCGATAACCAATCCTGGATCTTTATGTATTGATGAGTACGTGTTTACCAAGGAATGCGGGCGTAAAATGCGTGAATTTCGTATTCGGTTATTCCAAAAAGATATTGAAGTAATTGTTCCAATTTTTAGCAAAGACTATTCTTACTCTACTCGTTTCACTAGTTACTATGATATGACAGATTATATTGAACATCACCTAAAATATCAAGATGAAACCTATGACCAACAAAAGAGTAATAATGTTTTGTTTGACAAAGAGAAAAGCAAAGAAGTTCACAGCGATTAAGAATCAATAGAATTGCAGTAGTGAACTGTGTGCATGTCGCATGTCTACCTAACATAGAAAATTGAACGATGATGTCTCCATAGTATTGAAGACATCATAGATAACACAACGTACGCGCTTTTCAGAAAACTTCTTTCACAAAACTTCCCATCTTATACTAAATATGATGGAGCTTACCATCTATACAGCACTCCCTAAGATTGATGACGAGAACACAAATAACGAGCTATACTTTTGTGTGGCATCGTTAAATGTCAAGAGTATCAAAAACTCAATACTGCCAAATACTCATATTATCTTCACCATAGATACTTCTGCATCTATGGATGAACCAATGACAAGACCATTCGGCACTACTAAATTACAAAAAGTGATTGCAACAATCCGAGGTTGCTTACATTATATCCAAACCAACGGTCAAACGGCATTTATTACTATAATTACATTCTCAAACAAAGCAAAACAAATTCTTTCATATTATCCATCAAGCGAATTAGAAAACCTGAACTTTGAAGAACTAGAAAAATCAATACGAGATACAGTTGATTATCAAACAAATATTCAATGTGCTCTTGAAATGGCATCGGATATCATTACAACTGTTGAAAGAAATAGTAACCAAGAAGGTAACAATATGTCACACTTGAACATTGTGCTTACGGATGGTTATATTAATACAGGCGCAGATACATCTAAAGAACTTGCATCCATCATTGTTAACATACGTGAAAATCTGAAGGTGAAGCACAACACTTATACATGTAGTTTTATAGGAGTTGGAGAAGATCACGATTATCTGTTATTGAGAGATATTGCTACTAAGACAGATGGCACAAATGACTTCTTAGAATCTGCTGATAATACTGATATCCTTTACGCTGACTTACTATCTCCATATTTCAAACACCACATTAGCAATGTTACCTTTAGTAGCTCGAAACAAGGAGGCATACTGTTCTTCAATCCTCAGACAGGTGAGACAGACTCGTCCGAATTTAGAATTCCGCGAATCACTGATAATGAAACAAAATACATACATATGCTGAGTCGTAATCCTTGTTGTAGTGACTTGCTTGTGAACTATGACGTGTTAACAAAGACAAACATAAGAGATAGCAAAACGATACCAATTCATAATGTCATCTATGAAGGCGATGAAGGACATACCGTAAGAGTGTTTACAATGCGAATGAAAACACTAAATTTATTGACTCAAGCATCTAGACTTTTAGAGAGTGAGAATGAAAGTCAGAATAATCTAGATGATGATGTTGTTGCAACACCTCCTGCTTTAGTGAGAACTGATGTATCTATGAACCGATTACTCGCACAACTTTACAAAGTAACAGATCCATTTGAAAGAATTAAACAGAGTATTCAATCACTTCACGCAGAAATAGCAAATTTGAAGGCTCAAACAGAACCAAACTTATCAGTTTTCCATAGCGCCTTGTGTGATATGCTGATTACGGATTTACAGTTTGGCGAATTAGCATTAGCAAGAGTAGATATCCCAGACATTGCTTGTATGTTCGCTGATTCAAGACTGAGTAGCCAAATGTGGCAGAAGGCTTATTCTATTCAAAGCACCGTTCGTCTGGTTCAAGATATGGAGCGATTAAATAGTGGTTCAAATATCAATAGCCCCAGCCCAAGTAGTTCATCAAATCATCAACTTGAAAGACTTGTTACGCAAGAGCAAATATACAATATATACGCATCTTCGGGAACTCTTGATGCATTTAATACTATCAGTTCTAGTGTAATGTATAATGCTTAGTTGACAATGAATATTGTGTGCGATAATAAAAACATTTTTATTTAATGGTTATACATAATAGACGGAATGAATCCCGTAAATGCAACCAGTCAATCACAAGATCTTCAAGGGTTAATACAATCTTTAGTTCCTACAGTCAATAGTGCGATAGCAAAAGCCGGAATCACGGTGTCGCCAAACACGATAATGCAGGTAGTGCGCATCGCTATGGAAGCTGTAGAAGGAGCACCGATTAAGGGACAACAACAGCGAGACTTGGTGATTTCTATTGTTTTGGAAGTTGCAAGAAACGCTGGACTTAGCAATGAAGACATAATGGTAATACAAGCTTTGATTAATGGCGGTATTATGTCTGATACTATTGACTTAGTTGTATCAGCATCGAAGGGACAGCTGAATGTCAACCAAATAGAGAAAGTAACACGAGGTTGTTTGAGCTGTATTCCCGTAATTCAAAGACTTGTTACAAAATTCAGACGGGGAAATAGAACCGCAGACGTTCAGTCAGAAGCAGCAACAATTACACCAACTCCTATTCAAGCAGTCACACAAGCTAATGCTACATCACAAATAAATATGGAACCAATTGTTATTGCTGAATCTAACGTAGCGAGTATTGTTTTAAAGGCGACTCAAGGTGAGTCTTCACAGCCAGTAGCCAAACCGGAAGATGTATCTGTTCTTGTAACTGACGTACCAGTTCAAGAGCAAACAACAGTAGTGACAACACAAGTTCAAGAAACAGCAGCACCAGTGGCAGCACCAGTGGCTCAGCCAGAACAGCAAGTATCACTACAATTACCAGTTCTAACTAGAGATAACGGTGAGGTTATGTAAATGTAGTTGTTAAGATGTGTTAAGATGAAATCATTTCTTATTTATTGACAAACATAAATAAGAATCTATTAACAATGAAGCGATAATGAAACGATACTAAACTGATAATAAAACTGACAATTAAAGCATATTCCGTGATAGATTTATCTATGTCTTTGTAAATATACACGGATATGTTCTCATCATTCAATGAACGTAAGAATGATATTGATAAATTCATAACTGGAGTGAGTAATCAGCTAACGAGATTGTTTGGCGAAGATGTCAAAGCTGGCTGGGTTTTATTTGGATTCCATTGTTGGATTATACTACTAATTTACTGGTCGTTGTTCATACAAAAGAATCGTAGAATTCAAATCATTGGATTTATCGTTTGGCTAAGCATTATGATAAAGCACGTCTATTTTAATTGATGTTGATTAGTTA
>Ga0180432_10008741_pt1 | contig 12523 bp, 6 predicted proteins | sample SS_ome_10_FD_132414 | JGI IMG/M metagenome (GOLD analysis project Ga0180432, IMG submission 132414) | Hypersaline lake sediment archaeal communities from the Salton Sea, California, USA - SS_1_MS_2 metaG | ecosystem: Environmental > Aquatic > Non-marine Saline and Alkaline > Hypersaline >...
AGGGTGAAGGTGAGGGTGAGGATGAGTCAGGCACGCTCAGCGGCACGATCACCAACAGCCTGACCGGGGCCCCCTTGGCCGGCGTTGCGGTCGGCCTCGATCCCGCGGTGGAGGAGGTGTCCATCGTCGCCGGAGACGACGGCGCCTACACCGCCGAGGTACCCGGCGGCGTCTACACGCTGACCTTCGAGGTCGAGAACTACGCATCGCAGAGCAGAACGGTCAGCGTGGAGGCGGGGGCGACCACGACGGTGGATGCGGCCCTCGTGCCGGCGCAGGCGGTCGCGGTCGGGGCTGTCGTGGAGGGCGACGCCGCGCCGGGGGCGACCCTGACGGTCACGGCGGACGTCGAGATACTGGACGGCTCGACCACCGTGGCGGGTTACGAGTGGAGCCAGTCGAACAGCGTGGCCGTGACCATCGAAGGGGCGGACACGGAGACCGCCACCATCGTGCTGCCCGAGGCCGACGCCTTCAAGGAGGAACTCCTGTTGGTGCTCTCGGAACCGCCGATCACCGCCGAGCAGCTTCCGCCCAACGTGCCCCTGCCGGAGGGCGAGTTCCCGGCGGCCCTCCAGGACCGCTTCGAGATCGTGGGGATGACGCCCTTCGACCTGGAGGAGGCCGCCCTGATCACCCTGGAAGTGGCGGCGATCACCTCCACCGGCACCTTCACCAGCGAGGTGGAGATTCACGCCGCCCTGCCCTGGAAGCCCAGTGCCGGGATCCGGAACGTGCCGGTCGGTCTGGCGGTGCTGCTCAACGGCAAGACCCAGGACGACTACGATTGGGCTCTGGCGGGTCCGGCGGGGTCTGAGGCCACGCTCACCGACGCGGAGACGAAGAACCCGTACTTCGTCCCGGACGTCTCCGGCCTGTACACGGTGACCGTCACGGACCTGGCCGCGGACCCGGTCGCAGAGGTGACGCTGGAGATCTACGCCGGAACATGGGAGGGGAGCATCAGCGGGCAGGACGCGGACGGCCGCCCGGTCTCGGCGGCCTGCACCGCCTGCCACAACGGCACCGTGGCCGGCGACCAGTTCACCCCCTGGGCCCAGACGGGGCACGCGGAGATCTTCACCGACAGCCTGAACACCAGCGATCACTACGCCGAGCACTGCTTCGCCTGCCATACCGTCGGCTTCGACCTCGAGGTGGACAACGGCGGGATGGACGACGCCGAGGGCTACGCGGACTTCCTGGAGGCCGGGCTGATCAACCATCCGGGCGACAACTGGACCACGGTGCTGGCCGACTACCCCGAGATGGCCCAGCTCGCCAACGTGCAGTGCGAGAACTGCCACGGCCCCCACAACGGCGGGGCCCACACCACCGCTGACCCGCGGTACAGCATCAGCTCCACGGTGTGCGGTGTGTGCCACGGTGAGCCCCTGCGTCACGGGCGCTACCAGCAGTGGCAGCTCAGCGGGCACGCCAACTACGAGCTGGCCATCGAGGAGAGCAGCCGCGGCAGTTGCGCCCGCTGCCACACGGGCAACGGCTTCCTGGCCTGGCTGCCCATCCTGCTGGACGACGATCCGGCCACCGACCCCCTGGCCGACGTCGAGGTGACCTGGACCGCGGACCAGACCCACCCCATGACCTGCACCGTCTGCCACGACCCGCACAGCATCGGGACGGTCAGCGGCTCGGAGGGCGACGCCACGGTGCGCATCAGTGGCAACACACCGCTGCTGATCGCCGGTTACACGGTCTACGGGGCGGGGGGAGGGGCCATCTGCATGACCTGCCACAACTCGCGTCGCGGCCTGCGGAACGAGGCCACCTTCGCCGCCACCACCGCCCAGGGCGACGCCGCCCGGGCACCGCACGGCTCCGCCCAGACGGACGTGCTCATGGGCGAGAACGCCTACCTCGTCGAGGTGGGCGTCCGCGGGAGCCACTCCCTGGTGACCGACAGTTGTGTGAACTGCCACATGCGGCAGACCCCGCCGCCGGAGCTGTTGTCCTACCAGAGTGGCGGCACGAACCACACCTTCTTCGCCGGGGACGACATCTGCGTCACCTGCCACGACGAGATCGAGGCGGAGAGCATCAAGATCGCCTACGAAGCCACGTCCGAACGGCTCCTGGGGCTGGTGGAGGACGCCTTGCTCACGCTGCTGGAGGAGCTGCTGGCCGACGGCAACACCATCGATCTGGACGGCCAGCGGACCATCGCCAGTGCCGAGGAGATCGCCGGCCTGGAGTTCGGCGAGTTTCACGGGCGGCAGGCCATCGCCGTGACGTTTACCGACGGCGTGAGCGTCGAGCTCGTGGCGGTGGACAGCATCCTGGTGCTGGACGGCGACGGGGCGGAGATCGGACACCTCTACGACCTGGCGGACGCCCGCCTGGTCAAGGCAGGTTGGAACTGGGCGCTGGCTTACAACGACGGCAGCAGCGCGATTCACAACCCGCCGTTCGTCTTCGGGCTCCTGGACGCGGCCATCGACGCCCTGGCCGAGCTGGCGGCGGAGTAGGCAGCGCGCCGGGGGCCGGAACCGGGGCTGCCCGGACGGTCCCGGCGGCGAACCGATCGGATCCTACCGGCCACCCCGCGGGCGAGCGCGTCCGCGGGGTGGCCCGCATCAGCGGCCACGCCGCCCGGCGCGGGGCGGCCGGGCGCTTCCCGGCGGGGCACCGCATCCAACCCTGGACACGAGCATGTCCGAACACCGCCGCCCCGACAACCGAGCCGAAATCGTTTTGACCCCTTGACCTTCGGGTGGTACGCTCCGCGAGCGGTCGCATTTGGCGTGGTCCGCACGAAGGGCACGACGGTAGCGAGCGAGTTCCACGTGCGCAAGGCGCTTGTTCTGCTTGCGTTGGCTGCGCTCGGGCCGGTTCCGTTTTCCGGCGGTCCGGCGCGAGCCCAGACGAAGGAAGAGGCCGACAGCCTCGCGGGGGATCCCTCGGCCGAGGGTGCCGCCCCGCGGCAGTGGCTGGTGCCCGGCCCGCCGCCCCCGCCCCGGCAACCCGGGTGGTTCCACCTGCACACCCTCAGCGGGTATCTGGAGCTGGAAGGCTACTACGACCAGCAGCGCCGCCGGAGGGAAACCTCCCGCTCCAGCGGGGCCTTCGGCCTGCGGCCCCGCGAGTTCCGCCAGGACAACGTGGACTGGGGCTTCCGCGAGAAGCTGGGCGTCGAGCTGGGCGGCGACCTGTTCCATCCCCACGCCTTCAGCTTCGACGGCACCTTCAGCGTGGGCCTGGAGCAGAGCCACTTCCGGGAAACGGTCTATTCCACCGTCGAGGAGGACTCCGACACCGGGGTGCTGCTGGACTTCGACCTGCGGGGCCGCTTTCTCCAGAGCGGGGCCCTCAACGGCGAGGTCTACGCCCGCCGCAGCGACAACCGCATCCCCCGGCGATTCCTGCCGTCGCTCGACGAGGAGCGCACGCTCTTCGGCACCCGGCTCTCGCTCCGCAGCGACCTCATCCCCATGCAGTTCACCATCGAGCGGGAGACGGTGGACCGCGACGGAGACCTGGACGTCTACGACCAGGAGGAGACCAAGGAGACCCGCCTGATCTACGAGGCGGATGTCCTGTTCACGGACTTCCACACCCTGCGTGTGCAATACGAGTTTAACGACCTGGCGGAGGAGATCGCCGGGGGCGACTTCCGCTACCGCACCCGGCACCACGAGTGGCTGCTGGAGGACCAGCTCGAGTTCGGCCCGGCCCGGCGGCACCGCCTGGACACCACGTTCCGCCTCCAGCAGGAGAGCGGCGACCTGGCCCGGGACCTGGCCGAGTTCAGCCCGCGGCTGACCCTGAAGCACAACGACAGCCTGACGAGTTACCTCTCCTACCAGTTCCTGAAGGAACAGTACGACGTCAGCGGCTTCGACTCTCACCGGGGCGAGTACACGCTGGTGCACCAGCTCTACGAGTCGCTGACCAGCACGGCCACGCTCTTCGGGCAGTACGAGGACTTCGACGACGACCTCGAGGTGTACACCTACGGCGGCTTGCTCCGCGAGGCCTACCGCAAGAAGAATCCGCTGGGCGTGTTCCGGGCCGAGGTCGGCTACCAGTGGGATCAGCGCAAGGAGCGCAACGGCGCCGACCAGGAGATCCAGACCCGCGAGTCCGGCACGTTCCAGGACCCGCGGCCGATCATCCTCAGCGAGCCGCACGTGGTGCTGTCGACCGTGGTGGTGACCAACACCGACCGGACGCGTCTCTACCTGCCGGTGCGGGACTACCTGGTGACCCGGGTGCAGAACAGCGTGGCGGTTCACCGCGTGCCCACCGGCGACATCGCGGACGACCAGAGCGTGTGGATCTACTACAAGTTCCGCCGGCCGACGCGAAGCCGGACGGACACCCAGCGGCTCGACGCCCGCGTGGAGCAGCAGTTCCGGTTCGGGCTGCGGCCCTACTACGAGTTCAACTTCCGCCACCAGCAGGTCTCGGATCCCTACGAGGACGTCGCCTGGGGCTGGGGGCTGGTGGAGGACAACCTCACCCGGCACCGCGTGGGGGCGGACTTCACGCGTGAGCGGTGGAGCGCCGGGGTGGAGTACGAGAGCGAGTACAACCGGTACGACCCGTTCGATGCCATCCACGTGAACGGCCAGGTGACCGTGCTGCAGACCGACCGGCTGAACGGCTCGCTGTCGGCCATGTACTCGCGGTTCGATTTCAGCGAGCCCGAAGAGCGTGACGTGGACCTGCTGGACATCGGCTTCGACGGGCAGTTCGACCTGGACAGCCGGGCCAGCCTGCAGTTTGCCACCGCCTACCGCTGGGAGAACGACTCCGTCGACGGGGTGACCCACGGCGTGGACCTGGAGGCCACCCTGGTCTACCTGCTGGGCAGCACGCAGATCGAGCTGACCGGCGAGTACGACCTGCTCGAAATCGAGGGCTCGCCCGACGACGGCATGGGCGTCTGGCTGCGGGTCCGCCGGAACTTCGGCGACTGGCTGCGCTGACGCCACCCACGAGCCGCGAACGGAACGCAGCCCGCCATTGGCGGGGCTGGCGCGGAGCCAGACAGGCAGATGCTCCCACGGCTTGGTATTGACCGGAAACCGCCGAACCGCGATCCCGGCTGCGCGCGGCGGGCGGCAGGTTTGCGGCTTGGCCTGCCGTGGCTGGCTGTCGCGTTCGGTGCGTGGGCCCTGCTCGCCGGTTGCGCTTCTCCCGGCCGGCAGAAGCCGCTGCTCGAGGCAGCGCCCGGCGCGAAACGCTGGCCGCCGCCCCCGGCCGAGGCACGGATTCGGTACCTGGGCGCCTTCGCCTCGGCGCGGGATCTCGGTGCCCGGCCCGGGCTGTGGGAACGGATCGTCGGCGAGGAGCCCGCCGAGCGGCTGGTGGCCCCGACCGACGTGGCGGTGGCGGGCGACAACCTGGTGTTCGTGATCGACCGGGACGTTCCGGCCGTGCACCGCTTCGACCTGGCCGCCCGGGAGCACGACATTCTGGGCGCCGGCCGCCTCGAGGTCCCGGCGGCCTTGTGCTGGACCGGCGACCGGCTGCTGATCGCCGACGCCGGGGCCGGAGCCATCCTGGCCTGGTCCGGCGGGGCGGGCATGACCCGTTTCGACCGTGACGCGCCGGGGCGGCCGGCCGGGCTGGCCTTTGTGCCGGAGTCCGGGCGGCTGTACGTATCGGATCTCGCCGAAGGCGCCATCCTGGCATACGACGCGGAGGGCCGCCGGACGGGCATCCTGGATGCCGGCGAGGTCAGCCTTGGTGCCCCCACGCATCTTGCGTATCATCCGGCCACCGGGCTGGTGGTCAGCGATGCCCTGGCCGGGCGGCTGGTGCGGCTTGACCCGGACGGCCGCCTCCTCGGCACCATCGGCGCCCCCGGCGACGCCCCCGGCGATCTGGCCCTCCCCAAGGGGGTGGCCGTCGACAGCCAGGGCAACATCTACGTGGTCGACGCCCGCTTCGAGAACGTCCAGTTGTTCGACGCCGACGGGCACCTGCTCATGGCCTTCGGCCAGGAGGGCAGCGGCGAAGGCGAGTTCTGGCTGCCGGCCGGGCTGTGCATTGACCCCAGGGACCGCATCTGGGTCGCGGACACCTACAACTGCCGCGTCCAGGTCTTTGAATTCCTCGGAGTTGCTTCCGATGCCAACCAGGAGGCTGTGCAGAACTGACGTCCGCCGCAGCGCCGCGGTGCTGTGGGCGAGTTTCGCCCTGACCGCACCCGCCGCCGCCCAGTGGCACGTGCGGCACAGTCCGCACGACCTGTCCCGCAGCGGGCCGGGGCCGGTCCGGGCCGTAACCGAGGACCAGGTGTGCGTCTTCTGCCACACACCGCACAACGCGGCGCCGGACACCCCCCTGTGGAACCGCTTCTCCGCCCCGCGGCACTACCGCATCTACCGGTCCAGCACCACCGACGCCCGCATCGGCCAGCCCACCGGCAACAGCAAGCTCTGCCTGAGCTGCCACGACGGCGTCCTGGCCGTCGGCCTGCTTCGCTCCCGCGGCGAGGCCGACCCCGTCCCCACCACCATCCACCGCCTGACCGAGGAGCACGGCGGCCTGGGGACCGACCTCAGCGACGACCACCCCATCAGCTTCCGCTACGACCGGGCCCTGACCGCCGTCGACCGCCAGTTGCGCCAGCCCGAGACCATCAGCTCCGAGCTGCCCCTCGGCAAGCACGGCGAGATGCACTGCACCACCTGCCACGACGCCCACAACAACCGCCTGGGCAACTTCCTGCGCCTGACGGACCGCCGCTCGGCCATCTGCGTGAGCTGCCACCAGATGCACGGCTGGCGGCTCTGCGCCCACGCCACCAGCTTCGCCTCGATCAGCGGGCGCGACATCGACCCCACCGAGCTGCTCGAATACCCCACCGTGGCGGACAACGCCTGCGCGAGCTGCCACAAGGTCCACAACGCCACCCGGCCCGAACGGCTGCTCCGCCACCGCCGCGAGGAGGACGGCTGTCTCAACTGCCACAGCGGGCGGGTCAGCGCGTTCAACCTGCTGTCGGAGATTCGCAAACGCAGCGCCCACAACCCGCGGGAGTATCTCAACGCCCACGACCCGGCCGAGGGGGTGCAGCTCAACCGCAAGCACGTGGAGTGCGTGGACTGCCACAATCCTCACGCCACGGCGGGCACGCTGATCACCCGGCGGATCAAGCAGAGCACGCCCGGTCCGCGGCTGATCGGTTCGGAGCTCAAGCACGTCCGGGGGCTCTCGGCCAGCGGGCGGTACCTGGAGGACGCCCGCTTCGAGTACGAGGTCTGCCTGAAATGCCACTCGGACCGGCTGCCGGTGGTGCGGGAGACGGTGCCGCGGATGGTCAGCTCGGTGAACAGCCGGCGGGACTTCCGCACGTCGAACCCCTCGTTCCACCCGGTGTTCGGCCGGGGCCGCAACAGCGATGTCCCCAGCCTGATGCCGCCTTACACGGAAGCCTCGGTGATCACCTGCACCGATTGCCACGACAGCGACAACGCCCGGGATCGGGGCGGATCGGGCCCCAACGGGCCGCACGGCTCCATCCACCAGCCGCTGCTGGCCGACAACTACTCCACCCGCGATTACACCACGGAGTCCGCCCGGGCCTACGCGGCCTGCTACCACTGCCACAGCCGCAGCAGCGTATTGAACAACGAGAGTTTCCCGCTGCACCGGCTGCACGTGGTGAACGAGCGGACCCCCTGCTCGGTCTGCCACGACGCCCACGGCGTGCAACCCGGCGGCCGCGGGGGCGACCACACCCACCTGATGAACTTCGACACCTCGGTCGTGTTCCCCTCGGATTTCGGTCGGCGGATCGAGTTCCGCGACGCCGGCCGGCTGCGCGGTTCCTGCACGCTGCGGTGCCACGACTTCAACCACGAGAACGCGACCTACCAGCGCTGAGCCGAACCGCATCCCGGCCCCCCGGAGCGGCCACGGGGGAGTGGGCAGGGCTTGTGCGCGCGGGCGGCAAACAGCGTGGCCGTCATGCGGCCCGCGGTCCGATGTGATGGATAGGGCGCGGCGGCCCGGCCCGCCGCGAACCGGCCGGCGATCCACTCCCGGCTGCCGCGACGCGGCGGCCGAGGTGCCGGGAGCCGCTGCTCGGGGCCCCGTTCGCCTCGTTGCGGGACAGATCATCGCCATCCTGATACGCTGGGGGTGTGTCCACCAGGAGGGACGGACACGGACAAGATGCCCACGGACGACCACGAAAGGGGGACATCGGTGGCGAGCGGGTCGCACACCCGGGGAAAGCAGGCGCGGATACCACAAGCGGCGCGTGCAGCACTCCTCGGCATCGCATGGGGAATCCTCGGGGTTGGGGGAGGATGCAGTCAATTGCCTCGCTTTCCGTTTCAGGCCGCCCACCGTTCGGACCAGCCGCTGGCCTTCGACATGGATGACGACGGACGCGATGACTACTGGCAGGAAGTGAACGAGCAAGGCCAGAAAATCGCCCTTCACTTTGACGACAACGCGGATGGCGAACCGGACACCACCGTGCGCCTGGACACCCCCCCGCCGCCCGACGCCCTGCACGTGGTCATCATCCTGGACGGGGTGCCGTTCGACCTGGTGCAGCAGCTCTACAGCCAAGGGCGTCTGCGCCTGTTCCCCCCGCCGTCGCGGATGATCAGCGTCTTCCCGGTGATGACCGACCTGGCCCTGGCCAAGGCCTTCGGCGCCGCGCCCTGCCTGGGGTACGAGGCCCTGTACTACGACGCCCGCCGCGAACGGCTCAGTGACGGCAACAACGTGTATCTCAGTGGGCGGAACGCTCCCTGGACTGCTCAGATGGACTACCGCTGCAACGCCAAGTGGGACGCGCTCACCTACCTGCGTCCCCCCGCGGTGTGGCGGCACGAGTTGAAAGGCTTCGAGGAGACGCTGGCGTCGGCCAGTACTGGAACCGTGTTCCTGTACTCGGTGGGCACCGCCGGGCTGGGCACCCGCGGGGGTGCGGCCGCGATCAGCGGGTACCTCCGGACCGTGGACGCCCTCTGCGAGGAGGTCACCCATCAGCGTCGCGGGAAGGTGCGTTTCACGCTGCTGGCGGACCACGGCCAGGGGCTGACCCGCTGCCGGCGGATCAGCTTCAAGGCGCTGCTGGAGAAGGCCGGATTCCAGGAGCGCAAGACGCTTCGGGACGGCAGGGACGTGGTGATTCCGCAGTACGGCCTGGTCACCTGCGCCGCGGTCCACACCCGTTCGCCGGAGGACGTGGCGGGGGTGCTGCTCGAGCACGAGGGCACCGACCTGGTGATGTACCGCGCCGGGGCCTGGCCCACCTGGCGCCCGCGGCCCCTGGTCGAACTCGTCGCGGCTGGCAGCGGCCCCGACGGCGGCCCGTCCCCGGTCGTGGTGCGCGACGCCGGCGGCCAGGCCGAGATTCGCCGGCAGGGCGACCGTTACTTCTACCGCCCGGTCAGGGGGGACCCGCTCCGGCTGCTGCCGGTCATGGAACGGCTCCGGGCCGCGGGGAAGCTGGGACCCGACGGTGGCGCCGCCGACCGCGACTGGCTGCGGGCCACCGCCGAGCACCACTATCCCGACCCGCTGCATCGCATCTGCTGCGCCTTCGAGGAGGGCTGCCTGGTCGAGAACCCGGCCGACGTGCTGGTCAGCCTGAAGGAGGGCTACGCGTCCGGCAGCCGGTTCTTCTCCTCCCTGATCACCATTGCCAGCACGCACGGGGCGCTGTCGCGAACCAACAGCACGACGTTCGTGCTCTCCAATGCTGTTCAGGCCCCCGCGGTGCTGCGGGTGGACGACCTGCCGGAGTTGATCGGCACGGGGCAGCCGGCTGTCGAGACGCCGCTGCCGGCCAGAGCGCCCGCCGGGTAGGACCGGGTCCCTCCCGCGCCGGGGAGGCCCCATCTGGTTGCGGGCTGTGCCGCGGAGCCAGAACTCGGCGTGCGGCCGCGGGTCGTTGCACGGCGCCGTTGTCGTTCGAGCGGAACGCCTCCGTAAAGCCAGGGGCAACTTCATGGCACAACGGAGCATGGCGCACTCGCCGATCGACATGGCCGCCGGGCGCCGGGTCGCTGCTTGCCGGCAGCGCAAGGTCGGGAATTGCCGCCGGCGCCGGGAGGGGGTAAACTAGCTTCCGGGCCGGAAAGAGAACCCATGAGCAAGAACCCCCCACCGCTGCGGCTGCTGTTCTGGGAAACGACGGCCGGGTGCAACCTGGAATGCGTGCACTGTCGTCGTCTCGACGTATCTCACGAACTGATGAAGAACGACATGTCCACGGAACAGGCCCGGGGCATGATCGACGACCTGGCTGCGTTCTCGTCGTGCATTCTGGTCTTCTCCGGCGGTGAACCGCTGATGCGGCCGGACGTGTTCGACCTGGCGGCCCACGCCCGCCAGAAGGGCCTGATCATCGCTCTGGCCAGCAACGGCACGATGATCGACCGGGCGGTGGCCAGCCGCATCGCCGAGACCGGCTTTCACCGTGTCAGCGTGTCGCTCGACGGATCCGACTCGGCCACGCACGACCGCTTCCGGCAGTTGCCCGGCTCGTTCGACCGGGCGCTCGACGGGCTGCACAACCTGCGGCACGCGGGCGTGAGCACACAGGTGAACTGCACCATCGCCCGGCACAACAGGGATCAGCTCGGCCGGGTGCTGCAACTGGCCGAGACCGTCGGTGCCGACGCCATCCACTACTTCCTGCTGGTGCCGGTTGGTTGTGGTGAACAGATCGCCGAGGACCAGATGCTCGATTCCGCCGAGATCGAGCAGCGGCTGGCGGAGATCCTGGACCTGATGCCGGGCACCTCGCTGCACGTGAAGGCCACCTGCGCCCCCCACTTCTACCGGTTGCTGCGCCAGCAGGGCCGGGGCTCAGACCGGCGGGCGCCCGGCGCCGCGATGCCGGGGCGTCCCGGCGGCCAGCATCCGGGCGGTGCCGGCTCGATGGAGGCGGTGACCAAGGGCTGCCTGGCCGGCACGGCGGTGTGCTTCGTCTCCCACCAGGGCGACGTGTTCCCCTGCGGCTACCTGCCGGTCTCGGCAGGCAACGTGACCACAGAACCCTTGAGCCGGATCTGGGCGAACAGCACCGTGTTCGCCCAACTGCGTGATCCGGAGCAGCTCACCGGCAAGTGCGGCGTCTGCGAATTCAAGCGGGTCTGTGGCGGCTGCCGGGCACGAGCGTTCTATCAATACGGCGATTTCCTCGCCGAAGAGCCGGTGTGTGCGTACCGTCCCACCCGCTACCAGCCGGTTCGGGACGAAGGCGCCTCGGCGAGTGCGGGCACCGGTCCGGCGTAGCCGGGCCTGGCACCGAAGTTCATTCTCAGTACTGCCGGCCGGTTCCCGGCCGGTCGGGCAGCCAACGCGAGGGGAAGAGGCAGATTGGCCGCCGGAAGAGCCCTCCCGGGCCGCTCCCGGCGATCCAGGGAACCGTGGCGGCGATGCCGCCGCCGTTTGGGTCGCGCCCCCGCGGGCGCCCTGCCCGGCGCGAACGGGCCGGGCAGCAACCACTGGCCGGAGGATTCCATGTCGACACTGAACACCGCCCCCCACACGCACAGCGACGCCAACGAAGCCGACCTCAGCCTCCAGCGTGACCAGCGGCTGCTGGTTCGCCTGATGGACCTCTACTGTCGCCACCGGCACGCCCGCGAGCTGCGCCGCCCGGTGGCCCTGGAGGACCTCGAGGCCGAGTCCCTGGTCGGGCGGGACCTGGAGCTCTGCCGGGAATGTCGCACACAACTAGAACATGCCTTAATCAAGAGGTCACAGTGCCCCCACGCCCGGCGGCCGGCCTGTCGACAGTGCAGCCAGAGCTGCGAGCTGCCTTCCTTCCGCACCCGGATCCAGAAGATCATGCGCTACAGCGACCGCCGCCTGCTGAGTTCCGGCAAACTGGATCGCCTGCACGGCGAGTTGTTCTGAGGCTGCGGCCAGCCGACTGGAATAGCACGTTTCGCATTTTCGTAGCACCGCAATCTCCGGCATAGTGTGGGCACTGGGGTGGCAAAGCCGCAGGCAGCCCGGCTCGATCGTACGTCGGTTGCGCCCCCAGGGTGATCGCCCGTTTCGAGCATCCTGGCAACACCGCCCCAGGCAGCCCGTCACCCTCGACTCCGGCCAGGACACGGCCCCTGGGAACGATCCCGCCAGGACGGCAAACCCAGGCGGAGCGGTCACGGCATCCTGCGTGCAACGCCCCAACGAAGCCAAAGAAACCGCCGGGCCACGTGCGTCCAACGGCCAACCCGCATCGCCGCGAGCCTGGCCCGATCGCCTCGGGGCCGTCGCCTGGCTCCCCCTCAGGTTTCGGCCGGCCCAACCAGCCCCCGAGTGGAAGGGATCTCTTCCGGTCGATCGAGCGCTCAGGCTATCCGAGCCGTGACCACCTCGACGTTTCCTGCGGACCGGTGATCCTGCCAGCCTGGTGGGAACATCGCCCGGTCGACCACGCCTGCACTTTGAGCCGTCGTGAATCTCCAGATGGCTCCGGTCCGGACCCTGATGCAGCGCTGGAAACCCCTCAACGGACCGGGTTTCTGCCCCGGACGGGCGATTCGAGGGTAGCCCGGCCTTTCAAGGCTGG
>Ga0180432_10008742_pt1 | contig 12522 bp, 11 predicted proteins | sample SS_ome_10_FD_132414 | JGI IMG/M metagenome (GOLD analysis project Ga0180432, IMG submission 132414) | Hypersaline lake sediment archaeal communities from the Salton Sea, California, USA - SS_1_MS_2 metaG | ecosystem: Environmental > Aquatic > Non-marine Saline and Alkaline > Hypersaline >...
AGGCCCTCCAGGCCCGGGAGGACTGCAAGTACAACCTGACCAACGATGACATCTGGTACGCCCGGACCGACGACGGCAAGAGCTACCCCGTGCTGTCCATGCTGGTGCAGATCCCCAAGGGGGACGACCAATTGTGAGCCGGCGGCGAGAGATCCTGGTGGCCACGCGGAACCCCGGCAAGCAGCGGGAGGTCACCGCCGTGCTGGGCGCGCTGGGCGTGGAGTTCGTGACGCTGGAGCGCTTCGGCGACCTGGCCGAGGCCGTCGAAGACGGCGAGACCTTCGCCGCCAACGCCGCCGCCAAGGCCCGCCACTACAGCCGCCTGACGGGGATGTGGACGCTGGCCGACGACTCCGGCCTGGAGGTGGACGCCCTGGGCGGAGCGCCGGGTGTGCGCTCGGCCCGCTACGCCGGCCCGCAGCGCAGCGACGCGGCCAACAACGCCAGGCTCATCGTCGAGCTGCGGGACGTGCCCGACGAACGGCGCACCGCCCGGTTCCGCTGTGCGGTGGCGGTGGCCAGCGGCGAGCGGCTGCTGGCCGAGGCCTCCGGGACCATCGAAGGCCGGATCATCGACGAGCCCCGGGGCAGCAACGGATTCGGCTACGATCCCCACTTCCTGATCCCCGAGCTGGGCCGCACTTCGGCCGAGCTGCCGCCCGAGCACAAGAACCGCATCAGCCACCGGGGCCGGGCCCTGGCCGCCCTCGCTCCGAAACTCACCCGCCTGCTGGACCAGAACACGGAGACTCACCCGTAACCGCCCTCCGCCGACGTCGCCCCGGTGGTGAGTTGTGCCCCGCCGGCTCGCGGCTATAATCCCCGCCGTTTGTGTCCTCCCGCGTTGTGGAGACTACCACCGATGCCTGATCCGCTTGTCCCCACCCAGATGTTCTTCACCAAAGGCGTGGGCAAACATCGTCACAAGCTCCAGTCGTTCGAGGCCGCCCTGCGGCACGCCCGCATCGCCCCGTTCAATCTGGTCGGTGTGAGCAGCATCTTCCCGCCGGGCTGCAGGATCATCACCCGCGACCGGGGCGTGAAGCAGCTTCGGTCCGGGCAGATCGTCTACTGCGTGATGGCCGAGGCCGGAACCAACGAGCCCAACCGGCTGGTGTCCGCCGGCACGGGACTGGCCCTGCCCGCGGACAAGGCTTTGTACGGGTATATCTCGGAACACCACGGCTACGGACTGACCGAGCGGAAGTGCGCCGACCTGGTGGAGGATATGGCCGCCAGCATGCTGGCCACCACGCAGGGCATCGAACTGGATCCCGACACGGCCTACGACGAGCGGCGGGAGATCTACCGGGCCAAGGGCCTGGTGGTGCGCACCCGGGCCAACGTGCAGACGGCCGAGGGCGACAAGAACGGCCTGTGGACCACCGTCTTTGCCGCGGCGGTCTTCGTTCCCTGATGGCCAGCACCGCGACGCACGGCCGACTCGGAGGTCGGCCGCTACGAGACCCGGCCACCCAACAGGCCGCAGGAACCGGCCCGTGTTGCGCAACCAGGCGACACGCCAGCCGCGACGGAGGATGCATGCATGTCGCATCAGCACGATAAGGAAGGCTGCCGGGGACGCGACGCCTGGCTGAGCGGGCCGTCCATCGAGCCGCTGCAACTGGCCGGCAACGAGCACGTGGCCGACCTGGTGGACAACGTCTACGCCCGTAGCGGGTTCAACGCCCGCCGGCTGGCCGAGGCCGCCCAGCTCGTGGCCCGCATGATCGACGACCAGGCCACCATCGGCCTGACCCTGGCCGGAGCCATGACGCCCATCGGCATGAGCGGCGTGCTCATCTCCCTGATCGAGGCCGGGTTCATTGACGTCATCGTCTCCACGGGGGCGAACCTGTTTCACGATCTGGCCCGGCCCTTCGAGCAGCCCATGGTCCAGGGCCACCACGAGGTCGACGACAACGCCCTGCTCGACGACGGCGTGGCCCGCATCTACGACGTGTTCATTACCGAAGAGGACTACATCCTGCCCAACGACGAGGCGGTGCTGCGGGCCATCAAGCGGATCGACTACCGCCAGCCCTTCTCCACCGCCACCTTCCACCACGAGCTGGGCCGGGTCATCCTGGAAACCGCCCCCCACCCCGGCAAATCGCTGCTGGCGGCGGCGGCCAAACACGGCGTGCCCATCTACACCTCCTCGCCGGGTGACTCGGTGATCGGGCTGATGTTCGTGCCCGCCTACCTGGTCGACGGGCCGGTGGCCCTGAACCCCATCCTCGACGTGGTCGAGCTGATGGCCATCGTCTACGGCGCGGAGAAGACCGGCGCCCTGGAGATCGGCGGCGGCTCGCCCAAGAACTTCTTCATGCAGACCCAGCCCATGCTGCAGCAGATGCTGGGCCACCACACCAAGGGCGGGCACGACTACTTCGTGCAGCTCACCACCGACTCCCCGCACTGGGGCGGCCTGTCCGGGGCCACGCCGTCGGAGGCCAAGAGCTGGGGCAAGGTCCGCGACGCCCGCGAGAACAACGTGATCGTGTATTCCTGCGCCTCGCTCACCCTGCCCCTGATCGCCCAGTACGCCCTGGCCCGCAGCCGCCCGCGGGAGCCCCGCCGCCTGATGCAGCACGTGGCCGAACTGACCGAGAAGCTCCGCCGGGATACCCGGCCCGACGCCATCTTCGCCGGCGACCAGCCGGGCAACCCCACCTTCGCCGAGGTGTGGAAGAAGGCGTGACGGCGTCCCGTACAGGATCACGCGCCCGATCAGAGCACCAGGCGCCAGCCTGGTGACAGGGCAGGGCGACAACGTCGCCCACCCGGGACGCTTGCCGTTCACCCACCCGGGACGCTTGCCGCCCGCCCCGGTCCGCGGGCTCGCGCCCGCGGCTCTGATTGCCGACCTCCGCCAGGGATAAGAGGCAACGTCCGATCAGAGCACCAGGCGCCAGCCTGGTGACAGGGCAGGGCGACAACGTCGCCCCCCCCGGGACGCTCGCCGCTCACCCACCCGGGACGCTTGCCGCCGACCCCGGTCCGCGGGCTCGCGCCCGCGGCTCTGATTACCGACCGCCCCCAGGGATAACAGGCAACGTCCGATCAGAGCACCAGGCGCCAGCCTGGTGACAGGGCAGGGCGATAACGTCGCCCCCCCGGGACGCTCGCCGCCGACCCCGGTCCGCGGGCTCGCGCCCGCGGCTCTGATTGCCGACCTCCGCCAGGGATAACAGGCAGCGCCCGATCAGAGCACCAGGCGCCAGCCTGGTGACAGGGCAGGGCGACAACGTCGCCCACCCGGGGACGCTCGCCGTTCACCCACCCGGGACGCTTGCCGTTCACCCACCCGGGACGCTTGCCGCCCGCCCCGGTCCGCGGGCTCGCGCCCGCGGCTCTGATTGCGGGCGTTCGCCCGGGGTCGGGAGCGATGAAACGCAAGGCCGGTCGGGGGCGGGTCAATCGGCCGGTGGGGTGGGGTCGGGCGCAGCGGGCGGGCCGGCCTCGGGGTCGGGCAAGGCGCCCACCTCGGGCAGGTCATCCAGCGAGGCCAGGCCGAAGACCTCGAGGAACTTCCGGGTGGTCCCGTAGAGCAGCGGGCGGCCGACGATCTCCGCCCGGCCAACGATCTTGACCAGCCCCATCTCCCGCAGGCGGTTCAGGACGTCGCCCACCGCCACGCCGCGGATCGCTTCCACCTCGGCCCGCAGGGCGGGCTGCCGGTAGGCGACCACGGCCAGCGTCTCCAGCGCGGCGGGGGTGAGCCGGGTCTCGCGGCGCACGCGGAGCAGTTTGGCCAGCCAGGTGTTGTACGCCGGCAGGGTGAGCATCTGGAAGCCGCCGGCCAGTTCCTCGATGCGGAACGAGGCCCCGGTCTGCTCGTACCTGGCGTTCAGGGCGGCGATGTGCTTCTTGACGTCCCGGGCGGTGCCCACGCCGAGGATCTGGGCGATCCGCGGCGCCGGCAACGGCGAGTCGGTGGCGAAGAGCAGGGCCTCGACGGTCGACTCGGTGGTGATCTCCGGTTGATCCTCCGCCGGGTCATCGCCGGCAGCGGCCTCCTGCGGCGCAGCGTCGGATCCGGCGTCCGGCTCCGGGTTCGGCTCGGCGTCCGCCCCGACGTCCGGCCCGGCCCCGCCGCCGAGCGGATCTACTTCGGGATCCGCCTCCGGCCCGTCCGGGCGTTCCGCGCTCTCCTGATCGTGCTCCATGGCCCGACGATCATAGCCGCATCCCGACCGGTTTTGGAGCGGGAAAAAGCGGCGCCGCCGGACACCGCGCCACGGACGTACAGAGGACACGGACGTCCTCCTCAGTGAATGACGCGCCGCCCGGCCTGCAAGGCGACAGAGCATCCCCGGCGATGGTGACCGCTGCCGCGCCGCCGGAGCCCGCCGGCAGGAGCACACCGGCGGGCCGGGCGCGGCGCGTTGAGCGTGATAAGGGGGGAGGCAGGCGCGCGGCGGACTCGAGACCCACACCCTTCCGTTCCCATCCCCCGCGAGCACCCCAGCGTCCATTGCTGCAGGCCCGCGGGGGGTGGTCTCGGGCGGCCACACACCCCACCTCCCAGGTTACCGTCGAGCCCTCCTCGGCCGTGTCCCTGCTTGTCCCCCCCGCTACCTGTCGCCGTCAGACGTCGCCGAGAAACGAATGTAAGGCGGCTTCTTTCCCAGCTCTCTTGCAGCGAGCGGGTCTTCCCGAACCATTCGCTGGCAGCACCGACGGGCTTGGTCCCATCGGCCGGAAAGCACCAGGGCGGCGAGCAGGTCCCCCGAGGATTCCATCCCCTGACGGTTGAATTCGCTAGGCTCAACGACCGACCCGCCCGGGGCACGCCTCTTGGCCCCACGGGTCCGCCGCAGCCTCGGTCGTTGTCCGGGTATCCCCCGCCAGACCGCCGCCCAAATCGCCCGGCGAGCGGTCCTGTCGAGGAGGGCGAAGATCTCCAGCGCTCTGGCGCTGCGACCGGCCAGCGTGAGCAGGGCGCCCAGCTGAGCCGCTTCGGCAGGGGCGACCCGGCGCCGGTGAAGCTGCCGCCGGTAAGCGCGCAACGCTCCAGCCCAGGCGAGCTCGTCACCGAAGACGCCTACCTCGCACAGTTCCGAGAGAGCGGGACTGATCCCCATCGTGGCAGTGCGGCCGGACCCGGCCGGCACCCTCCTCCTGGCGGTGGCACACGGGATTCGCCGAACGGGGCCACCAGCGCCGTTCAACGAGGAAGCCGATTGCTGTCAGTGGGGAGATGTGAGGTGGAAACCTTTCGCCTCGGCGACGGCTCAGGGTGTCCCGGTCATCGGTTGCGGGCTCCTGAATCCGTTCTGCGACCGTCGCTCCGACCGTGGCGTCCCCCAAGAGGAGCGGCCCGTTCCCCCAGCCGCTGCTTGATGTTAGTGCCCGGCCGCGTCCGGAGGCAAGTCGCAGATCGCCCGGTGGCCAGAAATTCCCGTGCTCACGCCACCGGCCAGGCGCTTCTCTTCCCCAGTCTGCCTCGATTGTCGGGCGGTGGGAAGGGGGGCCCCGGAGGCGTGCCGCGTGCAGCTTCCCCTGCCGGCCCGGGCCAGGCCTGGCCACGCCTCCCGCCGCGGTGACAATACTGCGGCATTCAGGATCGGCGGAGCCCAGGCAGCCCGCCGCGGCGGCACCGCCCGCAGGATCAGCGCCCGATCAGCGTGGACCTGGGGGCGTCGATCCGGCCGGTACGCAGATTCCAGTAGAAGACCGGCCCCTTCATATCCCGGAAGGCGCTGCGCTGATCGATGATCTGGGCCGGTGCCGCTTCGCTGCCACGAATGGCCATCTCCTCGCGGGCGGCATCGTAGGTGATCTGCTGGGCGATGACCGAGATCCCGGAGTCCTGGAAGTGCACGCTCTGCTTGGCCTCGAACTGCCGGAGGTCGTACCCGCTCATCGAGCCGGCCCCCCGGGCTCTGCGGCCGCCGGCCTGACGGTCCTCGAACTGAACGACCAACTGGCCGCAGGTCAGGCTCGCGTTCTGCCCGCCCTGCTGCCCCGCCCCGGTCAGGGCGGTCGCCACCTCGCCCAGCACCTCTTCGCCCATCAGGATGGCCGACCCGCTGCGGTGGACCATCTCCACCCCCTGGTCGAACACCGCCGCCTGCCGTCCGAAGTAGTAGGACATCTGCCCGGTCCACAGGATGAACGTCTGCCACGGACTGCGGATGCCCATGCCCCCCAAAGGCGTCCGCCGGCTGGCCAGGGTACCGGGCGTGCCTGCCGGCAGCTCGTAGTCCTCGATGAGCAGGTTGCCGCCGCCCTCGACGGTCATGATCTCGGACCGCAGGTCGACCAGGATCTGAGGCCCTTCGATCCGCCCGCGGCTCAGCAGCCTGCCGGACCCCGCCGACACCCGCGTGGTGCGGGCCACGGCACCACCGCTGGCCCGTAGAAAGACCGGGTCCTTGCTGAAGTCCTCCCCCAGGCCGGCACTGTCCTGCTCGCCACCGAACACCGCCTCGGCCAGCGGTGTGAAGATCCACCACCGGTCCTTCTCTTCCCGGGAGGAGGCGGTGCCCGCCGTCGCTTCTCCCGGCCTGGGCTGGGGGTCGGCGAACTCCACCACGAGCTCGCCGCAGTCGAAGGCGCTCTCCTGGGTGGCGGCGTGCACGCTGCCGGAGAAGAGGGCCCGGCTCTGCCGCCCGTTGTAGGTCATCTCCAGGCCCCAGGTGACGGCCACCGGGAGGGGGTCGGCCAGCCTGCGGCCGTCCAGGTCCCGGTCCGTCAGGAAGGTCAGCCGACCGCGCCCGGGCACCTCGGCGGACTCCGCAGGCACATCCAGCAGGATGTCGTGACCGGTGATCGAGAAGTCGCTCAGCTCCACGTGCGCCGGGGAGTTGCCCGGGCCGGCCACGTGGGCCCGGTCGATGTTCTGCCCGTCGCTGAAGGTGCAGTCCAGCGTGGCCGCCGTGACGTGCAGCTTCTGCTTCGGGTCGCGCACCCGCACCTCGCCCTCGGCCTCCAGATGCAGCAGTCCGGGCCGGAAGCGGTCCTGGCTCTCGTAGCGAACTCGCTGCTGTTCCCAGTCGACGGTGGTCGGATCAATGCCCCGCCGGACCGCCTCGGCCCGCGCCTTGCCGAGGTCCCACGGATCCCGCGGAACCCGAAAGGAACGCAGCTCGACGAACATGCTCTGCGTGGCGGTGATGGAGCGATTGCCGTGGGTGGCCTTGATCTGCTCGTAGGCTCGGGCCCGGCGCGGGGCCACCCGTCCGCCCTCGTCGGCGCCCATCTCCACGTCGATCCGCCCGCAGCGCACGAAGTCCTCGCCGTGCACCAGGGAGACACCGCCCTCCGCCCGCAGCCGCTCGATCTTGTCCGCGAAGGAGCCCTCCTTCGCCGGCGGGCTCAGCTCGATCTCGACCCGCCGCCCGGTGATGGAGTCGCCGGCCTGCATCATGGACACCGCGCCGACAAAGACGACGCCGCGCAGATACTGCCGGGTCCGCTCGACGGCGGCCCCCGTGTCCGGGTCGACGGCCTGCACGGTGGCCTCGTCGAAGGTCAGGTTGGCCTCTTTCTGGAAGCGGATGTCCACCTTGCGCTGCCCGGGCCGCCCGGCGCCGCCGGCGATCTCGAGGGACGATCCCGTGTCACTCACCTGCCCCGGCCCCACGATGCGGCCGGTGCCCCCCTGCATATCCAGGGCCATCTCCCGGCCCACGAGGCGCCCGCCGTCGCTCGACTCGATGGTCACCGGCTGGTCCGGCCCGCCGTAAAGCCAGACCCGTTCGGTGTCCTCGTGGAAAACCAGCTTGCTGCACGAGGCCATCCCGCGATCGATCTGCCGGAGCCGGACGTCCGGACCACTGGCGGTGATGCGGGTGCCCCTCGCCGTCCGGGTCTCGTCCGTCTCCTCCTGCGGTGCCTCGAGCACGTTCACCACCAGCGGGCCCGTCCAACTCACGGCGAGTTCCGTGTGGCCGCGGTCCTCGTCCCGCGCCGGCCCGGCGTCCGGGGCATCGCCCGCCGCCTTGCCGCCGACCCGGGCCTCCGCGGCGTCGCGCTGTTCCTGGCCGAAGTCGAACAGCAGCTCGAGGGTCTCGGCCAGCAGCTCGCCCGTGAGACGGCGGTCCTCCCTCTGCCGCACCGTCACGTCGCCCGCGAACACGGCATGGTAGCGGACCGTCTGCTGGCGGGGGGACGGCCGGCGATCCCGGTCCAGCACCAGCAGGGGCAGGTCCTCCTGGGGCGCGGCCTTGGTGGTGGGTCGCGGCGGCGGCGATGCCGGGGCCTCGACCGCCACGGCGGGCTGCGTCGTCACTGTCAGGCCCTCAGCGCCGGGAAGCTCCAGCCGCAGCAGGGCGCCCAGGCCGCGCACGGTGATCTTCCCGTCGCTCCTGGCCTCGAGGTACTCCACCGTCGAGTTGAAGGCGTTGTAGCGCAACGCCAGGCCGGTGCCCTCGATATCCGCCTCCATCGAGCGGACGGTGAAACGCCCGTCCGTCTCCAGACGGGCGTACTCCATGTCGAAGTCCACCTCGTCGAACTCGACGGTGATCAGGCGTTCGGGACCGGGGTCGGCCCGCTGCTCCTCGGGCAGGGCGGCGCGCTGCCGTTCGGTGAGGCGGTCGATGCGGATCCTGACGTCGCCCAGCAGCTTCGCCCGGCGCAGATCCAGGCGACTGCCCTCGAGGTTCTTCAACTGCAACAGGCCGGAGTGAGCCGTGATCTCGACCAACTGCCCGGCGGGCGTTCGCAGGCTGATCGCCGGCTCGGTCACGTGGAAACGATTCTCGCCGTCGTCCAGCGGCTCCCAGCCCTGATAGGCAACCACGGCCTTGGCCCGGTCGCTGTTCTCATCGTAGAGGGTCAGGCTGCCGCGGCGCCCGCCGCCCAGGCGGGCGCCCTGCCCGACGGGTACGCCCTGCTCCGCGTCCAGCGGGGCGGCGACCCCGCCTTCGGCGACGGTACCCTCCCGGTCCGGCCGGACGCGGGGCCGGCCGCTCATCGACTGGTACATCGCGAACATCACGCCCACGATGGCCAGCGAGGCCGACGCCAGAATCAGCGTGCGGACCAGCGTGTAGGATCGCTTCTTGCCGTACATGGTGCTTGTTCGCGTGGGAGGCCTACGCTTCCAGTAGCAGGGCCCGCGACCAGAGGCGACGCTTGCGGAGGATCAGCTCGATCACCTCGGCCACGGCGCCCTCGCCGCCGGGCAGCCGGGTGACGTAGCGGGCGGCCTGCCTGACCGTCGGGGCCGCGTTGCTCACCGCGACCGGCAGGGCACAGCGGCCCATGGGCCCCAGATCCGGCAGGTCGTCTCCCACGTAGCAGACCTGCCCGTCTGCGGCGCCCAGTTCCGCCAGCACGCCCTGGTACGCCTGGAGCTTGTCGGCCGCGCCCTGCACCACGGCCGCCATGCCCAGATCACTGGCCCGCCGCTCCACGGCGCCGGAACTCCGGCCGGAGATGATCGCCGAACGCCCGCCGCCGCGATGCCAGAGCTTCAGGAAACAGCCGTCGCGCACGTGGAAAACCCGACCGCGGTCTCCGCCCTCTCCCATGGCCACCTGCCCCGCCGTCAGGACACCGTCCACGTCCAGAATCAACAGATCGATCGTGTCGAGATCCATGGGATCATCCGAAGTACGGAGGACGGGGCAGTATCCCGGTTCGACCCGGGCCCGTCAAGCGGGAGCGCCGTCTTGCAAAACCGGCACCGAGACCCTAGCTTCCGCCCGGGAGGTTATTTATGCGTGTTCTTTCCGGCGTGCAACCCAGCGGGAAGCTGCACGTGGGCAACTACCTGGGGGCCCTCAAGCAGCACCTCGAACTCCAGCATGAGCACGAGGGCGATGCCCTCTACTTCATCGCCAACTACCATTCCCTCACCACCGTGCAGGACGCGGACCGGCTCCGGCAGCTCACCCGCGACGTGGCCCTCGACTACCTGGCCCTCGGCCTGGACCCCCAGAAGGCCTGCTTCTTCCGCCAGTCCGACGTGCCCGAGGTCTGCGAGCTGACCTGGCTGCTGGCCACGGTGACCGGCGAAGGCCTGCTGCGCCGGGCCCACTCCTACAAGGACAAGGTCGCCAAGGGCATCACGCCGTCGATGGGGCTGTTCTGTTATCCGGTGCTGATGGCGGCGGACATCCTGATCTACCGCAGCGACCTGGTGCCCGTCGGGCAGGACCAGATCCAGCACGTCGAGATGACCCAGGACATGGCCCAGTATTTCAACAACACCTACGACTGCGAGGTCTTCAAGCGTCCCGAGGCCCGGCTGAACGAGGCCTGCGTGGTGCCCGGGGTGGACGGGCAGAAGATGTCCAAGAGCTACGGCAACACCATCGACCTGTTCGACACGCCCAAGGCCACCCGCAAGCGGATCATGAGCATCAAGACGGACAGCACGCCGGTGGAGGAACCCAAGGATCCGGAGACCTGCAACGTGTTCGCCCTCTTCCGGCTGCTGGCCTCAGCGGAGGAGACGGAGGAGATGGCGGCGGCCTACCGGCAGGGCGGGCTGGGCTACGGGACGGTGAAGAAGCGGGTGGCCGAACTCTTCGAGGAGACCTTCGGGCCGGCCCGGGAGCGCCGGGAGGCACTGGCGGCCGACCCGGACTACGTGGAGGACGTTCTGGCGGAGGGAGCGACCCGCGCCCGGGCGATCGCCCGCGAGGTGATGGACCAGGCCCGGGCGGCGTGCGGGATCGTGGCCGCCCGGATCACCCACGGCTGAGCCGGGCGGCGACCCGCGGCTCCGCCGCCCGCCCTGGGCGGTTCCCGACCGGGCGACGGACGGTCAGGTCCCCGAGTAGGGCAGCAGACCGATGAACCGGGCCTGCTTGACGGCCAGGCGGATCGCCGCCTGCTCCTGGTGGCTGGTCCCCGCCCGCTTGCGGCTCATGATCTTCGAGCTCGGGGTGAGGAACTTCCGCAGCAGCTCGATCTCGCGATAGTGGACCAGCGGGCCGCGCCAGCCGGGCTGGTGACGCTCCGGGAATCGGCGGGCGTTCCTCGAGAACCGCTGCTTGCTCTTGCTCTTCTTCACTTGAACCTACCTCACTCCTTCTGGTCTGCCGGCGAGTCGGTCCCCTCGGCGGAGCCCCGCTTCGCCCGGGCCATCACCTGCTCGAACTCCTCCGGCGACACCGTCTCCGCCTCGTCGATCAGCATGACCGGAATGCCGTCGCGGATCGGGTATCTCCGCCGCCCGACGGGGTCGTCGGCGTACAGCCAGTCACCGACCTGCACCAGCGGCCGCTTGCTCACCGGGCAGACGAGAATCTCCAGCAGTTCCTTGTCGATCTCGGCCATCGGCAACCGCGTTCCCCCGGCGCGTCGCCCGCCCCCGGCGGACGATCGGGCCAGGATCGCCTAATATAGATGGGTCCGCCGGCGACGACAAGGGCCCGGCGGAACGGTCGGGCGGATCGGCAAGCGACCACAAGGCCCGGGCGAGCCCGGCCGATAATTCAACACAACGGCGTGTCGGCGGGGACCCGGCACGCCGGGCCAGGCGTCGGGGCCGGCGGCGGCAGCCGCCAGCCACCCCCCGCGGTGGCCGGCCGCCACGAGACGGATGGCAGGAGCAACCGAATCTCCGGACGCAGGACGGCAGTGATGAGCAAGCGCGAGGCATCCATCCCGCCACCGGTCGAGGAAACCTGGCGGGTCTTCCGGATCATGAGCGAGTTCGTGGACGGTTTCGAGGTCATGGCCTCGCTGCCGGCCGCGGTCTCCGTTTTCGGCTCCTCCCGGACGCCCCCCGGGGACCGCTACTACGGGGCGGCCGAGCGGCTCGGCCGCCTGCTGGTCGAGAAGGGCTTCGCCGTCATCACCGGCGGCGGCCCCGGCATCATGGAGGCCGCCAGCAAGGGGGCCTTCGAGGCCGGCGGGCCCAGCGTGGGCCTCAACATCTTCCTGCCCCACGAGCAGGTGGCCAACAGCTTCCAGACCACCTCCCTCGAGTTCCGCTACTTCTTCTGCCGCAAGGTGATGTTCGTCAAGTACGCCACCGCCTTCGTCTGTTTCCCCGGCGGCTTCGGCACCATGGACGAGTTCTTCGAGTCCATGACCCTCATCCAGACCGAGAAGACCGACCGGTTCCCCGTCATCCTGATCGGATCCGAGTTCTGGAACCCGCTGGTCGAGTGGATGCGGGCCAACCAGCTCGCCCCGGATTACATCTCCCCGGAGGACCTGGACCTGTTCCAGGTCACCGACGACGTGGACTGGGCCGCCCAGCATCTGGCCGACTGGCACGATCGGCACGTCAACGGCCTGAAGGCGGCGGCCGAGACCGAGGCCCCGCGGTGGCGTGTGGTCACCGCCGAAGGCACCATGACCGGCAAGAGCCCGCGGACCACCCCCCGCCCGGGCAGTTTCGAGGACCTGCGGCGCTGAACGGACGGCTTCGCCCCGCCGGGCCCGGACGCCCCCCGCCTGGTGTAGTGTCTCAGAAAAACGTTGCGTTTCTCGATCGTGGCGAACGGGCAGTTCTCTGGCCATTTGGGCTCCGCGCGAACTCCCGACCTCGTCGGGACTTGTTCCGTTCGCGGCTCGTTACGATGGCGTATTCATGAGACGGCACAC